>Ga0209018_1003241_pt1 | contig 10523 bp, 13 predicted proteins | sample YNPBryBLVA2012_FD_185814 | JGI IMG/M metagenome (GOLD analysis project Ga0209018, IMG submission 185814) | Anoxygenic and chlorotrophic microbial mat microbial communities from Yellowstone National Park, USA - YNP Bryant BLVA 2012 (SPAdes)... ...
TATTGTCAGCTGTCCTTCCCGTTCTTAAACCCGGATCAGAGACTCTTTTATGGGGAACCTGAACAGTTACCATCAAGGCTCATAAATCGCCTGGCGCGTGTGATCCTTTGAGACACCTGATCTTCCGTTTCACGTCCGCGGGCGCGCAGCCTTGCAGCCAGTACTTCGGGCGAAACGGTGACCAGAACCGCAGTCAATGCCGGGTAGTGCCGTCTGGCTTCCGGCAGGTACGCGCGGGAACCGTTCATCACCACGTTGCAGCCCTTGGCCAGCCAGAGGTTGATTTCCCGGCCGATGCCGTAGCGCAAACCATGACTTTCCCAGTGCATGGCGAATAGGCCGGCGGCGAGGCGGGCGTCGAACTCGTCCTCGGTCAGGGCGACATGATTCTCGCCGTGGAGATCCACCGGCCGGGTGATGTAGCGATGCGCGAAAACCACGCGGGGATCCCCCGCAAGGCGCTGCCGCCCGTAGCGCATCAGGCTGTCTTTGCCACTGCCGGACGGCCCGATGACGTAAAACAGCCTGCCCTCAACCATGATCGAAGCGGGCCTCGTAAACCTGCTTTCCCGCCGAAAACACCGTGTTCGCCTGGGCCAGCCCGTTGATGTCGGCGACGGCCACCAGATCGGCGCGCTTGCCGACGGCAATCTCGCCGCGATCAGTGAGCCCGGCAGCCTTGGCTGGATTGGAGCTGACCAGGCGAACGGAATCGGCGAGACTGATACCCGCCAGTTCCGGCAGGCGGAAGACCGCCACAATCAAGGTCGCCGGGTGATAGTCGGCGCACAGGCAATCCGCTGCGCCTGCCAGCACCGCGTCCAAGGCCCGAACGGCGCCAGACTGGCTCTTGCCGCGCAGGATATTGGGGGCACCGAACACGGTGCTCATGCCACGCTCGCGAGCGGCATGTGCGGACTCCAGGTTGATGGGAAATTCCGAGATGCTGATTCCGAGGCCGTGCAGTGTCTCGATTTTCTCCAGGGTATCGTCGTCGTGGGAAGAGATGCGGATGCCCTTTGCTTTCGCGGCGTCGATCAGCATCTTGATACGCGCCATGGCCCCTTCCGCCTGGGCCAGCTTATTCTCGATAAGCGCATCCAGTTCACCTTCGGATTTCTTGTAATTCCGGGCCAGATAATCGCGGTAGGCGGCGATGTCCTTGAACTGCCCCTGGCCGGGGGAGTGGTCCATGACAGAGAGCAGGTGCATTTCGTCGGCCGCCATCAGATCAAGCAGAATCTCAGGCGCGGTCGGATCGGTCACCTCGTAACGGCAGTGCACCCGGTTGTCGATCAGCCCGTGCGGATTCCAGGCGTGCACCGCCCGTGCGACCGAGGCGGCGAACACGTTATTGCGCACGCCGAGTTCCTCGTTGGCGAAAGACAGTGCGTGAAACACCGTGGTGACGCCTGCGGCGGCGTTGCGCTTGTCGGCTTGGGCGCAGGCGAAATCGAGCGGGAAGTGCACGTTCGGACGCGGCTCGACCTCCTTTTCCAGGGCGTCGCAATGCAGGTCGATCATGCCGGGTATGAGCGTCTTGCCCTTGAGGTCGAGCGTTTGTGCGCCGTGGCTCGATTCCGGGTCGATGGCAGCGATCACGCCGTCCTCGATCAGAACTGCGGCATCATCGAGCACGTCGTTCGGGAGCACCACGCGGGCACCGGTGAGATAGAGGGCGTTCATGCGATTTCCTTGAGGAGTTCCTCGACGGCGGGCGGCGGTGCCAGCTCGACGACCTGATCGGCCAGCCGGCGAGTGGTTTCGGGGTGGTGGAAGATGGCGAGCATGGCCGTACCTTCAGCCTTCAGGCCTTCGATCAGGCCGATCACGCATTCGGCGGTTTTCGGGTCGAGGCTGGCCGTCGGTTCGTCAAGTAACAGGAGGCGAGGCTTGGCGATCAAGCCCCGCGCGAGATTCACCCGCTGGCGCTCGCCGCCGGAGAAAGTCGCCGGCGAGACGCTCCACAGGCGCTCCGGCAGGTTCATGGCGGAGAGCAGGGCGACTGCGCGCTGCCTGGCCTGCGGACGCGGTACGCCCAGTGCGTAGAGGGGCTGCGCAACCACGTCGAGTGTCGCCTGACGCGGCAGGCAATGCAGGAACTGGGTGACGAAGCCGATCTCGCGCCGCCGCAGCTCCAGCATCTGGTGCTCGCTGACCAAGACCAGATCCAACACATGCCCCAGGGCGTCGCGATAAAGGATGCGGCCGGCACTGGGCAGGTAGGTGCGGTAGATACCTTTCAGCACTGAGCTCTTGCCCGCGCCTGTGGGGCCGATCAGGGCAGTAAGTTCGCCGGCGCGCACGCTGAAACTGACGTTGTGCGAGGACGGGATCAGCTTGTTCTGCTCGTGGATCTGAAAATGCTTGCTGTAGCCCTCGACTTGAAGAATGGGGGATCTGATCACGCATCGTCCTCACAGGGCGGAAGCCACCAAGCGCTGGGTATAGGCGTGCTGGGGGTCTTCCAGGATTTGGTCGGTCAGGCCCGCCTCAATGACGCGTCCGTACTTCATGACGATGGCGCGGCCTGTCAGCAGCCGGATTACACCGAGATCGTGCGTGACGACGATCATGGCGGTCTTCAGTTCCTGCTGAATCTCTAGGATCAGGTCGAGGATGCGCGCCTGCACCGACAGATCGAGCCCGGTGGTCACTTCGTCGAGAAACAGCAGCGGCGGTTGTGTGGCCAGCGCCTTGGCGATCTGTACCCGTTGCTGCATGCCGCCGGAGAAGTGTTTTGGCAGATCGTCGATGCGGGAGAGCAACACCTCGGTGCGCGCCAGCAGCGTCTTGGCTCGTTCGCGAATCGCACCGTAGTGCAGCAGGTCGCTCATCAAGAGCCGTTCGGCGATGTTGCCGCCGGCCGTGATGTTGAAATTCAGGCCCAGGTTCGGGTTTTGGTAAACCATGCCGAAGCGGTGGTTGCGCAGCCAGCGCTGCTGGGCGGCATTGAGGGCAAACAACTCGTATTGTTTATCGTTGTCGAAAAAAAACGCCTCGCCGCTCGATGGTGCCTGGTCAAAGTAGAGGGTTTTCACCACCGTCGATTTGCCGCTGCCCGACTCGCCCATCACGCCGAGAATCTCGCCCTCATACAGGTCGAAGGACACGGCATGGATGGCCACCACGCTGCCGCAATGCGGGCAAAGGTTGGTGTCGGCCTCCGGTCCCGTGGATTCGAGGCATTGTGGGCAACCCGGACCGTAGATTTTGGAGAGGCCGCGCACTTCGAGAATCTTGTTCATGCCGGCTCCCCCTCGGTTTGTCTGGCTTGCAGCAATTGACTGTCGCACCAATCGCTGTCGGAACACTGGTAAGTCTTGCTGCCCGAATCGGCCACGAACTCATCGAGGAAGGAGTTCACACAGCCGCAACGGGCGCAGGCGCGCCGCCTTCCCTGCTCGTCGCGGAAGTCCTCGACACGGAACGGCACGTCGTTGAAGGCGAGCGGCACCGCCTTGGTGTGCGGCGGCACGGCATAAATCTTCTTCTCGCGCCCGGCACCAAACAGGATCAGGGCTGCCGAATCGTTGAGCTTGGGCACATCCCAGCGCGGAATCGGCGAGGGGTCGATCACGTAATGACCGTTGATGCGGGTCGGGTAGCGGTGCGAGATCGTGATCTCGTCGAACTTGACGAGATCCTCGTAGAGCTTTACCAGTAGGCGCGAATAGTCGGCCTCGCCGTGCATGGTCTTGCGCTTGTCCTCCGAGGGCTCCACCACGACCAGCGGATCGGGGTACGGCACCTGTAGCACGATGATCTGATTGGACGTCAGCGGCAGTTCCGGGATGCGGTGTCGCGACTGGATCAGGGTGGCCTCGGCTGTCTTGGTGGTGGTCGACACGCCGGGGCAGGTCATTTCGATGAAGCGGCGTAGATTGACCGCATTGACCGAATCGTCCGACCCCTGGTCGATCACCTTGACCACATCGTCGGGACCGATCAGCGACAGGGTGAGCTGCAGACCGCCGGTGCCAAAGCCGCGGCCCATCGGCATTTCCCGCGAGGCGTAGGGCACCTGGTAGCCGGGGATGGCAATGGCCTTGAGAATGGCGCGGCGCACTTCCTTCTTCGCATATTCGTCGAGGAAGCCGAAGTTGTAGGCGTTGCCGGCATGGGAATTGGGCACGGCGTTCATGCGGGCGCCCCTGTTTTTTGTTGCGTGGTGCGCAGTCGGTCCATGTCCGACTGGAAGGTCACGTAGTGCGGCATCTTGTAATGCGATGCAAACCCCATGGAATCGACGCCGTCGATATGGAGCAGCACGTATTCCGGGTCTTCCGAGGGGTTGGCGGCGCCGTCCTTCATGCCCTTTTGCAGCGCGCGGTCGAGAATGGCCATGGAGATGGCCTTGACCTCGTTGTGGCCAAAACAGGCGCCATAGCCGATGGTGAACATCGGTTTACCACCGGCGTCGGCTTCGTACATGGCCACCACTTCACATTCGGTCATGAGCACCTCGCCGGCTTCGGTGAGTTCGCCGGTGACCGGATGCGGCAACAGCACCGGCAGGTAGCCGACCCGCAGTTCCGCTACCGTCGGGTGCACATCCCCATAGCCGCGCATGTTGGAGTAGGCGATTGCAAGCAGCGAGCCGGTTTCCGCCCGGGCCATGGTGGAGAGGGATGCCGAACGCGGCACGGGAAAGACCAGCGGTTCGCGGGTGATGTCGAATGGCGTTTGATGTCGGGGCTGTGCGACGGGGGGCAGCAAGCCTTCCGCGCGCAGGGCATCGAGCACCTTGGGGAAGGAGTCAGGCAGTTGCGTCTCTGGGCAATGCTTCAGCCACTCGCGGGCCACGGTGCGGAAGCGCTCCGGCGATTCGTCCATCAACTCCAGGCGCAGCAGGCGCAAGGCGTAATCGGGGGTGGGACCGAGCATCTGGCCGCCGGGGATTTCCTTGAAGGCAGATGAAATGCGGCGAATCAGGCGCATTTTCGAGGTGTCGAGCGGCGGCGTCGCGCAAAGACGCGGCCGCGTGGAACGCCAGGCACGCAGCGCGAAGGCGGCTTCCAGCGTGTCGCCCAGGCTTTGCTTGATGGCGAGCGCGGCTAACTGCGGGTGGTACACGCCGCCCTCGGAGATGACTCGGTCGACCAGGTGCCGCAGTTGATGCAGGATGGCATCGATCTTGAGCGGTTCGGCCTCGTCGTTCCACAACCCTTCCTCGCAACGCAGAAATTCGGTTACCGCAGCGGCCGCGGCGATGGCGCGGCCACCGCCTCTTATGGCAACGTAACCCATGTCAAAGATTCCCTCCGGACATGTGGAGATGCGTGCTGCGCGGTAGTGCGACGATGCGTTGCGTATCAGAGAGCAGCAGGTCAACACCCAAGGGAAAATTGCCCACCCACTCGGCGCGGCGCACGAGCCAGTCGGGATGCAGTCCTGCTAGGCGAAGCGTCCGCTGGCCTACGACCCCGGGCCCTGAAAGCTCCAAAAACAACGCACCTTCGCCCACGCAATCGATCTCGACGAGAACGGTCGCTCCGAGCTCCGGAGACTCTAACGAACCCAGCATCGGCTGAAAATTGGGGGCACGGCACCCGTCGGCCGCAACATAACGGCTGCTCTCTGGGGTCCCAGGCGAAGCCTGTAGCAAAGGCCAGACCGCTGCGGGGATTTGTTCGTGGGGATCGGCAAGCGTCGTTTCCCCGTCCATCAGAGTGGCCAGCACGGCAAGTTGCGCGCTAGCGCCGCCGGCGCATGCCCCGAGATCACGGATGTCGCCGGGGCGCGAGAAGGCCTCGACCAGCTCGCGAAAGACGCGTTGCTGGATGCTGGCCTGCCAGATCGACTCAATTTTCATCTTCGCTATCCCCTGCGCTGTTCAGCATCGCAAAGTCGACCCGTGTGGCGGTGAGCATGGCGCGACGGCGGCAGTTCTCCTCGGCGCGCTTGCTCGCTCCGGACGCGATGAGCGCCGACACTTTCTCCCAACCGGGAAATTTAGCGGCCAGGATGGCGTCGAGGATCGCCAACGAACGGGCGAGTTCAGCATCGTCCGCCATCACCTGGGCGCCACCCGACGCTTGTCGGCCATCGGGCAGCGAGATTTCGATACTGCAAGAAGACAACGGAAACTCGCCCAGGTAATAAGCCTCATGAAAAGCCCCATCGGTCAATGTCAGAAGCCCCAAACCCGCCTGCGGCAGACTCATCAGCTTCACGTCGTAATCGAGCGTCAGTTCTTCGGCAAGTGCGTTGAGCGCTGATGGCGGATGGGCGGTCAGCGCCCGAATCCAGTCTTTTCTTTCCAGGCTCATCAACCCAATCTCCTGCGTAACCACGCCGAGGCGTAGTCGATCATCAAAATGGTGGCCAGGATGACCAGAATCAGGGCGGCCGATTGGCCATAGTCGAACAGTCGCAAGGTGTCGTGCAACGCCAGCCCAATGCCGCCGGCACCCACAAGCCCGAGCACCGACGCCATCCGGACGTTGCGGTCCAGGATGTAGAGGACGTAGCCCAGAGCCTCGCGCAGGATGGATGGCCAGCCGGCGTACATCACCATTTGCGGGAAGTTGGCACCGGTTGATGCCACGCCCTCGCAAACACCCCTGTCCACTCGCTCCAGACTTTCGGCGAAGAACTTGCCGAGAAAACCCGCCGTGTGCACGCCGAGCGCCAGCGCGCCGGGCATCGGCCCCAGCCCCAGAGCGGCGACGAAGAGCAGGGCCAGCAACAGGTCCGGCATCGCGCGCATGAAATTGAGGGTTTCCCGTGCGATGCGGTAGGCCACGGCATTGGGCGAGAAGTTGCGCGCGGCCAGCGGGGCCAGAAAGAATGCAACCAACAGCGCGAACACCGTGCCCCAAAGCGCGGTGGCCAAGGTGATCCCCATGAGAGCCAGATATCTAGACAAGTTTGTGAAATCAGGCTGCCCGTAGCGGCCGAAATATTCGGCCATGTCCTCGACGCCGTAGGCCAGAGTCTCGAACGAAATCTCCAAGTCCCACACGATCAGCCAAAGCATGGCCAGCGTCGCCGCGATCCACACCGGCATGGGATTGCGCGGCTTGGGTGGTAGTTGCTCCGGCAATGCCGCTTTCAAAGGCTGGGCGTTCATGCGTGCCTCCCGTGGATGATGCGGCTGCGCAAGTGATCGGACGTGCGATCGAGGGCCGTCACTGCCAGATAGATGGCCAGCGCGATCAGCAGCAGCCGGTCATACTGGAAAAGGCGCATTGACATCACGAGGTCGTAACCGATGCCGCCCGCGCCGACCAGGCCCAGGATGGCGGCCGCGCGCATGTTGTGGTCAAGGATGTACATCACCGTGCCGACGAAATCGGGCAGCGCCTGCGGCAGCATGGCGAACAGACGTACCTGCAGCCAGCCCGCGCCGTGCGCCCGTACACCCTCCACCGCCTTGTGATCTACCACCTCGATGGACTCGGCGAAAAACTTGCCCATAAAACCGACGGTCACGAAGGCCAGGGCCATGACGCCTGGCAGGGGTCCCAGGCCGACCGCCGACACGAAAACCAGTGCCCAGACCAGTTCCGGCAGCGCGCGCATCAGACTCAGCAGGTCGCGCGTGATCCGATAGATCAATGGATGCGGGGTTGCATTGCTGGCGGCCAGCAGGCCCAAGGGCAAGCTGACGACGATGGCGATGGCGGTGGCCAGCACCGTCATTTCGATGGTTTCCAGCATCTTCGCCAGCAGTTGCGGCACATAACCCCAGTCAGGCGTGACGAACATCTGTCCAGCGAAATGCATCATCTTCCCGAACGAGCCGAACAGACGAACGAAGTCCACCTCCACGATCGGCGCCGTCAGCCAAAGAACGCCCAACAGCGTGACCACGCCGCCGACCAGCGGCAGCGGCGGAAGGCCGTTAGGCGTAGGCCAGCGCCATGTCGAGGCTGTTATCATCTTCGATGCCTTCTCGTTGGTAGATGGTGCGCAGCACGGGCTGCGTCATTTGATCGGGGCTGCCGTCGAAAACGATCTTCCCGCTGTTCATGCCGATGATGCGGTCGGCAAAACGCCGTGCCAGCTCCACCTGATGCAGATTGACCACGACCGTGATGCCGTCGCGATCGCAGATTTCGCGCAGCAGCGTCATGATCTCCTCGCTCGTCACCGGATCAAGACTGGCCACCGGTTCGTCGGCGAGGATGACCTTCGGCTGCTGCGCAAGTGCCCGCGCGATGCCCACCCGTTGCTGCTGGCCGCCCGACAGTTTGTCGGCCCGCTCCCAGGCCTTGTCGGTAAGGCCCACGCGGTAAAGCGCCCCCCGGGCGATCGCCATGTCCTCCTCCCGGAAGAGGTAGAACACGCTGCCCACCCAGGAGCGGTGCGCCAAACGACCCGTCAAGACGTTGGTGACGCACGAGAGACGACCTACCAAATTGAACTGCTGAAACACCATGGCCACCTGCGAGCGGATGCGGCGCAAGTGACGCCTGTCGACGGGCTGGCCGTAAACGCGCACTTCCCCGCTGGTCGGCGTCTCCAGGCCATTGAGTAGGCGCAGCAACGTCGATTTGCCGGCACCGCTCGGGCCCAATACCACCGTAAAGCTGCCTGGTTGAATCTCGAGATCGATCCCTTTGAGGGCCTCGAACCCATTGGGAAAGCGCTTGGTGACGGATCGAGCATGAATGACGGACACGGCAATCTCCTCTGCCAAACGGCAGGCCGTGGCGGCCTGCCGTCTCGCAAGGTTTACTTGAGCAGATCAGCCTTCTTGAGGCCGAGCTCTTTGACCATGTTGCGGATCATCTGGTAGTCCGCGGGCGTGACCGCCACGTAGTGGCTCAGGTTGCCGTAGCCGGTGACCTTGATGTCCTTGTGGGCGGTCAGGATGGCGTCTTGAATCCTCGCCTTCATGTCCTTCGGCAGATCGCTGCGATAGACCAAGGGCGAACCGGGCAGAGGGTCGGATTCCTTGACGATGCAGTTGGTCTGCTTGGAGATGAGGCCCTTGGCCAGCATCTTCTCGTAGGTGATGTCGTTGTCGGCGGCTGCGTCGACGGTCTTGTTCTTGACGGCGAGCTCGGCGGCATCGTGGGAGCCGGAGTAGGTGAACTTGCCGAAGAACTCCTGCGGCATCAGCCCGGTTTCCTTCTTGACCATGTAGGTCGGCATCAGGCCGCCCGAGGTGGAGGCAGGATCGACGAAGGCCACGCTCTTGCCCTTCAGGTCCTTGATCGACTTGATGCCGGAGTCGCAAGGGGCGACGAAGATGCTCTTGTAGGTATGTGAGTTGCTACCTTCGCGGATACCGACGGCAAAGGCCTCTGCCCCGGCTTCCTGCTCGGCCAGATAATAGGACAGCGGCCCGAACCAGGCGATGTCGACACGTTTCTTCTTCATGGCTTCGATGACGCCGGCGTAGTCGGTGGCGGTGAACACCTTTACCTTGGTACCCAGCTTCTTCTCTAGGTGTGCGCGCATCGGCTCGAACTTCTGGATCATCTCCTCGTTGTTCTCGGCCGGAATCAGGCCCATGACGATGTCGCGTGCCTGTGCGGACGCAGCGGTCAATGACAAGGCCAGCGCCAGCGCGCTTGCCGAAAGAGTAGGTTTCAAATACATTGCGATTGCTCCCGTAAGGTTGATTAATAGGACGGTCAAGGATTGATGCGCAGTTGGATCCGGTCGGCGCGAAACCGGGTCAGGGCGTATTCGAGCGGGGTTCCGTCCCGTTCGCCTACATTGACGCTTTTGACCCGCAGCACGGGCTGGTTCTGGGGCATACCCAACAGCAAAGCATCGTCGCCTTGCGGGAGCGCCGCACTCACCAGGCTCTCGATCCTCAGCAATTTGCATTCGTAATGAACGGCGAGATGCTCGTGCAGTGACCCTCCGTGGTATTCCGCCAAGAGGTTCGGAAATACGCGCTGCGGAAGAAAATGGGAAATCACGCAAATGGGCCGGTCATCGGCCATGCGCAGCGACTCGATCCATGCGACGAAATCGTTCTCTGCCAATCGCAGGCGCCTGGCGACGCCCCCGCGTGCGGGAACCGTCAGTTTGCGCAGGATGCGGTTGCTGGCGGTCTTGCCCAGGGATTCGAAGGTTTCAGTGAAGCGCGTGCCGCTGCCGAGCACGTAGTCGGTGGGTCCGTCGAGTACTAAAGTGCCCTTGCCGTGGCGGCGTTCCAGTAGCCCCTCAACGATCAGATCATCGACCGCGCGGCGAATCGTGTGGCGATTGACGCCAAAGCGCTCGGCGAGGTCGTTTTCCGAGGGGAGATAATCGCCAGGCTTCAGGAAGGAAGCGATCTCCTCCTTGAGAAGCTTGGCGATCTGGCTATAGATTGCTTCCCCACCGTTTCGTTGCAACGCCACTAGGCTCATCTAGACATCCCCACAATGATTTAGGAGTATGCTAGCGATTCAGTGTTACGTGTTTATGACCTAAGCACGTAACTGTTCAGGTTCCCCATAAAAGAGTCTCTGATCGTAACTGTTCAGGTGCCCCGGGGAAGCTACCCCGAGAAATTCGGCTGAGGGGTGTTGCCCTTGAACACTTGGATGAGGGATTGGAAGAGGTCGAAGTGC
>Ga0209018_1003242_pt1 | contig 10523 bp, 7 predicted proteins | sample YNPBryBLVA2012_FD_185814 | JGI IMG/M metagenome (GOLD analysis project Ga0209018, IMG submission 185814) | Anoxygenic and chlorotrophic microbial mat microbial communities from Yellowstone National Park, USA - YNP Bryant BLVA 2012 (SPAdes)... ...
CGCGACGACCTGGGGTTTGACTACCTGTCCAGCGTTACCGGGGTCGATTACCTGGGCAAGGGCGATCATCTGGAAGCGGTCTATCATGCCTATCGCATCCGTGAGGGCGGCCCGGCGCTGGTTTTTAAGGCCCAGACGCCGCGTGACAACGCCACGTTGCCGTCGCTGATCGATGTGTGGCCGGGCGTAGATTTTCAGGAGCGCGAAATCTACGACCTCTACGGCATCCGCTTTGAGGGACACCCGAACCTCAAGCGCATCCTGCTGTGGGAGGGCTTCGACGGCCATCCCATGCGCAAGGATTGGCAGGAGGCGTACTACGAGCAGGAACACAAGCCATTCGACAGCCGCTGGCCAGAAGGTCACGTGCGCCGCTCTGAAGAAGCCAATCCCTATGGACACAACGTCCGCTATCCGGCGGATATGGATATCGATGCCTTCCTTAACGTCCGCCCGGATGACGCTTTCAATCGCAGCAATGACCCGAATCTGGCCTACGGCATGGTCGGCGCCGGTGTAGACATTCAAACGTTGGGCGGGCAGGGTTTGCGCACAGAACGCCTGGTGGTCAACATCGGCCCTCACCATCCCAGCACGCACGGTGTGTTCCGTATGGTCGTCACCCTGGACGGCGAAACAGTCGAGGCATTGGAGCCGGTCGTCGGCTATCTACACCGTAATCACGAACAGATCGGCGAGCGGAACACATTTATTCAGAATATCCCCTTTACCGACCGGCTGGACTATGTTAGCAACATGTCCAACAACCTCGGCTACGTGCTGGCAGTCGAACAACTGATGGCGTTAGGGGCGCGTTACAGCCCGCCTACCTACCGGGCCGAGGTCATCCGCGTGCTGATGGTCGAACTGACCCGGATCTCCAGCCACTTGTGGGCTATCGGCTTTCTGCTCAACGACCTGGGCGCGTTCTTCACTCCGGCACTCTATGCCATCGAAGAACGCGAGTTGATCCTCGACTTCTTCGAGGCGACGGCGGGTAGCCGTATGATGTGCAACTACATGCGTTTCGGCGGGGTATTTAAGGACCTGCCGGAGCGTATTCGTGGCATCAGCAGCCTGGTCAACGACCGCGTGCGCGACGAAAACACGATGGACTACCTGGAATATCTGATCCAGGAACGTCTGCCACGCGCCTTCGACGACCTGGATCGCTACCTGACCGGCAACGAGATCGTTCTGGCGCGTGCACAGGGCGTGGGCATCCTGCCGCCGGAAATGGCAATTGCCTACAGTGCAGCAGGTCCGTTGCTGCGCGCCAGCGGCGTACCCTACGATGTCCGCCGCGCCGAGCCGTATAGCATCTACCCGGAACTCGACTTCGACGTTGCAGTGCGTTACAACGGCGACGTGTATGACCGCTATCTGCTGCGCATCGACGAAATGCGCCAGAGCCAGCGCATCCTGAAACAGCTTTTGCCGCGCCTGCGGGAGACGCAGGGCCAGCCGATCATGGCCGGGGCAAAGGCGTACAACCCGCGCGTGCCGGAAGGCGAATCCTACGGGCGCGTCGAGAATCCAAAGGGCGAACTCGGTTACTACATCGTCTCCGACGGCGGACAGAATCCCTGGCGCTATCACGTGCGTGCGCCTAGTTTCATCAACCTCACGGCGCTGGGCGAAATGTGCAAGGGCCATAAGGTTGCGGATATTGTGGCGATCCTGGGCAGCATCGACATCATCCTGGGGGAAGTAGACCGCTAACCCGTCGCTATTTCGGTCGGGGCAGACCCCGACGACGGCCTGTTGAATGGAGTCGGCATGTACGGACTGGGCATTCTCAAGGGCATGGGCGTCACGCTCAGGCATTTTCTGGAAAGCTACATCGAGGACCTCAAATTTCTGGGCAAAGGCAAGCGAAGCGGTTTCGGCTTCCAGATGCGCCAGGGGGTGCGGGAGCGCGGCATTTTCACCGTCGAATATCCTGAAGAAAAGCTCGCTGTGCCGGAACGCTTCCGGTTTATCCCTTTCCTGGTCATCAATAACCTGGACGCAGAGGAAAACCCCGGCCATGACTGGTGCACGAGTTGCGGCATCTGCGCCAAAGTTTGCCCGCCCCAGTGCATCTGGATCGTGCGCAGCACCGACCCGGCGACGGGTCGCCCCAAACCGGAGCCGGAAGCCTTTTACATCGACATCGACATCTGCATGAACTGCGGTTTCTGTGCCGAGTTTTGCCCCTTCGACGCGATCAAGATGGATCATGACTACGAACTTTCCAGCTACGACCGCACCTCGGCGCACATTTTCGATAAAAAGCGGCTGCAAAAGGAATTCCGGTACTGGCTGTCGATTGCGCCGACCACCGCTGAGGAAGAAGCTCAAGAGCGTGGCGGCTGGGAACACAAAGACGTCTTGAAGGCAAAAGCGAAAGCACAAAAAGCCGGGGGCAAAGACAAAGCTGCTGAGTGACAACGCCCTGAGTAACGCCCGCCACCCTCACGGGAGACCTTGTCCTGTGAGGGTGGTGCTTTTCCTCCTTTTCCCGATGGTCGTTGCCGGTTCTCATTTTGTTCATCGCCGTTTGGGTGCCATCCTGCCCACAACAGGATTCTCAAGTTACGTGGGATTCGTGGAGGAAGCGCCGCCATGTTATATCAGGTCGATACGGAGGTACTGTTTCCGCCGCGCGTTATCCCGACGTTGGCGCATTTGCGTGGTCCGGAATGGCGCGCCCTGGTCGAACGCATTGCAGCCTTGCCGCAGAACCACCCGGATGTCCTCGGCTTCATGCTGTTGATGGTCCGCCTGGACGGCTGTCTGTCCTGCCATGCCGATAGCTACCGGGCCATGCGCGGTTGCACCTTGTGTGCTCAACAGGCCGTCACCCGTTTCAAGGGCAGTGACCGTGAGTTGATCCGACATTGGCAGGCCGCCCGGCAGGATATTCTCCTCTGGCAAGAACAGGGGATTGTCCCGGAACCCGAACTGCATTGAAACAGTGGACGTGTGGCCTGGGCGCGTTACAATAAAATTCAACTTTGTCATAAAAACAGGCAGGGCGTGGAATTAGATTCTTGCGCGCCTGCGGTCGAATCTACGAGGAGCCAATGACCGATCAATCTCGTCTACACGATGCGGCGCTGGCCGCGCTGAGCAAAGTTATCGAGCCGGAACTGCGCCGTGATATTGTGTCTTTGAACATGGTGCGCGATCTGCGCGTAGAGGACGGCATCGCGCGTTTCCGCCTGGTGCTGACCACACCCGCCTGCCCGCTCAAAGATGTCTTCGACCGTTCCTGCCGCGAGGCGCTGGTCGGCAAGGTGGAGGGCATCCGGGATGTCGAGATCACCTGGGACAGCCAGGTTCCCGCCGACCGGCGGCTGCACGGACGCTTGCAAACCCCTATGCGCAGTATCATTGCCGTCGGCAGTGGCAAGGGCGGCGTGGGCAAAAGCACGGTTGCCGTCAACCTGGCGGTGGCGCTGGGCCAGCACGGCGCGAAGGTCGGCCTGATGGACGCCGACATCCTCGGCCCGAACATCCCCATGATGCTCGGCTTGCAGGCCGCCCAGCCGCGCATCCGGGATGAAAAACTGTTGCCCTTCGAGGCTTATGGCATCCAGGTGATGAGCATGGGCTTCCTGGCCGACCCGGCCAAGCCGCTGGTGTGGCGCGGGCCGATGCTGCATGGCGCAATCCGTGATTTCTTCAACAAGGTCGCCTGGGACGACCTGGACTACCTGATCGTGGACCTGCCTCCCGGCACAGGCGACGCGCAGCTCAGCCTGGCTCAAAGCGTCCCCCTGACCGGTGCGGTGATCGTCACGCAGCCGCAACTGGTGTCATTGGACGACGCTGTCAAGGGCCTGGCGACGTTTGAGATGCTACAGGTGCCGATCCTGGGTGTGGTGGAAAACATGAGCGGCGAGGTTTTTGGCGAGGGCGGCGGCGAGCGCCTGGCGCAGCAGCGCGGCGTGCCCTTCCTGGGGCGCATTCCGATGGACGCTAACGTGCGTAAGGGCGGCGATATGGGGCGGCCTACTGTCGTCGCCGCGTCGGAGTCGCCCGCCGGGGTCGCCTTCCGCAAGCTGGCGCAGGATGTCGCCGCCCGCGTGAGCGTCGTTATGCTCTCCCAAGCAGACGTGATCCCGATCAGCGTGATCGGCTAAACGCGCCGGACAAACCGCAGGGGCAGCCGCCGGGCTGCCCCTGTTCACTCATTTCCGAGAACCTGAATCTCATCGCTGGAGCGCGGCGGGTATCTGCGCCCGATCAGCAGCCAGAACAGCACATTCAGGATCAGCGCTGCTCCAAATGCCCAGAACCCTTCCACCGGCCAGCCCCGATACATCAGGTAGCGGCGTACCAGTTCCCCTGCCACCAACATGACCAGCGCCGTCACCCGCCGCCGCCGCGCTTCGGCGCGCTGCACGATCAGTATCAGGGCCGCAAAGACAAGCGTCAGGCCCAGCCATGCTCCCCAATTCATCTGATTCCGCCCGATGTCCTCTCTGTTTAGGGTTAATTATAGAACATGCCCCAGGTTATTCCAACATTCCGCCCAAAAATTTGACAACCGCGCTGGGTTCGCTCAAAATAGACGCCGTCTCAATACTCGTTTGGGCAGGTTTTGAGTTTCGATAAATGCTTTGCCGCAGGCAACCGCGCATCGCGCGCAAGGAGCGCCAGGATGGAAATCAAGACGTCTGAACTCAAGCGCGTCACACTCTTTGAAATTACGGGACGGATCGACAGCACCAATGCCAACGAACTTGGCGAGGCCCTCAACACGGCTATCGACACCGGTCACACCCAAATCGTGGTCGATCTGTCGGGCGTCGAGTATATGAGCAGCGCGGGCCTGCGGGAGATGGTCACAGCCCTGAAAAAGGTCAAGCGCGGCACCGGCGACCTGCGGCTGGCGGCGCCTTCTGAGCGTGTGTTGGAAGTGCTTGAACTGGCCGGACTGGACTCCATCTTTGAAATCTTTCCCACTCAGGTCGAGGCCGTCGGCAGTTTTTAGCTTTCCAGGACAGACAGGGGACGATGGACGAAGAATATCGGATGGTGATACCGGGAATCTTGAGCAAAGTTCCCGAAGTGTGTGATTTTGTCGTAAGCGTGGCCCGCAAGGTCGGCCTCGATGACCGGGCGGCTTACCATTGTCAGATGGCTGTTGATGAAGCCTGCACGAATATCATCGAACACGGCTATGGGCGCAACAACCCCGGCGGCTGGATCGAAATCATCTGCTGCGACAAGCCGGACCGCTACGTCATCCGCATCGTTGATGACAGCCCGCCCTTCAATCCCCTGTTGCATGCCGAACCCGACCCTAACGCGGCACTTTCAGAACGTGGACGGGGAGGGTGGGGCATTTACTTCATCAAAAAGATGATGGATGAAGCCACCTACGCTTATGAGAACAACCGTAACCATCTGACCATCGCCAAGCTCAAGACACCCAAGAATCTCGCCGCCACCAGGGGAGCCGGCCTGGAGACGGGGACACCGGTACGCCCGCTGGATAAAGGTTACTGGGAAATCATCCCGAATGGGCGGTTGGAATCCAATACTGCACCGGGGCTGCAAAGCGTGCTTAACGGGCAGATCGAATCCGGGCGCGTTCGCCTTGTCGTGAACATGAGCGATGTCACATATATCTCTACCAGCGGCCTCAAGGTGTTGGTGAATACCTGGCGACGTGCGCGCGAACGTGGCGGTGATGTGAAGCTCGCCGGGCTGACCCCACACGTCCTCGAAGTTTTTGAAACGGTTGGCTTTGACCAGCTTTTCGGCATCTACCACACAGTAGATGATGCTCTGCAAAGCATCACCGACGAAGCCGCCTGACCGGGCGATGTGTTTGCGCTTCCAGGCCAGGGCGGAGCGTGTTTCCGCCCTGCTTGATTTTTGAGAAACAGGCCTCATGGAACTCGCCCCCCTCGGATTGCTGCTCCTGGCGCTGGTCGGGTTCGGCCTGGCGATCTGGGGCCTCCGCCAGAGGCGTATCCGACGCCCACGTAGCCTGCCCGATGCGCCGGCGTTAGATGCCCTGGCCGACTTTGGCCAGGCTATCCTGGGTGCGCAGCTCAAATTAGACGCGCTGTGTGAAGTGGTCTACCGACAGGCCAGCCGCGTCATCGATACGGCCAATTTCCAGTTAGGGCTGTTCGATCAGGACGACTACGTGATCGTGGTCTGGCTGCGTGATGGCCGGCGACTACCCAGGCAGCGTTTTCATAACGCGGCTAAAGAGGGCCTGATCGGCTGGGTTCGCCAGACCGGTCAGGGATTGCTCGTCGGGGACTACGAGGCGGAGTGGGAAACCCTCCCCGCCCAGCCCAGTTACCGGTCGGAGCATCCTGCGCGTTCCTCGCTTTTTGCCCCCCTGATCGCAGGAGGCGAGGCGATTGGCGTGATCGCGGTGCAGAGCGACCAGCCTAACGCTTTTACGACCGACGACCTGCGTCTGCTCACCGTACTTACCAACCAGGCTGCCGGGGCCATTGCCAATGCCCAGCTTTTTGAGCGAACTCGCCAGCGCAACCGGCAGATGCAGTTGGTCAGCGAGGTCAGCCGTCAGATCACGGCGATTCAGCCGCTGCCCGCGTTGTTCCGCCAGATCGTCACTCTGGTTCACGATACCTTCGGCTATTACGCCGTCAATATCTTCATCCGAGACAGCAAGGAAGCGGTCCTGCGGCTGGGGGCCAGCAGCCATCCCGTCTTTCAGGCGCGTCTGCCCCAGTTGCAACTTGACCAGGGGTTGATCGGCTGGGCCGCTACCCACGCCAAAACGGCCCTCGCGCCTGACGTAACGCAAGACGACCGCTATATCCATCTGGCCGTTCTCAGTGAAACGCGCGCTGAGGTGGCCGTGCCGCTGGTAGTGGAGCGTAACGTGCTGGGCGTGTTGGATGTGCAAAGCGACGAAGAGGGCGCGTTCAGCCACGAAGATGTGCCTATGTTGGAAACGCTGGCGAGCCAGCTTGCCCTGGCGATCCAGGAGGCTGAAACTTACGAGGCCGAACGCCTCCAGCGCGAACGCCTGAATGCCCTGGCCGAAGCGAGCCGGGCCGTCGTCTCTATTCTAAATATCGACGATTTGCTGGAAGAGGTCGTGGACCTGGTGACGGATTACTTTGGTTACGACCGCACGCATGTCTTTTTGCGAGAGGGCGACCGGATTGTCTTCCGTGCCGGGAGCGGCGTCCACAGCGGACTGTGGACCATCGAGCAACTGGCTTACGATCTCAACGACAAAGGGTTGATCCCAGAGACGGCGCGCACGGGTGAGGCGATTGTAACGGGCGACGTTTACAGTGACCCACGTTATGTGCCCGGCCCCGGTGTCGAAGACACGCTGTCTGAGCTGGTCGTGCCTATCCGTATGGGAAAACAGGTTCTCGGTGTTTTCGATATTCAAAGCCTGGAACCCGATGCTTTCTCGCCGGAGGACCTGAGCCTGGCTCAAGCCCTGGCCGACACCATCGCCGTCGCGCTGCGCAACGCGACCCTTTATGCCTGGGAAAAGCGCCGCCGTATCCTGGCCGAGGCTCTGCGTGAGGTCAGTGCGGTGTTGGGCGCCAGCCTGGAAATGGATAGCGTGCTGGATGGTATCTTGCAAGGGTTGGAACGGGTCATCACGGTAGACGCAGCGGTTATCGTCCTGGCGGACGAAGCCGAAAACGGCTATCGCATCAGTGCTGCACGCGGCAGTGCAGAAAACTCACCGCTCATCGGCAGCCTGATCCCTGCTGACGCCGACATTGCTGCCACCCTGACTACGCTGTTCCACCCCGATGGTCCGGTAGACGGCCCGGAAGCGCGCGATCATCTGTTTATCCCGCTCACGCTAGGCGATGAGCTGATCGGTTATCTGGGAATCGATCACCAGGGAACGGGGCGCTTCTCGCTGGAGGACATCGAGATCATCAATTCCTTTGCCACCCAGTCGGCGATGGCGATTGCCAATGCGCAGCTTTATATGGCCCAGCGCGAGGAAGCCTGGATTTCTACGGCGCTGCTTCAGGTTGCTGATGCTACTGCTCGTGCGTCTAACCTGGACGAAGTGCTGCGCACCGTCGCGCGCATTACGCCGCTGCTCGTCGGCGTGAACTGGTGTGCTGTGCTGTTGATCGAGCGCGGCAGTTTCCGCATTGTGGAAATTGAAGGCGCAGACCCGGAAATCGTCCGGGCGCTGGTCGGGCAGAATATCTCCCCCGATTCCTGGCCTCCTCTGGCAGACCTGCTACGGACCGGTGAGCTGGTGTTCCTGGACGAGCAAACGTTCACCCGTCCGGGCATCTCTCAAGAAGTGCATATTAGCCAGGGGGTGATGTTGCCGCTATATGCCAAAGGTGAGATTGTGGGAGCCCTGGTCATCGGTCAACATGCCGGGCAGGGGCCGTTTAGCGCGCGCAAGATCGAGCTGATCGGTGGGATCGCCAATCAGGCTGCGCTGGCGATTGAAAGTGCCCAGCTTTATGCTGCTCAGCAAGAAGAAGCCTGGGTCACGACGGCGCTGCTTCAGGTAGCGCAGGCCGTCAATGCGCAGGTGGAACTGTACTCCACGCTGGAAACCATCGTTCGGCTGACGCCATTGCTGGTCGGTGTGTCACGCTGCGGGGTGCTACACTGGAACGCGCGGCAAGGTAGCTTTTATGGTGGCGTGTCCTACGGCCTTCCCCCATCGGCAGAAGAGGCCTTTGCCAAACTAGAGATCGCCGCTACCGAACATCCCTATTTTGCTCGTCTGAGCACTTCGACCATACCCATTTTGGCGGGCGAAGGGGGGACGCAAGATTTGCCGCCACCCCTGGAGCGTATCTTTGAAGCGCCGTGTATCTTGGGCTTGCCCCTGATCACGCAGGGCAAGTTGGTGGGCGTAATGTTGGTGGACCGCCCTCGTGAGGTTGACGAAGCCGCCGATCAGCGCCGCATGAACATCCTCACCGGTATTGCTTCGCAGACGGCACTGGCTCTGGAGACCAGCCGTCTGCAAGCCTTGGTTTCCGAACGTCAGCGGCTTGAACGTGAACTGGAAGTTGCCAGGGACATTCAGACCAGCTTTTTGCCAGACAGTGCCCCCTCTGTCCGGGGCTGGGATGTGGCTGCTTACTACCGGGCGGCGCGACTGGTGGGGGGCGACTTCTACGATTTTATTCCCCTGCGCGAAGGGGTATGGGGGCTGGTTGTGGCGGATGTGGCTGACAAGGGCGTACCCGCCGCGTTATATATGGCCCTTAGTCGTACCCTGATTCGTGCGGTGGCGCGCAGCCATGATGATCCGGCAGCGACTCTATCGCGTGTCAACGAGTTATTGCTTGCCGATAGCCGCTCCGATCTGTTCGTCACCATCTGGTATGGCATTTGGCAGCCTGCCGACGGCGAGTTGTGCTATGCCAGTGCGGGCCACAATCCGCCGTTCGTGGTACGCGACAGTGGCAGCATCGAGCTGCTCCGAATTAAGGGGATCGCGCTTGGCGTGATGGATAACATCCGCCTGGGGACCCAAAAAACCTCCCTGAAACCCGGCGACCTGTTGGTGCTCTATACCGACGGCCTTACCGAAGCCCGTTCGTCGAAAGGGGAACAGTTCGGTTTGCTCAGCCTGCAAAATATCGTCTTAGAAAACCGCCGGCACTCTGCTAACCGGGTGACACAGGCTATCATTGAAGCCGTCGATCAGCACACGGGCGACGAGCCACAATTTGACGACATCACGCTGGTTGTTGTCCGCTGCCAGACCCTGGCACCGGACGGGAAAAAGTGAAGTTGCCTGTACTTTATGGCGTGGACTGTTGCCGCCAGCCGTTGATGTTGAGCAGGTCTACCTGTTCTGGGGACGGAGGCACAAAGTTGGCGCACTCCTGGGCGGCCTCCGGCAGGTCACGACGGCGGTTGAGCAGCGGGTTTTCCGGGTTGAAGTAATTCCATGCTGCACGACTGATCTCCTCGATCAGCGGCCAGGCGATGGTGTAGTTGAAAAAATCCCCGGCCTCCCACACGAAGACCGAGATCACGTAGTCTCGCCCATTGGGCGAAAAGACGATCCCTGCGTCAGCGTGGACGTTGTAGAGCCAGCCGTTTTTGTGCGAGACGCGCGTGCCCGGCGGAACGCCGGCCTGAATCAGGCGAAGCAGATCGTTGGCGCTCATCACCTCCAACATTTGCTGGCATTCCGTCTGGGTATATTCGCCGTCGGGGAAGGCCACCATCAGGCCGCTGCCCTGCGTGGCGCAGTCGTAGATCATCATCAACAGGGTACCCAGGTCTTCTGCGGTCGTTTGGTTATAGGGATCGGGATCGGTATTGAAGCGCGGATTGGGCGTCGTCGGCGGAATCGGGTTGGAAGCCAGCACCTGACCTTCAATCCCCAGGTCGAACAACGCCGTGATGTAGGTGTTTTCTGCCCCTGCGCGAGCCGCCGTTTCGGTTACGTATTGTGCTCCGGCTAGCCCATCGCCCCCACCGACCCACTCCATGATAAAATTTGAGGAGGCGTTGTTGCTGCACAGCAGCGAGTTGACCAGCACGAAGGCTTCCTCCGGGCTGGG
>Ga0209018_1003243_pt1 | contig 10521 bp, 7 predicted proteins | sample YNPBryBLVA2012_FD_185814 | JGI IMG/M metagenome (GOLD analysis project Ga0209018, IMG submission 185814) | Anoxygenic and chlorotrophic microbial mat microbial communities from Yellowstone National Park, USA - YNP Bryant BLVA 2012 (SPAdes)... ...
CGTGACGATCTCCGGCGCTGCCGTCATCTCCACCCAGAGGCCGTACTTCCACGTCTCTGCGATGCAGTACCCCAAGACTTCCCCGGAGGACACGCTCCCCGCGCCCATCGCGAACCCGCTCGTTCCGGAGGATCCCTCGCAGCCCGATCCCATCCTCATCCCGGCGGACTACCACATCGCCGACGCCAACAAGGCCACCATCCACGAGTACCTCTTTAAGATGTCGGTCCAGGGAGGCATGCCGGGCATCGAGAACGACGCCGCGGTCAAGGAGCCGTTCCTGTTCCACACCGCGACGCCTGGCGAGCTGTTCCTGTCGAGCTACGACGCGGACCACAACGGCGTCATCAACGGCGACGACCACATCACTGGCAGCACGGTCCGGTCCATCGGTCCCATCGTCAGCTTCACCAAGCTCGACCGCGAGCACGACCCCAGCAACCTGTGGCGGATCTCCCAGGCGGCTCCGCGCGTCTTGTCGTCCGGCATCACGGTCGAGTCCGGCGACAGCCTGCTCGCGGCGCTCGGCAAGAGCTTCTGTGAAACGCCCGACCCGAACGAGAAGAACAAGCCATGCACCAGTAGCGCCGACTGCACGCTCGCGACCTGCGACCCGCAGACCCACTTGTGCTCCGGGTGCAAGCCGAAAGACAAGCTCGTCAACGCCTTCGATGTGTACATCCGCCCGAGCGCGGTGTGTCTCGCGGATGCGTCCGATCCGTCCAGCGCGACAGTCATCGTCACGCCGTTCCTCAAAGACATGACCAGCGCGCAGAAGGACATCATCGACCAGGAAGCGACCATCAACGACATCGCGGTCCAGCTCCGCCGCGACGCCGCGAATACCACCATCGCAGAGCATTGCCTCCCGCCCGGGTACTACGCAATCAACGTGATTTACCCGTCGACCGGCCAGGCGTGGACCCTGCCCAACGAGTCCGGCGTCTGCATGCCCGGCGAGCAGTACAGCCTGGTCAATGGTCTGCCTGTCTGCGGCGTTCGCGCGAAGCTCTCGTCGCAGTTCCTGTATGTGCGCTTCGGCGACGCCAAGGATCCCGCCTACTGCAACGCCAAGCGCAAAGGGCGCAACGAGCCCGATCCGTATCGCGACACCTGCCTGACGCCCGCGGAGCGCGAGAGGTACCTCGAGGGTACGCTCTGGGGTGGCCCCCCCAATCCGTTGCCCTGAGCCGTCGTCTCGTCAGGTCGCCAACTCTTTCCCATCCGGCTTGGCCGCTTGCGCGACTCCTCCCCGCGCGCCGATCATGGTGCCGATGTCATGCACGACGCGCGCGGCGCGGAAGAAAGCCACCGACGCGAATCCGTGCGCGAACGCGGTCACCCACGGCGGCGTCTCGTGCGTGTAGTAGGTCCAGCACTCGCGCGTGGTTCCCCAGTATTCGAGGAACCATCCGAGCGCCGTGCCCATTACGAAGAGGGTGACGTCGCGACGTGCGGTGCGCGTGCTGATCGTCACGCCGAGCATGATGCCGAGCACCACGTGCGACGACGTGATGTGCCACGAAGGCATCATGAAGTGGAGCATGAAGCCGATGAACACGGGCAGGCCGAGCCATGCCGCGCGCCAGAGCCACGTCATGCCGGCGGGAAACGCGCGGTGCATCACGTAGGCGAGCCGCTCAGTGGCGAGCGCCGCAACGGGCCATGCCGGGATGATCCACAACGGCGGACGTTCGTTCGTGAAGTACGTCCACAGCTCGGTGGTCGTGCCCCACCACTCGATGAGGAAGCCACCGCACGCCCCGACGACGACCAGCACGAGGTCGCGGCGGAGCCGGAAACGCCACGACAGCGCCAGGGTCATGAAGAGCCAAAGCCCGGCGAGAAGAGCGTCGAAGGGCTGGTCGAGGTCCACCAGGTCCCACCAACCGAGGGCGACGGCGATGGCGACGACCACGACGCCAAGCACAGGGACCAGGCTCCAGCGCGTGAAGCCGCTCTTGACGAATCGCCACAGATGGACACGCGACCGCCAGAACGGCACATGCTGCCCCTGCGATTCGTCCATGACCGTGGCCTGTCGGGGCGGGGCAGCGACCATTCAGCCCGTTGTACCAGAACGCGCGGCGCGCCGGTCCATGAGCAGCAGGATCGCCGGTAGCAGCAGCACAGCCGTCGCGAGGCAGGTGATCTCGCCCAGCACCGCCACGACGCCGAACGAGAAGAGCGCCTGGCTCTTCGCCATCAGCAGCGACGAGTACCCGATGATGGTGGTCAGCGAGCACATCCCGACCGCCCCGCCGGTCGACCTGATCGCTCCGATCACGTCCCGGCCACCGTCGAGGCGGTAGCGCGACATGACGTTGACGGCATAGTCCACGCCGATGCCGAAGGTGATGGGGAAGCCGATGAAGTTGGCGAAGTTCAGCCGGATGTCGAACAGCATCGTGCCCCACACCATCCAAAGCACGCCGACGATGAGCGACAAGAACACCAGGACGGTTTCACGATGGAGGCGAAATGCGCCTACGATGAGTGCGATGACGCCGCCGATGGCGACGAGCGTGGCCAGGGGGCCGTCTCGCAGCATCGACGTGGTGATGTCCGCCGAGATCAGCATCTGGCCGGCGATACGCGGCGCACGGCCATCGGGTCCGGGGAACCGAGCAGCGATGGTCTGAAGCTCGGCGGCCATCTGCACCAGCTTCATGCCTTGCCAGGTTTCCTTCGCGATCTTGGGATACAGCAGCACCGCCTTGTCGATCGTGCCGTCGTGCTCGCGCATGGCAGCGACGAAGCTCGCGGGCAGGTCCTCGGGGCGAACGGGCCGGAGTCGGTCGTCACCGAGCATGCGGTCGACCAGCGCGCGCTTGTCCTGCGGGATCTCGGCCCGAATCTTCGGCGTGAGCGTCTTGCGGATCGCCTGCGCCTCCCGGATCTTTTCCGCCTGCTGCTGGGGCAGAACGGTGTCTATGTCGCTGATCGACGCGATGATATCGGACAGGGGCGGGCGGTCCTTGGCTTCGCGGAGGGTCGCGGCCATTGCGCGCGCCTGACTGGGCGAGTCCGTCAACACCACGAGAGGCGTGAGATAGCGTCCCAGGACGGCGTCCATGCGCCTGCCCCAGTACCCCTCGCCGGTCTGCCAGGTGTCGCGGCGGCGCATCTTGGAGTAGTCGGTTTCGAGCCGGTCACGTCCGAAGCCGCGGCTGCCGACGATCGCGGCGATGGTCACGATCGACCCGACGATCACGACGATCTCGGGCTTGGCGGAGACGATGCGGGCGACCCAGCCGGTCAGGCTGAAGGAGCGACGGTCGATGGGGCGTGGTGCTGCTGAGGGTTTGCTGTCGAGCCAGGCAAGCAGCGGCGGGACCAGGAGGAACGTCGTGGCCCAGCACACCAGCATGCCCATCCCGCCGATCACGCCGAACTGCCAGAACCCGCGGAATTGGGTCACCATCAGCGACCCATAGGCGATGCCGGCGGCAGCGGCAGCGGTGACGGTGCCCACACGCGTGGCATGGACCGCCCAGGCGAGCGCCTCGCCCACGTCTGCTCCGTTGCGCCGTTCCTCGAGATAGCGGGCGACCAGGATGATGGCGAAGTTGATGCCGTTGCCCACGATGATGGATCCGAGGAACGCGGTGTTGGAGTTGAGCTCCAGCACGCGGAACGGAGGGATGCCCGCGAGGGTGAAGGAGTACGATGCCGACAGCAGCAGCGGCACGATGATCGCCGGCACGGCCCGCCACCAACGGAAGTAGACGAACAGCGTGAGGATCACCAAGGCGATGATCGCGAAGCTGGAGAAGGTCAGGTCGGTGACGAGGGCGGAGAGTTCTTCGACGCGGATGGCCGGGTCGCCGGTGAACGCGAATCGCATCCCTGGGGCGTAGTTCGCCGGGAACCCGAGGTCGCGGGCGTCAGCGCGAATGCGGTCGAGGAGCTTGCGCGCTTGATCGGATCCGGTCGAGTAGCCGCGGATCTCCACGAGCAGCACGGTGGCGTGCTCTTTCTCGCTGGAGAACCGGCCGTTCGGGAAACGATTGCCCGTCGGCGCCTTTTCTTTGTACCGCTTTTCGATGTCGGAGAAGTCCAACGCCGGCGCGGGCTCGTCGTCGTCGAGGTCCGCGCCCATGGCGCGGGTGGCCTCCCAGTCGCGACGGGCCTCGATTCGCTTGCGCACTTCGACGAGGTCGTCGAGTTCGACGTACAAAGGCGCGTGGTCTTCGAGGAACGCGCGCTCCTGCTCAATGCCGGTGCGCACCGCGGCGATCTGGTCGCGTGGATAGGCTCGGATGCGTTCGGCGAGGTCATCGGCGAAGCGTTCGGCAGCGGGCAGGTTCTCCGCGGATCCGGCGTCGACAACGATCCCGAGGAACTGGATCCCGGGCATGCGGGCGCGCAGCTCCTGAAGCGCCGTGACGCTGGGTGCGGACTGGGGCAACAGGAGCTCGAGTTCGCTGCGCAGGCCGATGTACAGGCGCGCAGTCCGCCAGAACGTGAACACCGCGAGAACGATAGCGGCCAGCCACAGCCAGCGGCCATGACGCAACACCCACCGGACATAGGCTCGGGTGCGTTCGGAAGGAGGGCTTGGGGAAGCGGACACGGATCATACCTCGACGGGGCGCGGGTGCAGCGACGGGCCAGAGTACGTCGCGCTCCTCCCCGTGCAAGCACGATGTGCGTGCGGAGGCAGGGGTTGGCCGGAGCTCATCCGCGGGTCAGCTTCAAGCCCTCTTCGGATACCTGTACGGTTGCAAAGTCGTAGTCCGCGTCGATCACGCCGCGGCGTGTGACCTTGACCAGACCGCGGGCTTCCAGCTCTCGGACCGCCGAGCAGATCTGCGCCGTGTCCACCGGCACCTCCGTGGTCGAAGCGAAGATCCGCTCCAGCACCTCGTTGCCGTCGAACGAACGCCATGCGTCGCGCGCGATCGCGCGAAGGACAGTCACCGCTTCCATCGAGAGCTGAGCCATGGTCGACCGCCTGCTTGCGCCGTTATCATAGCGGCGCACGTCCGTTCTTGCTATGGCGTGCCGGCGGCCACGGACGCATCCGAAGATGACCCTGCCCATTCAGAGAAGGCGACGACCTCAGGTCACCGTGATCGGCAACTCGCAGGCCTCCCCGGAGGTCACCGCCGTCGCTGAAGACGTCGGCCGGCTGCTAGGCCGCCTCGGCTGCGTTGTCATCTCCGGCGGAGGCACCGGCGTCATGGAAGCGGTGTCCAGAGGCGCTTGCCAGGCAGGTGCGCTGACCATCGGCCTGCTGCCCGGTGACCAGCTCGCCCAGGGCAACCCATGGCTCGATGTCGTGCTTCCAACCGGCATCGGCTACGCCCGGAACTCGTCCAACGTGCTGGCTGCCGACGTGGTCATCGCCATCGGTGGGTCTTCCGGCACGCTCAGCGAAATCGCGTACGCTTGGCTGTACGACAAGCCCATCATCGCGTGGACTGGCCTCGGCGGCTGGTCCGAGCGATTGGCCGGCGACCAGATCGATGACCGACGCGCCGATCGCATCGAGCGTGTCGCGACACTGGAAGACCTGGAACGTATGCTGCGCCGCTTTCTGCCGCAGATCACTCCTCACGACGCATGACAGCCCCCGAGCCGAGATCGCTTCCAGGGCGCGTGGACGTCGCGATCGTGGGCGGAGGCCCGGCCGGCGTCGCCACCGCGGCGTCGCTGGTGCATCGCGATCCCGCCTGGGCCGAGCGCCTCATCGTGCTCGAACGAGCCCGATTTCCCCGCGACAAGGTCTGCGCCGGTGGCCTGGGTGCACGTGCCGACCGCATCCTGGCCATGCTCGACCTGCGAGCGGACGTGCCCTCGGTACCCATTCACGGCCTGTGCCTGCGCCTTCCGGCCGGCACGCGGACGGTCCGCACCGACCAGCCCATCGGACGTGTGGTGCGCCGCATCGAGTTCGATCGAGCGTTGGCCGGGTCCCTCGCCGACCGTGGCGTGAGCATCGTGGAAGGCGCTGCCGTGCAGTCGTTGCACAGAGAGGGACGCGACACGCGGCTCGTGACCAGCCGGGGCGAGGTGATCGCGCGGGTGGTTGTCGGCGCCGACGGCGTGGGCAGCGTGGTGCGCAGAGCGATGGGGCTTCCGCACGGTGAGCTTCGCGCGCAAGCAGTGGAGGTCGATACCGAGGGTACCGATCGCGACGAGCCGAGGGACACGCTTGTGTTTGAGTCCATGGACCGCACGCTGACCGGCTATTGCTGGGACTTTCCCACGGTCGTGGACGGCATCCAGAAGGTCTGCCGCGGCGCATACGTGCTGCTGCGCGGCCCCCAATCACCCGATGCGGCGCAGGTTCTCGATACCCACCTGCGCGCGCGCGGCCTGGATCCGCGGGCGTATCGTCGTCGCCGCTACGCTGAGCGCGGCTACGTGCGTGCTACGCGGCTATCGCAGCAGGGATGGATACTGGTGGGCGAGGCCGCAGGGATCGACCCTGTCGCCGGAGAAGGCATCCCCCAGGCGATCCTGTATGGCGAGTTGGCGGGGCGGTACCTTCACGAGCAGTTCACACGAGGTGACCTGAGCCTGAACGACTGGAGCGGTCGGGTGGCCTCGGCGTTCTTCGGCAAGGATCTTCGCTTCCGAGCGCGGATGGTGGACATGTTCTATGGCCGCGATCGTCCGTGGCTCGAGCGCATGCTCGTGGAGCGCCCGTGGTTTCTTCGGTGTGGCGTGGAATACTTCGCAGGGCGGCGTGTGCCGCGTCCGTGGTTGATCCGGCTGGCCTGGTTCGCCATCCGGCTGTGGCTCGGTGCACGTCTATCCCGATAAGGATAGTTACGTCTACGGCGACGTGGGCGCCTCCGTGGTCAGGTGCACGTTCGCGTCGGGGATGGTGTTGAGCTCGAACACGGCGCGGTTGGCCGGGTCCGCGGTCTCCATCTTGGTCATCGGCACCACGGTCCATGCACTCTTGGTGCGATGGGTGCGAGCGTCTTGCTCGACGCGCTCGACCGCGAGGTTCGCGGAGTCTTTTCCTGCGGGAAGCGGGAGCTTGAGCACGAAGGGATCTCCAGCGGTGGGCAAAGGTTGGGAAGGGCTCTCCTGGCCGACCACGTACTCGCGCTCGGGAACCTGCGCCCGCAGCTCGTAGACCTCGCCGATCCTGCCCTTGTAGCCGCGGTTTTTCTTGTTGACCCAGAAGATGATGTTGCGCGCCTCGTTGATGGCGCCGGACGGGATGCGAAGCTCGGCGCCTGTGGCGCTGATGCGGAAGATGCCACCACCCCACGCGATCGTGGTGGGCTGCGTCTGATCCGTGTAGACCGTGAGGGGCGCGCCGCTTCCGCGCGGCTTCTTGGCCTCCGCGTCGGGCGTACCGGCATCCTGAGGTTCAGTCTTGGGTTCCTCCTGGCTGCTCGCGGGCGGCGGCGCGGTCTCGGCGGGCTTCGGGGCCGCCGTGGGCGCGGGTTCGGGCTCCGCAGGCTTGGGCGTTCCGCCTCCACAAGCAAACACCACCATCATCGCCAACGCGGGCGCACCATATCCGAGTAGCTTCTTCATCGCTTGCCTCCTCGCAGCTCGATCCGGTCGAATTGCGGGCTACCGGAACGCAGGTCGGGCACCCTGCGCCACCTGCGCCCCTTCGCGAAGGTTTCGTCAGCACGCGCCCCATGCCTTCCGACACGCGGCGTCATCCGAGTCAATACGACCGGACGTCCCTTCGCGCAAGACGAATGTACTTCAGGACGTCGCGGTGATGCCCAGGTTGCGTCGCATCCTTTCGAGCGGAGGAGAGGTGTCGGGCGCGAAAGCCTCGCCCGTCAGCACCTGGTAGATCTCGACGTACCGCCGCGCCGCTTCGACTCGGACGTCGTCGGGAATCACTGGAGTCGGTCCATCACCCTTGAACCCCTGTTCGGCGAGCCAGCGACGCACATACTCCTTGTCGAACGACTGGGGCTGCTCGCCCCGCTCGAACCGCTCCCTGTAGGAGTCCGCATACCAGTACCTCGACGAATCCGGCGTGTGGATCTCGTCAATGACCACGATCCGGCCATCGGCTGTCTTGCCGAACTCGTATTTGGTATCCACCAGAATCAAGCCGCGGTCCGCGCACACTTGCTGCCCAAACGCAAAGAGCGCCATCGCGATCTCCGCTGCGCGGTCGAAGTCCGCCGCCGCGATGTGCCCCATCCGCAGGATCTCCTCCCGCGAGGCGGACACGTCGTGATCGCCGTGGAGTGCCTTGGTGCTGGGTGTGAGAATCGGCGCAGGGAGCTTCTCATTGTAGCGCAGGCCGTCGGGCAGACGATGGCCGCAGAACGTACGGACGCCGCTTTTGTAGTGCGTCCAGATGCTCGTGGACGTCACGCCCGTGACGTATGCACGCACGACCATTTCCACGGGCAGCGGCGTACACTCGCGCACCAACATCACGTTCGGGTCGGGAACTTCGATGAGGTGGTTCGGGGCGACGTCCCTGGTCTGATCGAACCACCATCGCGCGATCTGGTTGAGCACCTGTCCCTTGAACGGCAACGTGCCGAGCACCCGGTCGAACGCGCTGATGCGGTCGGTCACGACGATGTACCTGCGACCGTCCGCGGTGGTGTAGTTGTCGCGAACTTTCCCCTCGTACTTCGTCCCGAGGACGTCGAAGTCCGTGCGGTCGATGGTCGATCGCAGCGCATCGCGCAGCATCTTCTCCGAAACGTTCATCGCGACGGTCATGGGGCCGAAGCTACCGGAGCACTGGCGGTCTCGCAACGGGCGTCAGCCGGCGCGGCGCTCGATCTCACGCCGGAACCGTCGCAACGGCCAGAGCCCTGCCACGATGAGGATCGTCATCGCGGACACCGGGAGCCTGCCTCTGCGCCGCTGCGCGGGTGAGACCGCGCAGTCCGACCCTCCGGAACTGCTGCCTCCCCCGCTGCAACCGCTGCTCCCGCTGCCCGAACCGCTGCCGGAGCACCCGTCGCTGCCGCTGGACGACGAGTCGCCCGAGCACGCCGATTGGTCGCCGCCCGACGAGTCCCCATCGCACGAATCTCCGCTGCTCGACGACGAATCACCACCGCAAGCCGTGTCACCGTCGCCCGACGAGTCGCCGCCGCACCCCGATTCCTCGTCGCTCGACGACGACGAATCGCCGCCGCATGCGGTGTCGCCATCGGACGAAGAAGATGATGATGACGAGTCTCCACTGCACGAGTCGTCGGAGGAATCGTCGGGTGTCGAGCTGGTCGAATCGCCCCAGCATGACGTTTCCACGTACACGTCGGTACTCGTACCGTCGTCGTACGACGGATCCTCGGGGCCAGGCTGGTACGGGTTGACGCTTCCGCCGCCGGGAACGCTTCCGCCGCCCGGTCCTTGCGGGGGCGCACCGGCATCGGCCCCGGCCGGCGAGCCTCCCGGTCCGCCGGATCCCGCATCTGCGTCGCAACCATCACTATTCCAATTGGGACAGGACAGCACGGGGAGCAGCGGCAAACCCGGCTCCACCTGGAACGGTTCGGCCGCGCGCGATTGCCATGCACCGAGGCGCCCCGCCCACCGCGTCAGCCATATCTTCGACGGCGCCATGCCGGCGAACGCGACCGCGAAGTCGTCCGCAGCCACGCCGCATCGCAAGTCCGCAGGGTCGATCTCGCCTGCAGCCGGTTGCTCCACGCATGGGCCGGCGTCGGCGTCGGTGATGACGGCCAGGGTACCCGGAGCACATGCCGTTGCCACGCGAGACGACGATGCGTCCATTGATTCCAGGCGCATCACGCAGGGGGTCGCGTCCTGGACTGCATCGCCATAGGCCGATGCGCGGGTGAAGTAGGTCGACGCCACCGAGGGCACCGAAGCGGTCCCCTGGGCAAACGAGAGCGCCGACAGAAGCAGGGAATGCGCCGCAGTCTCCAGCACCCAGGCGTGGTCGTCATGGTCGGCAAGAGCGGCGGACCAGAGGTCGACGTAGTTCGTGGCGTGCGCCGACGGCACGAGGCGCCAGGCGAGATCCTGCGTTGGGACGGTGAGCCAGGGCCAGCCCGCCGGTGTGGCTCTGCCATCGGCGAGCACCCACACCAGCGAACGCACCGAGGTGCCACCGGTCTTCGACAGAAGCAGCGGCACGTGCAGGCCCGAGGCGGGCCCGGTCACCCGGAGCGTCCGCAGCACGGTCTCGCCCGGCGCTGGATCGAACGGGATGGTGACGAACCGATAGCCCGCGACGTCCAGGTCGGCGAGCATCGAGATCTGGTCGAACGGCAGGTCGAGTCCCTCCCCTTGCACCCAGAGTACTAGCTCGGAGAACGTGCGAATCGATGCGGGTCCGCTCGGCGGCAGGGAGGCCTTGTGGTCTGCGTCGCCAACGGTTTCGAAGGCGTTGGCGGCTGGCGTCGGGTGGCCCTTGCACGAAGGAGGATCCCCGGCCGGTCGCAACACCCGGGGGTTCGTCGCCTCACGCAGCGCTTCGAACCAAGCGTCGGACGCCGTGTCCACCATGGATCCCGCTGCAGCGGGGACGACGACGAAGATCTGGTCCGAGGCGCCGTACAGGCGCGCGCCGAACCACAAGGTCGAGCG
>Ga0209018_1003244_pt1 | contig 10516 bp, 10 predicted proteins | sample YNPBryBLVA2012_FD_185814 | JGI IMG/M metagenome (GOLD analysis project Ga0209018, IMG submission 185814) | Anoxygenic and chlorotrophic microbial mat microbial communities from Yellowstone National Park, USA - YNP Bryant BLVA 2012 (SPAdes)... ...
TGCGCGTGCGCACCCGGATGAATGAAACAGGCGTAGGATCCGAAGCGCGCTGTCGGCACGGAGGTCGGCTTCTGCTTGGTGCGGGCGAGCCCGTGTGAGCGTTTGGCCTGAGGCCCTTCGAGTACCCGTCATGGTTCGCCATGGAATCGCTGGTCGGCTCCGGGAGCACGCTTGCGAGAGCAGCCCTCCCTGGCGAGCGGAGTTTCTTGAGAGGCGGCGCGTCGGTCGACAGGGCAGATCCTTGGCGTGCGCCTGCTTGTCCTGGCCGCCGCGGTCCGCCCAGTCGTCGAGCGTGATCTACCCTTCTCTTGAGAAGCCGTGTTCCATCGGCCTGAGCGACTGGTAGTTGTCGTCGTTGCCTTCCGGGACCACCTCGGCCTTGGGTTCATCGCTCCCCAGCGGGTCCGCGCCGCCGCAAGCAGCAAGCAGCGCCGCCGGCCGTGGGGACCGCGCAGAACGAGGTATTGCCAGCATTTCGCCGCGACCTGCTGAAGAGCGCAGCGCACGCGCCATCAACGCGCACGGCATCTCGCGGCCCGGGCCTGCATTGCCGGCGCCGGGGCAGGAACGCACAGCCTCCGGTGGAATCGTGGGCCCCTGGACCGGACGGCGGGCGGGAGCTATGCTTCGCGCGACCGAAGCACACGGGCACAAGGATGCCCGCCCAAGAACCGACCAGTCCATCCATCCAAGGTGGCGACATGGCACCTCCTCCCGCGAGCAAGAGCACCCCCAAGCACAGTCCGGTCGCGGCAGACGAAGCGGAGCTGGACGCGCTTCCGATCCAGAAGACCAACCCTCTCGTGTACGGCATCGCGGCAGTTGCCGTGTTGATCGTGGGCGGGCTCGGGTTCTACATGTACAGTTCGAAGAAGGCCGACCAGGAGAAGGCCGCCGCGGCGGCGGCAGCCGCAGAATCGGCAAGGGCAGCAGCGATTGAAGCGAAGGCTGCGGAAGAGGAGAGACGTCGTCAGGTCGAGCTTGCGCGGGCCTCGCTGGCAGCCGCCGAAGACAAGCAGAAAGCGGCGGCGGCCTCGGCCGCTGCTGCGGCCGCTACAGCGAACGAGGACCAGCCCAAGACGCCGTCGGCGGGCGCGGGCGAACCTGCAGGGACCGGAGCTGCTCCAGCCACCACCAAACCGAAGGGACCGGCTCCGCGGTCCAAGGATCTTGAGGACCTCGACAAGCTCGGCAAGGAAACGAACACAGCGCTCGGCGGACAATAGGGCGAGCGTCGGCGTCGTGAGCGGTCTGGTTCGCCGGGCGACGGCGAGGACATGACTGGAAGGGGCCATCACGCGAGCGAACGTGACGCAAGCCCCTGCCGGTCGGAGGCCGATCCGTGGTCCCACCACGGCTGGCTGGTGTGCGCCGAGGTTCGGAAAAGACGCCGGACACGCCATCAGGCGATGAGCCGGAAGATATGTTCGAGCGGCTGTTTGGCGCTCTGCGGTGTGGGTTCGATGGGCTTGCCGACCGCGACCATGGCGGCAAGCCTCCAGGGCGCCTCGGTGCCGATCAACGATTCCAGGGCGCGGGCAGCGACCAGGGGGCCCGTGAGCCAGCAGCTCCCATATCCCATCGCGGTAGCGGCCAGCAGCAGATTCTCCACGCTCGCGCCGATCGCGATGCTGTTGGGATAGCCCCGCAGGCGCATCGCCTCCGCAGCGGACATGCCCGCGCGAATCAGGGCCCGGTCGAGCACGGCCTCGTAGTCGCGTGTCTCCACCGCAATCACGGCCGGCGACTCGCCAAACCAGATGCAGAACTGCAGCAGCTTCTCGTTGGCGTCGCGCTCCACCTCGTCGGGCGGGTCCGACGGCAAGATCTCCGTGAGCCGGTCGCGCACCACTTGTGCCATGCGGCGACGCAGCGCCGCGTTCGTGACAGCGACGAACCGCCATGGTTGGGAGTTGTTGACGCTCGGCGCGCAGCCGGCGAGACGAACCATCTCTCGAAGATCCTCGGGCGGAACCGGATCGGTGGTGAAGTGGCGGACGCTCGAACGCTTCTCGATGGCGGTTTTCAGATCCATGGTGGCTGGCTCCTTGATGTCCTCGCGACAGATACCGGCGAACCGGAAACGAGCCTGTCCGGCGCGTTGCCGTTGAACCACGCGACATCATGGATCGCAAGCACCCAGTGTCTGCCTCGAAACGGGTGACAGCGATCACACCCTGGCACGGTCTTGGGCTGACCGTGGGAGCTGCCCGACCGAACCGATGATGGCTTCACGCCGGGTGGTGCATGGGATTCGACGTGTGACAGTGCACGGCGACCGCTCCGTCATCTGGTGTGTTGCAACCGCGAGAGAGCGCTGGATTCGCAGCCGGGCTTGCACAAGCAGGCGCAGCGCTCCACACACGGTGGATGAGCGCCGAGACGACCTACTTCGAAACGAGCGTACAGGGCATCCGCATGCGCTGCGCCTCGAGCGGCACCGGGGCGACGGTGATCCTGTTGCATGGCTTTCCCGAGACCCATCGCTCGTGGGATCTGCAGGTACCAGCTCTGGTGGCGGCGGGCTATCGCGTAATCCGCCCGGATCTGCGTGGCTACGGCGGCACGGACAAGCCGCGAGACGGATACGACATCGACACGCTGGGAGGCGATATCGCGACTCTCATCCGAACGCTGGATGCGGGCCCGGTCGTGCTGGTAGGGCACGACTGGGGCGGTGCGATTGCCTGGTACGTCGCATCGCGGTACCCGGGCTTGGTCCGACGGCTGATCATCCTCAATTGCCCGCATCCGGTGCTCATGGCCGAAGCGCTCCTGAAAGATCCGGGCCAGGCGCGCCGGTCGTGGTACATGTTCTTTTTCCAGATCCCACGGCTGCCGGAGCACTGGCTGACCATGCGCAAGGGACGGAACATCACGCGGCTGTTTCGTGCGAGCAGTTCGGGAACCCGGCGTCCTCCGCGAGAGCTGACCGAGTACTCGAGACAAGCGTTGCTGGAGCCCGGGGCGGCCCGCGCTGCAATTGCCTACTATCGAGCGGCGCTGCGCGACGTGTTCCCCCCATGGCGCTTCCGCCGCTACCGTCGCCGGTTCGCTCGCGTCGAGGTGCCGGTGACGGTCTTGTGGGGCGTCGAGGATACGGCGCTGGGTGTTCGTTTGCTCGACGGGCTCGAGGAATTCGCGCCTGGAGCGCAGGTCCGTCGCATTGCAGACGCCGGTCATTTCGTGCATCAGGAGCGCCCGGAGCTGGTCAATCGCCTCATGCTGGCCAGCCTGTGAGTAGCATGGTCCAGCGGCCTGGCTGGGTCGCCGAGCTGCGCATGCGACAGGTTGATCGGGTGTGTGACCAACGGGGCAACTGGACACGAATGGGCAAGTCGGGCCCGGCCGGGGGCGGTCGGCGCGGCTGGCCCCGCGCCGAGACGACGCCATGATCCTCGAACGGGGTCCGGCCCGCTGCTATACCAGGTGGCGCGCGGTGGTTGCCGCGTCGTCCCGGGTCGAACGGACGGGCACAGGAGTACAACAGATGATCGAACGACAAGCGGCTGGATGGGTTGGATGCATGGCCTTGCTGGCCGGCGCAGCGCTGGGTTGCTCCAGCTCGGATTCGGGCAGCGGAACCACGCCCGAACCGAGTTCGCCGCTGACGATGGCCTGCGCGGACAGCGCGGACGTATTCGACGCACAGCCGACGGACCTGCCCGCGTTCGAGCCTGCGCGGCGAGGCGACGTGGTCCGGTGTTCGCCGACCGGGAGCTACACGTTGGAACAGCTCGTGAGCACCGCTACGGCGCTCGGCTATCACGGTGACATCATGACGACGGGGGCGACGGGCTACAAGTTAGCATATCGCACCGAGCGTGTCCGGCAGGCCGACGGGTCGACGCTGGATGGGCTGGCGACAGCGACGTTGTTCGTGCCGGACAAGCCCCGGGGCGAGACCGGGGGCACGCCGCTTCTCGTGGTCGCCCATGGCACGGTGGGTATCGGGACCCGTTGTGCGCCGTCCAGAGGTGAGCTTGCGGCGACGGGCGGGCATTTGGATGACTATCGCGCGCTCGTCATTCCCCTCATCGCGGCGGGCTGGGTGGTGATGGCGGTCGACTACGCTGGATATGGCTATGGGAGCACGACGGGGTACATGCTTGCGGAAGACGTTGCCCACAGCGTGCTGGACGCGACGCGGGCTGCGTCCAAGGTGCTGCGCCCGGGCCTGCTGAGCGGCAAAGTAGTCTTCGCGGGGCATTCTCAGGGCGGTCATGCGGTGATTGCGGCGCAGGCATACGCGGCGACATACGGCATGGACGGCACGCTGGCGGGAGTAGCCGCGATGGCGCCGCTGTGGTTCTCCTCGTTGGCCTTCGGCGCCATGCTGTCGCCGGCGGTGGGCTTCACGACCGCGGACAATCCCTGGCCGCTGTCGTACTCGCTCGAGTACTTCTACACGCATGGCGAGCTCATCGACGGCCCCGGTCACGGTACCGACCTATTCCAGCCGGACAAGCGCGACTTGGTCCGCAGCATCGCAACGAACGATTGCCTGTTCGAAGCGGCACAGCACATGCCAGACCTGGGTGTGGAGCCCTCGGACTACATGGATCCGGACTTCGCCAAGGCGATGGGGATCTGCGGGTTGCTGGGGTCGTGCACCGGTGCCGCCGAGGTATGGGGCGAAAGGTGCCGCGCGGATCGGCCGTCGATCGACCCCTACGGCGCGCCCATCCTCATCTGGCAGGGTGGCCGGGACACGACCATCACGCCCGGTCTTGCGGTGTGCGGCATGGACAAGCTTCGTAGCGATCTGGCGAGCACCGCCGACGCGACGGCGACCGTGAAGATGTGCGTCGACATGACGGCCACGCACTCGGGGTTCATGGACGACCCAGAGGCCGATCTGTCGGCGGCGATCACGCGCCGGGCGATGGACGCGGTCGCGCAGTGGATCGACGCGCGCACGGTGGGCGGGCCGGAACCAGCCGATTGTGAAGGAGAAGAAGCATTCGCCACGGATGCAGGGCCGGCGAAGTGCGCCACGCCGCCGCCGAACGAATGAAGGCGAGCGTCGCGCAGCCCGGTTGAATCGCGCCCTGCATGCGCGGCAATCGCGTTGACGGCGCAGGTGGACTGCTCTACATCGCAAGGGTGCATGAGCTGTCGCTGGCCGGAGCGATCCTCGAGACTGTGCAGCAGCAGGCGGCCTCCCATGGGGCATCGCGCGTATTGTCGATCCGGCTGCGCATCGGCGAGTTGAGCGCCGTGGTCGACGAAGCGCTGACTTTTTCACTGGGTATCATCGGGCAGGGCACCGCAGCGGAGGGTTGCGCGGTGACCATCGAGCACGTGCCGTGGGTGGTCCGATGCACGGGCTGCGGTGTCGAATACCGCGTAGAAGGCGGTCTGCCTACCTGCCCCGGATGCCAGGCGCTGGGTGGCGTAACAGTGACCGGTCGCGAGCTTCAGATCGTAGAAATGGATATCGAATGAGCACCGTCCGAGTCATCACCAACATCCTCGAGGCCAATGACCGCATCGCCCGTCAGAACGCCGACATGTTCGCCAAGGCTGGCGTCTATGTGGTCAACCTGATGAGCTCGCCGGGCGCGGGCAAGACGTCCTTGCTGGAGCGCACGGTGGACGCTCTCCACGGCCGCTACCGGCTGGGCGTCATCGAAGGCGACATCCAGTCATCGGTGGATGCGGAGCGCATCGGGCGGCGTGGAGTCCAGGCGGTCCAGGTGAACACCGGCGGGGCGTGCCACCTGGATGGCAACCTGATCCGCGAAGCCCTCGAGGAGTTCTCGCTGACCGACCTGGACTGTCTCGTCGTGGAGAACGTCGGCAATCTGGTGTGTCCCGCGGAGTTCAAGCTGGGCGAAGACGTCAAGGTGATGATCCTGAGCGTGCCAGAGGGCGACGACAAGCCGCTGAAGTATCCGCTGATGTTCCAGGAGTCCGCAGCGCTGATCATCAACAAGATCGACCTGCTTGCGTACGTCAACTGCTCGGTCGAGCGCATCGAAGAGCGTGCCCGCGCCCTCAACCCCAACCTGGAGATCTTCCGCGTGTCGTGCACGACGGGCGAGGGAATCGACACATGGACTGGCTGGCTCGCAGACCAGATCGCCAGGAAGCGCGCCGGTGTCCTGCCCTGATAAGCGCGTCCGCGTGTCGCTCCAAGGCGTCGTCCAGGGCGTCGGGCTGCGTCCCTACATCTTCGACCTTGCCACGCGCCACGGCCTGTCGGGCTACGTGGTCAACAACTCCGACGGCGTGCTGCTCGAAGTGCAGGGCAACGAAGGAGCCGTCGATTCGTTCCTGACGACCCTGCCCCGCCTTCTCCCGCCCCTGGCCTTCCTGGTTGACATGCGCGTGGACCCCATCCCGGTCGAGGCATGCCCGGGCCGGATGGAGATCCGCGCGAGCCAGGTCGGCGCGTGGCGCAACGTGCTCATCGCTCCGGACGTCGCAACCTGCAACGATTGTCTGCGAGAACTCAGGGATCCGGCGGACCGGCGCTACCGCTATCCTTTCATCAATTGCACCAACTGCGGTCCGCGCTATACCATCATCGACGACGTGCCCTACGATCGGCCCTTGACGAGCATGGCACGCTTCGAGATGTGCGATGCTTGTCGCGGGGAGTACGAGAATCCACGCGACCGTCGCTTCCACGCACAGCCCAACGCCTGCCCCCGCTGCGGTCCCAAGGCATGGCTGTGCCTGCCCGACGGCGCCACGATCGCCTGCGCCGACCCGATTGCGGAAGCCGCGCGACGGCTGGCTCGCGGCGCCATCGTCGCCATCAAAGGTCTGGGCGGCTTCCACCTCGCCGTCGACGCGCGCAACGATGCGGCGGTTCGCGCCTTGCGCACGCGCAAGCATCGCGAAGAAAAGCCCCTTGCGGTGATGTGCAGAGACCTGGACGAGGTGCGGCGCCTGGCCGAGATCGACGACCACGCACAAGCATTGCTCTCATCGCGACACCGGCCCATCGTCTTGCTCCCCAAGCAGCCGGACTACGATCTCGCCGAATCGGTGGCCCCCGGCAACACGCTCGTCGGCGTGATGCTCCCCTACACGCCTTTGCACGCCTTGTTGCTCGACGACGCCCCTGCGAGCCTGGTGATGACGAGCGGCAACGTGAGCGAGGAGCCCGTCGCAACGGGCAACCAGGAGGCCCTGGACCGCCTGGGCACGATCGCCGACGTCTTCCTGATGCACGACCGCGACATCCTGGTACGCAATGACGATTCCGTGGTGGCGGTCGACGGTGGCAAGGCTACGTTCTTTCGACGGTCGCGGGGGTACGTGCCGCTGCCTATCGTGCTATCCAGGTCCGGACCGTGCGTGCTGGCGGTAGGCGCAGACCTGAAAAACACCATATGCCTCACACGCGGCTCGATGGCCTTCGTGAGCCAGCACGTGGGCGACCAGGCGAACCTCGCAGCATACGAGTCTTTCCAGGATACCATCACTCGTCTCAAGCGGATTCTTGGCGTCGAGCCCACGCGGGTGGCAGCGGACCTCAACCCGGACTCGATGCCGTCGCAATGGGCCGAAGCGTGCGGCCTGCCCTTGGTACGTGTGCAGCACCACCACGCGCACGTGGCCGCATGTCTGGCCGAGCACCGCTATGAGGCAGATGCGCTGGGCCTGGCCCTCGATGGCGTGGGGTTCGGCGAAGACGGATCGGTGTGGGGCGGAGAGTTGCTCGTCGCGAACCAAACGCGCTTCCGCAGAATCGGACACCTCGACCAGGTCCGCCTGCCGGGTGGAGACCAGGCAGCAAGGCAGCCCTGGCGCTCAGCGATTTCCCATCTGATACACACCTACGGTGATGCGTGGGAATCGCACATGCCAGCCCCGTTGCGCCCGATCGATGCCTCGAAGCGTCGGGCAATCGCCGAACTGGTCCGAACCGGTGCAGGGTCACCCTGGACATCGAGTGCGGGTCGCCTGTTCGACGCCGTGTCGTCGCTGTGCGGGCTGGTCCACGAGAACAGCTTCGAGGCGAGGGCGGCTGTCGCGCTGGAGATGGCGGCGTGGCGTGCGCCGGACCTTGCAGATGCCTACATCTGGACGCCGCACTTGCGGGGCAATCTCATCGTGCTGGATCCGTCGCAGATCGTCGAGCAAGTCGTCCACGACCTGACGGCCGGGGTGGATACGGCGTCGATTGCCGGGCGGTTTCACGGTGGATTCGCGACAGGTTGGACGAAAGCATGCGTGATCGCGAGACGCCAGTCAGGCTTGTCGACCGTCGCATTGTCGGGCGGATGCCTGCAGAATCGGCTGCTGATGCGGCTCTTGGCCGAGATGCTGGCGGCGGCGGGGTTCGATTTGCTCCTGCACCAAAAGGTGCCGCCGAACGACGGTGGATTGTCCCTGGGGCAGGCGGTCGTGGCGCTTCATTCGTGAACGCCAGACGACCGGAACGATGCTCGGACTACGTTGGATGCCAGCAAGCCGCAATCGTCGACGAGCTTGGTAGCGCTGCACGCCGTTGCGGCCTTGGCGCGCGTACCGGCCGCCAGGGCGATTCATGATGCCGGATGAGAGCACACGTCCTCAGCGTGTCGACGCCAAGAACGAATCGACCGCACGCTCGGCTGCCATCTGAAGGAGCTTGTCTTCCGCGTCCGTGTCCGGAGCGCTGATCCCGGACATGGACATCGTGGGGACGAGTTCTCCTTGCAGGGCCATGTCGGGATAGCTGAAGAGGGTGACACGAAGGGCGACGGACAGGCTGTTACCTTCGTACGAGATGGCCTCGACCGACGGCCGCAGCAGGAAGCCGCGGACCTTGTTTCCTTTTGCGATGCGGCGGAAGACTTCCTTGTCCTCACCGCACGGAGCGATAGCCGCTTTGGGCTCGGCGAGCAGCTTGCGGCGCATGGCAGCCTGCACGACCAGGTCCACATCCCGCCTGGGGCGGCTGGTCTTGTTCGATGCTTCGTCGACTGCGACATACCACCTGGACGCGCGCGTGGGGGGGCGGCATGCACGAGCGTCGGGCAGCAGCGCCTGGTCCTGTTCGAGGCGACGTACCGCACGGGCAAGCTGGCTCCGGACAGACCCGTTCGACTCCTTCGCAAGCCTCTGACGCAAGCACGTCAATCCATCGGTACGTCGCAAACGACCCAACGCAGCCGCAGCCGCGGCCCTCACGATGGCGTCACGGTCGTCGAGCGCCGAGCACAGGGGTGCCACTGCCTGGCTCGAATCGGACGCGCCCAGCGACAGGGCAGCTTGCACACGCACCTGGAAGGACGGGTCGCGCAGCCGACGAGCAAGCGCGTCGACCTGCATCTGACCGTACGCCGTGCCTGCCCAGGTGCCGAGCATCACGGCAAGCAGCAACCCCCAGGACGAGGCGGACCGAACACCGGAGACTCGCCAGAGCAAAGCCATGATGTCCCTTATCACTGGCGCACCGGGGTGTCGACGGTGGCGTGGGGTGCATCAGGGTCGGCGCATCTCATGGGGCTGTCCATGGAGTCGGAGATGGGTTCCATCCGTCTTCCGATGCAGCCTTTGTTGTCCCTCCGCAGGCGAATCTGTGGGCGAGCGGTGGCGTCGGAAGGTCCCCGAGGGCATGACACAGCGCGATCTTGAGGGTTTCGGCTGAGCGAAAGCCGTAGGACTTTCTGGTGACCCGTTTCAGCTTGTTGTTCAAACCCTCAACCATACCGCTGTTGAGCTGCTTCTTCGCCCGGAAGTCGTTGAGAATGAGGGGGGCGTGACTACGCAGCATCTTGGCGACCTTCTTGGTGAGCACGATGCGGCTTCTCAGCACCTTGGTGCACCAGGCACCCAGGAACTTGTCGGCCCAGCCGGGACTCTTGTCGTCGTAGAAGGGTTGGTCGAAGTCCTCGACCAGGAGGTAGGCGCGGACGGTTCGCAGGTTGAGCTTCAGCAGCTCCTGCAACCGCACCATCTGATTGTAATACAGGTTGTTGACCTTCTCGAGCAGGGGCCAGCGGGTCTTGTGCAGGGTGACCCTGTCTGCCTTGCGGCGCAGCTCGGCTGCCTCGCCGCGTCGGGTCTGGTCGACGGCGTCCTCGAGCTTGTTGACGAAGTGGAATCGGTCCACGACGTTGAGCGCGTTGGGCGCCGGCGTTCGGACCACGTCCAGGTAGGGACGCCCCATGTCGGAGCAGACGTACAGAATCCGCGCGCATCGTTCCGAGCCCAACCACCAGAAGAACTGCTTGATGATGGCCTTGGTGCGACCCTGCCCGACCCACGACAGACGCACGATGGAGAGCGCGAACTTCCATGTCCCAGGCGCGAGGTCGAAGGTTCAGGGAATGCGGTGGAGCGCGGACGGCGCCGCACAGATGGCCGCGCTGCGCGCTGACCTGTTCGACGGCCATTGGCAACGGCGAACACGCCAAACCCTGGCAGCGTATCGAGCGCATCATCGTCGCGTGCGCGAGCATCGTGATCCTCCGCGTCGACCTTGACGTGATGGTGGACGTAGACCTTGACGGCGACGGCGACGTGGACAGGGACGACCGATCCGACGTGATGGTGGACGTAGACCTTGACG
>Ga0209018_1003248_pt1 | contig 10507 bp, 8 predicted proteins | sample YNPBryBLVA2012_FD_185814 | JGI IMG/M metagenome (GOLD analysis project Ga0209018, IMG submission 185814) | Anoxygenic and chlorotrophic microbial mat microbial communities from Yellowstone National Park, USA - YNP Bryant BLVA 2012 (SPAdes)... ...
CCCCGGAGCTGGGGTCAATGCGACTCCGCCAGCCTACTTGAGTAGCTTCTTGAGCGTCTCGCCCATGTCGGCAGGCGTCGGGGCGACAGCCACGCCTGCGGCCTGAAGCGCGGCGACCTTCTCCTTGGCCGTGCCCTTGCCGCCCGCGATGATCGCGCCCGCGTGGCCCATGCGCTTGCCAGGAGGCGCGGTCGCACCGCCGATGAACGCCGCCACCGGCTTCTTCATGTTCGCCTTGATCCAGGCAGCCGCGCGCTCTTCCGCGTTGCCGCCGATCTCGCCGATCATGATCACGCCCTCGGTCTTCGGGTCGTTGTTGAACTCCGTCAGCACGTCGATGAAGTCCATGCCACCCACCGGATCGCCTCCGATGCCGATGCACGTCGACTGCCCGATGCCGAGCGCCGTGAGTTGCCCCACCGCTTCGTAAGTCAGCGTGCCGGATCGCGACACCACCCCGATGGGCCCCGGCTTGTGCACGTGGCCCGGCATGATCCCGATCTTGCACTCGCCCGGCGTGATGATGCCCGGGCAGTTCGGGCCGATCAGACGAGTCGACTTGCCTTCCAGGAAACGACGCGCCTTGATCATGTCCATCGTGGGGATGCCTTCGGTGATGCACACCGCGAGGGGCACGCCCACGTCCGCGCACTCCATGATCGCGTCGGCCGCACCTGGAGGCGGTACGAAGATCAGCGCGCAGTCCGCGCCGGTCTCCTTGATGGCGGTGCCGACCGTGTTGAACACCGGCACCTTGCCTTCCCACTTCTCGCCGCCGCGGTGGGGCGTCACACCCGCCACGATCTTCGTTCCGTACTCCATGCACTGCTTCGCATGGAACGAGCCTGCTCCGCCCGTGATGCCGAGGACGACGACACGCGTGTTCTTGTTGACCAGGATTGCCATCTTCGACCTCTACTTGCCCGCCGCCGCGACGACCTTCTGCGCGCCATCCTTCATCGAGGTGGCGCTCTCGATACGGAGACCGCTCTCCGCGAGCATCTTGCGACCGAGCTCGACGTTGGTGCCCTCGAGGCGCACGACCAGCGGCACCTTGAGCCCCACCTGCTTGCTCGCATTGATGACACCGGCCGCGATCACGTCGCACTTCATGATGCCGCCGAAGATGTTGACGAAGATCGCTTTGACCTTCGGGCTGCTGAGAATCATCCGGAACGCTGTCGTGACGGCCTTCTCGTCTGCACCACCGCCCACGTCCAGGAAGTTCGCCGGCTCGCCGCCGAAGTACTTGATGATGTCCATCGTCGACATCGCCAACCCCGCGCCGTTCACCAGGCACCCGATGTTGCCGTCGAGCGATACGTAGCTCAACCCGGCCGCCTTCGCCTCCAGCTCCACCGGATCCTCTTCATGCACGTCGCGAAGCTCCGCCCACTCCTTGTGGCGGAAGTCCGCGTTATCGTCGAAGTTGATCTTGGCGTCGAGCGCGAGCACGTGCCCGTCCTTTGTCACGATCAGCGGGTTGATCTCGCACAGCGAGCAGTCTTCCTTGACGAACAGCTCCGCCAGCTTGATCGCGAGCTTGACGAACTCGTTGACGGTTTCCTTGCCGTGACGCTGCAGGTCGAGGGCGAAAGCGAGATGCTTGGCCTGGAAGCCAGCCAGCCCGATCGCCGGGTCGATGTGCACCGTGTGAATCTTCTCCGGCGTCTCGGCGGCGACCTTCTCGATCTCCATGCCGCCTTCGGTCGACGCCATCATGGCGACGCGACGCTTCTCGCGGTCGACGACCATGCCGAGGTACAGCTCACGCTCGATGGGCAGGCCTTGCTCGATGTACAGGCGGCGGACCTTCTGGCCCTGCGGTCCAGTTTGATGGGTGACGAGCTGCATGCCGAGGATCTTCTCGGCCAGCTCGCGGGCTTCCTTCGGCCCGTTCTTCGCGAGCTTGACCCCGCCCCCCTTGCCGCGGCCACCCGCGTGGATCTGCGCCTTGACCACCACCACCGGCGTACCGGTCTCGTCGATCAGACGTTTCGCGTTCTGCTCCGCCTCGTCTACCGTCATCGCCGGATACCCTTTCGGGATCGGCAACCCGTAGCGGGCGAAGATCTGTTTGGCTTGGTACTCGTGGATCTTCATCGTTTGTCCCCTTGGCGACCGGCGCGCACGCTACCACCCGTCCGCCCTTCACGGATCGACAAAATGCCGTCCCGCCGCCTTGTGGTCGTACGCGCGGCCCTGCCCGGGTGTGCCGCCGCCCGGACGCCCGGCCCCGACACGCCTACCTCGGCAAGCCGATCGCCCTCCAGAAAGCGATCGGCATGATCGGCACGTGCCCGAGCACCGCGTCGTCGACCCACGGCACGACGTCGTCCGACCTGAGCTTGAGGTCGCGTAGCTGGTCGTACGGCACCCACGCGCCTGCCATCGAGTGCTCGTCCTCCGTGATCTTGAGCGCCCCACCGCTGGCCGTGGCCCGCACGAACACCCGAAGCTGCCCAGGGAACTTGCCCACCGGCGGGTTGTGCTCGATCCCCATGATGCCCAACGGTTCGACCGAAAGCCCCGTTTTCTCGGTGGTCACGCGCCATGCGGTTCGAAGCGGATCCTCTCCCGGCAGGCAGCGTCCCGCGGGCAAGTAGAACTGGCCCCGGCAATCTGGGCGTGCTTCCTGCGTGAGCAGCACACGGTTGGCGTTGTCGAGGCAAACGGTGAGGGCGACGAACGTGTACAGGGATGGCACGGCGACAAGGGTGGTACATTGCTGCGCAGGATTCCAGCCTTGCGAGTCTGGCGACCCATGGCATGGTGTGCCGCTGCACAACCCATGACCCCCACCCCTCCGCAGGGCCTCACCGCTTGACATCCGAGCAGGGCCGCGCGTAGGTCAGCGCTCCACGATGAGAAGGCAGAATCGAAACGCCTCGTCGCCACGGCAGACCTCGATCCCTTTGGAGCCGTCTGCGGACGCCCCCACGTCTGTCGCGCCCCGCAGCGGCAACCCCTCCCCCGAACCCTCGGGCACGCAGCCGTCAATCGCGACCGACAAGCCATCGGTGGCACCACCGTCGGTCAAGCCCGACGACGGCGGAGCCGAACCCGCCGTGCGCAAGCCCGCCCGACGCGCGACGGCCGAGATGATGGCCGCCAAGCAGCGTGAGATCAGCGTGAGCGAGTTCTTCACCAAGAACCGTCACCTGCTCGGCTTCGACAACCCGGCCAAGGCGCTGCTGACCGCCATCAAGGAAGCCGTCGACAACTCCCTGGATGCTTGCGAAGAAGCCGGCATCCTGCCCGACATCATCGTCGAGGTCGACGAAGTCTCCGACGGTCGCTACCGCGTGGCGGTGCAAGACAATGGTCCCGGCATCGTGCGTGCGCAGGTCCCCAAGATCTTCGCCAAGCTTCTGTACGGCTCGAAGTTTCACCACCTCAAGCAGTCCCGCGGGCAGCAAGGCATCGGCATCAGCGCAGCCGGCCTCTACGCCCAGCTCACCACCGGCAAGGCCGTGGTCATCACGTCCAAGACCGCACCAGGACGTCCCGCGCGCCGCATCGAGCTCCGCATCGATACGCGTCACAACAAGCCCGAGGTGCTGTCCGACACCGAGATGGACTGGGAGGTCGACCACGGCACGCGCGTGGAGATGGAACTCGCGGGCACGTACCGCGGCGGCCGCACCAGCATCGACGCCTACCTGGAGCAGACGGTCATCGCGAACCCGCACCTGAGCTTGACCTACAAGCTTCCGAAGATGGACGCGCCGGTGGTCTTCGAGCGGGCCACGCACGAGCTTCCCCGCGAGCCCCTCGAGATCAGACCGCACCCGCATGGTGTGGAGCTCGGTCTGCTCATCCGCATGATGCACGAAGCAGGATCGACACCCGTGCGGCGCGTCCTGGTCGAGAGCTTCTCGCGCGTCTCGGCATCGATCGCCGAGCAAGTCTGCGAAGCCGCAGACGTCCCCCAGTGGACCAAGGCGGCGTCGCTCACCGGAGATCAGATCGAGGCGATCCACAAGGCGCTCGCGACGGTGAAGGTCATGGCACCGCCGGCGTCGTGCGTGGTGCCCATCGGCTCCGAGCTGCTCGAAGCCGGCCTCCGCCGCCGTTTCGAGGCCGATTTCTACTGCGCAGTGACCCGCCCTCCGTCCGTCTATCGAGGCAACCCGTTCGTGGTCGAGTGCGGCATTGCCTATGGCGGCAAGCTGCCCCCCGACGAGCCAGCGGATGTGATGCGCTTCGCGAACCGCGTACCGTTGCAGTACCAACCCAAGGCATGCGCCATGACCGAGGCGGTCTACCAGACGAACTGGAAGGCGTATGCGCTCCAGCAGCCGAAAGGATCGCTACCCATCGGTCCCCTGGCGGTGGTGCTGCACCTCGCCAGCGTGTGGGTTCCATTCACCAACGAAGCCAAGGAAGCGGTCGCTCACTACCCGGAGCTGCTGCGCGAAATGCGCCTTGCGATCCAGGAAGCCGGCCGACGCCTCGCCACGCACCTGCGCGCCCAGCATCGCGCGGAGCACGAGAAGAGACGTCGCAGCGTCTTCGAGCGCTACATCCCCGAACTCGGGGCGAGCCTCGCCAAGATCACCTCCCGAGATCCCGCGGCGATCACCCAGACCCTTCTCGACGCCCTTCCCGAGTTCGTCAACATCCCCGGACCGAACGACGATGACGACGCCGATGCGCGTTTCCAGGCAGAGGCGTCAACCGCCTCCGACGGACCTGGCGTCCCCAGCATGCCGCCCCCCGCTGACGTCGAGGCGGACGAGCCTCCGGACAGCCAGCGTGCGTCGCGCCGCAAGCGGGCCGCCGCTGCGAGATCCGCACGCACCGGTCGAGTCGCTCACGACGACACACCACCTGCGCCTGGTCCCGAAAGGCCCACGCGGGACAAGCCAGCCAACGCGCAAGACGATTCGCTGGAACTCGACCCTGACCGTCCCGAAACGCCCCGCAAACAGCCAGTGCCTCGGTCGCCCGGCACCAGGCCGGACGGTCGCAAGCGCAACGCCGCGGACGCCGTACCCGATCCAACGACACCGTCGAAGCCTTCGCGCGCCACGCGCGAGGACGATCGGCAGCCGAAGCTTTTCAGGTAGAGAGAGAGACTGCATGCGCTCGCGCGAGCGCGGAGACCGAACATGGCAGCAGCACGCCGACCCCATACGCCCCAGGAGCGGGCCGCCCGTACCGTCGACAAGATCAACCAGCTCGCGCAGAGCACAATCGTGCAGCTCGAAACGCGCAGCAATCCGTCGATCGAGATCCCCATCCGCGCCCTGTCCAACGTCGCCTACAACGAGCAGACCCGGCTGATCGAGTTGGGTGACAGCAAACAGTCGCGCGAGTTCTTCAACGTCTCGATGGCCAAGAAATACATGCAGACCTTCCTTGTGGCCGAAAAGTGCAAGGACCTGCTCATCAGCGGAAAGACCACGAGCATCCGCGATCTGTTCTACATGGCGAAGCACACTATCAAGGGGTCGAAGGAAAACACCTTTGACGACCAGACCGAGAGCGACGCCGTGATCGAAGACCTCGAGGTCACGCTCGATGCCCTGCGGGAGGAATTGCACCTGTTCGCTGCCAAGCGGGGTTCGATGGTCGGCCCGATGGTGATCGTCGACGCGGGCGACACGATCAACCTGGGACGCATGGGGTCGGGTGGCTGGAGCATCCCCAGTATCACGGAGGACAACGTCATCCAGTTCAAGAGCTGTGACGCTGAGTACATCTTGCTCGTCGAGAAAGAAGCCGTGTGGCACCGTCTCAACGAGGACAAGTTCTGGCGCAAGCACAAGTGCGTGCTGGTGACGGGCAACGGGCAGGCCACGCGCGGCGTGCGCCGCCTGCTGCAGCGAATGCACAACGAGCTTGGGCTGCCCCTGTACGTGCTCGTCGATAACGACCCTTGGGGTCTGTACATCTACTCGGTCATCAAGCAGGGATCGATCTCGCTTGCCTACGAATCGATGCGCATGGCCGTGCCGGACGCCCGCTTCCTGGGCCTGCGATCGCGCGACTTCCAACGCTTCAAGCTCAGCGATGACGTTTGCATCGAGCTGAAGAAGGAAGACGAGACGCGTGCCAGGCAGATGCTTGCCTACCCCTGGTTCAAGGCCAAGCATTGGCAGGAGGAGATCACCGACATGCTCAAGGCCGGCTTCAAGATGGAGATTGAGGCATTGAGCAACAAGGACATCTCGTTCGTCACCGACGTCTACATTCCCGAGAAGATCGCCAACAAGGATTGGCTGGCCTGACCTGCCAGATCCCGGTCGGTGCGCCGGACTGCCGCTGCGGTCGGTCCTCGGCCTCGCACCTGTCGTCGGTCGCACCGCGAACCGGACATGCCGCGACGAGCAGCGCGGCTACTGACGAAGCGCCTGCCGAATCGCTTCCACAACGGCCTTGTCCCGGTCTGCCGCGGCTTCCAGGAGCGTGTCGCACCGCGCCAGATCGCGTACCCGCACGAACTCTTCCGCATGCTCGCGGAACGGGACGCTCTGCTGCGTCGGCTCGACACGCCCTGCCCACGGCACCAGCCGGGCAGGAGCAACATCGGGCGGCGCCACCAGCGCGGTTGCGGAACAGCCTTTCTGGCCGGACCGGGTCAGCAGGACACCCACCGACACGGCGACGCATCCGGAACGCGGGCACACCCGCTCCGGCTCGGGTCGCACGTCGACCGGCACGCCGGGCAACTCGCGGTGGACCAACGACGCCAGATGCCGTTGGACCCGCGTGGCCAGGGCGCGCGTTTCGTCGTCCGGAGCCGATGAGTCACCGTGCGAATGCACGATGCGGGGCCAGAGCACGACCACGCCTCCCGGTCGTCCGACGCCTCGACTGATCTCGGGCGCGTCGTTGTCGTCGGCCTCGGGTGCCTGGGACTCGTCTGGAACTTCGTTGTCGCTGTGAAGCGGCATCTGCGCATGAGTCGCTCCGCAGGCGGCCAGGCCCCACACGACAACGGCTGCGACCCAGAAAGCTGGCCGGCTGTGCATGGGGCGAGTGTTCCCGCCTCGCGCGGTTTCGTCAAGCAGCGAGCACCTTTCGTGGAAGGATGATCCCGTGACCGGGCGGCGAGGGTATACGGTTGGGACCATGCAGCACGACGAAGTCCTGGAAGGTTTGATCCGCGGGCGGCGCAGCGTACGCCGCTTCTCGAACCAACCCGTGTCCGCCGAGCACCTGGCACGCCTGGTGGAAGCGTTTCGATGGGCGCCGAGCGCGGGGAACGCACAACCGTGGCGCCTGATCGTGGTCCGGTCCCCGGAGCTCAGGCACGGCCTGGCGATGTCGGCCCTCTCCCAGCGGTTCGTGGCGCAGGCGCCGGTCGTGTTCGTCGTTTGCGCGGACCTGGAACGCGCACGCCAAACCTACGGTGAGCGGGGCGCATCCTTGTATTGCTTGCAGGATACCGCCGCAGCGACGCAGAACCTACTGCTGATCGCCCATGCGCTCGGCCTCGGCGCGTGCTGGGTGGGCGCCTTCCGCGAGAGCATGGTCGCCGAGCTGCTGTCGGTCCCGCGGCATCTTCGCCCGGTCGCGATGGTCCCGGTCGGCTGGCCGGACGATCACCCCTGCCCTCCGGTCCGCCGCGACCCAGCCGAGTTCGTGGAGGATCGCTGATCCGGGCGGCCGGACCGACTGCACGGCGCCAGGTGGGAAACAATGGACGGTCGATGAACCTGTCCAGGCCCGGCATGGCCCCGCAGGTGTCGATGCCACGCCCGTGGAATACCCACGATCACGATTCTGTAGAATCGATATCATTGAGGATCGCCAGGTCGGGTCGCGCAGGGGAATCCGCCGCGGCTTCTCGCAGGACCACGCCCGCATCCATCCGAGTCGTCCACCGAATACTTCAGAACCGCCCAAGCGGCTCGCCTTGACCACCTTCTGGTCGGGTGCTACGACCAGTCGTCTCCGCACGAGCCGCATCATGGCGTATTCCATACCCCGGCAGTTATGGAACATCGCGACACGATTGAGCGGTTCCCATCCGGCGAGTGGAGCAACGGTCTATGTCATGATGCTGGCCACGTCGTGCTGCACCGTGGCGGCCTTTCAGGCATGGATGCTTGGTCCCTCGCTGGAACAGCTTCTCGGTCTTGCCAACCCGGCGTGCACCGACTCGGATCGCGCGCTCGCGCACTGGACGATGGCGGGCAATGCGCTGACATTGCTTGCACCGATCGTGCTGGGGGCGGGGGGGTTGCTGGCGATCGGACGGCGCCGCGCAGCGACACTGCTTTTCCTTACGGGGCACGGCCTCACGGTGACGGCCTTGACGCTCGACGTGCTGATCTACCGCACGTTCGGGCTCCATCTGTCTACGATTGGCGCCTACGCAATGCTGCCTCATCGATGGGAGGTTGCAGGCGATCCATGGCAGTGGCTGTGGCTGTGCGTACGTTGGGGAGCGGCGCTCACGTTCCTGCTCCTCGCCGCATGGAGGCTATGGGCCTGGGCAGGCCGGGGTCTCGACCGCGCCAGCAAGAACTTCAAGACGTTTGTCGCGGCAGCGGCGACCCTTGCGTGGGCGGGTGCAGCGCTGGGGCCCTATGCGGCGGACAAGGCGTGGGACAACCAAGCCCTGGCCGAGCGGCTTCATGGTGCGCTACCGGTTGACCTGCGCAGGCACCGCCAGGGAAGCGTCCACCAGACCTTCGCTGACCCCGCGATGCACAAGTCGGCCGAGGGCATCGAAAAACGATGGCGGTCCTGGTTTCCGATCGTGCTCGCGCCCAGGCCGAACGACCCCTCCGCGGCGCTGCCGAAGGAGTCTTCCCGTCCGAATATCATCTTCATCGTGCTGGAGAGCTTTCGCGCCGACTCGATCGATCCGAGGTGGATGCCGAAGCTCCATGCCTGGAGCCTCCGCGGCCTGAGGTCGCGCCGACACTACGCCTCGTCGAACTACTCCGAAGCCGGCTTGTTCTCGCTTCTCTATTCCCGGTCGCCACTCGTGTTCCACGCCACGCTCGACGGCCGCATCGCGCCCACCGCCAACGAGATCCTGGGCAGGTCCGGCTATGTCACGGCCTGGTTCTCGGGGCACCCCAAAGTGTGGATGCGACGGGAAGATTACGTCAATCCGGACACGTTCGACCGGTTCGTCCACGACGACCGCGGTGGCTGGAACGAGTGGGACCGCCGTGCATTAGAGGCCATGGTGGAGATGGCAAGGCACCCTGACAGGCCGTTGTTCGCGGTCGTCTTCCTGATGTCGACCCATTTCGAGTACCAGTATCCGCCCGAATATGAGCGCTTCACGCCGGTCGATCGCGATGCGAAGTGGTCGGCGACACAGTTGATGAGCTCGTTGACTGCCGAGCGCGCGCCATTGTTGCTGAATCGATACCGGAACACACTGGCGTTCCTGGACGACTCGATCATGGATGCCATCGACAGGCTCGACCCGGCGAGAAACATCGTGGTCGTGACCGGCGACCATGGCGAGTCGATCCACGACGATGGTCGGTACGGGCACGGCTACTCTTTCTCAGACATCGTGGCCCAGGTTCCGCTCGTGGTCCGGGGCCCCGGGGTCGCCCCGGTCGAGTTGCAGGAGATGACGGCGCACATGGACGTGCTGCCCACGGTGCTGCACGCGGCCGCCGGTGCGCCGGTGCCGTTCCAGCATCAACATGGTATCGACCTGCTGGCGGCGCCTGTGGCACGGCGAAGCTTGTTGCTGGCGCACTGCGACGTGAACCGCGAGTTCGCGACCGGTCTGCTCATCGCGCAAGACAGGCGGCTGAACCTCACCTTCAGCTTGCGCGTGCCCACGGTGACGTTCGGCGGCTTCGAGGACGCGATGGCGCGCTTGCAGGCCCCCGGAACGACTCCCGTCGACGTGGTCCCTGCCCTGATCGAAAGCTTCGACGCGGAAATGAGCACGATAGCCCGCTGAGAGGCTGTTTGGCCGAAAACTCGGCCCGGACTTCCCAGGACGCGTAGCCGTCGGTCGTGAACGCGGCTTCCCCAACGACCGGCAGGATTCCCTATCCGAGCGACTTGTCGGATGAGCAATGAGCGCTGATCGCGGACTTGAACCCGGCGCCGAATCGGCATCCGAACTTCCCCAAGGCAATCTACCCTCGACGCGAGATCGTCAACGCGGTCCTCTCGTTGCTCCGAACAGGCTGACCTGCTGCACGACTTGCCAACCTGGCAGTTGGTCGCGAGTGTCGCGAGTTACTACTGCAAGTGGAAGGCGGCGAACGTTCTGGCCCCAGTGCTCGATCCGCTGGGTGCGGCGGCGCGCGCAGCCGAAGCAAGAAAACCGACCCCCACACGTCCAGGCAGCAGGGGCATGACGACCATGCGGTGTCGGCGCCGGGGCATCACTGTCAGCCCCTCAGACTGCCCTCCTGATGCGGGAGGCGAAGCGCGGTCGGAAGTTGGCGACTTGACGAGGACGCGAGCGATCATGGTCGGCGACGTCGGCACCGTCCGTCAGCATCGCGGCAAACCGCGCGAGGATGTGAGGGAGACGCTCGATCATGGTGGCGAGGTCAAGCGG
>Ga0209018_1003249_pt1 | contig 10505 bp, 6 predicted proteins | sample YNPBryBLVA2012_FD_185814 | JGI IMG/M metagenome (GOLD analysis project Ga0209018, IMG submission 185814) | Anoxygenic and chlorotrophic microbial mat microbial communities from Yellowstone National Park, USA - YNP Bryant BLVA 2012 (SPAdes)... ...
CCGCCGCAACTGCTCGGACGGGCGGCGCCGGCGGACCTGGCGTCGTTCCCCGCTTCAAGCGCCTCCCGCTGCGGGGCGCAGCCCCGTCCGCGCGGACCCTCAGGGCAGCCCGAGCTGCGCCGCCAGCGCCCGGAACTTCTGGTCGATCTCCTCCAGCGCCTGCGGGATGACCCGCACGCCGCCGGTGACGGCCATGAAGTTCGTGTCTCCGGTCCAGCGCGGGACGACATGCCAGTGCAGATGGTCCGGCAGGCCGGCACCGGCGCAGCGTCCGAGATTCATGCCGATATTGAAGCCCTCGGCCTGGAGGATCCCCTGCAGTACGCGTTTGGCATCGCGGACGCGCCGCGCCAGCTCGAGCAGCATGTCCTCGGGGAGTTCCTCCGGCTGACCGCAATGCAGCGTAGGGGCGACGAGCAGGTGGCCGCTGGTGTACGGGAAGCGATTGAGCACTGTCAGCGTCAGCGGCGAGCGCCACAGCACATGGTTGGGGCCGTCGTCCTGCGGACTGTCGCGGTAGCGGCAGAGGAAGCACTGGCCGCTGTCGCGCGCCTGCTCCAGCCCCTCGATGTACTCCATGCGCCAGGGGGCCCAGACGTTGGCGTTGATTTCGCCCATTGCTGCGACGCCGCAACCACTGTCACTTGTTCTCGCCGGCCGCGGCGCTGACACCGACCTCGCGGGGCAGGACGCGGACGGTGCGGGTGGCGTGGTACTCCTCTCCGGTCGCGGTCACCACCCGCAGACCGAGCGTGTGGATACCGTCCCCGGTCAGCGTCTTCTGCCCGTTCACCCCCTGGCCGATCTCTTCGCCGTCCAGCGTCCAGAAGAACTTGGCCGACTGTTGCCAGGCCGGCGGGCATTCGGCCGAGAATCCCAGGGCCAGCGGCTCCAGGCCGATGATGGAGGAAACCCGGATGTTCACCGGGTTGGGGCGCAGGTTGCGGACCGGGACTGCGGCCAGCGGCTTGCCCGCGGCGGCGCGCTCGTTCCCGTCGCCTGCAACGCGCTCGTCGCCCGGCACCGACGCCGCCACGTATCCGCTCGACGTCCTCGCGGTGGCCGGCGGACCTGCAAGGCGCTGGTCGCCGGGCACCGGTGGCGCCGGGGAAACCTGACGGGGCGACGGCGCTGCGGCGCGGTCGCGCTCCGGCCCGCCCGCCGCCAGTCGGGTCGCGGGCGGCGCCTGGAAGCTGGCCAGTCGACCGGCGAGGAACGCCAGGCCGCCCTCATTGCCGTCGATGGCCTGTCGCTGGACCAGCACCTGCGGAGCGCTGCTGGGCTGGACTCCGGAAACCAGGCCGAAGAAGTAGGCCGCCAGGTCGGGCGTGCGCTCGTGCCCCTTGTCCTTGATCAGCACCCAGAACGTGTTCTTGTAGCCGTGCGTCTCGTACCAGTGTATGGCGTCGCGCGACTCCCGCCGACAGACGGCGAAGTCGTTCTGCGTGTTGATGATCAGGATGGGGTGGTATTGCGAACGCCTGGCACGGTCGGGATCCAGCACCGAGGCCGAGAAATTCGACTGCCGCACCGCCAGACAGGTAAAGCGGTCCGGATGGCGGTTGAGCATGTAGTGGGCCATATAGCCCCCGGACGACCAGCTCGTCGACAGCACGTTGCTGGGGTCGGCCCGGGTGGTCCGGAGCACGTGGTCGAGGATGGCGAGCGTCGCCTCTTCGTCGCTCTTGAACAGCCGATTGACGCCCCGCAGCGGAAACTCGCCTAATACGTCGAACGCGCGCAGCTCGGGCGCGACGACGATGAAGCCGTAGCGGTCCGCCTCCTGCTGCCACTCGCAGGCTTGAGGGTGCGCGTTGTCGAAAGGCTTCATGCCGTGGAACGTCACCACCAGCGGCCACCGCCGGGCCCCGCGCTGGCTCTCTTCGGAGTTGACATAGTCCTTGGGCAGGTAGAGCCAGTAGCCGCGCCTGGTTGTCGGCTCGACGATGTGCTGGAGCCGACCGCTGCCCCTCCCCTGCGGAACCGCACAGCCGCCGCTGAGCACAGTCAGGGCGGCGACCGCCAAGGCCCACGCGCGCAGTGTTGGCGGGCACACGGCCGCCGTGCGCCTCGCTGGCGCCAACTCCTTTTGGCTGAGAAGCTTACGTTTCTGTACCAGCGTCGGCTCTCCAGTCTGCCCGTTCTCGCGCTCTTCCCTCTATCGGCCATCTACCAGCCAGGACCCAGACCGGTGCAGTCAGGTGCGTCGGGGGCTTCCGTACGCCTGGTGCTGCCCGCTGCGGCCCGCAGAATGCTGGCGGCGCCCGGCCCGCATTCTACCTGCCCAGCGGACCGCGTCCCGCCCCGGCCCGATTCTGCGCTGTCATCTCGGCGTCTCACGCCTGCGACAGACGGCCTGGGACCGTCCTCGCGCCCGGCTCAGCCTCAAGGCTGCTGGGCAACGTCCCACAGTTCGGCCAGCCGCTCCGCCAGGCAATCATTCAACACGGGCGTAGTCGCGTTGAAAAAGCCGTTGATGACCGCGCGCTGGGCGATATCGACGCACGAGGTCTGGAGCGCCGGCAGCGTGATCAGCCCGAGCAGCAACCAGCTCCAGCAGCTTCTGCCCCGGCATTTCATCCGGTTGCCTCGAACATACCCAGCCGCGCCGCCATATCTCCCAGCGAGCCGCTGCCGGGCATAGTACCAGCCGACACGCTCCGGACAAGGGGCGTGGACCGCCCCGCGCCGCGCCGGGGCATTCGTGCCGCGCTCCGGTGTCCCCGGCCGGCGCTGGCCGGCGCCGCAACCGGTCGCCAGACGACAGCCAGGCGCGGTCACTTCATCACAGCGGCATCCGGGGCGGCCGGGCGCTGTGGCAGGAGGCCGTCGGCGTCGGCCTGACGCCGGGCGATCACCGGCGCTGCGGAACGTTCGGGTCGGGCCAGACTGTCGACGAACTCGGGGAACAGGTAGCTGGCGTCGTGCGGGCCGGGACTCGCTTCGGGATGGTATTGAACGGCGAGCAGGCGCAGTCCGCGATGCACGAAGCCTTCCAACGTGCCATCGTTCAGGTTGACGTGCGTGGGCGTGCCCCCAGCGCGTTGCAGCGACCTGACATCGACGGCGAAGCCGTGATTCTGGCTGGTGATCTCGACCCGGCCGGTCTGCCGGTTGAGCACGGGCAGGTTGGTGCCGTGGTGGCCGAAGCGCAGCTTGTAGGTCTCGGCGCCCAGCGCCAGGGCCAGAAGCTGGTGTCCCAGGCAGATGCCGAACATGGGAAACCGGCCGAGCAGCGCCCGGACCGTGGCGATCGTCTCCCCGACTGCCGCCGGGTCGCCCGGCCCGTTGCTGATCAGCAGGGCATCGGGGGCCAGCGCGCGAATCTGACCGGCAGGCGCGTCGGCCGGGACGATGGTCACGCGGCAGCCGCACTGGACCAGCCAGCGCAGGATGTTGTACTTGACACCGCAGTCGATGACGACGATGTGGGGGGGCCGCGGCGCTGGCGCCTGGCGGTCGTGCTGCGGCGCCGCATCCGGTGGTGCGGTGCTGCCGGCGGACGCGGCGCAGCGCTGCTGCCAGGGGGCAGGCAGCGCGCTGCTCCACGAGCCGATGCAGCGCGGGGCGACGGCGTCGACCAGATTCGCGCCGCTCATCAGCGGGGCGCTGCGCGCCAGCTCCACGAGCCTCAGTTCGTCCAGCAGCTCGGTCGACAGCGCCCCGCGCAGCGCGCCGTGCACGCGTATCCGCCGCGTCAGCGCCCGCGTATCCACGCCGGCCAGCCCGACAATGCCGTGCGCCGCGAGAAACCCGGGCAGGTCGGCGGCCGCCCGGTAGTTGCTCGGACGGCGCGGCAGTTCGCGCAGCACGACGCCGGACAGGTGCGTGGCCTGCGACTCGAAGTCTTCCGGGTTGACCCCGTAGTTGCCCTGGAGCGGGAAGGTCATGGTGACGATCTGGCCGCAGTAGGACGGGTCGGTGAAGACCTCCTGGTAGCCGGTCATGGCGGTGTTGAAGACGACCTCGCCGGTGCGCGTGCCCGCGGCGCCGACGGCAGTGCCGGTGAAGATGGTTCCGTCTTCGAGGGCGAGCCTGGCGATCATGCGCGGCCTCCGGGAGCCAGGTAATCCTGAAGCGCCTTGACCGCCAGACCGTTGGAGCGCAAGGCGCGGATGGCGCCGACGGCGGCGCGGGCGCCGGTCAGCGTGGTGATCAGGGGAATGTCGAGCTGAATCGAGGCCACGCGCCAGCGGCCTTCCTCCGTCGCGCTGCCGGTGTGGATCGGGGTGTTGATCAGCAGATCGAGCCGACGCTGGCGGATCATGTCGAGCAGGAACGGGGGGCCCTGGCCGTCGTGTTTGGAGACCAGAGTGGCGGGCACGCCGTGCTGCGCCAGCGTCTGCTGGGTCTTGATGGTGGAGTAGATTTCGAAGCCCAGCTCGTGCAGCTCGCGGGCGATGGAAATGACGCGCGGCTTGTCGGCGTCGCAGACGCTGACCAGCACGCGGCCGGTTGCCGGCAGCTTCAGGCCGGCGGCGAGCAGGGCCTTGGCGAAGGCCAGCGGATACGACTCGTCGATGCCCATCACCTCCCCGGTGCTGCGCATCTCCGGGCCGAGGACGAAGTCGATGCTGCGCAGCTTCTTGAAGGGGAAGACGGGAACCTTGACCGCGACGTGCCGGGGCGTCGGGACGTCGCGGACCCCCAGGCTGCCCAGGGCCTCGTCCAGGGACTGGCCCAGCATGACCTTGGTGGCGATCCTGGCCCACGGGACGCCGGTCGCCTTGCTGACAAAGGGGATCGTCCGGCTGGCGCGCGGGTTGACCTCGATCAGGTAGACGACGCGGCCCTGGATGGCGAACTGCGCGTTCATCAGGCCGCACACGCCCAGCCGCCGCGCCAGCAGCTTCACCTGGTACTTGATCTCGTCCACCAGGGCCGGCGACAGCGAGTAGGGCGGCAGCACGCAGCAACTGTCGCCGCTGTGAATCCCCGCCTCCTCGATGTGCTCCATGATGCCGCAGATGTCGCAGCGGCCGGCGGTGGGATCACGGCCGGGAAAGCCGTAGTCGCTGATGGCGTCGACATCGACCTCGACGGCGTCGAGCAGAAACTTCTCGATCAGGATCGGGTGCTGCTGGTCGATGTTGAGCTCGCGGTCGGTGGCGTGCAGTGCGCCGTGGATGAAGCGCACCAGGTCGTTGACATTGTTGCAGACCTGCATGCCGCGCCCGCCCAGCACGTACGAGGGGCGCACCAGCACGGGGTAGCCCAGGCGCTCGGCCACTTCCACCGCCTCTGCCCGCGAGTAGGCGATGCCGTTGGGCGGCTGGCGCAGGCCGAGCTCGCGGAGCACCTGCGCGAAGCGCTCGCGGTCCTCGGCCAGGTGGATGTTGGCCGGAGACGTGCCGAGGATCGGGACGCCAGCTTCGGCCAGCCCCTGCGCCAGATTCAGCGGGGTCTGGCCACCGAACTGGACGATCACGCCTTTCACTTTTGCCCCGGCCGCCGGGAGGCCGGGTGCGGGTGGGGCGGCGGCCGGCTCCGCCCTGCCTGCGCCCCTTTCGAAGGCAGCGGGCGCTCCGGCCGGGCGCAGCGGGCGGCCGTTGAGGCGCTCGCAGATGGCCAGCACGTCCTCGTGGGTCAGCGGCTCGAAGAACAGCAGGTCGCTGACGTCGTAGTCGGTGCTGACCGTCTCCGGGTTGGAGTTGATCATCACCGTCTCGAAGCCCATGTCGCGGGCCGCCAGCGCGGCGTGAACGCAGCAGTAGTCGAACTCGATGCCCTGGCCGATGCGGTTCGGCCCCCCGCCGAGGATCACCACCTTCGGCCGCTCGCTGACGCGCAGCTCATCGTCGTGCGCCTCGACCAGCAGGTGCTCGTCGTCCAGGACGCGATAGCGGTACGGCGCTTCGATACCCAGGGCGCGGATGGCCGCCCCCAGTGCGGTCCGCCCGCCCGATTCCCGGTGGCGGCGCACCTCCGCCACCGCCTCGGGGCTGCGCACCACCTGGGCCAGCGGCCGCTCGCGCGTCGAGTAGTAGTACGGTGTGCAGGCCTCGAACTCGGCGGCGCAGGTGTCAACGAGCTTGTACTTGGGCCGGTCGAGCTGGGCCTTGAGCCGCTGGTACGCTTCCCGGTCCAGACGCCACACGCACCGCAACTGGGCATCGCTGTAGCCGTAGGCCTTGGCCTGCTGGAAGATCTCGATCAGCTCCGGGGTGAGGCGGAGCGTGGCTCGATCGCGCAGCGGTGCGCGGAGCAGGCGCTGCTCGAACTCGACCAGCTCGGCGAACTGGTCGAGGAACCAGGGGTCGATGCGCGACAGCTCATGGATGCGCTCGACCGACCAGCCGAGCTTGAGCGCGTAGCGGATGTAGTAGACGCGCCCCTGGCACGGGGTGGCGATCTTGGCCCTGAGCACCTCTTCGGGGATCGGCCAGCCCTGCACCGCTTCCTCCTGCACGTCGGGCGGCGCCTCGCCCAGGGCCGTGCCCCCGAAGACCGGGACGGGCGGCGGGGCCTCCCGGCCGAAGGCGTCGATCCAGACGGACTCGGCGTCTTCGGGACGCAGCGCGTCGCGCTGCTCGGCTTCCAGCCACTTGTCGCCGGGGTGCAGGCCGTAACCCGGGCGTTTGATCTCCATGGAGCGGATGCACTTCTGGAAGGCCTCCTTGAAGGTGCGGCCGATGGCCATGGCCTCGCCGACGGACTTCATCGCGGTGGTCAGCGTCTCGTCGGCCTCGGGGAACTTTTCGAAGGCGAAGCGCGGCATCTTGACCACGCAGTAGTCGATGGCCGGCTCGAAGCAGGCGGAGGTCTCGCGGGTGATGTCGTTGCGCAGCTCGTCCAGCGTATAGCCCAGCGCCAGTTTGGTGGCGATCTTGGCGATCGGAAAGCCGGTCGCCTTGGATGCCAGCGCCGAGGAGCGCGAGACGCGCGGGTTCATCTCGATGGCCAGCATGCGTCCGTCGCGCGGGTGGAGCGCGAACTGGATGTTGGCTCCGCCGGTGTCCACGCCCACGGCGCGCATGATGGCGATGGCGGCGTCGCGCATGCGCTGGTATTCCTTGTCGGTGAGCGTCAGGGCCGGGGCGACGGTGATCGAGTCGCCGGTGTGCACGCCCATGGGGTCGAGGTTCTCGATCGAGCAGACGACCACGACGTTGTCGCGCGCGTCGCGCATCATCTCCAGCTCGAATTCCTTCCAGCCGCTGAGGTCCTCCTCGATCAGCACCTGCCCGATCGGCGATTCGGCCAGCCCGGCCCGCACGTGCGCCTCGAACTCCTCCAGCGTGCGGGCCATCCCACCGCCCGTGCCGCCCAGCGTGTATGCCGGCCGGATGCACGCCGGCAGCCTGACCTGTTCCAGCACCGCGCGCGCCTCGGGCAGCGAACGGGCGCTCCCCGAGCGCGGGACGTCGATGCCGACGGCCAGCACCGTCTGCTTGAAGCACTCGCGGTCTTCGGCGCGGCGGATGGTCTCGGCGCTGGCGCCGATGAGGCGCACGCCGTGCCGCTCCAGCACACCCGCCCGGGCGGCGGCCATGGCGCAATTGAGGCCGGTCTGGCCACCGAGGGTCGGGAGCAGGGAATCGACGGGCGTGCCGCGGGCGGCCTCGAGGCGCAGGATTTCGTCGACGACTTCGACGGTGATGGGTTCGAGGTAGGTGCGGTCGGCCATTTCCGGATCGGTCATGATCGTCGCCGGGTTGCTGTTGAGCAGCACGACGCCGACGCCTTCTTCGCGCAGGGCGCGGCAGGCCTGCGTGCCGGAATAGTCGAACTCGCAGGCCTGGCCGATGACGATCGGGCCGCTGCCGATGATCAGAACGCGCCGGATGTCAGGTGACCTGGGCATGCCTCGAGCTCTGAAAGAAACGCGCTCCGCGCAATCGGTCGGGATTCACGCGACGGGCAGGTGCAGTTGACCGCATCGGATTCGCCGGACGTTGGCCGGTAGTCTAGCAGGTTCCCGGAGCGCCGGCAGCTCCGCCGCCGTGCCATGATGCCGTTGCCCGACCACCCTCCTCCAGCCCGCCTGCACGAGCAAGGAGGGTTCGGGTCGCGCGCCGCCCTGCGTCTGAGAGCAGCGGGAGCGTTCATGGCGCGCCTGCCAGCAGCGCCGCCTCCGCGGCCGCGATCCGCTGGCGGCGATCCTCCGCTTGCCGCGCCAGCGCGCTCAACTCCGCCTCGACCGCGTCCCACACCGCCTCCGGAACGATCGCCGCCGACGCCTGCCAGCCGAGCGCCGGGGCCTGCCCGAACCGCCCTGCGCGCAGGTCGGCGGCGACGCGCCGGTACGCCTCGCGGAACGGGAGACCCTGGCGGACAAGATCGCAGGCGGCGTGCGTGGCGTACAGCTCGGGGCGCAGCGCCGCCGCCAATCGCTCCCGGTTGATCGTGAACTCGGCCACGATCCGGCCGGCGACGGCCAGCATCTCCGGCAGCTCCAGCGCCGTGCGGAGCGTCGGCTCCTTGGTCAGTTGCAGGTCGCGGTGGTAGCCGGACGGCAGCTTGCCGGCCAGACCCTCCAGCTCGACCAGCCGCGCCCGCAGCCGCGCCGCCCGCGCCCGCAGCAGCTCCAGCGCGTCGGGGTTGCGCTTCTGCGGCATGAGCGACGAGCCGGTGGTGAGCGCCTCCGGCAGGCCGAAGAAGCCAAACTCGGCGGTCGAGAACAGCAGCAGGTCGCAGCTCAGCTTCTCCAGGACGGCGCCGACGTCGGCCGCGACGCGCACGAAGTATTTCTCCAGCCGGCCGCGGCTGTTCTGAACGTCGATCGGGCTGCGCTGCACGCGCGAGAAACCCAGCAGTAGCGCCGTGTACGCCCGATCCAGCGGCAGCGGGACGCCGAAGCCGGCCCCGGTACCGAGCGGGCAGGCGTCCAGACGGTCCAGCAGATCGGACGCGGCGCGCATCTGCTCCAGCGTGGCCTCGGCCACCGCATGCAGCCACTGCCCGACGCTGGACGGCATGGCCGGCTGGAGATGCGTGTAGCCCGGCATCGGGCTGGCGCCGTCGCGCCGACCGCGCGCCACGGTCGTCGCGCCGAAGTCGCGCAGGCACGCCAGCCAGCGCAGCGCGTGGTGCCGCATGAACAGCCGCAGCGCCGTGGCGACCTGGTCGTTGCGCGAGCGTCCGGCGTGGACTCTGGCCCCGGCCGGGCCGCACAGCCGCGTCAGCTCGGCCTCGATCGCGGTGTGCACATCCTCCAGCGCCGGCGGGATGTCGAAGTCACCGGTCCGGGCGCGGGCGTCGATCTCCGCCAGACCGCGCAGCAGCGCCTCCAGGTCCTGCGGGCCGAGCAGTCCGGCACGGGCCAGCGTGCGGGCGTGTGCCGCCGATCCGAGGCAGTCCCAGTGCACCAGGTGCCGATCCCAGGTCGGATCATCGCCGACAGTGAAGCGCTGGATCGCTTCGTCCAGCGGACCGCCCTTTTCCCACAGACGCGCCGCCGGTTCGCTCATGCCTGGTGGTCCTTGTCCGGGGCGGGGATGGGCCCCCGCTCAGCGCCCGCCGCCTCGCCCGCCAGCGCGAAGTACTCGCGGATGACACGTTCATAGGCCGCGGCCCCGCGTGCCAGCTCGTCGGGAAGGATGTATTCGTCCGGCGTGTGCGAGCGGGCGGAGTCGCCGGGGCCGAGCTTGACGCTGGGGATGCCCGTCAGGAAGACCATGTCGCTCATGGCGGGGCTGCCGGCGGGGCGGGCTTCCGGCAGCGCGCGCAGCACCGCCTGGACGATGGCGGCGCGCTCGTCGGTCTGCACCGGCGTCAGGCGGTCGCTGTGCACGTGCAGCTCGCTTTGCAGGTGGCGGCGCAGGCGCGCCCACAGCGCCGCGTGCGATTCGGCCGGCGTGGTGCGGATGTCAAGGTAGAACTCGCAGGCGTCCGGGATCACGTTGCGCGCAACGCCGCCATGAATCAGCGTCACGTGCGCATGGCAGCGCCCCAGCAGCGGATGCTCCGGCCCCCAGTCGAAGTCCGCCAGCCGCGCCAGATCGCGCGCTGCCGCCATGATGGCGTTGTGGGCGCAGCGCGGGGGCGTATTCGCTGGGTGAGCGGTGCGGCCCCGCGCCACACAGCGCAGCACCAGCAGGCCGCGCTGCGCGATCATCGGCACCAGCCCGGTAGGTTCGCCGACCAGCGCCGCGTCGAGCGGCTTCAGTTCGTCGACGATCGTGCCCAGCCCGTCCCCGCTCACTTCCTCTTCGGCGGTGAACGCCACGACCAGCGTGCCGCCGATGCGTTCGCCCTGTTGCAGCCGGCGCTGCGTGGCCAGGGCCGCGTGCATCAGGGCCGTGACGCAGCCCTTGGCGTCGTTGGCGCCCAGGCCGACCAGCCGGCCATCCAGGTGCCGCAGCGTCCACGGGTCGCCGGACCAACCGGCGCCGGGGGGAACCGTATCCAGGTGCGAGTTGAGCAGCAGGCGCGGGCGCTGCCGGTCGCCCAGTGCGCACCAGACGTTGTTGCCACGGCGCCGCACCGGCAGGCCGGCCTGCTCCAGCTCGGCCGAGACGCCGTCCGCCGCTGCGCCTTCCTCGCGCGACACGCTGCGAATCGAG
>Ga0209018_1003253_pt1 | contig 10499 bp, 8 predicted proteins | sample YNPBryBLVA2012_FD_185814 | JGI IMG/M metagenome (GOLD analysis project Ga0209018, IMG submission 185814) | Anoxygenic and chlorotrophic microbial mat microbial communities from Yellowstone National Park, USA - YNP Bryant BLVA 2012 (SPAdes)... ...
CCCGCCGTGCTGGTCTCCCTGACGCCGTTCCTCCGCATCAGCCTCGTGCTGCACTTCCTCCGCCAGGCTCTCGGCACCCAGACGGCGCCCTCGAACCAGGTTCTCGCCGGGCTGTCGCTCTTCCTCTCACTGCTGATCGTGCAGCCGGTGGTCCAGGAGGCCTACCAGGCCGGGTGGAAGCCGTTCGAGGAAGGAAAGCTCGACGGCCGGCAGGCGTGGGAGCAGGGCACGCGGCCCGTGCGGGACTTTCTGCTGCGCTTCACCCGCGAAAAGGACCTCGCGCTCATGGTCGGGATCACCAAGGCGCCGCCGCCGGACAACCCCCGGGAGCTCGCGCTGGCCGTCATCGCCCCGGCCTATGTGCTCTCCGAACTGCGCAGAGGCTTTCAAATCGGCGCCGTCCTGTTCCTGCCCTTCCTGGTGATCGATCTTGTGGTGGCCTCCATCACTCTCTCCATCGGCATGGTGCAGCTTCCGCCGGTGATGGTCTCGGCCCCGCTCAAGGTGCTGCTGTTTGTGCTGGTCGACGGGTGGAATCTGCTGGTCGGTTCCCTGGTCCGGAGTTTTTGAGGTGTCCGCAATGCTGAAATTCATTCCGGAGTTCCCCCCGCATGGGGAAAATACGAAAACGTTCTTACGCCTCACCGGGCGACCACGGGGGTGCTCCACGCGCGGGGAAAATACGGCGGGATTTCCGGCAAATCCGGAGGCTTCCCGGCGGCGAATCGGGGCGCCCCTGTGTGGACAATGCAGAGGACGAAACACCGAAAGCGGGCGCCCGCTTTCCCGTGGCGGACGATGGCGGCAAGCCTTGCCAAAGGCCCCGCACGGTTTCCCATGCCCGTCCGGAGGCGTTCCGCTCCGGACGCCGGGCGCGTCCGGCAGCTGTCGGGAGCCTGCGCTTCCCGGGATCCGGAGGGATGCATGAACGCCGCCGCCGTCGCCGACCTGCTTCGACAGACCCTGATGGCCGCCTTCTGGCTGGCCTTGCCGCTGCTCGCCATTGGATTTCTGGCCAGCATCCTGATCAGCCTCGTCCAGATCGTCACCAGCTTTCAGGACCCCGCTTTCGGCGGCGTTCTCCGCCTGGCGGCATTCCTCGCCGGGCTGGTGCTGGCCCTGCCCTGGATGATCACCCGGATGACGAACTTCACCCTGCTGCTCTTTCGGGATCTGAGCCGGTATGTGGACTGACGCCGCACTGCAAGGCATTCCGCTGCACGGATTCCTGCTCGTGCTGGCGCGCGTGGCCGGGCTCGTTGCAGCCCTGCCGGTTCCTGGCGCGAAAAATATGGCCGAGCCCGCGCGCATCGGGTTCGTCCTCGCCCTGGCGGTGAGCCTGGCCCCGCAGTGGCCGGCCGTGTGGCCGGCGGGGCCAGGCCAGTTGACTCTTTGGCTGACCGGGGAGCTGGCCTTCGGACTCGCCGTCGGGCTGATGGCGGGCTTCGTCGCCGAGACGCTGGTCTTCGCCGCCCAGTCGGTGGCTCTGCAAGCGGGCTTCGCCTACGCCTCGACGATCGATCCTGCCAGCCAGGCCGACAGCTCTGTGCTCCAGGTTCTGTCGCAACTTTCGGCCAACCTGCTGTTCTTTGCCGCGGGCCTGGATCACGCCGCCATTCGCGCCATCGCCCGGAGCCTGGAGGCGTTCCCGCCCGGCTCGGCGTGGGACGGCTGGTCGTGGCTGCCGGCCGTCCAAGCGGGGGGCGCCGCGATGCTGGAATTGGGCCTCCGGCTGGCGCTTCCGGTGGCCGGACTCCTGCTGCTGGCCGACTTGGCGCTGGCCCTGTGCTCGCGCCTGCAGGCGCAGCTCCAGCTGCTGTCGATGGCATTCCCGCTGAAGATGCTGCTGGCTCTGACCGTCCTGGCAGCGGCCGCGCCGTTGACGGTCTGGATCCACCGCGCCGCTGCCGCCCAGGCGCTGGCGGCCCTGCGCCGCTGGGGGTTGCACTGAGCCATGGCGGACAAAGGACAGCGAACCGAAGCCCCGACGCCCCAGCGGATCCGCAAGGCCCGGCAGGAGGGCCGCTTTCCTTCCAGCCGCGAGTTCGTCTTCGCTATCCAATTCCTCGCCTGGGCGGCGCTGCTCAATGCCGCAGGCGTGTGGTTCCCGGCTGCAGCCGCCAGCTTCCGCAGGGCGCTGGCAGCGGCGTTCCAGAAACGGGACTCGATCGATGTCGCCCGGCTGTTCGGCGAGGCGGCGCTGCCAACTGAGGCGGCCTGGCTTCTCGCCGCCGGCACAGCCATCTCCGCACTCGGCCTGCTGGTCCACCTTGGGGTCACCGGTTTCGGCTTCGTTCCGGCCAAGGCCGCGCCGGACTTCGGGCGCCTGAACCCGGTCACCAACCTCCGCGACCTGCCGCGCAGGAACCGCGACAGCCTCCTGGCGGCCGTGCTGTTGCTGCCCCTGCTGCTGGCGGCGTTGTGGTGGGCCGTGGCGGGACGGTGGAGCGAATTCCTCCGCCTGCCCCTGCTGCCTCTGGAGAGGGGCGCGGCCTTGGTGGCCGATGCCGCCGGCGGGCTGCTCTGGAAGGGCGCGCTGATCCTGCTGGCCTGGGGCGCGGCCGACCTGCTCCGGCAGCGCCGGCGCTACTTCGCCGACCTGCGCATGACTCGCCAGGAGGTGCGCGAAGAGCACCGGCAAAGCGAGGGCAGTCCGGAGGTCAAGGCCCGCATCCGCCGCCTGCGGCGCGAGCTGTTGCGCCGGCGCATGATGGCCGAGGTGCCCAAGGCCACTGCCGTTATCGTCAACCCGACCCACTACGCCGTCGCGCTCCGCTACGACCAGCACGCGATGCCGGCGCCGAGGGTGGTGGCCAAGGGCAAGAACTGGCTGGCGCTGCGCATCCGCGACAAGGCGCTTGAACACCATGTGCCGGTGGTCGAAAACCCGCCTCTGGCGCGCGCCCTTTACCAGCAGGTCGAGGTTGGCCAGGAGATCCCGGCCGGACTGTACCGGGCCGTGGCCGAAGTACTCGCCTACGTCTACCGCCTGATGCACGGGCCGGCGGGGAGGCCGCCGCGGGAGAGGGGCGCATGACGGCCGCCGCGGCGATCCGGATGTCGTCCGGCGCGCCCGGAAGAGGGCCGGGCCGCAGGCAAGACCGCGTCAGGCTCGCGGCTGCACAAGGGAACCGGAACAGGGCCGGCAATCGCTACCGGCCAGCACCTCCGGCAGAAGGCGGGATTCCAGCCTGCGGCCCAGTGGAGCGCCGGACCGGCAATGATGAACCGGGCCGCGGCGACCTCCGGGAGCCTTCGCGCCGAAGATGGAATGGCACCGCTGCCGGCCCAACCGCCAGGAGAGGAACCATGCAGACCGACAGGAGCCGCCGGAGATGACCTCAACGGCACCGGTCGTGACACCCGTAGGGGGCGGGCTTTCTCCCGGGGCGGAGTCCCGCCCCCGGCAGGCCGATGCGGGCCGCGCCGCGCCCGGCGCGCGCGCGCCGCGCCCCTGGCGGTTGCCGGCCAGCCCTGCGGCCGCCGTCCCGCTCGGCGTGCTCGGCATCCTTCTGGCGATGGTCGTCCCGCTGCCGCCGTGGATGCTTGACCTGCTCATCAGCGCCAACATCGCCCTGTCCACGGTGATCCTGTTGGTCTCGATCTACATCCGCCGGCCGGCCGACTTCAGCGTCTTCCCGACCACTCTGCTGCTGATGACGCTGTTCCGTCTGGCGCTCAATGTCTCTTCCTCCCGGCTCATCCTGCTCGAAGGAAGCCGCGGAACGGCCGCCGCCGGCCAGGTGATCGAGTCCTTCGGACAGTTCGTCGTCGGCGGGAATTTCGTCATCGGCTTCGTCGTCTTTCTCGTCCTCATCGCGATCCAATACGTCGTCATCAACCACGGCGCGGTGCGCATCAGCGAGGTCACCGCCCGCTTCACCCTCGACGCCCTGCCCGGCAAGCAGATGTCGATCGACGCCGACCTCAACGCGGGCCTGATCAACGAGAGCGAGGCCAGGGCGCGGCGAAAGGCCCTGGCGGCCGAGGCCGAATTCTACGGCGCCATGGATGGCGCCACGCGCTTCACCCAGCGCGACGCCGTCGCCAGCCTGCTGATCACGGCCATCAACATCTTGGCCGGCTTCCTCATCGGCGTGCTCCAGCACGGCATGGAACTCGGCCGCGCTCTCGCCACCTACACCGTGCTCACGATCGGCGACGGCCTGGTGACGGTCATCCCCGCCCTGATGATCTCGATCTCCGGCGGCCTGATCGTCACGCGCGCCAGCTCGGACCGCGACATGGCGGAGGACTTCCAGCGCCAGGTGTTCGGCGCGTGGCAGCCGCTGTGGCTGGCCTGCGGCGCACTGTTTCTGATGTCCGCCGTGCCGGGCCTGCCCAAGCTGCCGTTCCTCGTCCTGGCCGCCGGTCTCGGTGCAGCCGGACAGCGGATGCGCCGGCGCAAGGGGGCGCAGGCCGAGTCGGCGGCCCGGCCGCCGGCGGCACCGGCGCGCGAGAACCTGGAAGCGCTCATGCGCGTCGAGCCGCTGGCCGTCGAGGTGGGCCTCGGGCTGCTCAAGCTGGTCGAGGGCGCGGAAAGCTCTCCTCTGCTGCGGCGCATCGGCGGCATCCGCCGCCAGCTTGCCGCCGAGCTGGGTTACCTTCTGCCGGCCGTCCGGGTCACCGACAACCTGTCGCTCAAGGTGCGCGAATACGTGATCCTTCTCAAGGGCGCCGAGATCGGGCGCTTCGAACTGCCCGCGGGGTGCGATCTGGCCATCCCCCCGGCCGGGGGCGCCTGTCCGGTGGCCGGCACGCCGGCCCGCGAGCCGGCCTTCGGCCTCGAGGCGGTCTGGATCCCGGCCGAACAGGCAGACCGCGCCCGCTCGGCCGGCTGCACGGTCGTCGATCCGGTCAGCGTGCTCGGAACCCATCTGTCCGAACTCATCCGCCGCCATTGCCATGAGATCTTCTCCCGCCAGGATGCCAAAAAATTCCTCGACCGCGTGGCCGAGGAGCAGCCCAAGCTTGTCGAGGACCTCTCGCCAAAGCTCCTGCCTCTGCCCGCCGTGCAGAAGGTCCTCCAGAACCTGCTTCGGGAGCGCGTTCCGATCCGCGACGGCGTCACCATCCTCGAGGCCCTCGGCGAAGCCGCCCTGGTGACCCGCAACCCGGTGCTGCTCACCGAATACGTGCGGCAGGCGATGCGGCGCACGCTGGTGCGGCCCCTGCTCGACCGCGACGGCCAGCTGCCGGTGTTCCTCCTCGAAGCCGGTCTGGAGAAGAGCATTGAAGACGCCGTGCAGCACGGCGAGCATGCCTCGCACGTGAATCTGCATCCGCAAAAAGTCTCCGAGCTGCTTGCAGCGGCGGCCCGAGCGGCGGCCCAGGCGCCCGGAGGCTGCACGCTGCTGACCTCGGCCGGCGCCCGCTTCTTTGTCCGGCAGATCCTCGAGGCCAATGCTCCGCACATCACCGTCCTCAGCCACGGGGAAATTCCGCCCGGGCTGCGGGTGGTCTCTCTGGGCGTGCTGAAGGGAGGGGCCGAATGAGAGTCCCCGGGCGGATCCCGGCCGCGCCTTTTGGCCACGGCCGGGAGGCGGCGCCGCCTGCATGCCGCTTTCGCATTCTCCGGGGCCGGGCCCGTCTCCGCCCCGGCCCGCCGGGCCCCGCCGCCTGTTTCCGTGCGCGGCCCGCCTGCGGCGGCGAGAGACGGATGGCCGCAGGAGCGCACTTATACGAAGGAGGCATACCGCAGCCGTGAGCCGCCAAACCAAGGTTTATTTCTCCGCCACCCTCGAGGCGGCTCTGGCTCAGGCCCGGAAGGAGCTCGGGCCGGAGGCGCTGCTGGTGGACGCGGGCCCGGCCCCAATCCAGGACGGGACGGCGGAGGGCTACCGCGTGGTATGCGAACTTGACGAGACGCCGGCCGGCCCGGCGCCGAAGGCCCCTTCTGCCTCACAGGAGAACAGTTCCCCGCCGTGCTGGGAGGATCTCTCGGGGCGGCTCGGCCGTTTGGAGAACCTGCTGGAAGCTCTGGCCGGCGGGGCGGGCGGGATGGATCCCTTTCCCGGCGCGGCCGTCCTGCAGGCGGAGCTGGCGGCGCTGGACTTCCCTGCCGGGCTGGCCCGCCGCCTGGTCATCGCCTCGAGGGAGCGGATGGCGGCTGCCGGTGAAACGGGCGGCCGCCCGGCGAGCCTTCGCGCCTGCCTTGTTGAAGAGCTGTCAGCCCGGATCACCTTCGCGGGGGCGCTTGGCGGGGGCGGCCGCCCGGCCGTGATCGCGCTGGCCGGTCCTCCGGGCGCGGGCAAGACGTCGGCCCTGGTGAAGCTGGCCATGCGGGAGGGCCTGGCGCGGCGCCGGCCAGTCGCCATTGTCTCGACAGACAGCCACCGCGTGGCCGCCTCCGAACAGCTGCGCACCTATGCGGCCATCCTCGGCCTGCCCTTCGCCCTGGCCGAGACCCCGGCCATGTTGCGGCAGGCGGTCGCAAAGCATGCCAACCGGGACCTCGTCCTGATCGACACGCCCGGCTTCAGCCGCATGGAAGCCGACTGGGCCGACGAGTGGGCGAGGCTGCTGACGGCGGCGCCGGGTCTTGAGACGCATCTCGTGCTTCCCGCCATCTGGCGCTCGCGGGACCTGGTGGCGGCCGCCGGGTGGTGGGCGCGGTTCGAGCCTCGCGCCCTGTTGTTCACCCGGCTCGACGAAACCGGCAGCTGCGGGGGGTGGGTGGCCGCGGCCATCGAATCCGGCCTTCCGGTGTCGTACTTCTCCGCGGGGCAGAGGATTCCGGAAGATCTCGAGCCTGCATCCCTGGCCCGGCTGGAAGCCGCCCTTGCGCCCGAACCGGCCCGGACCGCAGCCGCGGGAGGAAGGCCATGAATGGCGGGGCGAGCCGCGCACCGGCAGAGGCGGCGCGAAGACGAGCGGGCCGGATGACCGGAGGAAGTCTCCATCATGAATCCGTATGAAAGCACGGCGGCGTTGAGCGCCGAGGAGCGCGAGCGGCTCATCCTGGAGCACCTGCCCCAGGTGCGCCTCATCGCCCGCCGGATCCACGAGCGGCTGCCGGAGAGCGTGCAGCTGGAGGACCTCGTCTCCACTGGCATCCTCGGCCTCATCGCGGCCATCGACCGCTACCGCCCGGAGCAGAACGTCAAGCTCAAGACCTACGCCGAGTACAAGATCCGGGGGGCGATTCTCGACAGCCTGCGCGGACTCGACTGGGCGCCCCGGCAGCAGCGCCGCCGCAGCCGGCAGATCGAGCAGGCCGTGGCCGCGCTCGAGCAGCGCCTGAAGCGGGCCCCCACCGAAGAGGAGATCGCCGCCGAACTCGGCCTCGAGCTGGAGGAGTACCGCGAGTGGCTGGCCGAGTCGCACGGACTCCACCTGGGGAGCCTCGATTCCGGCGCGGGCGAGGACGGCAGCCGCGACCTGCTGCGCTTCGTCGCCGACGACGAGGAGGAGTGGCCCTCGCGCGTGCTCGAACGCAAGGAGCTGCACCGGCTGTTGAAGACGGCCATCTCCCGGATGCCTTACATCGAGCGCACCGTGCTCGGACTCTACTACCAGGAAGAGCTCACCCTGCGGGAGATCGCCCGCATCGTCAGGCTGCACGAGTCCCGCGTCTCGCAACTGAAGACGCAGGCCATCATCCGGCTGCGGGCCTTCCTGAGGAAGCGCTGGCCGAGCGAACGGGGAGGCGGCATTCCGTGAACGCCCGCCGCCCGCCCTTCGCACCGCAACCCGGCTCCGGCCGCCGCCGGGGCTTCCGTCACCGGGCGTTCGCAAGGAGGAATCCGGCATGAAAGTCTCGGGATGGCTGGCAGGGGAGTGGGCGCGGCAGTTCGGCCCCGCCCTGAGTTCAATGACCGGCGAGCCGGTGCAGGCCGTCTGGCTGGAGGCCGAACCCGGCGTCCCGCCGCCCGAAGCGCACCGCATGGTCCGGAGGCTGCGCGGCTCGCCCGATGCCGTGTTGTGGCTGGCCGCCGGCCCCGCCCTCTGGCAGGGGGCCGGCCGCGCCGTGCTCCGCGCCGCAGGGCTGCCCGAGGCCGGGGAGGCCGAGATCCGCGACGCGTTTCTCGAGGCCGCCCAGCAGTCCCTCGGCCAGCTGGCCGTGGCGCTGGGCCAGCGGCTGGGCCGCGAGGTCGAGTGGGAGGAGCCCGCTGCGGGCGAGCTGCCGCACGCGCCCCCGGAGTGGGCCACCGTGGAGGTGGCTGGCCCGGAGGGCAAGCTCGGCCGCGCGTGGGTGGCGGCCAGCCCGGGCCTGTTCCTCGAGGCGCCGCCCGGGGCCGAACCCGCCGGAGCGCCGCCGCCGGAGGGCGGCGGAGCGGAGGCGGCCGCCTCACGCCGGCCGATGCTCGACCTCCTGATGGAGGTCGAACTTCCGGTCGGCGTGACCTTCGGCCGCACGCAGCTAAAGCTGAAGGACGCCATCAAGCTCACCAGCGGCAGCATCGTCGAACTGAACCGCAGCATCATTGAGCCGGTCGAGGTGATCGTCAACAACTGCGTCATCGCCCGCGGCGAGGTCGTCGTGATCGAAGGCAATTATGGCGTCCGCATCCAGCAGATCGTCAGCCGCGAGGAGCGCCTGCGCACGCTGTTCTGACCGGCGCATTCCACCGGGCGCCTGCGCCCGGGACGCGCTCCCGGCCGCAGGGCGGGAAAGACCGGCCCTGCGGCGGCGATCGGGGAATTCGGAGTCCCGCCCCTGGCGTCGCCAGGTTCCGAACCGCGGAGATTTGCACGAGGGCGGAGAAGCTCGACGCGACATCCCGGCGGTCCACACGGTACAGGGCGCCGGATGACGTCCAGCTTCCTGAGCCCGACGGGGTGCTTTGCCGCGCCGTGAAAAAAGGGGGCTCGCTGAGGGATCCGGCGGCGGCATCGCGCGCCCGCGCGAGCTGCCGGGGGAAACCGAAGAAGGGCAAAGGCGATTGAAGCGCGTTGGGCGCATGGATCTCCCGCGGGAGGCGTTCCTGGCGGTGCGGAAGTTGTGGCTCAGCGGGGAGCAGGGATAGCACCGACAGCCGGTTGGTACTACAGAAAAATCCTGCCATGTGTCTTGCGCGGTCCGCGTATCCCATGTATTCTGTTTACACTAGCCTCTGAAAGGCTGGTGATGGGAGGTACAGGCTTGAGGATCCAGAGAGTGGCATGGATCATTGCCACGATGGCCGGCTTGGGCACAGCCGGGTGGGGGATTACCATCCCCATCGCCTCGAGCACCGGGACCACCTTCACTCAGGATGCTTCGTACCCCCTCAACACCTACCAGGCGGTGGCGAACGGTACCTATACAGCATTGGGCGATCAGGCGAAGGATTTGAATTGGACGTTCGTTATGCCTAATGCCCAACTTAGAGACGCATATGTGTTCCACAACACCAGCGCAAAGCCGATGAGCGGAGTGAGCCCGACGTGGGACTCAGGCACTGGCACGGCGTCGGGCGACTCCCGATGGATCACCCCGTATCAGGCCACCGGCAACGGCAACCTTCAGAATGCATCCACGGGGGTTTATATTGCCTACACGGAATTTACTCTTAGCGATCCGACGGTCAGTGCATGGACGCTGGTCTTCAACGGACAGGTTTGGGCGTCGGACCAGCTCAACAGCATTGACCTTTTCAGCGTCACCCAAAACCAGGTAGTTGCAACAGGCTCGTTCACCGCACGGCTGCCCCGGATTCCGCTGCGCAGTTCAACATTCTCTGGAGTGGGCTGGCCCCTGGCACCTACCGGCTGAGGTTCAATTTTTAGAACCTGAACAGCGGCCTGGATTATGCGGGAATCCGGATCCAGTTCTACCAAGGGATGCACTATGCCACGCCTGAGCCGGCCGCTCTCGTTACGATGCTGACCGTCGGCGCGGGACTGGCCTTGGCTTCGTGGCGCCGGAGGCGTGCGAAAAGGGCGCAGTCGTCGTAATCGTCTTCTCTGTCGTTTCACACAAGCCTTTGTCATGTCTCCGCGGCGCAGTGCCGCGCATGGCTTCTCCACGCCTTCGAGTTCGCCTCACTCGCGGCTCTGACACCGTGGCGGCGCATGCAGAGCCGCGAACGGCAGCCGGCGTTCGAAAGAACGACGGCCAGAGTGAGCGGTCCATGCGCAGTGCCACGCAGCACGGCATTATGCGGCCGCGCCGGCGCCGAAACCGCGGCGGCCGCATTATTAGTCCGAGGGGGACAGACCGCTCTGTCCACGAGCGGACCGGTTTCGGGAGGCTGCGGAGATAGTGGGGCGGGACAGAGTGGTCAGTCCCCCCTCGGGGCGACCGCTCGTTCCCGCGGGCCTGCGGCCCGCTTCACTCGCGGCTCTGACACCGTGGCGGCGCATGGAGAGCCGCGAACGGCGGCCGGCATTCGAAAGAACGACGGCCAGAGTGAGCGGTTCCCCCGCAGTGACACGCAGCACGGCATTATGGAACCGCGCCGGCGCCGGAACCGCGTCGGCCGCACTGTTGGGACCGCTCGTTCCCGCCGCCCTTCGCCCGTCTTCACTCGCGGCTCTGACAGCGTGGCGCATGCAGAGCCGAGAACGGCGGCCGG
>Ga0209018_1003255_pt1 | contig 10498 bp, 8 predicted proteins | sample YNPBryBLVA2012_FD_185814 | JGI IMG/M metagenome (GOLD analysis project Ga0209018, IMG submission 185814) | Anoxygenic and chlorotrophic microbial mat microbial communities from Yellowstone National Park, USA - YNP Bryant BLVA 2012 (SPAdes)... ...
GCCGTCTTCATCATCCGCACCTTCAACTTGCCATAGTCAGCCTGTTTGAGTAAAGTTTGGCCGTCCAGGAGAACTCTTGGACGGCCTTTTTGTTGTGGTTAGCCCCGCAGCGCTAGTTAAAGAAGCGAATCTGTCCTGGTTGTATTGATACATTTTGGCAGCCGGCTCACGAATTAAACTACCATCAGTTTGGAATGAGCACGCCACATTCAATTTGCCAGAGAGACGCAGATAAACTCGGATTTTTTGAATAACCTTAGACTGGATGAGCACCAATTTGCCTGAATAAGTAAGTGTTCGGCTTCAACTAAACCGACCCCTTTTATTTGTGTTGACTGTCCTCATCTGTGGTGGTGTTCAGATGTGAAAAGTTCTTACGGGTGAAAAGTTAAAAAACCAACACAAATTTGACTCTTCTGCAAAAAGGTCTGAACCACAAAGGACCGAAGTACACAAAGGATTTCTGAAAGGCTCAATTGAAAATCTTGAATTTCAGCGCACAATTGTTTGAAAAAACTTCGTGCTCCTTTGTGCCCTTTGCGGTAAAACAGGTGTTTGCAGTGGACTCAATTTAAAAATGAGCGTCCATGCAAAAAGGCTTTCAAATACGAAGGACACCAAGTACATAAAACGCCACCAGATTTTCCTCTGTATCCCTTCATCTCGTATTGCACAAGGTTATGCAGGGAGTCAATCCACAAAACGGTATTTCAACAGCGTCCAGATGGCTTCAAAGGCATCCTTGAACTTGATCTTTTTGCCTTCTGAATAATCCCGTGGATTGAACGAAATGGGCACCTCGAAAATGCGGTAACGGCGTTTGAGCACTTTGGCCGTGAACTCCGGTTCAAAGTCAAAACGGCAGGCCCGCAGAGTCATGCCCTCCAACACTTCCCGCCGAAAGACTTTATAGCCCGTCTCCATGTCACTCAAAATGGTATCATAGAGGACGTTGGTCACAAATGTCAGCAACTTGTTGGCAAGCATGTGCCAGAACATCATCACCCGCCGCGGGCCGCCCAAAAAACGAGAGCCATAGACAACATCAGCCAGGTTTTCTTGAATTGGCTTAAGCAGGATGGGATAATCGCGCGGGTCGTACTCCAGGTCCGCGTCCTGAATCAGAAGGACGTCACCGCGCGCCGCCGCCAAACCGGTTCGGACCGCCGCCCCCTTCCCCCGATTCTTTTCATGATAGAGCACGCGTACGCCTGGAATCTGCTCCATGCCCGCGAGCAAGTCGCGAGTCCCATCCGTGGAAAAATCATCCACGAGGATGATTTCATCCGCCAGACCGGTCGCGCGGACGCGGGCGACAATTTCCGAAATGGTATTTCGCTCATTGTAGACGGGAATAATGACACTGAGTTTCATAAGCAGCATTATAAATCAATCTGTGGATTGGGCGTGCTATAATTAACCTATCCCCTTCAGGAGGCCAGTATGACTGCTGTCGCGCGACCCAATCCAACCCCACAAACAGGCCCGTTTCTTCCCCCGCCGCTCACCCGTCTGGAAGATACCGGCCTTTCTTTGCTCTGGCTGCAAGACCTGGCGCTCAAAATCCTGTATTACCACGGCTACCTTTCCGGCTTCAGAATCGCCGAGGAAATCGCCCTGCCTTTCGCCGGCATTGTAGACCAGATTCTCGAAGGACTCAAGCGCGAGAAATTGATTGAAGTCAAATCCTCTCAAATGGGCCTGGGAGAAGGCTCCTATCAATATGCCATTACCGGCGCCGGCATCATCCGGGCGCGCGAGGCCCTCGAACGGAGCCAGTACGCCGGTCCAGCGCCGGTGCCGATCGAAGTCTATAACGACGCCATCCGCCGCCAGAGCCGCAACCGGGTGGCTATCACCAGCCGCACCATGCGGCAATTACTCTCTCACCTGGTGCTTTCTGAAAAAACCTTCCAACGATTGGGGCCAGCGCTCAACTCGGGGACCTCCATTTTCCTCTATGGCCCGCCCGGGAACGGTAAAACCAGCGTGGCCAAAGCCTTTGGCAGCCTGAGCCTCAGCCAGACAATGTACATTCCCTACGCTCTTTACCTGGATGGGCAGATTGTGAAATTGTTCGATTCCGTCAATCATCAGCGCGTTGTGGATCAGGACAATCCCCCCCCCTCTGGCACAGGCGCCCTGCGCAACAGCACGCGACGGGACCCGCGCTGGGTCAAAATCCGCCGGCCTTTTATCATGACCGGCGGCGAATTGACCCTCGAAGGACTGGACCTCGTCTTCGATGACGTTCACAAATACTACGAAGCCCCCTTCCAGGTCAAAGCCAATGGCGGCATCCTGCTGATTGACGACTTTGGCCGCCAGTTGGTGCGGCCGCGGGACCTGCTCAACCGCTGGATCGTTCCCCTCGAAAACCGCGTGGACTACCTCACCCTGCACACCGGTCGCAAAGTCGAGGTCCCGTTCGACGTCCTGGTGGTGTTTTCCACCAACCTGCCGCCCCGCGACCTGGTGGACGAAGCCTTCCTGCGCCGCCTGCGCCACAAAATTGAAATCGGCGACCCTTCTTACGAGGAATACCGCGAAATCTTCAAGCGTGTGGCCCAACAAAAAGGCGTTCAGTACAGTGATCAGGGCCTGGCCTATCTCCTCCAGGAATGGTACATCAAGCGCAACCGCAAACTGCGCGCCTCCCATCCCCGCGACCTGTGCGACCAGATTCTCGACATCGCTCGCTATCTCTCCGTGGAGCCTGTCATGAGCAAAGAAATGCTTGACCGCGCCGCCCAGGCTTATTTCGTCGAGTTGTAACATGTGGACTGACCTCCCCCGCCCCGTCATCATTGCCCATCGCGGCGATTCGGCCCACGCCCCCGAAAACACGCTGGCCGCCTTCCACCTGGCCATCGCTAACCGCGCCGACGCGATTGAGTTCGACGTCAAACTCTCGGCAGATGGAGAAGTCATCGTCCTCCACGACCAGACAGTGGACCGCACCACCAACGGTCATGGCGACGTCCGCAACCTTTCCCTGGCAGCATTACGGGACCTGGACGCCGGCGCCCGCTTCGACGCGCGTTACCGCGGCGAACGCATCCCCACCCTGGAAGAAGTATTCGAGGCAGTGGGCAGGCGCATCCACATGAACATCGAATTGACCAACTACGCCACCCCCAACGATGCCCTGGTCGAAAAAGTCGTGGCCCTGGTCAAAAAGCACCAGCTCCAGGAGTGGGTCCTGTTTTCGTCCTTTTTGCCGCGCAATTTGCGCCGGGCGCAGGAACTGCTCCCCGAAATTCCGCGCGGGCAACTGGCCTGGCGCGGCTGGGTGGGATGGCCGGCTCGTACCTTCGGCTGGCGCGGCCACTTTGCGCTCCACCCCTACCAGACAGATGTGAACAAAAACCTGGTCTCACGCCTGCACCACGCCGGGAAGCGCATCTTCGTCTGGACGGTCAATCAAGAGACAGAGATGCAACGCCTTCTCCACCTGGGGGTGGATGGCATTTTTACCGATGATCCCGCTCTCCTTCGTCGTGTGATCGGCAGGGACGCATGATTCCTGGGGAATGGATTGAACAGGCAGCCGTGCGCATTGCGCCCCACGTCCGGCGCACTTTGCTGACGAATGATGCTCACCTGAATCTTTACCTGAAATGGGAAAACCAGCAGGTGACCGGCTCATTCAAAGTGCGCGGCGCCCTCAACAAGGTCCTCGCCCTGGAAAAATGGGAACAGGCTGCAGGTCTGGTCACGGCTTCGGCGGGCAATCATGGTCAGGGGGTGGCGCTGGCCGGTCAACTGGTGGGGGCGCTGGTCATCGTCTTCGCTTCTGATCACGCTGTCCCGACCAAAATCAAAGCCATGCAAGCGCTGGGAGCAGATGTCCGCCTGGTCGCCGGCGGATACGAAGAAGCCGAAAGCCACGCCATTACCTTTGCCCGTCAGAACGGCCAGACGTGGATTTCGGCTTACAACGATGGGCAGGTTGTCGCTGGACAGGGAACCATCGGGCTGGAAGTGGCCCAAGACTTGCCCCCCGATCTCTTTGTCTCGATCGTGGTCCCGGTAGGCGGCGGGGGAATGCTGGCAGGCATTGGTGCAGCATTTGAACATCTCGGTCGTCGCGCCCGCATCGTTGGGGTCAATGCCGGGGCATCTGCGTTCATGCACACCCTCTACCATCGAGGGACCCAGGAGGGGGTTCCCGATTTACCCACCCTGGCCGATGGTTTGAGCGGCGCCATCGAAGCCGATTCCATCACGATTCCGCTGGTCAAAAAATACGCAGATGATTTCGTGACCGTCTCCGAGGAGGAAATCGGTCAGGCAATTGCTTACGCCTGGCACCAGCACGGGCAGGTGATTGAAGGCTCTGGAGCCGTAGGTCTGGCTGCCGTCCTGGCGGGCAAAGTCACCCCGCCCGCCGTGGTCATCATTTCGGGCGGCAATATCCCGCACGAGGTTCATGAGGAATTATGCCGCCGCTATTTTTCCCCCTTGAATGCAATCCGCGGTCAGGAAACGACATACCGCAAGTCCGCAACTGAGGGGTAAGTTTCATGCCTGTCCGTCGTCTTTTTGTGACCTTCCTTCTCATTTGCCTGCTAACCTCTTCAGCAGGAAGTGTTCATGCTGCCCAAGCACTCTACGAGGACGACTCTTTCGCCCGCGCCCGACAACTCCTGGTAAAGATGACCCCTGAGGAGCGCGTGGGGCAATTGTTCCTGGTTACTTTCAAAGGCACAACGGTCACGCCAGAAAGTGAAATTTACAGCCTCATTGCAAATTACCACATTGGCGGGGTGGTCTTCCTTGCAGAAAACGACAACTTCGTCGAGAGTCCTTACACGTTGAATGCCACAGCCAAACTGATTGCTGCGCTGCAAACCGCCGCCTGGGAATCTACCCAAACGCCATCCGCAGCAGGCGCATCCCCTACCCCCACCGCCCCCGCCTCCAGGCAATACATTCCCCTGTTTGTGGGCATTGCTCATACCACCACCGAAAGCCCTGCCGCGCAAATCTTCAGCGGACTGACCCCTCTGCCGCCCCCCATGGCCCTGGGAGCCACCTGGGACCCCCTCCTGGCAGAACGCACAGGCAATGCTTTAGGCAGCGAATTGAGCAGTTTGGGCTTCAATTTGCTCTTTGGGCCATCGCTGGACGTGCTGGAAAATCCCGATGCAGCCCTGGCAAACGGCCTGGGAACCGACACTTTTGGCGGCGATCCGTTTTGGGTCAGCCAGATGGGGAAAGCCTACCTGCGCGGCCTGCACACCGGTGGTCAGAACCGGCTCCTGGTCGTCGCTCGCAACTTTCCTGGCCGCGGCTCCACCGATCGGCCACTGGGGACAGAAGCGCCCACCGTGCGAAAATCGCTGGAACAACTGAAGCAAATTGAACTGGCACCTTTCTTCGCCGTCACGGCTGGTCCGGTGGGCACAGCAGACGTGACAGACGGTCTGCTCGTCTCCCACATCCGCTATCAAGGCTTTCAGGGCAACATCCGCGCCACAACGCGACCGGTCAGCCTGGACGCCCAAGCCCTCTCTCTCATCATGAACCTGCCAGAATTTGCCACCTGGCGTGCCGAAGGCGGCTTGCTCATCAGTGAGGATTTGGGCAATCAGACTGTTCGCCGTTTCTACGACCCTGGCGGGACCAGTTTTCAGGCTCGCATTGCTGCCCGAGACGCGTTTCTGGCAGGCAATGACTTGATTTACCTTGGCAACATCCAATCCAGCGATTCGCCAGACACGTACACAACCGTCATCAACGTCCTCACCTACTTCATTCAGAAATATCGCGAAGACGCTGCTTTCGCTGAACGCGTAGATGAATCCGTCATCCGCATCCTGGCTGCCAAATATCGTCTCTTCGATGAATTCGACCTCGCAAACACTTTCCCCACAACAGGAAGCAATTTAACAGGAAGCGCAAATGAAACGATAACATTCGAAACAGCCCGCCGCGCGGCTACCCTTGTCAGTCCCGATTTGACCGACCTGGACCTTGTCCTGCCTGAGCCGCCGGGACTCTACGACAATATCGTCTTCATCACCGATACCTCTGCCGTCTCCCAATGCAGTTCCTGCCCAGCCGTATCGCTTCTCGGCGTGGAAGAGATGCAAAATGCTATTTTGCGCCTGTATGGGCCACATGCCAGCGCCCTGGTGACGAGTTCACGGCTCAATTCATATTCTCTGGAAAATGTTTCGGCGATTCTGTCAGGTGGTAAAGGGGATTCCACCCTGGAAACGACTCTTCGGCATGCCAGCTGGATTGTGATCAACACGCTCGACTTTTCGCACAATCCCGAAGGAGCAATGATCTTGCGCCGCTTCCTGTCGGAACGGCAAGATTTACTGCGCAACAAGTATGTCATCCTGTTCGCTTTTGGCGCCCCCTATTTTCTCGATGCCACGCAAATCTCTAACTTAACCGCCTACTACTGCCTCTACAACAGCGCCCCTCCCTTTGTGGACGTAGCCGCCCGGCTCCTCTTCCGTGAACTGACCCCCCTGGGCGACCTGCCGGTGTCGGTCCCTGGCGTGGAATACGATCTGTTTTCGGCTCTGACTCCCGACCCCAACCAGGTCATCACCCTTTCCTTGAATCTGCCCTCCGCTGCAGGAGCGACCGATGCGGCGACCCCGCTCGCTTCCCCCACCCTGCTCTTCCGCGTTGGCGACACGATCACCATCCAGACCGGAATCCTGCTCGACCACAACGGGCATCCTGTCCCCGACGGAACGGAGGTGCAATTTTTGCTAACGCAAAGTGGAGCCGGAGGCATTATCCAACAGGTAGAGGCGGCGACGACGGGCGGTGTCGCCTCTGCTACGTTCAACATTGACCGGGCTGGATTGCTCGAAATCCGCGCCATCAGCGAACAGGCCTCTACCTCGGTCATTTTACAACTGGACGTTTCAGGCGATACATTCAGCGTGACGGTGGTAGCCCCAACGCCCAGTTTGGAGCCTTCCCCCGTAGGACAAAACGAGGAGACCACGCCAGAGAGTAGTGTGAGCGAGAGCCAGAACCGTCCTTTGCCCGGCTTTTCTGGTTGGCTTTTGGCAATCACACTGTTAAGTGGAATTGGCTTTGTGGCCTATTTCGCTGTGCAACGACAACTCTCGTACCGGTGGGGGGTGCGAATGGGGCTTTGCACGCTCTTGGGCGGCCTGACAACATACTCCTACCTGGCCTTGCGTTTACCTGGCGCGGCCGACTATCTTGCGCAGGCGAGATGGGGCGGCATCGCCATTGTAACGCTCATCGGCGCTTTGATTGGCCTGGGCGGCGGCTATCTGTGGTTCTTGTTTTCTTCGCGAGAAAAATAAAAAGCGCAGGGGTTAAAATTGCCGCCTGCTTGCCCCTGCCAAACCTTTGTACACAAAACAACTTTGCTCAGGGAATCAACGAAGCAATCAAACTGACAATCAGCAATCCCCCTACCAGCCAGGTCAAAATACTTTCTGGCTTACCCGCAAACAACAAATCCATCCACATCGGTTGGGTAGCGGTCGAAGAGGAACGAAACGGCAAGTCGCGGCCTCCGAGCAGATAGTCACGAAACTCATCTACACTCGCAGGACGTTCATCGGGGTGCAGGCTCATCGCCCACAGAATTGCCCGTTCTGTGCGGGGGCTGATCGCCGGATTGATGCTCGAGGGAGGAAGCAAACTTTCAGGATGCAAAAAGCGTTGCCGCGCATCAACCGGAGGGGTATTGGTCAGCAAGTGATAGAGAGTGCAGCCAAAGGCGTAAATATCGGAGCGGGCATCGGTATGGAGACCGTCCCCTCCGTATTGTTCAAGCGGGGTATATAAGGCCGTACCGCGTCCCTGAATGACCGTAATGGTCACTTCATCCGGCACAAGGGCCTTGACCAGGCCGAAATCAACGAGTTTAAGCAACCCGTCGGGGGTAATCTTCAGGTTCGATGGTTTGACATCGCGGTGGACAAGGGGCGGGTCCTGGTGATGTAAATAAGAAAGTGCACTGGCCAGTTGCGCAGCCCAATTCAATACATCGGTTTCGGGGAGAAACACATTCTTCTGTTTGGCTTCCAGAACAATCGTCCGCAAGTCTTTGCCGGGGATGTAATCCATCACCAGATAATCGCGTGGGCCAATTGAAAAGAAGTCAGAGACTTTAGGCAAATTAGGGTGATCAAGCCGCGCCAAAACCGTTGCCTCCTGACGGAATTGCCGGCGGGCCTCTTCCAGCAAATCAGGAGGAACAGTGCGGTCGTGCTCCACTTCTTTGATGGCGCATTTCCGCCCTTCCAGGCGCAAATCCTCGGCCAGGTAAATGTTTCCCATCCCTCCCTGACCAATCCGGTCAAGGATGCGGTAACGGTCATGCAAAACCTCGCCGGTTTTGAGAGAAACAGGCATGATCAACCACGTAGCGAAAAAATGATCCCGTGAGTGCTGATGTCGGCGTTTTGGAAGCACGGCACGGTTGAACAGTACTCTTGTATTATAAACGTCTTTCTGCTCCTGTTGTATAATCAATCCGATGGACAGGAACCAGGAAGAAGCCCCTCTCCTGATTGCCCAATCAGGCCCCCTGAAAGGAAATCGCTGGATCCTCAACCGGCCTTTAACCATCGGTCGCGACGTCACCTGCGACATCGTCATTGCCGACCGGATGGTTTCCCGCTTCCATGCCCGGCTAAACCCGGAAGATTCGGGGGTCAGTCTGGAAGATTTGGGCAGTAAAAATGGCACGTATCGCAACGGGCAATTGCTGACCGGCCCGGTCTTGCTCCAGGATGGAGACATCATCCAGATTGCCCTGGCCCAGGAATTGATGTTCCTCACCTCCGACGCGACGGTGCCTTTGCCCGACTCTCCTGTCGAAAGTGGCGGCCTCCGCCTCGATCCTCGCTCCCGCAGCGTATGGATCCACGATATTTTGCTCGACCCGCCACTCTCCTTACTGCAATTCGAAGTCTTGAAAGCGCTCTATGAGCGGCAGGGGCAGGTTGTACCACGCCAGGAACTGGTCGAAGCCTGTTGGGGAAAAGAACAAGCCATCGGGGTTTCAGACCAGGCACTGGATGCGCTGCTGCGCCGCCTGCGTGAACGATTAGCCGAGATTGACCCACACCATGTCTATATTGTGACCGTGCGAGGACACGGAATTAAGTTACAAAACCGACCAGAAGGGTAATCTTGCAAGCCACCAATCCAGGAGAGGGATGCCCTGCTACGTATAAAAAATATGCCTCACCCGAAAAGGTGAGGCTATTTTGTCTGGAATGAGGGGGACCTTTTACACCCAAAAAGTCGGGAATAAAAGTCTGAGCACAATATCGGCAATCAGGCCGAGCATGAACCACATCCCAAAGGCACGGTTATTGACGAAGGCCTGCGGCGCAAAGTAGAGCGGCCAGCCGCCTTGCCCCTCTGGGAAGCCCTCGGGGCGCGTCTCTGGTTTAGGCTTGAGGAATTGCGGATAAATTTTCAGGAATTGCGGCACCGCCAGAAAGACAACCAGCATGACCGGCGTGAAATAGCGGGTGACGATGAGATAAATCACCAGCAGATACGGGGCAACCATCATCGCCAGCACTGTATAGCGGGCGGCTTTCTCGCCAATCACCACCGGCAGGGTGAAGATTTTCTTGGCTTTGTCAATGCTGCGCTTGTCAATATGCTTGCCAAAGATGACCGTCGTCACACCCAGGACGTAGGGCAGGCTGGCCCAAACCACGTTCCAGTTCCAGAGGCCGGTCAGCACGTAATAGCCGCCGCCGATCATCAACGGCCCCCAGACGATGAGCACGGCCAGTTCCCCCAGCGCCCACCCCTTCATCGGCCAGGTGTAGAAAAGAACAAACACCATGCCCAGGCCCAGCAGCAGCCAGATGACCGGGTCCCAGCCGTTCAGGAAAAGCAGGAACAGGCCGCAGATCAACGCGAGCAGACCGGTGACGGCAAAGTAAGTCAGGTGCTGGCGTTTGCTCAGCAGACCGTGCGCCACCGGCTGAGGTCCATACATCGTGCGGAAGTAGTTATCTTTATCCACACCACGCACGTAATCGGTAAAATCATTGAAGATGTTATTCGAAGCATGCGCCAGGACCAGGCCAAGAGCCAGAACTAACCAGGCCAGGGGGTTGACCGAGTACCCATCGTGCAGGGCAAAAAGTCCGGCCAGAACCGCAGAGAGGAAGGTCATCACCAGCACGGCTGCGCGGGTTGCAATCAGCCATTTGGAGACCAAATCAAGAGCATCCCATTCCTCTTTAGAAACATCTGGAATTACCTGTAAGGCTTTACGCCACATTGCAAAATTGACCATAAGAAATACTCCTGTTTATTAGTGGGGGAACATTATACCCTAGAGAAAAGGGCTATTTTGGCGGGTTATAATTTGGGAAATTTGTCACATTATACAATGACTATTCCCACTGGAATTAACCCAACTTTTGTGCAACCAGAAGCGATTCGTTGAAAAACGGCATTGAATCACAAGATTTTGGCTTTGGTTCAGGGGCTTGCGCCTGGTCGCAAG
>Ga0209018_1003257_pt1 | contig 10487 bp, 7 predicted proteins | sample YNPBryBLVA2012_FD_185814 | JGI IMG/M metagenome (GOLD analysis project Ga0209018, IMG submission 185814) | Anoxygenic and chlorotrophic microbial mat microbial communities from Yellowstone National Park, USA - YNP Bryant BLVA 2012 (SPAdes)... ...
GATCGTCACCGACCTGATCAACGCCGGCACCTACGTCATCGAGCCGCACCTCCTGGAGCGGGTGCCGGAGGGAGAGCGTTACTCCTTCGAGAGGCAGTTCTTCCCCGGGCTGCTGGCCGACGGGCTTCCGGTGTACGGCTTCCCCTCCGACGCCTACTGGCTGGATATCGGCACGCCCGCCAAGTACCTGCAGGCCCACCACGACATCCTGGACCGCCAGCTCTCCTTCGACTTCTCGGGCGAGGAGTTGCTGCCGGGGGTATGGGTGGAGGAAGGCACGGTCGTCGAGGAGGGGGCGCTGCTGTCGGGGCCCTGCTGCATCGGCCGGGACTGCCACGTGCGTTCCGGGGCGGTCATCCGCGGGCGCAGCGTCCTGGGGCACGGATGCTGCGTGGGGCCCGAGGCGGTGGTGGAGGGGTCGGTGCTGCTGGACGGAGCCCGGGTGGGCGAGGAATGCGAGGTGCACGGAAGCATCCTGGGGCGCGGCGTGCGCCTGGGACGCGGGGTGGAGGTGCGCGAGCTCTGCGTGCTGGGCGAGGAGGTGGCGGTGGGCGACTACAACCAGCTGCGCATGGGGTTGCGGGTGTGGCCGCGGCGGGAGATCCCCCCCGACACCCTGCACTTTTGATTTTTCCCGCCGGTTACAGTAGTATTTTTGGAGTTTTGTTCGGAGGAGCGGAGACAGCGAAGCTCGCGTGCCCGCCGCGGGGCCGTACGGATGGGGGAGCCGGTCCGTCCCCGGCGGGATACAGGAAGCGGAGGTAGCGAAGTGCGCATACTCATCACCGGGATAACCGGGTTCGTCGGCAGCCACCTGGCCGAGTACGCCCTGGGCCGCGGGGACGCGGAGGTTTTCGGCACGGCCCGCTGGCGCTCCCGCACCGAGAACGTGGAGGACATCCTCTCCGACATCCATATCATGGATTGCGACCTGCGGGACGCCGCTGCCGTGCGCAAGTGCATCTTCCAGGTCAGGCCCGATTACATCTTCCACCTGGCGGCCCAGAGCTACGTGCCCACCTCCTGGATCGCCCCGGCCGAGACCCTCACCACCAACATCATCTCCGAGCTCAACCTGCTGGAGGCCATGCGCGAGGCCGACTGGGAGCCGCGCATACAGGTGGCCGGCTCCTCCGAGGAGTACGGGCTGGTGTTCGAGGAGGAGGCCCCCATCAAGGAGACCAACCCCCTGCGCCCCCTCTCCCCCTACGCGGTGAGCAAGGTGGCGCAGGACCTGCTGGCCTACCAGTACCACCGTTCCTATGGGCTCTACACCGTGCGTACCCGCGCCTTCAACCACGAGGGCCCGCGGCGCGGCCACGTCTTCGTCACCTCCAACTTCGCCCGGCAGATCGCCGAGATAGAGAGGGGGAGGAAAGAGCCGGTCATCGAGGTGGGCAACCTCAGCGCCCGGCGCGATTTCTCCGACGTGCGCGACGTGGTGCGGGCCTACTGGCTGGCCCTGGAGAAGGGCGAGCCGGGCGACGTCTACAACATCGGCTCGGGCAAGGCGGTCACCATCCGGGAGATGCTGGACATGCTGCTCGCCATGACCGACCTGGAGATAGAGGTGAGGCCGGTGCCGGAGCGCATGCGCCCCTCCGACGTGGAGCTGCTGCTGGCCGACGTGAGCAAGTTCAAATCGCTCACCGGCTGGGAGCCGCAGATACCGCTGGAGAAGACCCTGGCCGACACCCTCGACTACTGGCGCGCCCGCCCCTGACCCTTCAATTCGGGTCAGGCACCAAAACTTCAAAAGGTGCCTTTCAAAAGGTGCCTGGCACCAAAACTTCAATCTTCCTCGCCTTCTAGCGAAACCATCTCCAAATGGAGCCAGGCACAAACCTTCAATCAAAGACCTGCAGCTAAGAGTAAGGGCCCTGGTTTCCCGGAGCCCGGAAATCGGAAATTTTGTGAAATGTGAAGGGCTGACCCCATTCTGATATACTGGGCTGCGACCCGATCTGCAGTCAAACACCGAATGGACAAGGAGAGTGGAATGGATCACGACGTCAAGGACCTTTCCCTGGCCGCCGAGGGCAAGCGGCGCATCGAATGGGCGGAGCGCGACATGCCGGTGCTGCGCCTTATCCGCCAGCGCTTCGCGGCGGAGAAACCCCTCAAGGGGCTGCGCGTCTCCGCCTGCCTGCACGTGACCACGGAGACCGCCAACCTGATGAAGACCCTGAAGGCGGGCGGGGCCGCGGTGGCCCTCTGCGCCTCCAACCCCCTGAGCACCCAGGACGACGTGGCCGCTTCCCTGGTGAAGCACGACAGGATACCGGTGTTCGCCATAAAGGGCGAGGATAACGCCACCTATTACAAGCACATCACCGCCGCCCTGGACCACCGCCCCCAGGTCACCATGGACGACGGGGCCGACCTCATCAGCACCCTGCACTCCAAGCGCAAGGGGCAGGCCGGCCAGATCTACGCCGGCACCGAGGAGACCACCACCGGGGTCATCCGCCTCAAGAGCATGGAGGAGAAGGGGGTGCTGCTCTTCCCCATCATCGCGGTGAACAACGCCATGACCAAGCACTTCTTCGACAACCGCTACGGCACCGGCCAGAGCACCCTGGACGGGGTGCTGCGCGCCACCAACCTCCTGCTGGCGGGACGGCGGGTGGTGGTGGGGGGCTACGGCTGGTGCGGCCGGGGCGTGGCCAACCGCGCGCGCGGCATGGGGGCCATCGTCAACGTGGTGGAAACGGATCCCCTGCGGGCCCTGGAGGCGGTGATGGACGGCTTCGAGGTGTCCTCCATGGCCGAGGCCGCCTCCCGCGGCGACCTCTTCATCACCGTCACCGGCGACATCCACGTGCTGCGGGCCGAGCACTTCCGCCGCATGAAGGACGGGGCCATCCTGGCCAACTCGGGCCACTTCAACGTGGAGATCGACATCCCCGCCCTGGAGAAGATGGCGGTGAAGCGCCGCCCGGTGCGGGAGCACGTGGAGGAGTTCACCATGCGGGACGGCCGCCGCATCTACCTGCTGGCGGACGGCCGCCTGGTCAACCTGGCGGCGGCGGAGGGCCATCCCGCCTCGGTCATGGACATGAGCTTCGCCAACCAGGCCCTCTGCGTGGAGTTCGTCAGCCGCTACCATGCCGAGCTGGAGAAGTGCGTCTACGACGTGCCGGTGGAGATCGACGAGGAGATCGCCCGCCTCAAGCTGGAGAGCATGGGCGTGGACATCGAGAAGCTCACCCGCGAGCAGGAGAAGTACCTGCGATCCTGGGAGATGGGGACCTAGCGCCGGGAATCAGAGATGCGGGAGATGCAGGAGGGGGATTTCCGCACCGTCTATTGGGAGGAAGGGCGCCCGGTCATCCTGGACCAGGCCCGCCTGCCCGGCGAGGTGGCATACGCCGCCATCGGCAGCGTGGAGGAGATGGCCGAGGCCATCCGTTCCCTCAGGGTGCGCGGCGCCCCGGCCATAGGCATCGCCGCCGCCTACGGCGTGGCCCTGGCCGCCTTCCTTTCCGGGGGAGACCCCCGGGCGGTGCGGGATGCCTGCGACCTGCTGGCCTCCACCCGCCCCACCGCCGTCAACCTCTTCTGGGCGCTGGCGAGGATGGGCGACCTGCTTTCCCGGGCGGACGCGGACAGGCGGGACCTGCCTTCCCGCCTGCTGGAAGAGGCGGAGCGCATGGCCGCGGAGCAGGACGCGGCCGACCGGCGCATGGGGGAGCTGGGGGCGGAGCTGCTGCCCCCCGCCTGCAAAATAATCACCCACTGTAACGCGGGCGGCCTGGCCACCCTCTCCTTCGGCACCGCCCTGGGCGTGGTCAAGGCGGCGCACGCCCTGGGGAAAGTGGAGATGGTCTGGGTGGACGAGACCCGCCCCCTGCTGCAGGGAGCCCGGCTCACCGCCTGGGAGCTGGAGCGGGCCGGCATACCCTACCGGGTCATCTGCGAGGGCATGGCCGGCTCGGTGCTGGCGCGGGGGTGGGCGGACGCGGTCGTCACCGGGGCCGACCGCGTCGCCGCCAACGGGGACGTGGCCAACAAGGTGGGCACCTATCCCCTGGCGGTGCTGGCGTCCAGGCACGGCGTACCCTTCTACGTGGCCGCCCCCCTCTCCACCCTGGACCTCTCGCTTCGGAGCGGGGAGGAGATCCCCATCGAGGAGCGTTCCCCGGACGAGGTGAGGTCCTGGGGAGGCGTGGCCGTCACCCCGCCCGGGGCGCCGGCCTGGAACCCCGCCTTCGACGTCACCCCGGCGGAGCTGGTAAAGGCGGTCATCACCGAGGCGGGCGTGGCCCGGCCGCCCTACCTGGAGTCGCTGGGGAAGCTGGCGGCGGGAGGGGCCGGTTGAGCGGCGGCGGGGAGGGAAGCATGCGGGCCATGATACTGGCGGCGGGCCTGGGGACCAGGCTGCGCCCCCTCACCGACGGGGTGCCCAAGGCCCTGGTGCGGGTGGCGGGGCGCCCGGTGATGGAGCACACCCTGGAGCTGCTGGCGGCCCACGGCTTCCGCGAACTCTACGTCAACGTGCACCACCACGCGGAGTCCATCATGGGGCATTTCGGGGACGGCTCGCGCTGGGGGGTCGAGATCACCTATTCCCACGAGGCGGAGCTGCTGGGCACGGCGGGCGGGGTGAAGAAGCTGGAGGGGTCCCTGGGGAAGGGGACCTTCCTGGTGGTGAGCGGGGACGCCCTCACCGACCTGGACCTCACCTCGCTGTGGGACTTCCACCGCCGCAAGGGCGGCCTCGCCACCCTGGTCCTCACCCCGGTGGAAGACCCTTCCCTCTACGGGGTGGTCATCACCGACGAGGACGGGCGCATAACGGGGTTCCAGGAGAAGCCGCCGCGGGAGAGGGCCTTGAGCGACCTGGCCAACAGCGGCATCTACGTCTTCGAGCCGGAGGCGCTGAAGATGATCCCCGCCGACTCCTTCTACGATTTCGGCAGCCAGCTCTTCCCCCGCTTCCTGGAAGAGGGAAGAGACTTTTACGGCTACCGCCATTCCGATTACTGGAACGACGTGGGTTCCCTGGAGGTATACCGGCAGGGCAACTTCGACGCCCTGCTGGGCAGGGTCAGGGTGAGGATCCTGGCCGAGGAGAGGGAGCCGGGCGTCTTCCTGGGCGAAGACGTGGAGGTCGCGGAGGGGGCAGAGGTGAAGGGGCCCCTCTACCTGGGGGACGGCTGCCGGGTGGAAAGGGGGGCGGTGCTGCAGGGCCCCCTCCTGCTGGGAGCGGGCACGCGGGTGGGGGAGGGCGCTCGCCTCAGCCGCAGCGTGCTGTGGGAGGGTTGCGCGGTGGGGCGGGAGGCCGTGCTGGAAGAGGTGCTGGCGGGCGCGGAGGCCCGGGTGGAGGAAGGCGCCCACGCCGCTCCGGGCACGGTGCTGGGCCACCGCGGCCTGTTTTCCGGCGCCGCTTGAGGGAAGGGCCGCGGCGCTTCCGGGCCGTGTGCTAGAATTACAGCCAAAACCGCGGAGGAGGAAGCGTGTACTTTCAAGACATGATCATGGCCCTGCAGCATTTCTGGACGCGGCGGGGGTGCCTGCTCTGGCAGCCGCACGACCTGGAGGTGGGGGCGGGGACCTTCAACCCGGCGACCTTCCTGCGGGCCCTCGGCCCGGAGCCCTGGAAGGTGGCCTACGTGGAGCCCTCCCGCCGCCCCACCGACGGGCGCTACGGCGACAACCCCAACCGCCTGCACCTGCACCACCAGTTCCAGGTCATCCTCAAACCCTCCCCCCCCGACGTGCAGGACGTCTACCTGGAGAGCCTCAAGGCCATAGGCATCGATCCCCTGGAGCACGATGTCCGCTTCGTGGAGGACGACTGGGAGAGCCCCACCCTGGGGGCCTGGGGGCTGGGCTGGGAGGTCTGGGTGGACGGCATGGAGGTGACCCAGTTCACCTACTTCCAGCAGGTGGGCTCGATGGACTGCCGCCCCGTCTCGGTGGAGCTCACCTACGGGCTGGAGCGGCTGTCCATGTACGTGCAGGGGGTGGAGAACGTCTTCGACCTGCGGTGGAACGAAGAGCTCACCTACGGGGAGGTGCAGAAGCGGGCCGAGTACGAGTGGAGCGTCTACAACTTCGAGCGGGCGGATACCGGCCTCCTTTTCCGCCTTTTCGACGATTACGAGAGGGAGGGGGCGGCGGCCCTGGAGGCGGGGCTGGTGCTTCCCGCCTACGACTACGTGCTCAAGTGCTCCCACGTCTTCAACCTCCTGGATGCCCGCGCGGTGATCAGCGTGACCGAGCGCACCGGGTACATAGCCCGGGTGAGGGAGCCGGCGCGCCGGGTGGCCCAGGCCTACGTGCGGCAGCGCGAGGAACTGGGTTTCCCGTTGCTCAGGGAGGGGAGCTGAGATGGCCCGCGACCTGCTGCTGGAGATAGGCACGGAGGAGCTTCCCTGGGGGGCCCAAGAGGTGGGGCGGGAACAGCTGGCGGAGAACGCGCTTTCGCTGCTGCGGCGCGGCCGCCTGGAGCACGGGCCCGTCGAGATATTTTCTACACCACGTAGATTAGCTTTGCTGGTGCGGGGCCTGGAGGAACGGCAGGCCGACTTCGAGGAGCTGGTCAAGGGCCCCTCGCGCTCCGCCGCCTTCGACGCTGAGGGCCGGCCCACCCGGGCGGCGGAGGGGTTCGCCCGTTCCCGCGGGGCCGGGGTGGAGGACCTGGAGGTGAGGGAGACCGAGAAGGGTGAGTTCGTCTTCCTGCGCCGTGTACAGCAGGGCAAGCCCGCCGGGGAGGTCCTGCCCGGCCTGCTGGATGAGCTGCTGGCCTCCTTCAGCTTCCCCAAGTCCATGCGCTGGGGCAGCGGCGAGTTCCGCTTCGCCCGGCCGGTGCGCTGGCTGCTCGCCCTCTACGGCGGAGAGGTGGTGCCCTGCGGCATCGAGGGCCTGCGCTCCGGGCGCCACACCCGGGGCCACCGCTTCCTCTCCGGCGGGTCGCTGGAGCTGCCGGATCCCCTTTCCTACCTTGAGAAGCTGCGGGGAGCCTGCGTGCTGGCCTCGCGGGAGGAGAGGCGCGAGGCGGTGCTGGAGCAGATGGAGAGGGCCTGCCGGGAGAACGGGCTGAGGCCCGTGTATCCGGCGGAGCTGCTGGAAGAGGTGGTGGACCTGGTGGAGTGGCCCCACGTGCTGTTGGGCTCCTTCCCCGACCGCTACACCGACCTTCCCCGGGAGATCCTGGTCACCGCCATGCAGGAGCATCAGCGCTACTTCCCCACCGAGGACCAAAGCGGCGCTCTCTCCAACCGCTTCGTGGTGGTGCACAACGGCGACCCCGCCCGGGAGGAGGATATACGCCGCGGCAACGAGAGGGTGCTCAAAGCCCGCCTGGAGGACGCCGAGTTCTTCTACCGCGAGGACGGCAAGCTCACCCTGGAGGAGCGGAGGGAATCCCTTAAGAAGGTGGTCTACCAGGCGCGCCTGGGCACTTATTTCGACAAGGTGGAGCGGCTGGAATCGCTGGTGCGGGGGCTGGCGCAGTCCGTGCACCTGGAGGGGGAGACGGCGCGCCGGGCGTGCCGCGCCGCCCGCCTGGCCAAGTCCGACCTGGTCACCGCCATGGTCATCGAGTTCCCGTCCCTGCAGGGGACGGTGGGCCGCCTCTACGCCTTGCGGGACGGGGAGGAGGAGGCGACGGCCCGGGCCATCGAGGAGCAGTACGCCCCGCGGGGGGCCGGGGAAGGCCTGCCGTCCACCCCGGAGGGCGCCCTGCTTTCCCTGGCCGAGAAGCTGGACAACCTGGCGGGTTGCTTCGGTGCGGGCCTGGTCCCCAGCGGCTCCGAGGACCCCTACGGCCTGCGCCGCCAGGCCGCGGCGGTGTTCGCCATCCTGGCGGAGAAGGGGCTGCACCTGGACCTGCGCAGGGCGGTGGGGCAGGCCCTCGAGCCATATTCTTTCCCCGACCGCGAGACGGTTGAAGGGCAGCTCCAGGAGTTCCTGCGGCAGCGCCTGCGCCACTACCTGCTCAACCGGGGCTTCCCCTACGACCTGGTGGGGGCGGTGCTGCAGAGCGGGCTGGGCGACCCCGCTGATGCCCTGCAGCGCCTGCTGGCCCTGCAGGAGGCGCGGGAGGAAGGCCGCCTGGGGAAGATCTACACCGCCTTCGAGCGCTGTTACAACCTCTCCCTCAAGGGCGACGGCAGGGCCCTGGACGAGGCCCTGCTGCGGGAAGAGGTGGAGCGGGACCTGCACTCCCGGGCCGTCTGGGTCCAGGAACCGCTGCGGGAGGCGCTGGACGCGGGCGACCACCGCGGGGCCCTGGAGGTGCTGGCGGGGCTAGCCCCGGCGGTGGACGCCCTCTTCGAGAAGGTGTTCATCATGGGGGAGGAGGAGGACCTGCGCCTCAACCGGCTGGCCCTGCTGGCGGAGGTGGTGGCCCTGTTCATGGAGATGGCCGACTTCTCCCAACTGGTGGCCGAAGCCTGACCTCCGATCAGGGTCACCCCCCTCTAACCAGGGTAAGCCCCCATAATTCTAGCCCAAAGTTCCTCCGCAAAATAACATCAATATCCCCGCAGATGGTGGACTTATGCCCCGTTCTGGCTGTGGCGGTTCTGGCTACAGGGCAAGGGGTACGCCCAGGAGATCGAGGGCCTTTCTCTGGAGAGGGGTCGGCGTGGTGATGAGGTCGAAGGCGAAGGCTGCGGAGCCTTCCTGATCGAGCGGGCGGATGCGGTTCTTGGCGATGGTGCGGAGGTCCGCCAGCAGGGTCTGGAAGCTGTGCACGGGCAGACCGTCCTCGGATCTTTTGCTCGCCGCCTTGCGCTTTGCCGAAGGCGTCCTTACGGCGGGAGCCACCACCGAGGCGCGCAGCGCCTCCGCCAGCTCCCTCTCCTCCTCGTCGAAGAGCATGGGGGCCAGGCTTTTGCGCATGTGCCACTCCACGTAGTAGGCCAGCATGCAGATGAAGACGTGGGCCCTCACCCGGTCGGGCCTGCGGTGGCCGATGGGCCTTACCTTTAAGTCCACCGTCTTCAGGCAGCGGAAGGCCTGCTCCACGCGGGAGAGGTCCTTGTAGGCCCGCACCGCCTCCTCCGCAGAGGACTTTTGCGCGGGGACCGAGGTGCGGATGACGTAGATGCCGTCCAGGGCCGCCTCCTCCGCTATCCTTTTCTCGTCGCGCTCGAAGGAGAAGGCCTCCTCGGTGATGGTCAGCTTGAAGTGCTTGGCGACCCGGAAGCGGTCTATCACCCTGCCCACACGCAGGGCTATCTTGTCCTTGCCCCGCAGGGGCCGCTTGCTCCTTTTGGTCGCCTGAACGATCTTTTCAAGCTCGGCCTCGGTGGCCGCGAGCAGCTCGCACCTCGTGCGCGCCCTGTCCGAGGCGAGGAAGGGGTTGCGGCAGGCGATCAGGCGCTCGCCGGGATAGTCGGGAGAGGATATCTCCGCGAGGTCGGTTGCATCGAAGAGGGAGGGCTGGATCGCCCCCTCCTCGGCCAGCCTGCGGATGGCGGGCGCCTTGAGCGCGGTTATCCACTTGAGGCCCTCTATGCCCTGAAGCTCCTCTTTTATGCGGGCGCTGGTGATAAGCCCGCGGTCTCCGACCAAGACCACGCTTTCGAGCTCGAAGCGGGAGCGTATCTTGGCGATGGCCGAGGCCAGGGTGGAGGGATCGCCCACGTTCCCCTCAAAGACCTCCACCGCCACGGGGATGCCGGAGCGGCTGCAGAGGAGCCCGTAGTTGATCTGGGGAAAGCCCTTCCTGCCGTCCCGGGAGTGCCCGAAGTCCGCCAGGGGGCAGGAAGAGCCCGTATAGTAGCTGGAGGAGACGTCGTAGAGGACCAGGGAGCCCTCTTCAAGATGCCGCCTGGAGAGCTTGCCCTCGATCCTTGCCTGCCTGGCGCAAAGCCAGTCCATGGCGCGGTAGAGGTCGTCCTCCGATGCCCCGGCCACCCCGAGCTCCTCCCCCAGGGTGGAGGTGGCGGTCTCGGGGTCGAGGGCGCGCGCGCAGGCCAGCTTGGAGGAGGGCTCTAGGATGCGCCCGGCCACCATCGCCGCCACCAGGTCGCGCTCCCGGGAGGGCCGGGAGGCGATGATGTTCTCGAGGCCGAGCCTGCGCATGGTGCCCAGCACACAGGCCACGTGCCCGTGGGGGAGGCTGCGCACTATCTCCAGGCTCGAGCCCGCGGGCAGGAAGGCCTCCCCCCGCAGGGCGAGCCTGATCATCTCTATCACGTGCGCAGGGAGGTGGGAGATGTTCCCGAGCGTCTCGTGCTTGACCTTTGAACCCTCGCGATAGGTCCTCCTGAGGAGGTGGGTCTCGTAGACCCTATCCCCGTATTTCCGCCTGGTAGTGGCTACGTGTACAGCCCCTTCTCTCCGTGCCATACTTTGTTTAATAGCATATAAATATTCATATGTCAAGTAGGAATTATATATTAGCGGCTACTTATTGCAATAATATGAAGATAAAGAACGCCGTGTATGCTGGGCTTTATTGCTGTTATCTGGGGTTATTCCGGGTGGAACTTTGGTCTAAAGCAAAGCGAGTGCAAATTCAAGATACG
>Ga0209018_1003258_pt1 | contig 10486 bp, 7 predicted proteins | sample YNPBryBLVA2012_FD_185814 | JGI IMG/M metagenome (GOLD analysis project Ga0209018, IMG submission 185814) | Anoxygenic and chlorotrophic microbial mat microbial communities from Yellowstone National Park, USA - YNP Bryant BLVA 2012 (SPAdes)... ...
AAACGGCAACCCGACCTTCAACACGCCGGAAGTGATCGAAGCCCTTCAGTTCTACAATGACCTGGTATACACCTACCGTGTCGCGCCATCACCGGAAGATTACGCCAACCTGGGCACCAACAGCCCCGATCCGCTCTTCGCCCAAGGCAAGGTGGCGATGATCATGACCGGTTTCTGGAATATCGCTTCCTTGCGCGATGTGCCTGATCTGAACTGGGACATCGCGCCCGTCTGGGGCAATGTTGCGCGCGGCACGGTCGCCTTTGGCAGCGGGCTGGCGATCACTAGCGCGTGCGCCCATCCCGAAGAAGCCTTCCAGATCATTAATTTCCTCACCGACGAAGCTGCCCAGACGGTGATCGTGGAACGCGGGCAAGACGCCCCTGCCAACGTGGCCGTCTTGAACAGTGATCTGTTCCTCAGCGGCGAGACCTTCGCCAACCGCGACATCTATATGGAAGCCTTTGCGGAATCCGCCGACGCGATCATCCCCCTGCCCCTGATTCCGCAATGGAACGAGATGCAGTCGGTCATGAGCGCGACGCTGGACGAGTATTTCCTGAATGCGATAGACGTTGAAACTGCCGTCGAGCAGATTCAGGCCGATCTGGAAGACCTCCTCCAGTAAGTTCGTTCAGCTGTCCCCTGTCGTCGGGATATGGCGCCGGTCATATCCCGACGTTCCCAGATGTGAAGAAACCATGAAACGCTATCTTTTCCTGCTGCTCCTTTTGCTTTTGTGCTGCTCAAGCGGCGTACAGGCGCAAGACGTGACCACGATCAACGTGCATGTGACAGAAACTCGCCAGACGATTGAAGGCTTCGGCGCGTCTGGGGCGTGGTGGTCCCAGATCATCGGCGGGTGGAGCGACGAAAACCGGCAGCGGATTATCGATCTGCTGTTCAGCCCGACCGCCGGGATCGGGCTGACCCTCTACCGCTACAACATCGGCGGTGGGGAGCAGGGGTTGATCGATCCCTGGCGCAACACCGAGACGTTCGAGGTCAGCGCGGGCGTATATGACTGGACGCGGGATGCCCATGCGCTACGGGTGCTGCGCGCCGCGCGGGACGCTGGGGTTGAGGCGGTTGTCGTGTTTGCCAACAGCCCGCCCGGTCGCATGACCGTCAGCGGACGTGCGGCAGGCAATCCAGGGGGGGCATCGAATTTGCTGCCGGACATGCACGACGACTTCGCCCAATACCTCGTGGACATCACCCGTCACCTGATCGAAGATGAGGGCATTCCCGTCCGCTGGATCAGCCCGATCAACGAGCCGCAGTGGGACTGGCAGCCGTCGAAAGGCCAGGAAGGTTGCCACTACACCACCGACGAAGTTGTCAGTGTGCTGCTGGCTCTCCAGGAGGCCATTGATCGCTCCGGGCTTGCGGTGGAAATTTCCGCTATTGAAGCCGCCGAATGGAGCACGGCGGCCATCTACGCACGCCGGATTTTCGATGAACCCCGGCTGGCCAATGCGCTCGACCATTTCGCCGTGCATTCCTACTGGTCATCACCCGATGACAAGGCGCGGTTCGCCGATTTTATGCAGCGACATTATCCGGGTGTCCCGTTGTGGATGTCGGAATGGACGGAAATGCAGCAAGGGCGCGATTACGGCATGGACTCGGCGCTCCTGCTGGCGAATATCGTGCACGACGATCTGACTATCGGCGGTGTGACTTCGTGGCAATACTGGATCGCCGTTTCAAAGTACAATTTTCGTGACGGGTTGATCTACACACGCGAATACGGCGAGTACATCGAGGAAACCAAGCGCCTGTGGGCATTGGGGAACTACAGCCGCTTTGTTCGCCCCAGTGCGGTGCGCGTGGAAGTTGAAACGGATAATGACCTGGTGCGGGCCAGCGCCTATCTCGATCCTGCCGGCGGCGCGCTGACGCTCGTTGTGATCAACAACAGCGCCGCCCCACAGCCGGTGGTGTTTGCGTCCGGCGATCCCCGCTGGAGAGCGCTGAGCGTCTACGAAACGTCGGAAACGCACAACCTGGAGCTTGTTTACAGCGGCGCCACCCTGGATGCGCATACCCTCGCCCCGACTAGTGTGACGACGTTTGTGTTCGAGACAGACTAGGGGATGTAACACGTGGAGACGACACCGGCGGATGTTCAACTGGACCTGAAGAGCACGCAGTTCGCCCGGCAGCAGGGCGTCATCGGGCGGCTGAGCGCCCGGCAGCGCGAGGGGATGTGGTTCTACCTGATCATTTCACCCTGGCTGATCGGCTTTCTGGTGCTGCTTGCCGGCCCGATGCTCTACTCGATCTACCTTAGTTTCACCGACTGGAACCTGTTCAACGCGCCGCGTTGGGTTGGACTAGACAATTACGTGCGCCTGTTCACACGGGATCGCGTCTTCGGCTATGCGTTGAGCAACACCTTCACCTACACGTTTCTGTACGTCCCGCTGAACATCGTGCTTTCGCTTGGCATTGCCTATCTGTTAAACAAACGCCTGCCGGGGATGCGCTTCTTTCGCACGGTCATCTATTTGCCCTATGTCGTGCCGGTCGTCGCCACCACGATGGTGTTCCGCTGGGTGTTCGCACCGGACAACGGGCTGTTGAACAGCTTCCTGCGGTTACTTGGGATTGACGGCCCGGCCTGGCTGCTCGATCCCGGCATGGTCAAATATGCGTTGGTGATCATGTCGCTGTGGGGCGTGGGGAGCGGCGTGGTGTTCCTGCTGGCCGGGATGCAGGGCATTCCATCAGAACTGTACGAAGCCGCCTCGATTGACGGCGCGTCGGAAGGGCATCGTTTCTTCCGCATCACGTTGCCGATGCTCAGTCCGGTGATTTTCTTCAACATGATTATGAGCATCATCGGCAGTTTGCAAACCTTCACCCAGGTGTATATCCTGAGCGCAGATCCGAATACACCCAACAACGCGATTGTCATGATCATCCCCTATCTGTTCGACAATGCCTTTCGCTTCAACAAGATGGGATATGCCTCAGCGATTGCCTGGATTCTCTTCGTGATTATCTTTGTCTTCACGCTGCTCGTCATCCGCTCGTCCTCGATGTGGGTGTTTTACGAGAATGAGATGAAGCGATGAACCGCCGCATTGGAACCGCCGAAGCCCTCTCGACCTATATCATTCTGGCGGCTATCTCGGTCGCCATGATCGCGCCTTTTCTGCTGATGGTCTCAATCTCCCTGGCAAGCGACGCCACAACCGTGCAGATGAATTTTCGCCTGCTCCCGCAGGAGTTTGAGTTCGGCAACTATGTGCGGGTCTTTACAACCCCCAACATCAATATTGGTCGTCACATTCTCAATAGCCTGATCATTGTGACCGGCTCGATTATCGGTCAGGTGTTGGTCAGCTCATTCGTTGCCTACGGCTTTGCCCGGTTCAACGCGCCGGGGAAAAACGCGCTCTTTCTCATCTTGCTGGGCACGATGATGATCCCCGGCGCCGTGACCCTGATCCCCCAGTTCGCCCTTTACCGGGCGTTGGGCTGGCTAGGGACGTTCGCCCCCTTGATCGTCCCGAATTTTTTCGGCGGGGCGTTCAACATTTTCCTCATCCGCCAGTTCATCGTGCGGCTGCCCACCGAACTCGACGAAGCCGCCCGTATCGACGGGGTCGGGCCACTTGGCATTTTCCGGTATGTCACCTTCCCCCTGATTCGCCCCATTGCGGTGGCAGTGGCGATTCTCACCTTTCAGTTCAACTGGTCATGGTTCCTGGAACCCCTGCTTTATCTGCAAGACGCCGAAAAGATGCCCCTGGCGGTTGCTGTACGAACGCTAAGCGCGACGACCAACGCCGGGGCCACCCCTATGTGGAATCTGGTCATGGTCGCATCGATGCTGCTGACCATTCCGATGCTGCTGGTCTTCTTCTTTGGTCAAAAGTACGTGTTTGAGGCGAATATCTCCGGTGGGAGTGCTGCGATCAAATGATGCTCAAGAACACGGATATCCACCTCCGCGACCCGTTTGTGCTGCCGATCTCGGCAGAGCAGCAGTACTATCTCTATGGCACAACCGGCCCGGAAGCCTGGAATAGCCCGGCACATGGGATTGACTATTACACCAGCGCCGACCTGCAAAACTGGGAAGGGCCATTTCCGGCTTTCCGCCCGCCAGCGGGCTTTTGGTCCGACCGCAACTTTTGGGCGCCCGAAGTACACGGCTACCGGGGACGCTATTACATGTTCGCCAGCTTTAAGGCCGAGGGAGTCTGTCGCGGGACGCAAATCCTGGCTGCCGACGGTCCACAGGGGCCTTTTCTGCCCATCACTACAGGGCCAGTGACCCCCCGCGATTGGGAATGTCTGGACGGCACGCTGTTCGTGGACGCCCACGCCCAACCCTGGATGGTTTTCTGCCACGAGTGGGTGCAGGTCGGCGACGGTGAGGTCTGCGCGCTGCGCCTGAGCGACGATCTGACAGCGGCGGTAGAGCCGCCTCACTGCTTATTCCGAGCTTCCGAAGCGCCTTGGGTGCAGGAGATCAACTCGAAGGGCAGAAAAGGCTTTGTGACCGACGGCCCCTGGCTGCACCGGCTGGCAGGCGGTGAATTACTGCTGCTGTGGTCCGGTTTTGGCGCAGGAGGATATACCATCGGGGTGGCGCGATCGACATCCGGGGACATCCTGGGACCCTGGCAGCAGCTCGCAGAACCGCTATACGCCGCAGATGGTGGACACGGCATGATCTTCCGCACCTTCGAGGGACGCCTGATGCTGGCTTATCATCGCCCCAATGCATCGCCCAACGAGCGCCCGGAATTTGTCCCTCTACGGGAAAGCGGAACATCTGTGGAGATTGTTTAACTCCACAAACCTGGGTGCGGGTGCCGCCGAGGTGCCCCTTTGTCACCACTGTCCCCTGAAGTGGATTGAAGACCGCTATCGCTCAGGATAGTCTTGGTCCACTTTAGTAGACTTTATCTCCGTAGCCGGGGAGTGCATTTCCGGGCGTCCCTACGCCTCGGCCCGTTGAGCCTGAAGCGCAGGGCGCCTTTTCGGCAGCCGGCGGAAAGCCAGCACCGCCACCCCGAAGAATACCAGCGCAATCGCCCCTAACGTTCCCCGGTAGCCGAAGGCGGCAGCGATCACCCCAGCCAGCAGCGGCGCAATGGCGCGCCCACCCGCTACAATCGAGTTATCCAGCCCATAGACGACCCCTTCTTCGCCCGGTTCGGTGTAACCGGCCAGCAGCGCGCTCAGGGTCGGCGTGAGGCCGCCGATAGCTGCGCCGGTGAACACCTGCAAGGCCAACAACTGCCATGCCTCCGCCACGAACGGCTGCGGCAGATAGAAGATCGCCGCCACCAGGGCGCTGGCCGTCAGCACGCGGCGGTGGCCTACCCGGTCGCCCAGCCGCCCCAGGTAGACGGCGCTGAACACGCCCGCCGCCGAGGACAGGCCCGTCATTAGACCGGTCGTGGTCGCCACGTGCGCGCCCGACGGCATCAACGCCTGGATGAACAGCGGCGCAATGGGCGCGAGCATCGACTGCCCCAGGGCATTGACGAGGCGCAGGCCGTAAACCAGCGCAACGCCCGGCGCGGCCAGGATGCGCCGCCACTCCCCTGTCAGTCCATGTTGGCGGCTCCTCACCGCTGTGACCGGCTGGAAGTTCTCCTCCACACTACGCCACACCAACAACCCTGCCAGCGCCAACAGCACCGCCGTGACGACGAAGGTCGCCTGGTAGCCGAACGTGTCTGCGATGAAGCCGCCCACCAACGGCCCGACCGAGATTCCGCCCCACATGCCCATTTGCAGCAGGCCGATAGCATACCCCGTGCGGTCGCGGGGCGTCACCGAGGCAATCAGGGCGCTGGCTGCCGAAATCACCCCGCTCACCGCTCCCTGCGCTGCCCGGAGCAGGGTCAGCACCTCGCCCGAACCCGCAAAAGCCATCAGCAGCATCGTGATCGCGGAGCCGAACATGGCCCGTTCGACCATCAGCTTGCGCCCGTAGCGGTTGGCCAGCCCGCCCCAGATCGGCGCGGTGACGGCCATCGTGAGCGCCTGGGCCGAGTAGACCATGCCCGCCCAGAACTCGACGCTCAACGTGTGCGTGCCTAACTGCTCCACGTACAGCGGCAGAAACGGGAAAATGATCGAAAACCCCAACGCAGAAACAAACTGCCCGAAAACGGTGATGTACAGCGTGCGACGCCAGCGGATCATAAGGACAACACCCGTAAGCATGGCCGGTGAAGGAAAGTCGGGACGAGCCACTGTCTCACCCCGACGCAGCCGTCATTTTAACGCCTTTTTAAGCCCTCAGCGACGACTTAACGCCGTGAGCCGCGCATCGCCCCGCCCCCGGCTGCCATCGATCAGTTGTTCCCCTGACCCGTCTCCGTCTAAAATAGAGGTCTCAGCAGGGTTTCCACATAAAGGCACAGCGCGTTGCTCAGACTTGCAGATTTCTTTCACCTCCCTCAAGTCGATACCCTGGTTGAACAGATGATTGCCGATGAGCCGGGCCTGGTGGTCGTCGCCGGGTTCGACCCGCATTTGCCGCCAGAACTATCGGCCAGCAGCGGCTTTTTACCCAGCGGACGCGCGGCCATCTTCCGCATCCTGATGCGGGAGATGCTGGAGGCGGACCCCTCGGCGCGCTGCGTAGTGGTAGCGCGAGATCGGGAAGCGATCCGTGTGCCCCGGCAGCTCAAGCGCCGGGTGGAGATCGCGGCGGTGGAACCGCCCTACGCTTACGCCGACCGCATCCGGGAAACCGCCGCCCGCCGCCCGGACCTGCTGGTAATCGACCTGTTGGACCTCGAAAGCGCCCCGGCAGCGTTCGAGGCGGCAGCGCGCTGGGACGTCAAAATCCTCTCGCAGATGGAGACCGTCTTCGCGGGAACGCAAGTAGCCCGGCAGTTTGCGCTCGACCTGGGGGTGTCGCCCCATCAGCTCCGCCACCTGACATGGGTGCTGGCCGTCCAACGGCTGCCCGCGCTCTGCCCGCACTGCCGCCGCCCTGCGCCGCCCGGCGACGCTCAGCGCGCCAGTCTGCGCCTGCTGTTCCCCAACCTGGAAACCCTGCTTGCCTCCGAATCGCCCGACGGAGGGGAGGCCCTCGCTTTTTATCGAGCCGCCGGGTGCACGCATTGCCAGAACAGCGGTCGCCAGGGCGACGCCATTGTGTTCGACATCTTTCGCGCCGATCCTGATGCGCCCGATCCGCTGGCGCGGCCCAGCCTGCTCCCGGCGGTGGAGTACATGCTGCGGCTGGCCGCGCAGGGTGTTCTGCCGCTGGAAGACGTGCTGCGGTTCGAGTCCGGGCAGTTTCTCCGCACCTATAACCTGCTGGCTGCCAGCCAGCGTGCCCTAGCCGACTCCAACGCCGCGTTGGAGCGCAAACTGGCCGAGCTGGAAGCCGCCAACCGGGTGCTCCGGCAACGCACGCGGGCGCTGGTCTCGTTCCAGGGCATCGGGCAGGCGTTGATCACCTCGACCGACCTGGACGATCTGGCAGCGCGCATCTGCCGCCACACCGCCGATCTGTGCGGCGCGGACCGGGCCATCCTGTATCTGCTGCGCCCGCCCGATCAGGCCGACGTGCTGGCGGTGGTGGGCTGGAGTCCGGGGCTGCTGCACCGCTCCCTGGACCAGGCGATGGTGTTCCGGGCCGGCGTGGTGCCGAACGAGCCGAAGCCGTTCAACCAGTGGCCACCGGGCATCCCGGCCCGCACGCCGGACGTAGAAGGCGCGACCCTGCGCGCCGGGCTGGCGGTGCCGCTCATTGCCCAGAACGAGCAGATCGGGCTGCTGATCGTCCACTCCACGCAGAAGGCGCGCTTTGCGCCGGGCGAGGTCTCGCTGCTCCAGACCTTCGCCAGTCAGGCCGCTCTGGCGATCCAACGGGCCGGGCTGATCGAAAAACTGCGTTCCAAGATCGCCCTGCTGGAAGCGGCCCAGGTCGAACTGGCCCAGAAAGAGCGCATCGAGCACGAACTGGAACTCGCCCGGCAGATGCAGCAGAGCGTGCTGCCGCGCACCTTTCCGCAGATAGCGGGCTATCGCTTTGCCGCGCACAACGAACCGGCCCGGCAGGTGGGCGGCGACTTCTACGACGTGATTCAGATCGACGCGGAGACCTTTGGCGTGGCGGTGGCGGACGTTTCGGACAAGGGAATGCCCTCGGCGCTTTACATGGCCCTGACGCGCAGCCTGCTGCGTGCCGAGGCCCGCCGGGAATGTTCCCCGCGCGAAGTACTCTCGCGCGTAAACAGGCTGCTGCTGGAACTGACCGAGCCGAACATGTTCGTCACCGTGTTCTACGGCGTGGTAGACTGCGCCACGCGGCAGATGACTTACGCCCGCGCAGGCCATGAGCGCCCGCTGCTGCTGCGCGGGGGCGACATCCGGGAGTTGGGCGGGCAGGGGACGGCGCTCGGCCTGTTTGAAAGCAGCTTCCTGCGCCTGACGGAAGAACAGGTCGAGCTGGCCCCCGGCGACCGCCTGGTGCTCTATACCGACGGCCTGACCGATGTCCTCTCGCCGGAAGGCAAGTCGTTCGAGCGCCAGGCGTTGAAGGACCTGCTGTGCGCCTGCGCCGCGCTGCCGCTGAACCTGCTCTGTTCCGCCGTCTTCGCCCGCCTGACTGCCTACCAGGGCAGCGCCGAACAGTTCGACGACATGACCATGCTGGTTCTGGAAGTCGAAGCCTGAGCGATCAGGTCAAGCAGACGGTCTGCACCTGCTCTGCACGGCTGGCGCTGCCCTGGCCGAGCTTACGCAGCGCGCGGGCCGCCTCCGCCAGCCCGATCCGGTCGGCGGCAGCTTTGTAAAACGCGCAGATGCTTTGCTCCAGGATCAGCGCGTCGGCGGGCGTCAGTGGTGCAGATGGGGCAGTCTCCGCCAGCGTTACCAGGTCTGCGCCGAGCGATAACCCCCGGATCGGCTCCAGGATCATCTCCGTCACCGTCTCGCGGCGCAGCCGTTCCAGCAGCTTGAGGCGTCTGGCGCCATCCCCGGCCAGGTCACGGTAGACCTGCTGCGCTACACCCGTCTGTGCGTCCGCCTGTGCCTCGTAACGGCGGGCCAGGCTTTGTTCCAGCCGGATCGCCGCCTCGAACACGGCCCCAAACGTCCCAAGCTGCATAATGTCTGCCTCCCTCATCATGGCGCGAGCAGGGACGCGGCATGTCGCGCCCCTGCCGGCATTTTTCCTCAGAACCAGCGGGTGATCACCACCTTGCGGTCGGTGAAGAAGTTGATGCCGTCGAAGCCCTGACCGTGCAGGTCCCCGAAGAACGAGTCCTTCATCCCGCCGAAGGGGAACGACGCAATCGGCGCGGCCACGCCGACGTTGATCCCGATGTTGCCGCACCGCGCCCGATATTGAAACTCGCGCGCCCACTTGCCGCTGGCAGTGAAGATCGAGGCGGCGTTGCCGAAGCGGCTGCGCTCCATGATCGCCAGCGCCGCGTCGAAATCGTCCACTGCCATCAGGCCCAACACCGGGCCGAAAATCTCCTCCTGCACAATGGTCATGTCCGGCGTCACCGCGTCGAAGATAGTCGGGCCAACGAAGAAGCCGTTGGGGTTGCCGGGCACGGTCACACGGCGCCCGTCCAGCAGCAGCCTGGCCCCGGCGTTGACGCCCTGATCGATGTAGTTCAAGATACGCTCGCGCGCCCTGGCGGAAATCACCGGCCCCATCTGCGTCTGCGGGTCCAGGCCGTCGCCCACACGCAGCCCGCCTGCCGCCTCGACCAGCGCGGCTTTGAGCGGTTCGTAGCAGTCGCCCACCGCCAGCACGACCGACCCGGCCAGGCAACGTTGCCCGGCGTTGCCGAAAGCCGAAGTGATGATCGCCCCAACCGTCTGCTTCAGCGGCGCGTCGGGCATGACGACGAGGAAGTTCTTGGCCCCGCCCTGGCACTGCGCCCGCTTGCCGTGCGCAGCGGCAGTCTGGTAGACGTGCCGGGCGACCGGCGTCGAACCGACGAACGACACACCCACCACGTCGGGATGCTCCAACAGGGCCTGCGCGGCGTCTTTGTCGCCGTGCACGAGATTGACCACGCCGGGCGGGAAGTCGGCCTCCTCCATCAGTTCAAACAGCCGTGTCTGGGTCAGGGGCGCCTGTTCCGACGGCTTGACGATGTAGGTATTGCCGCACGCCACCGCGTAGGGCAGGAACCAGAACGGCACCATCGCCGGAAAGTTGAACGGCGCAATGCAACAGAACACACCAAGCGGCTGCCGGATAGCCGCCTCATCGATGCCCTGCGCCACGTCTTCCAGGTTGTAACCCATCATCAGTGTCGGAATGCCCGCCGCGCCCTCGACGTTCTCAATGGCCCGCCGGACCTCGCCGCGCGCCTCGTCCAGAATCTTGCCGTTCTCCTGGGTGACGATGCGCGCCAGTTCCTCGAAGTGGTCCTCCATCACGGCCTTGAGCCGGAACATGGCGCGGGCACGGGTATAAGGCGGTGTCTCGCGCCATTCCTGAAAGGCCTGCCGCGCCGCCCGCACG
>Ga0209018_1003260_pt1 | contig 10483 bp, 8 predicted proteins | sample YNPBryBLVA2012_FD_185814 | JGI IMG/M metagenome (GOLD analysis project Ga0209018, IMG submission 185814) | Anoxygenic and chlorotrophic microbial mat microbial communities from Yellowstone National Park, USA - YNP Bryant BLVA 2012 (SPAdes)... ...
TCGAGCAGACGGCCGACGTGGACCACAAGCTGGTGGAGCTGTGCAAGAAGATGGACGGCCGCATCGTCACCAACGACTACAACCTGAACAAGATCGCCCAGCTCCGCGGCGTGGACGTGATCAACATCAACGACCTGGCCAACGCGCTCAAGCCCGTCGTGCTGCCGGGCGAGACCATCCGCGTCAAGATCATCAAGCCGGGAGAGGAGCCGGGACAGGGCGTCGGCTACCTCGAGGACGGCACGATGATCGTAGCCGAAAACTCGCGCGACAAGATCAACGAGGAGGTCACGCTCTCCGTCACCAGCGTGCTGCAAACGTCGGCCGGCCGGATGATCTTCGGCCGGCCCGAGGGCATGCCGCCCCCGGCCCCGCGCCGGGCGCGCCAGCGCGTTTCGCAGAGCGAGTCCCAGGTCTAGGTCGGGTGGCATGAGGGCCGCAGGGGCGGCCGGGCGTGTGGCCCGGCTGTTGACCGGACGCTTCGGGGGCCGGGCGGGCTCTGGCGCGGGGGGTGCAAGCAGTGTTTCGGCGGTCGCGAACGCGGCATGTGGCGCGAGAAGACGGCGCCGGCGGTCATACCCCGTCTTTCCCGCGCTTCAGCGGGTCAGGCTGCGGGAGGCGGGGGTTGTTCGGGGGGCCGGGGGACGCGGAGGCTTTAGGGGACGTGGGTGGGCGGAGGGGCGCGGGCGCCTGCCGGCAAATAGCCTTCGCCACTGCCGCCCGATTACAATAATACAGGCGGAGGCCGAGGCGGCGAATCTCCAACCGGGTGCCGGCCATGGTGGCGAAGATTCCCAAAGGACACCCGCTGCGCGTGCTGTTTGCCGGGCTGGTAGAGCAGGTGTTCATGGCCGAGCTGGGCATCTGCGACGTGCGGCTGACGGACTACCTGGGCGAGCTGCTGGCGGACTTCGTGCACATGGACGCCATTTACCGGTTTCGGACGGTGGACGGCGAGGTCATTCGGGACGTATCGCGTGCCGAGCTGGAGGCCCACCTCGGTCCGGATGTCAGCGGGAAGGCCCGGGCGCGGATCATTCACCGGCACATCGGCGATTTCACGTTGTTCTGGGCCGGGGTGTACCCGGAGAGCCTGAGCGCGCGGCGGTGCGGCGTCAGCCGGTTGCACGAGTACCTGCTTCAGGGCCGGCGATCGTACGGGATCGCCAGCGAGCTGAGTGACGAACATCAGGACCCGCCCGGGGGGCTGCTGCGGCAGTTGAGCGAAGAGATTGAGTGCTGCGCGCACGGCCTACATCTAGTGCGCATGGGGTGGGAGCAGCTCAACTCCAAGTACCACATGAGCTAACGGACGGACGGCGGCCCGCAAGAGGCGCGGCGGCGCACGCCGGGGGGCGGCCCGCCTGTGGCGGTTGTCGTGTGCGCGGTCCCTGCGCGTGGGCGAAGACGCGCCTTGGGGCTTCGTTCGGGCCGGAGTTTTTCGGGGAATTCTGCGCCTTTGACTTGCGTCCGCCGGAAACGTGTGGTACACTTTCCCTATATAGACCACCAAGTGGGACGCAGTGGGGCGCAAGTGCTGAATGTTCTTCGTCGGCATGTTCGAGCTGTCGATCGACAACAAGAACAGGTTGTCGATCCCGCATGCCATTCGCTCCAAGATGAACTGCGACGAGGACGGACGCTCGTTCTATGTCGTTCCCGGGCAGCGACGCGGGACGCTGACGCTGTTCCCGGAGCGGTACTTCGAGAAGATCCGCAAGAACGCCCCGCCGGCCGAGCAGCTTTCCGACGCGGCCTACGAGTGGCGCCAGTTCGAGTACTCGCAAAGCGCCCTGCTCGATCCGGACAACCAGGGTCGGGTGCTCATCCCGGAACGCTTGCTCAAGAGGGCCGGGATTGGTCGAGAGGTTACGCTGATCGGTGTGCAGGACCGTCTGGAGCTTTGGGACCGCGCCGAGTTCGCCGCCTTTGAGGAGAGCAAGTGGCCGGAGTACCCGCAGCATCGTGCGGCGGCGATGCGCGAGCTGCGGGAGATGCAGGGTCAGGGTGCGGCGCCAGAGCAACGGAGCTGACCCGGTCGGCGTTCGCGGATAGTGGTTGGGTCAAGCGAGGGCGGTTGCAGCGGTGGGCGCAGCCCACCGCTGCAACCGGAGCGATCTCGGTAGCGCGGCGACAGGGTCTTTTTCGCCGGAAGACCCGCTCAGGAAGCACGGACGCTTGATCGCGCTCCGCAGGCGGAAGTGGATGCCCGCCTGGTCCCATGCGGCCGCCGCGACTCAGGGAGGGGGAGCGACGGCCACCCGCCTTTGCCACCCGGCTGCTTCGCATTTTGCAGGCCTTTCAGGCGGACTTGTCCAACTGTCAGACGTTCGCTTCGACACTACGTGACTACGCTCCGGGGCGCGGCAGGGCGTGGTGGTGCGGTCGGGACAAGGGCACGAGCCAGTACTGGTCGAGCCGGTCGTGCGTCTGCTGGGGCCCCGGCCGGGGGAGGCGGTGTTGGACGGAACCGTCGGGGCAGGTGGTCACGCCGCGGTCCTGATTCCGCTGATTGTTCCTGGTGGCCGCTACGTGGGGATCGACCTGGATGAGGCGATGCTGGCGCTGGCGCGGGAGCGGCTGAAGGACGCGCCGGCAGGCGTCGTAGAGCTGTATCAGGCGAACTTCGCCGACTTTCCGGACTGTCTGCGGCGGGCCGGCCTGGAGCACGTCGACCGCATGCTGCTGGACCTGGGGGTCAACTCGGCGCAGTTGGAAGACGCGGCGCGAGGCTTCTCGTTCGAGCGCGACGGCCCTCTGGATATGCGCTACGACCGCACGCAGGCCCGGCAGGCGGTAGACCTGGTCAACGCGCTGCCCGAGCGCGAACTGGCGGACCTCTTCTACCGGTTCGGGCAGGAGGGTGCCAGTCGCAGGATCGCCAAGCGCATCTGCCAGGCCCGGCACGCCGGTCGCATACGCTCGACCAAGGCGCTGGCGCAGATTGTCGAGTCGGCCCTGGTGGCCGCTGGCCGGTGCGGGCGCGGCAGGATTCATCCGGCGACGCGGGTGTTCATGGCTCTGCGGGTGGCGGTCAACCGGGAGCTGGAAAACCTGGAGCGGTTTCTGGCGCAGGCGCCGCGCTACCTGCGGCCCGGCGGGCGGCTGGCAGTCATCAGTTTCCACAGCCTGGAAGACGGGATCGTCAAGCGGTTTCTGCGTGCGGCCCGGAGCGAAGGGACGCTGCGGGACGTGACAAAGGAGCCGGTAGTGGCCGACGCGGTGGAGCGCGGCGCCAACCCTCGGAGTCGAAGCGCGAAGCTGCGCGTCGCGGAGCGCCTCTAGACACTGGAGACGCCAGCGGCAGGTGCGAGAAGGAGGCTGCACATGGGGCTGAGCGCCCGGGCGGCGGTAATCAGTTGCATAGGGTTCATCGCCGGCATGGCCTGGCTGGTGAGTGAGGCCGGCCGGCCGATAGCGGAGCTGCCGACGCCACTCGTGACCGCTGGTCCCCCGGCGCTGGGCGAGAGCGTGGCGCCGCCGGCGACGGCGGCGGATCGTCTGGCGCGTCCCAATCCCATCGCGCTGGCGTGGGAGTCGCAGCGCAGGCGAGAGCAAGAGCAGATGCGCCTGGTGTCAGCGGCCATGCCGGCTGACGTGGACCTGGGGGTGCCTCCGCTGCCGCCGCTGTATGTGCCGCGGGCGCCGCTGCTAGTGGAAGGCGAGTCGCCTGGGGAGGGGAGCGCCCCGGCGCTGGCCGACAGCACCGAGGCGGGGGCGGGCGAGATGCCGGCGGCTGTGGAAGCGGCAGAGGCCGGACAGGCCATGGTGCTGGCGGCGGGAACAGACGCGGCGAGGCTGACAGCGGGCGAGGAGGCCGGGCAAGCGGCGGGCGTCATCGGGCACAAGGAATACCGCGTGCGTCCCGGCGACACGCTGACAAAGGTCATGCGGCGTGAGTGGCAGCGGGACGATCGGGAGCTGCTGGACGCGTTGCTGGCGGCCAACCCGCACCTGGCGCAGCGCCGCAATCGCATCTTTGTGGGCGAAATCCTGCGGATTCCGGTGCTGCCGTCCGCTGCGGCGGACCTGGCTTCCGCGGCGGCGCTGGCGGGCGGACGCGGGGCGGAAAAGGCGGCATCGCGTCAACAACCGGTGCGCTGGTACACCGTTCAGCGGCGCGATTCGCTGGTGAGCATCGCGCGGCGGGTGCTGAATGACGGCGACCGCTGGCGTGAGATCGCCGAGTTGAATAAGCTGCGGGACGTAAACAGGATTGTGCCCGGCGAGCGGATCAAGCTGCCCGGGGCGGCTACCGATACGTAAGGCGGCTTGGCGGACGGGGCGGCCGGTTTGCGGGTGTCGGTCGCGGCGGGGCCGCGGCGGGCGCCGCCGGCGTCCGGGCGGAGGCGGAGGGTATGCCGCTGCGGTGGCTGGTGCTGGTGCTGGCGACGGTGCTGGTGGCGATGATGGCGGTTGTTTTTCTGCGCGCCGAAGCGGCGCGTCTGCACTACGACCTCTCGCAACTGGAGCATCGCGCGCAGGTGTTGCGTCAGGAGCTGCGCGAGAAGGAGATTGAGCTGGCGCGGCTGCGCAACCCGGCGCTGATTCGCGCCAAGCTGGCCGAGTTGCGTCTGCACAGCGGCAAAGGCGACGAGCAGCGCAAGCCCGGGCGCGCCGCCGGCAGGCCCTGAGCGCGTCGGGGCCGGGAGCGGTCGATGCGGTCCGGCGTGGTTCTACTGGCGGGGGTTTCGGCGCTGCTGCTGGGGGGAGCGTTTCGGCTGGTGCAGCTCGAGCGGACGCAGGGCAGCCGGCTGCGGGAGCGCGCCGAGCGGCAGCACACGGCCACGTGGACGATTCCCGCGCAGCGCGGGGAAATCCTGGACTGCCGCGGGCGCGTGCTGGCCGGGACGATCCGGCGGCCGTCGGTTTTCGTCGACCCGACACTGGTGTCCGACGTGGAGGCGGCAGCCCGGGCGGTCGCCGGGGCACTCGGGCTGGAGGCGCGGAAGCTGGAGCGGCTGATCCGCGAGCACGTGGACCGCTCGTTCGTCTGGGTCAAGCGTGAACTGAGCGATGCCGAGCTGGAGCGCTTCAACCGCGTGCGACGGGAGGAGCGGCTTCAGGGGTTCGTGGTGCGCTACGAGCCGAAGCGCGTCTATCCGTACGGACGGATGGCGGCGCAGGTGCTGGGTTTCGTCGGGGCCGAGCACCGCGGGCTGGCGGGTATCGAGCAGTCGTTCGACGACTACCTGCGGGGCGAGGACGGGCAGGGCTGCTCGACGGTGGACGCGCGGCGGCGGCGGGTGCGGACGGAGCCGGACGGCTACCGCATGCCGCGCGACGGGGCGACCGTCGTCCTGACGATCGATACGCACGTGCAGCAGCGGGCCGAATACCACCTGCGCAACGCGGTGCAGGAGTTCAAGCCGCAGTGGGCCAGTGCGGTGGTCATGGATCCGCTGTCGGGGGAAGTGCTGGCGATGGCGACGCTGCCGGACTTCGATCCGGCCGACCCGATTCCGTCGGGGCTGAAGCCTGCGGCGCAGGCGGCGGCGACCGAGCTGTTGCGGAACCGGGTCGTGGCCGACGCGTACGAGCCCGGCAGCATCTTCAAGCCGTTCATCGCGGCGCCGGCACTGGATGCGGGCCTGGTGCAGATGGACGAGGCGTTCGCGATCAACGGGCCGACGCGCAGCTTCGGCTCGCGCACCATCCACGATGTCCACGCCTACGGGACGCTCACCTTTCACGAGATCATCAGCAAGTCCAGCAACATCGGCATGGGGTTGGTGGGCGCGCGGTGCGGGAACGGGCGGCTGTACGAGTTCGTCCGGCGCTTCGGGTTCGGGGAGCGGACGGGCATCGAGCTGCCCGGGGAGCACACCGGCCTGGTCCTGGATCTGGCCGATTGGGGCAGGTACTCCACGCAGTCGGTCCCGATCGGACAGGAGATCGCGGCGACGCCGATTCAGATCCTCAGTGCCTTCTGCGTCTTCTGCAACGACGGGGTGCTGTACCGCCCGCGGATTGTGCGCGGGGTGGTCAACGCGGCAGGGGAAACGGTCGTGGACCACTCGACACCGGTGGTCGTCCGCCGGGTGCTGTCCGCCGAAACAGCGCGCGAGTTCCGCCTGCGGGCACTGGTGGAGGTGGTGACCACGGGCACCGGCACGCGGGCGCAGCTTCCGGATTACCAGGTGTTCGGCAAGACCGGCACAGCGCAGGTGGCGCGGTCCAGCGGACGCGGGTACATCCCCGGGGCCTATGTTTCGTCGTTCGTCGGCGGGGCGCCGGCCGACCAGCCACGCGTCGCCGTGCTTGTTTCGCTCTACCGGCCGGCGGGCGGGGCGTATTACGGCGGCACAGTGGCAGCGCCGACGGCGGCGGCGATCATGGCCGACGCCCTGGCCTACATGCAGGTGCCGCCGCAGCCTCCGGCCGGCGGGCGCGAGCGCGGCAGCGGCGCGCCGCTGCGTGTGCGATAGAATGCGCGGGGAGCAAGCCGTGGGTTCGATGGTGGCGCGCGAAGGCACGGAGGTCCGGCGGTGCAGTCTCGGGGAGCTGCTGGCGGGGATAGCCGACGGGGCGCTGTCGGCAGCAGAGCGCGGCCGCGTCGTCACCGGGCTGTTTGACGATTCACGTCTGGTCAAGCCCGGCTCGGTTTTTGTGGCGGTCTGCGGCACGCGGGCGGACGGCCGGGCGTTTGTGGCCGATGCGCTGCGGCGTGGGGCGTCGGTGCTGATCGGCGAGGGCCTGGAGCGCGCTGCCGGCGCGCTGGTGATCAACGTGGACGACGCGCGGGCCGCGCTGGCGCGGCTGGCGGCGCGCTGGTGGGGCCTGGATCGTCCGCCGGCCAGCGCGGTCAGGCTGCTGGGCGTGACGGGTACGAACGGGAAGACGACGGTGGCGTACATGACGCGCGCCATCCTTCAGGCGGCCGGCCTGCGTTGCGCGCTGCTGGGGACCGTGGAGTACGATCTGTGCGACGGGGAGGTGCGCCCGGCGGACATGACCACGCCGGGGCCGCTGGAGCTGGCGGAGAAGATCGCGCGCTGCGTGGCCGCCGGGGCTCAGGCCGTGGTGATGGAGGTGTCGAGTCACGCGCTGGCGCAGCGGCGGACCGACGGGCTGCGTTTCGCGGCCGCTGCCTTCACCAACCTCACGCAGGATCATCTGGACTATCACGGAACGCTGGCGGCCTACCTGGAGGCCAAGGCGCGGCTGTTTGCGCGGCTGGACGGGGCGGCGCTGGCGGTGATCAATCGCGATGACGCGTCGGCGGAGGCGGTGCTGCGCCGGTGCCGGGCGCGCGTGCTGGGCTACGGGCTGGAGCGGGCGGCCGAGCTGACCGCCTCGGTCGTGAGCGAGACGCTGAGCGCGACACAGTACCGGCTGCGGCTGGGGGGCGGCGAGCTGAGCGTGACGCAGCGGCTGGTCGGGCGGCACAATGTGTACAACGCGCTGGCGGCGGCGGGGCTGGCGCGTGCCCTGGAGGTGCCCCACGAGGCGATTGGGCGCGGGCTCAGCGGTCTGCCGGGTGTGCCCGGCCGCTTGCAGCGCGTGCCGTGCCTGCGCCAGATCGACGTTTTCGTGGACTACGCCCACACGGACGACGCGCTGCGGAATGTGACCGGCGTGCTGCGACCGCTGACGCGCGGGCGGCTGATCGTGGTGTTCGGCTGCGGCGGCGAGCGCGATCGCACGAAGCGGCCGCTGATGGCCCGGGCCGCGGCCGCGCAGGCCGACCTGGTGATCGTGACCAGCGACAATCCGCGTTCGGAAGACCCGCAGGCGATAATCGCCGAAGCATTGAAGGGGTTGGCGGCCGGTCCGCAGCCGCGTGTGATCGTCGAGCCCGACCGGCGGCTGGCGATCGGGATCGCGCTGCGCGAGGCGCGGCCGGGCGACGTCGTGCTGATTGCCGGGAAGGGGCATGAGAAGTATCAGGTGATCGGGCAGGAGCGGCTGCCGTTTGACGACGTGGAGGTGGCGCGCGCGGCCGCGGAGGAGCTGGCGGGCGGAGGGTGTACAGGCGCGTGATCAAGCTGGTTCTCAGTGAGGTGGTGGACGCGGTCGGGGGGAAGGTGGCTGAGGGTCTGCCGGCGCTCAGCGTGCGGGGCGTCTCGACGGACTCGCGCACGGTCGGCGCCGGTGAGCTGTTCTGCGCCCTGCGCGGGCCGAAGTTCGACGGCCACGCCTTTGTCGCCGAGGCGGTGCGGCGGGGTGCCGTGGGGGCGCTGGTGGCGGCGGAGCGGGCGGCTGAAGTGCGCCGCGCGCTGGCAGAGGCAGGGCTGACGGGGGTGCTGATTGAGGTGCGCGATCCGCTGGAGGCCCTGGGTCGGCTGGCGGCCTACCACCGTCAGCAGTTGTCCGCCGACGTGATCGCGGTGGTCGGCAGCAACGGGAAGACCACGACCAAGGCGATGATCGACCACGTGCTGGCGGGGCGGCTGCGCGGTCGCTGCAACGCGAAGAGCTTCAACAACGCCATCGGCGTGCCGCTGACGCTGCTGTCGGCAGAGGCCGCGGACGACTATCTGGTGGTCGAGATCGGGACGAACGCGCCCGGGGAGGTGGCGGCGCTGGCGGCGCTGGCGCGGCCGAAGATGGCGGTGATCACGTGCATTGCCGAGGAGCACCTGGAGCGGCTGGGCGACCTGCGGGGTGTGGCAACCGAGGAGTGCTCGGTGCTGGAGCACGTGGCGGAGGGCGGCTTTGCGGCGCTGAATGTGGACTGGCCCGCGGTGCGGGAGTTTGTGCCGCGGCGCCCGATCACCGTGGCGACGTTCGGGCGCAGCCCGGAGGCGGACCTGCGCGTGACGGCGGCGCGGTACGAGGCGCCCTGGCTGCATTTCGAGATCAACGGCCGGTTCGCGTATCGGCTGCGCATGCCCGGGGCGCACAATGCGCTGAACGCGGCGGGGGCGATCGCCATTGCCCGCCGCTGGGGATTCGAGCACGAGGAGATCGCGGCCCGGCTGGAGTCGTTCGTGGCGTTGCCGATGCGCGGCGAGCTGCTGCGGATGGGGGGCGTGCTGGTGGTGAACGACGCGTACAACGCGAATCCGGAGAGTGCGCTGGCGGCGATTGACGCCCTGGAAACGCTGCCGGCGGCAGGGCGGCGGATCGTCGTGTTCGGCGAGATGTGCGAGCTGGGCGAGCGGGCGGGGGAGCTGCACCGGCGGGTAGCCGACCGGCTGCGGCACAGTCGGGTGAGCCACGTGCTGCTGGTCGGGCGGGCCGGCGTGCTGATGGAGGCGGCGGGCGGCGGGGGCGACCTGTTCGGTCCGCAGGTGGAGACCAGCGAGACGGTGGAAGGCTGCCTGGAGAAGCTGCTGCCGGTGTTGCGGGACGGCGACGTGGTGCTGCTGAAGGCGTCGCGGGCGGTGGGGCTGGAGCGGCTGGTGGAGCCGTTGCGGGCGGCGCTGGCGAGTCGCCGCCCGGCCGCGGTCGGCTGAGCGATGCTGTATCACTTTTTCTACTGGCTGACGGGTGGCAGGCAGTACGCCTACTACAGCCCGCTGTTTCGGGCGACGATGGCGGTGATGCTGGGCTTCGTCATCGTCTGGGCGTTCGGGCCGCGGGTGATCCGTCTGCTGGTGCAGCTGAAGGTCGGCGACCGGGCGGAGTTCGACCACGAGGCGCTGAACCGGCTGACCGAGAGCAAGCGCAACACGCCGACGATGGGCGGCGTGCTGATCGTGGGCGCGATTCTGGCGACGACGCTGCTGCTGGGCAACCTCTCCAACTTCTACGTGCGCATGGGGCTGTTCTGCGTCGCGTGGCTGGGGATCCTGGGCGGGGTGGACGACTGGCTGAAGCTGCGTGCCGGGCGGCGCAGCGGCTCGCGCGACGGACTGCGCCTGTGGGAGAAGCTGGTGTTCCAGGTGGCGCTGGGGGCGCTGCTGGCGATCTTCATCCTGCGCACCGGCGAGAGCAACGTGGTCACGGCGCGCTGGCTGGATGTCCAGGCCGCGCACAACCCCTACTACAACGTGCTGAATATTCCTTTCTACAAGTACGGGATCGTGCTGCCGACGCCGCTGTTCGCCCTGATCGCCGTGGTCGTCATCACCGGCACGTCCAATGCGGTCAATCTGACCGACGGGATGGACGGGCTGGCGGCCGGGTGCATGGTGGTGACGGCTTTCGCGTTCATGGTGCTGGCGTATGTGGTGGGCACGGAGGACCTGGCGCGCTACCTGCTTTTTTATCACATTCGGGGGGCGGGCGAGCTGGCGGTGATCTGCGGCGGGGTGGTGGGCGCCTGCCTGGGCTTTCTCTGGTACAACTTCTACCCGGCGCGGGTGTTCATGGGCGACACCGGGGCCCTGCCGCTGGGTGGGTTGATGGGCTACGTGGCGATCGTGGCGCGGCAGGAGCTGATGCTGCTCATCGTCGGCGGGGTGTTCGTGATCGAAGCCATCTCGGTCCTGATCCAGATCGGCTACTACAAGTACACCGGCGGCAAGCGCTTCTTCCGCTGCGCCCCGCTGCACCACCATTTCCACCTGGGCGGGCTGAGCGAGGCGCAGATCGT
>Ga0209018_1003262_pt1 | contig 10482 bp, 6 predicted proteins | sample YNPBryBLVA2012_FD_185814 | JGI IMG/M metagenome (GOLD analysis project Ga0209018, IMG submission 185814) | Anoxygenic and chlorotrophic microbial mat microbial communities from Yellowstone National Park, USA - YNP Bryant BLVA 2012 (SPAdes)... ...
CTGCAAAGAAACGTATTTTGGAGGTTCGGCGCGCGCAAAATCGAGCAACGCGTCCACCACATCATTGCGTAATCGTTCGCGAATGCTTATGCCGTCCGCCAGACATTGCGCGGCAAGGAACAGATGGCGGTGAATCACGTCATCGAACTGGTCATGCTCGCGCAAAATTTTCTCGAAAATCACGTTCGGCGGTTCATCGTACCGATTGAGCCGACCGAGGAGCAGCAAAATGACCTCGCGCCAGCGCGCCTCGTAGAGATGTGGTTGAATCTGTTGCCACAGCGCGTCCAGATTGTGCACATAGCGCGCTTCTAAATCGCACGCGGCAAAATATTCCTGAAAGGTCAGGTGGACGAAACTGAAAATGCCATCGCCGCGCTCGACCAGAATTCCCGTGCGGCTTTTTGCCAGTTCGATGAACGCTTGCGCCTCCGCGCGCGCCGCATCGCGCCCGAGGCCCAGTTTTTCATCTTCACACAAAAGGTCGGTCAGTTTCAATTCCAGATCCCCGCGCTTGACTTCGGCTTGCCGTCCCTCCGCTTGTTCCAGCGTGTGCATCCAGAACGCCAATCGTTCCAGCAATCGCCGCCGATATTTATAGTGCGGTCGCTCGCGATCGTACGGGATGCCCTTGATCCCTTCCCAGGTCGAGAGCAACGCTTCGGTGCACTTGTCGTACAGTTTCACGCGCTCGTTCGGCAGGTCCGCCTCGCTGCGATGCACCAGCGCGATGATGGTGAGCATCAGCGGATTCTCCGCCAGTTTTTTCAGACGATCGTTTTGCTGGATGGTGCGAATCAAGTGTTCCGCCTGCGCGTTTGCCTGATGGGCATCGCGTTCGCGCGCAGCGTACCACTTTTCGATGAACGCGGTGATTTCCGATTCGTTGAACGGCATAATCGTATGATGCGCGAACGTGTTGCGATCCAGCGGCGCGCTCTCGTACCCGATGATGCGCGAGGTGACGACGAAACGATTTTTGGAATAGCGCGTGGCAAGCGCGGCAACTGCATCGCGCACCTCTACCCGTTGATCCGATGCGATGACCTCATCCAGTCCATCGAACAGCACAAGGCATCGTCCCGCTTCCAGCGCGCGTTCAAAGAATCCGTGCGGCAATTCCAGTTGATACGTCTGTTTGGCGTAGGTGTACAAAAAATCCACCAGCGCCTCGCTCGACGCGGCAAAGCGGCGGAGGGGAATGAGAATCGGCAAACGCTTTTCTTGACCGATGACCGGCGACGGATGACCGATACTTTCGGTCTTCGGTCGTCCGTCCTCCGTCACTTGGTGCGCTGCCACCAGCGCGAGGTATCGCAACAGCGTGGACTTGCCCGCGCCGGGGTCGCCCAGCACCATCAAGCGCGTGTGGGCGCGCAAGGCATCCTCCAGCGCGACGCGGCGCGTCGTTTTGCGGACGATACGTTCGCGCTCCCGGCGGCGATCCAGCGCCCCTTTGCCGGTCTCGATCTCTGGCTCGCGAAAATCGCTCGCTGTGATTTCTTCTTCCACGCCCAGCGGAATGAAAATGTCTGCCAGTTTGATTGCCGCGTTCTGGCGCGGGTCGGGGATGCCCACAAATTCCAGCAGTTCGGTCCTGGCGACGATTTGTTCGAGGTAGCGTTTTTCGGCGGCGGAGAAATCGGGGGCAACTTCATAGTTGCGAATAGCGGTTACAACTTTGGTCGCGAGGTCTTGCGGGTCAGAGAAGAACGCACACGGTTGTTCCGCCAGCACGCGGGCGCGAAATGCACGCTGGCGTTTGCGCTTGTCCTCTTCCTCGATGAGATGAGCGGGGAGCGGAAAATCGTCCGGCGCGACGAACATCAAGCGCGGCTTGTTCGCTTCAACTGCCGCGTCGTACTCTTGCTGCGTGTACGACTTGGCCGATCCCTTGGGGCGGCTGCCAAAGTAATGCCCCACAATGCCGACGAACAAATCACATTCGGCGACCTTGCGGCGGCAAAATTCGTCGGTCATTTCGGCGCGCGCGCCAAAATCTTCCATTCGCACGACGTGCAAATCGTCGCACTTTTGAATCGCTTGAAAGACCGCGTCGCGGTACGCTTGCAGATCGCGCGCGGTGGAACTGAGAAAAACCTTGCGCATCATTTCTCGCCCCCTCGCGTCACATCGTTACACTCGTCCGAAACTATGGTCCGTACGTCCTGCTCAAGTACTCGATGACGATGTTTTGTTCCGCCGCGTTCAACTGCGCCCTTGCCCACCATTCGCGTGACCGTCTGCGCCCATTGCTCGCGCGTCTTTTTCGCGCTGGTTACGCGCTCCAAACCGTGACAAGCGGTGCAGCGCGCCTGCACGAGTGCGGCACCTTCGCTCGTGGGCGCGGTTGTTGGGGGTTTGACTGTTTCCGCGTCCAGCGTCGCGTGCAAACCCGCAATCAGTTGTTGCTTTTCCGCATCGGTCAAGCGCGCTTCGGGATGCACCAACACATATTGCGGCAACGGCATCGTGCCACGTTTGATTTGCTCTTCCATCGCCGCCGCGCTCATATCGCCGGGCTTCCACTCGGAAAAGTTGAACGCGCGGCGCGCCGTCAGCGCGTCGTTCGCCAGAATCCACGACACGGGCGCGATGTAACTGTACCACAGCCACTGCGTTTCGTTACTGTGACAATCGAAACACGCGCGTTTAGCCAGCGCGCGCGTCTGCGGACTGTCCCACTTTGGCTCCGCGATGATGGGCGGATTGGTGCGTTGCGGTCCAATCGGCAAAAATTGGATCAGCAAGAACACCGCCGCGCCGATGATGAAAACGACAACGCCGATGCGAACTATTCGTTTGTTCGTTTGAACCTCCTTGATGCGACCGACGGCCGCGAACCGCCGTCATTCGTCCTTCGTCTTTCGTCCTTCATCCTTCATCCTTCATACTTTCACCGCAAACGCCATCGTGTACAACTCAAAGTACGCGCCGCGCTGGCGCAGCAACTCGTCATGCGTGCCTTCTTCGATGATGCGCCCCTTGTCAATCACCACGATCTTGTCCGCGCGCGTGATGGTGGACAAACGATGCGCGATGACAAATGACGTGCGACCTTTCAGCAAGCGCTCGAGCGCGGCTTGGATGACGCGCTCGGTCTGCGTGTCCACCGACGAGGTTGCCTCGTCGAGAATCAAGATGCGCGGATCGGCGAGGAGCGCGCGCGCGAACGAAATCAGCTGGCGTTGACCGCCGGACAGAATCGCGCCACCTTCGCCGACGAGCGTATCGTATCCTTTCTCCAAATTCATAATGAAATCGTGCGCGCCCACAGCTTTTGCCGCTTCGAGGATGGCTTCATCGGGCGCGTCGAGCGCGCCGTAGCCGATGTTCTCCCGAATCGTTCCGCTGAACAGAAACGGATCTTGCAACACGATGCCCATCTGGCGGCGCAGCGAGTCTTGTGTAACCTCGCGAACGTCCACACCGTCAATCAACACCGCGCCCTCGGTCACGTCGTAGAAACGACTGACGAGTTTGACGAGCGTGGATTTGCCCGCGCCTGTCTCGCCGACGATGGCAAGCGTTTGTCCCGCGCGCACGCGCAAATTGATGTGTTCGAGAATCGGCGCGGGATCATCCGCGTAGTGGAAACTGACGTTGATGAATTCCACATCGCCGCGAATCGTTGGCATTGCGCGCGCGTTCGGCGCGTCGCGCACTTCGATGGGCGTATCGAGCAATTCAAAGATGCGTTCGGACGATGCCATCGCCGCTTGGAAATTGTTGTAGCGCTGCGCCAGGTCGCGAATCGGGTTGAAAAAGCGATCAATGTACAGCGCGAACGCGACGAGCGTCCCTGCCGTGAATGGCGAATCCACACCGAACGCGCCCAGCACCGCGAGTCCGCCGACGTACATCACCAAGCCGAGCGCGACACTGCCGAGGAAATCCACCGTCGGAAAGAAAACGGAAACGATGAGCGCGGCGCGATTCGTCGCGCGCAAGTGATTGCCGTTCACCTCGCGCGCGAACACCTCGTAGTTGTAATCCTCGCGCGAGAACGATTGCACCACGCGCACGCCGACGATGTTTTCGTTCAGCACCGCGTTGACCCAGCCGACCGCCGAACGTACCTTGCGATAACTCTCGCGCGCGCGTCGCCGAAAGAGTTCGGTGGCGACCGCCATCAGCGGCAAGACGGTGAGCGAAAGCAAGGTGAGCTGTCCGTTGAGCGCGAACATCGCTGCGAGCGTACCGAACAAATCGAACACATCGCGCACGACGGCAACCAGCGCCCACGTAATCAGTTCGCGCAGGACGTTGACATCGTTGATGACGCGCGAGATGAGGCGACCGACCGCGTAGCGACTGAAGAAGCCGAGCGAAAGATTTTGGATGTGATCGAACAACTCGCGGCGCAGGTCGTAGATGATGCTCTGCCCCGTGACCGCCATCGTCCGCACGCGAAAGAACGTGCCGAGCCAGAACGCGACGGATGCGAGCAAGTAGAGCGCGACCGCTTGTTGTAGCACGCCAACATCGCCCGCCGCGATGCCAGAATCGAGCGCGACTTTGATGAGGTACGGTCCCGCGATGTACGCGCTCATCGCAAAGAACATCCACAGAATCGCGACGAGGATTTGCCATTTGTACGGCAGCACATAGCGCGCCAGCCGCCGCGCCAGTTTGGGATCGTACGCCTTGCCGACAACCGTGTCTTCGTCGGGGCGCGCGGGGAGGGAGAGGGGTTGGGGTTTTTGTGGTGGTTTAGTTGCGGTGGCGATGGTCATAGTGTTTCATCAACCAACTCATTTCCAATTCACGCTCACCCTTTGAGATCGTCCTCTCCGATCGGGATACAACACATAGCCGTTGTCGCGACCAAACTCGAACAACTGCTTGGTAATCGCCACATCATCGCGGCAGTACGCGATGAGTTGATCGAGTTTGCCCTCGCGAAACCATCGAATCGCCTGCAAGCCATCCGCCGATTTTTGCGCGCCAAGCGTCGCGTGCGCGAGCGCGTCCAGTCCGATGCGGAAACCGAGTGTGTTGTAAATGTCGTTGAGTAAATCGAGCGTTCTCAAATTGCTCAAGCGCTCGGTAGTGTACGCGCGTAGCACGTGATAATCGAAACTGAGCAAATTGAAACCGATGACGCGATCCGCCGCTTTCAAATCGGCGATGAGCGCGGGCACCTCTTTTTCGGTGTACGACCTGAAATCATTCGTCGCGGTCGAAAAAGTCACTGCCACCGAGACGCGCAACAAGTGAAGATTCGCGCGCCCACCCACCTCGTCGAACGATTTTTGCGTTTCGAGATCGAAGAACAGGTCATTCATTTCAATATCCCCAACAAAATGGTCAGCGTCACAATGCTTCCCAGCGTTGACACAAAGACGATTCCCGTGACAAGTTTGGGGCGCGCGTCGAACTCGACCGCGACGATCGTCGCCATCACCGCCGTTGGCATAGACGCTTCGACGATGCAGATTGCGCGCGTGACTCCCTCCAGCCCCATCAGCGCGGCGAGCGGAAACGCCATCAACGGCACAAGAATCAATTTGGCAACGGTCGCCACACCGATCACCGCGCGATCATTTTCGATACGTGCGCGCGCCAATTCGATGCCGAGAATCACCAGCATCGTTGGCACCGCCGCGCCCGCCGCTAAATCCACCGCCTTGGTCAGCGGTTCGGGCAGAGGTATGTGCGCCAGATTGAAGATCAAACCAATCGTCACGGCGTACACCAGCGGCATCTTGAGCGTGTTGATGAGCGCAGCGCGCGCGCTCGCCTTGCCGCGCGCCGCGACGAAAATGCCGAGCGTCTGAATGAGAATCGAGTTGACGGTGAAATAGAACGCCGCGCGCACCAACCCCTCTTCGCCGAACGCGAACAAAATCAATGGCAAGCCGTAATTCCCCGCGTTGACGAACAAACATCCCAGCATCACCGCGCTCGTCGTCAACCGATCGTAGCGGAGCGCGCGCGACAGTACGCTACACACAATCAACATCAACGCGGCAATCAAAACCACAAAGACCGCAATCGAGGCGTACTCGCTACTCAATTTGGCTTTGTAGGTCAACGAAAAGACGAGCGCGGGCGTGAAAAAATACAGCATCGTGCGCGAAAGGGACCGCGCTTCGATGCCGAGCGTCTTGGCAAGGATGAATCCAACCGCCGCGACGAGTGCGATGGGCGAGATGATGTTGATGAGGATGGAGGCAAGATTGGCAAGGTTCATAGGTTGGGTGATTGGGTGATTCGGCAATTAGCGTAGGTCGAGCAGCAAAAACTCGTCCGAGTTGGCGTTGAACTCGAGTTCTTGGAGGGCGTCCTCGGCGAGCGCGCTCAACACTTCGTCCTCCGATTCGACGGCGCGGCGCAGCGCGCGTTGCGCGAGTTTGCCGCCCACCTGACCCAGCGCGGTGATTGCCGCGCTTTGCACTTCGCGATCCGTATCTTCGAGCAATTCGATCAACGCCGGCGCGGCGTCTCGATTCTCCAACTCACCGGTCGCGCGCGCGGCTTCAAAACGCATCCGCGCGTCCGGCGATTGCAATTCGTTCGCCACTGTCTCGCACCAGTATTGATCCGCGCTGTGACCCATCGCCGCGACCGCGCTGGCGCGCATTTCTGGCGCGGCATCGTCGAACGCCGCGGCGATCACCTCGCGCACACTCTCATCGCTCCAATAACCCAGCGCTTCGATGGCGCGGCAGCGCACCGTGAGGTCTTCGCTCAGATCGCGCGTCGTTTCCAACAAAATTTCGCCAATCGTTGCCGGCGCGACGCGCGCCAAGCGGCCGTACTCGGCAAGCAGGAGAAAGCGTCCCAACGCATCGGCGGCTGCCGCGCGCACGCCAGCGTCCGGGTCTTGACGCAGGAAAGCGAGAAACGGTTTGAGCAGCGCGGCGTCTTGGTCTTCCCACAACCCCTCGATGCCGCTCGCGCGCACCTGCGCGTCCGCATCGCCCAGCAGATAGCGAAAGAGCGCGTTAAAGTCCAATTCAAAACTCTGCTCTGCCAGTTCGATGAGCATCTGCGCGATGCGTCGGCGCCGCTCGACCGCCAAACGATCCCACACGCGCGCGAATGCCTCCGCTTCGACTTTGTTCGCGCCGGAGAGCGCGCGCAGCGCATCGGCGCGCAGCGGCGCGGTCTCTTGCAAATGCGCCAGCGCGTCGTGAAAATTCCACACCAGTTGTTTGTGCCGAACCATCGTTCTACTCCTGCCGATATTATAGCACAACGCGGCAGTTTGTCGAGATGCCCAGTTGACGCGTTGCGATTCTTGATGATATACTGTCCACAGTAACACATCGCATTTTTCGTACTACTCACCCTGTCATTTCGCGGTACGCTGTTCGCACCGAGAAATCTCGTTCCAACACGGCGAGATTTCTCGCTTCGCTCGAAATGACATGATGGCTGAGTAAATGACATGATGGCTGAGTAGATACCATTTTTCTTGCCAAAGACCAAAGACGAAACTCTTCGTTCGTCCTTCGCCCTTCGTCGTCCGTCACTGGCGCACACACGCAACGTAGACAAGAACGGGATGCGCGCAACAAGGAGCCAAGGATGTTTTGGAAACGCCACAAACAGAGCGACACGAGCAAACGCGCCGATGGTTTGTATCAGCACGGGAACGCCGAACTGATTCAACTTCGTCGCGTCGTCAAGACGTTCGACACCGCCGCCGGAAAATTTACCGCGCTCAAGGAGGTGAACCTGCGCGTCGATGCCGGCGAGTTCGTCGCGGTGATCGGTAAGAGCGGCAGCGGCAAATCTACGTTGATCAATATGATCGCCGGCATTGATCGTCCCACAGCGGGAGAGGTGTTCGTCGGCAATACAGCGGTGCATACCTTGAGCGAAGGACAAATGGCGGTGTGGCGCGGCAAGAATCTGGGAATCGTCTTTCAATTCTTTCAACTCTTGCCGACTTTGACGCTGCTGGAAAACGTGATGCTGCCGATGGATTTTTGCAACGTCCACGCGCCGAACGAGCGCCCCGCGTATGCGATGCGTCTGCTCGAGCAGATGGAAATGGCGGATCACGCGCACAAACTCCCTGCCGCGATTTCTGGCGGTCAGCAACAACGCGTGGCGATTGCGCGCGCGCTCGCCAACGATCCGCCGATTCTCCTCGCCGACGAACCGACCGGCAATCTCGATTCCAAGACAGCGGATGCCGTGTTCGATTTGTTCGCCGGGCTGGTCAAGCAAGGCAAAACGATTTTGATGGTGACGCACGATCACGACCTTGCCCAACGCGTGACGCGCGCGGTGCAAATCGTGGACGGCGAAATCATCGAAAAACAACTGGCGGACGCGCTGCCGATGCTGACGGACGCGCAACTCGTCGAGTTTACGCGACGGGTGGAGCCAGAGCAGTACGCCCCCGGCGCGCTCATTCTCTCGCGCGGCGCGCCGGTCGAACATTTCCACATCATCTTGGATGGCCGCGTCGAGATTGTGGTGCCGCAACCGGACGGCGCAGAAAAAATCGTCGCGACGTTCACGCGCGGCAATCATTTCGGCGAGGTGGAATTGCTGCGCGGCAGTATGAGCATCGCCACAGTGCGCGCCGCCGCCGATGCGCCGGTCCAAGTGTTGCGCGTGGCGCGCGCGACCTTCGCGCAAATGCTGGAGCAATCTCCCGAACTGCGCGCCCACATCGCGCGGTTGGTACAGGAGCGCGTTGCGGAAAATATCGCGGCTCAAAAAGGAGCCGCGCAATGATCGCGCCGCGCTGGAACAAGGTGCGGCGCGATCTGTGGGGCAACAAGACGCGCACGCTGTTGGTCGTTCTCTCCATCGCAGTCGGTGTGTTTGCGGTGGGAACGGTGACGCATACGTTTGCCATCGTCTCGCAGGAACTGGCGATTACGTACCCGCAAGCCAACCCCGCCGCTATCACCCTCTACACCGAGCCATTCGACGATGACCTGACGCAAATGGTGCAACGGATGCCGGGCGTCGGCGAGGTAGAACCGCGCACGCTGACGATTATTCAAATGCGCGTGGGCGAAGAATGGAAGCCGCTCTACCTGTTTGCCATCTACGACTTTGACAACATTCGCATCAACAAGGTCAAGCCACAAGGCGCGTACGAGCCGGCGCCCGATTTTCACGGTGAGCGCGGCACGTGGCCCCCACCCGCGCGCAGTGTGGCGTTGGAACGTTCGTCGCTCTTGTTGCCCGGCTTGTTGCCTCCCAATGTTCAAGTGGGTGACAAACTGCAAGTGCGCTTTTCGACGAACAGTCCGGTGCGCGAGTTGGAGGTTGCCGGACTGGCGCACGAGTCCACATTCATTCCCGCGCCGTTCATCAACAGCGCGTACGGTTACATCACTTTCGAAACGCTCGAATGGTTGACCGGGATGCGTAAACCCGATGCGCTGTATCTCACGGTTGCCGATCCCGCGCGCAAACTGGACAAGGCGTACATCACGCGCCTCGCCGATCAGATTCGCGCGAAACTCGAAGCCGGCGGACGCGTCGTCAGTGTCCGAGTGCCTGAACCGGGCAAACATCCGCTGCAAGATATTCTCGCTGGGCTTCTCTTGCTGCTGAACTTGCTTGGTTTTATGTCGCTGTTTCTGAGCGGCTTTCTCGTTGTCAACACGATTTCCGCGTTGCTTGCGCAGCAGGTTCGCCAAATTGGCATTATGAAAGCGATTGGCGCGCGCCGGCGGCAAATCGTCGCGCTGTACTTGGTGATGGTGTTGCTGTATGGCGTGCTTGCGCTTGCTATCGCGATGCCGAGCGCGGCGCTCGCCGCGGGGCGGTTGAGTTTGTATCTCGCAGGATTCATCAACGTAGATTTTCCCGATTTTAGTTTGCCCCCCAGTATCGTGCTACTCGAAATGGCAATTGGATTGCTCTTGCCGCTGTGCGCCGCGCTCATTCCGATTTGGTCCGGCACGCGCGTCACGGTGCGCGAAGCGATTAGCGATTATGGAATCGCGAATAGCGAATCACGAATTGCAAAGAGGCGGTTTCCGAGAGTCGCAATTCCTAATTTGCAATTCGCAACTCCTAATTTGTCATTCACCTTTCTTTCGCGTCCTACACGCTTGTCTCTCCGCAACACATTCCGTCGCAAGGCGCGGCTGGTGCTGACCTTGCTGACGCTCGTGCTGGGTGGCGCAATCTTTATCTCTGTGTTGAGCGTCCACGCTTCGATGAATCAAACGCTCGAAGATGTGTTCAAGAATTGGCAGTTCGATATTCTGCTGCCGTTCGAGCGCGCGTATCGAACAGAGGTAATCGAGGAGATTGCGTTGCAAACACCCGGCGTCGTGAACGTCGAATCGTGGGGATATGGCTCGGCGCGGCGTTTGCGCGCGGACGAAAGCGAGAGCGAAACGTTGACCTTGTTCGCGCCACCGGCGCGTACGGTGATGATGCAACCGGAAATCATCGCGGGGCGATGGCTGTTGCCCGCCGACGAGTGCCATCAGGATCGCCATCACCGCCAGCAATGCTGTGATGATGTTGAAGAAAACCTGATTGCCATCG
>Ga0209018_1003265_pt1 | contig 10480 bp, 6 predicted proteins | sample YNPBryBLVA2012_FD_185814 | JGI IMG/M metagenome (GOLD analysis project Ga0209018, IMG submission 185814) | Anoxygenic and chlorotrophic microbial mat microbial communities from Yellowstone National Park, USA - YNP Bryant BLVA 2012 (SPAdes)... ...
CAGTATGCAACGCCTTCCTCCGCGGGGGGCAGCGGGGGATGGCGCCAGGAGGGGCGACGGCGCACCACTTCGACGCCGGGGGCAACACTCTCGTTCACCTTCGAAGGGGCCGAGGTGATGCTGGCGCCGGGACCCGCCGCCGGCGTGATCGAGGTCAGCCTGGATGGCGGCCCTGTGCGCCGCATCTCGCTCGATGGCCGGCCGATAGAACTGGCGCGTGGCTGGAGGCGCGCCCGCCACACGGTCACGCTGCGCCTGGTCGAGGGCACGCTGAGTGTGGCGCAGGTGCGTGTCTGGGCACACCACCCGCTGTCTGTGCCCGTGGCTGCGGCTGGCGCGGGCGCAGCGGTGGCGCTGTTGGGGTGGTCCGCGGCGCGGCGCAGCGCCCGGCGCCGCGGGCAGCCCGCGCGGGCGCGGCCATGAAGCCGCATCGGCTGCGGGCGCTGCTCGGCCGGTCGCTGCCGCTGATGCTGCTCCTGCTGGCGGCGCTGCTGCGCTTCTACAGGCTGGATGCGCAGTCCTTCTGGAATGACGAAGGCAACTCGGCGCGCATCGCCGAGCGCCCGCTGGGCCTGATCCTCGAGGCGGCCGCCGGCGATATTCACCCGCCCGGATACTATATCCTGCTGCACGGCTGGCGCGCGCTGGCCGGGCACAGCGAGTTCGCGCTGCGCTTCCCCTCGGCGCTGGCGGGCGTCGCCCTGGTCGCGCTGACGCTGCGGCTGGGGCGGCGGTCGTTCGGGCGGGATGTGGGCCTCGCGGCGGGCTGGCTGGCGGCGCTCTCGCCCTTCGCGATCTACTACTCGCAAGAGGCGCGCATGTACGCGCTGCTGGGGGCGCTCGGGGCCGCCTCCACCCTGGTGCTGGGTTTGCTGCTGCGCGTGGGTGGCGAGAGTCTGGCCGCCGGGCGGGGCAGCCTGCCCGCCCCGCGAGCGGGCTGGCTGGTGGCTTACGTCCTGCTGGGCACAGCCGGCCTGTACACCCAATACATCTTCCCCTTCATCCTGGCGGTCCATAACGTCGTGTTTGGGGTGGCCTGGTGGATGCTGCTGCGACGCACTCCTGTGCGCTGGCGATGGCTGCTGGCGTGGGGCGGGGCACAGGCCGCGATGGCGCTGCTCTATCTGCCGTGGCTGCCGATCGCGCTCGGTGGCGTCACCGGCTGGTCGGCGGCGGGGCGCAGCTACCCCCTGGCAGCCGCCTTGCTCGATGTGCTGCGCGTGCTGAGCCTGGGCCTGACATGGCCGCTGGAGCGTGCGGCGGTCGGGATGGTGTGCTTTGGGATGCTGTTCGTGCTCGGGCTGCTGCCGGCGAGGGAGGGCTGGGGCGAGCGGTTGGGCGTGCTCACGTTTGCGCTGTACGCGCTCGGGCCGATCGGCTTGGTGGTTGCTTTCGACCTGTACAAGCCGGCTTGGCTCAAGTTCCTCCTGATCGTGCTGCCGGCCTGGCATGTGCTGGTGGCACGCGGGATCGTGCGCCTGGCCGGGTGGGCTCGCCACCGCGCACGCAGCCTCTCGCGCGTCGTGACCATCGCGACCTGCCTGGCGCTGGCGGGCGTGCAGCGCGTCGAGGGCGACGCGGCGAGCAAAATGGTCACTGTCGAGTGGCAGCCCCCCGCCAACTGGGACAAGATCGCCTCGCTCCTTCGCGAGATCCACTACCCCGCTGAGGTGTAGTGAGAGGCAAGAACCACGGAACACGCAACACGGAGAAGCCATGGCCGAACCCACTCGCCTGACCCTGCCCATCACCGGCATGACCTGCGCTAACTGCGCGTTGACGGTCGAGCGGGCGCTGAAGCGGGTGCCCGGCGTCGTCGAGGTGACGGTCAACTTCGCCACCGAGCGCGCCGACGTGGCCTATGCCCCCGACGCCGCCTCTGTCTCCGCCCTGGTGCAGGCCGTCGAGGCCGCCGGTTATGGCGTCGTCCGGGCGGCCACGCCAGCAGAGCTGGAGGACGTCGAAGCGCAGGCCCGCCAGGCCGAGATCGCCGATCAGCGGCGCAAGTTCTGGATCGGCGTGGCCTTCGCCCTGCCGCTCTTTCTCATGAGCATGGGCCGCGACCTGGGGCTGTTGGGCCATTGGGCGCACCAGCCGTGGGTCGACTGGCTCTTCCTCGCCCTGGCCACGCCGGTGCAGTTCATCACCGGTTGGGACTACTACGTCGGCTCCTTCTATGCCCTGCGCAACCGCACGGCCAATATGGACGTGCTGGTGGCATTGGGCTCCTCGGTGGCCTACCTCTATAGCCTGGCCGTGTTGCTCTTCCCCGCTGCCGGTCATCACCTCTATTTCGAGACCGCCGCCGTGATCATTACCCTGATCAAGCTGGGCAAGCTGCTGGAAGCGCAGGCGAAGGGGCACACCGGCGCGGCGATCAAGGCGCTGATGGGCCTGCGCCCGAAGACGGCGCGGGTGGTGCGCGACGGCGTGGAGAGCGACGTGCCTGTGGAGGAGGTCCACCTGGGCGACCGGGTGCTCGTCCGCCCCGGCGAGCGCATCCCGGTGGATGGCGTGGTGGTGGAGGGCCACTCGGCGGTGGACGAGAGCATGCTCACCGGTGAACCGCTGCCGGTGGACAAGGGGCCCGGCAGCCCGGTCATCGGGGCAACGATCAACCGCCAGGGGTTGCTCATGTTCGAGGCCACGCGGGTTGGCGCGGAAACGGCCCTGGCGCAGATCATCCGCCTGGTGCGTCAGGCGCAGGGGAGCAAGGCGCCCATCCAGCGGCTGGCCGACCGGGTGGCGGGGGTCTTCGTCCCGGCGGTCGTCGCCGCGGCCCTGATCGCCTTCGCCGGCTGGTGGATCGCCAGCGGCGACTTCACGACGGCGATGATCCGCCTGGTAGCGGTGCTGGTCATCGCCTGCCCCTGCGCCCTGGGGCTGGCCACCCCCACAGCGATCATGGTCGGCAGCGGGCGCGGGGCGGAGCTGGGCATCCTGTTCAAGAACAGCGCTGCCCTGGAGACCGCCCAACAGGTGCGGATGGTCGTGCTGGACAAGACCGGCACGCTCACGCAGGGCAGGCCCGAGGTCACGGACGTGCTTGTTTCACGTTTCACGTTTCACGTTTCAGGTCGACCCGAAACCTTGTCACCTGAAACCCTCCTCCAATGGGCGGCGAGCGCCGAGCGCGGTTCCGAGCACCCGCTGGGGCAGGCGATTGTCGAAGCGGCGCAGCGGCGCGGGCTGGCCCTGAGCGACCCGCAGGACTTCGAGGCGGTGGCCGGGCGGGGCATCCGCGCGCGGGTGGACGGACGCGCACTGCGGGTCGGACAGCCCGACTGGATCGCCGAGGAAGGCGTGCCGCTGGGCGAACTGGCTGCCGGGGTCGAACGGCTGCAGGCGGCGGCGCGCACGACCGTGGTCGTCGCCGCCGATGGCCAGGCAGTGGGGGTGCTGGGCATCGCCGACACGCTGAAGGACGGCTCGGCTGAAGCGGTGGCTGAGCTCCACCGGCTGGGGCTGGAGGTCGTGATGCTCACCGGCGACAACCGCCGCACCGCCGAGGCCATCGCCGCTCAGGTGGGCATTGACCTTGTCCTGGCCGAGGTCCTGCCGGCGGACAAGGCCGCGCAGGTGCAGCGGTTGCAGGCCGGGGGGAGGCGGGTAGCTATGGTCGGCGATGGCATCAACGACGCGCCGGCGCTGGCCCAGGCGGACGTCGGCATCGCCCTGGGGACGGGCACCGATGTGGCGATGGAGACCGCCGACGTGACGCTGATGCGCGGCGACCTGCGCGCCGTACCCCAGGCGCTGGCCCTCAGCCGGGCAACGATGCGCACGATCCGCCAGAACCTGTTCTGGGCCTTCTTCTACAACATCGTCCTGATCCCGGTGGCAGCGGGGGTGCTCTATCCGCTGGCCTGGCTGCCGGACCTGCTGCGTCAGCTCCATCCCATCCTGGCTGCCTTCGCCATGGCTTTCAGCAGCGTCACCGTCGTCGGCAACAGCCTGCGCCTGCGCCGCGCCCGGCTGTAGAGTCGGCCGTCGGCCCGGCGACGTTTCGCCCCTCCTCGTCATCGCCAAAGCTTCCACTTCCCCTGGCTGGGTGCCGGTCCGTACCCCCTCGTGAGATTGACATCGGTAAGGACTTGTGTTATACGTGGAAGTCGGGCCCACACAATAGTGATGTGCGCGCTGACATCGAATCTGCGGCATGGGCCGGCGCCGGGAGAGAGCGCGTGCGACCGGATGCATGCCGAGCCCGGCGTCGCCCGGCTCCCGATCAACCGATGAGAGCAATCAGGCTATCCTCGAAACTCGATATCTATATTGGGAGGGGCTTGCTGATTTTTCTTTATCTCGTCTTTTCCCCCGCCATGCTCTATCTCGGCATCACGTCATTGTATGACGAGCTCGCCTTACAAAATCGCGGTGTCACAGTGGATGCACTTCTGTCTGACTGGGACGTCGAAAACGGCGAGTATTCCGTCCGCTACCGATTTCGCGCTGGCGGCTCCAATACGTGGTATTCCTGTGCTGACCGGCTGGGCCGACGCAATCTCTGGTGTCCGATCACGGCAGAACAATGGTACATGACCCAGGCGAGCGGACGCGTGCCGGTTATCTACCTGCCTGACAACCCCTGGATCAACCGTCCCGTGCGAAGTACCATTGGCATGTCGGATGTATGGGCAGGGACATGCGCGGGGCTCATCCCGTGGATGCTGTTGCTGATCTACCTCATCTATAAGGACCGTCTGGGGTGACGCGGTGTCCCCGCGATCGTATCTTTTTTGTATCTGCTTACCCTACTGCGCCGCGCTTTGACACCGCCCGATCGGGGCATGCTGTCAACGGATGCTGGGAACGGATTGAACGGAAAGAACCACTCGTGACCCGCCGATCCGTTCAATCCGTTCCCAGAATCCGTTGACAGATCCTGTCTTCGGCCTACAGCGTGACATCTCTGCGCCAGGCTGAGCAGTTACTCTTTTTTCAGGCGAACATCGGTGAAAAAGCAAGACCCGTGGCAGCGGGTGATGGAGAGGTGGGCTGACCAGGTTCTGGCGGACATCCGCCCGCGCCCAGCCGTCGGGGCGCGATGCGACGTTGTCCTGCCCGCATGCGCCTTGCTTCTGGCGCTCTATCTGGCCTTGCCCTTGCCGGCGGCTGTTCCATACTTCTCCCCCCGTTTCTTTCACCTCACCACCGCCGATGGCCTCTCCCACGATATCGTCTACGCCATCGTTCAGGACCCCCAGGGTTTCCTGTGGTTCGGCACCCAGGACGGCCTCAATCGCTACGACGGGTATACTTTCACCGTCTTCCGTCATCTGCGCTCCGACCCTGCGTCGCTTGTCCATAACACTGTCCAGGCGCTGGCGGTGGACTCGACCGGCGCGCTTTGGGTGGGCACTGTCGGCGGGCTGGATCGCTATGATCGGGATCGCGGCCATTTCGTCCATTACCCCGAAATCGCCGAATCGGTCACGGTGGTCTACGAGGACCGGGAGCGCACGCTCTGGGTGGGCACGGCGGGTTCGGGCCTCTTTCGTTACGACCGCCAGAGCGATCGGTTCACGCCGTTCGAGGGTGCGGACGAGCCTGCGGGCAAGGGCGAGCCTCGCCCCTACAGCGGTGATAACATCCTGACCATCTACCAGGATCGGGACGGGACCATGTGGGTGGGGACGGAGTATGGGGGTCTGTGGAGGGTCTATGATGGGGCAGGGGGTGCCTCTGCCCTGGACGACCGCCGGGGGCGCCCCTACAGCCTGCCGTATGATCGGGTGACGGCCATCGTCCAGGACCGCGCCGGGATGCTCTGGGTGGGCACCGGCGCTGCCCACGAACCGGATGTGGGCGGATTGGCCGTCCTGGATCCGGCCACCGGTCGGTTTACTCCCTACCTGCAGGGGCTGGAGCACCGCCATATCACGGCCATTCTGGAAGACCGCGTTGGCACGCTCTGGGTCGGCACGGAGGTGGGGCTGGCCATCCTGGACCGCGCGTCCGGCCAGTTCACTGTCTATCGCCACGACCTGCTGGATCCCTACAGTCTGGGCGATGATCACGTCTACGCGCTCTACGAGGATCGCACCGGTATCCTCTGGATCGCCACTGACGGCGGCGTCAGTCGCTACGTCCGCGAGAAGAACCGTTTCTTTCTCTACCGCCACAACTCGCAGGACCCGAACAGCCTGGGCGCGCCGCGCGTCGGCGCGGTGCTGCTGGACCGGGATGGCTTCCTGTGGGTCGGCCTGCATGCGGGGGGGCTGGACCGCATCGGCCCCACCGGCGTGGTCACCCACTACCGGCACGACCCGGACGATCCCCATAGCCTGAGCCACGATCATGTCACGGCTCTGCTGCAGGACCGCAGCGGGGCCATCTGGGTGGGGACGAGTGCGGGGCTGGACCGCCTGGCGCCGAGGGATGAGGGCGGGCCTCACCCCTACTTCACCCATTCCGTCCACGACCCTGCCGCCCCCCATTCCCTCGGTCCCGGCGCGGTCAAGGTCATCTACCAGGACCGTTCCGGCGCGCTGTGGATCGGGACGGAGGAACCGGGCACCCTCTCCCGCCTGGATACGGGCAGGGGCGCAGCACCGCTGCGTCCCTCCTTCACCGTCTACCGCTACGACCCCTCCCAACCCGATGGTTTTCCCAACACCTACGGCATCCGCGCCATCCTGGAAGATCGAAACGGTATCCTCTGGCTGGGCACGTACAACGGCCTGGTGTGCTTCGACCCTCACAGCGGGGTGTTCAGGCAATACCGTCACGATCCGGCTGACCCCCACAGCCTGAGCGACGATTTCGTCTGGTCCCTTTACGAGTCGCCGGACGGGACGCTGTGGGTGGGGACCCAGAGAGGGTTGAACCGCCTGGTTCCAGGTGTGGGCGAGGGAGAGCCTCGCCCCTACTTCACGGTCTACACGATAGAGGACGGCCTGCCCACCGACGGAATCGCCGCTATCCTGGGTGACGAGACGGGGACGTTGTGGCTGGCGACGATGGGCGGGGGGCTGTCCCGTTTCGACCCGTACACGGCGACGTTCCGCAACTATGACACCAGTGATGGGCTGCAGAGCATGCACTTCATCCCTGGCGCGGCCTACCGCGGCCCCGATGGCGAGCTCTTCTTCGGCGGTTCCGATGGCCTCAACCGTTTTGATCCCGCCGTCATCCACGACAATCCCTACCCGCCCCCCGTCGTCCTCACCGCCTTCCGCGAATTCGACCGTGTGGTGGATTTCGGCCGCGACCTGACCGATATCCGCCAGATCAAGCTTTCGTATCGGGAAAACTTCTTCTCCTTCGAGTTCGCCGCGCTGGACTATGCCGACCCGGCCAGGAATCAATACGCCTACATCCTGGAGGGCTTCGATCCCGATTGGGTATCCTGCGGTACGCGACGCTATGCCGCCTACACCAACGTTCCCCCGGGGGCCTATACCTTCCGCGTCCGGGGCAGCAACAACGACGGCGTCTGGAACGAGGAAGGGGCGGCGATCCAGGTGCTCATCACGCCGCCATTCTGGGCGACATGGTGGTTCAAGGCCCTGGCGGTCGCTGTCGTGTTGGGGGCAGCGTCGGGGATCTACACCGTGCGGGCCAGGAACATCGCCGCTTTGCGCGAGCGCGAAGAACGCTTCCGCGCCCTGTTCGAAAATGCGCCGCTGGGGGTCTTCGAAGTGGACCTCTCCCTGTCCCCGCCGCGCATCCTCCGCGCCAACCGCGCAGCGGCACGCACCTACGGCGGGACGGTGGCGGAATTGAATGACATGCCGCTGGACCGGCTGAGCGCTGCCAGCGCGCTGGTGGACCTGGACCGGCTGCTGGGCGGGCTACGGGCAGGCGAAAAGGTTACCCTCGAATCCACGCACCGGCGCCAGGACGGGAGCGAGTTCCCGGTGCGAGTGAGTGCTGCCCTCCAGCGGGCTCCCCGGCATGGACAGGAGGCTATTGTCATCGTCGAGGACATCACGGCGGAAAGGGCATGGCGTTCGGAAGAAGAAGCCATCGCCGAGGAGCGCCGCCGCATCGCCCGCGAGATCCATGACGGCCTGGCGCAGGACCTGGTCTCGCTGCGCATGCGGGCGCGGTTGTGGCACCAACTGGTGGACGAATCCCCCCAGCAGATGCACGCGGAACTGGACGCTCTGCGCGATCTGTTGCGCGACAATATCCGCGAGGTGCGACGGGCCATCTTTGCCCTCCGCCCGGTGGCGTTGGACGAGCTGGGATTCTGGCCGAGTCTGCGCTGTTTCCTGAGTGAGTTCGGCGAACAGAATCAGTTGCATGTCAGCCTGGAGGTCCGAGGCGCGGAGGGAGACCTGCCCACGCGTGATGAGCCGGTCCTCTTCCGCATCATCCAGGAGGCGTTGCACAACGTCGCCAGGCACGCACAGGCTTCGACCGTCTGGGTGGAGGTGGACCTGCAGGGGGCGGAGATCATCCAGGTGACTGTGTGCGATGACGGAGTGGGGTTCGATCCGGCCTCACTCGAACAGGCCGCGCACCGCGGACATATCGGCTTGCAGCAGATGCGCGAACGTGTGGCTGGGCTGCACGGCACGTTCTCGCTGTCCAGCGCGCCGGGGCAGGGCACCGTCATCCACATCACCCTCCCCCGCACCCATCACACGTAACTCGTTTCACGGAGTCCTTCCATGTCTACCATCCGCGTCCTTATCGCCGACGACCACCGGCTCTTCCGGCGGGGCCTGCGGCAGATCTGCGAGACGGTGGGCCATCTGGAGGTCATCGGCGAGGCTGAGAATGGGCAAGAAGCTGTCGAGCTGACGCGACGGCTCAAGCCCGACGTTGTGTTGATGGATATCAGCATGCCGGTCATGGATGGCGTGGAAGCCACCCGTCTCATCATGGCCCATGAACCGACGGCGCGGATCATCATCCTCACCATGTATCGGCAGGATCAGTACGTCTTCGAGGCGATCAAAGCGGGAGCGCGGGGCTACCTGCTGAAGGACATTGACGAGCAGGAGTTGGTGGATGCCGTGCGCGCCGTGCACCGCGGCGAGGCGTTGATCGACCCCGGCCTGGCAGCGCGGCTGCTGGAGGAGTTCCGCCGCTTGAGCCAGGGCGGAGAGGACGCGGAAGAGCTGACCCCTGGCGAGATGGATGTGCTGCGCCTGGTTGCCCAGGGGCTGGACAACAGGGACATCGCCGACCGGCTGGGCCTGGCGGAACGCACCGTCGCCAATCGCCTGAGCGAGATCTATCAGAAACTGCACGTCGCCAACCGCACCCAGGCCGCTCTGCTGGCCCTGCGTCGCGGCTGGATATCGCTGGAAGGACATCTTGAGTAAGTGGTGGGGTACCTGACCAGCTCACCCTCCCGCAGGTTCAGAAGTGACCGAGCAACGAATCGGAGTGGCCATGGAAGTGCGATTTGGGCTGTCAATTGCGCCCAGACCTGCGGGCGGGTGAGCAGTTACGTTGTGGGGAGGAATGCGCATGGGGCCGAACGGACAATCTCTCCCGCGCCGCCCGCCGTGGCTGCGCGTGCCGCCGCGCACGGGCGCGGGCGTCCACGAGCTGAAGCGGCTGATGCGCGCCCAGGCGCTGCACACCGTCTGCGAGGCGGCGCACTGCCCGAACATCGGCGAGTGCTGGGAGCAGCGCACCGCCACTTTCCTCATCCTGGGCGACACCTGCACCCGCGCCTGCCGCTTCTGCAACATCCGCTCCGGCCAGCCCGCCCCGCTCGACCCCGACGAGCCGCGGCGCGTGGCCGAGGCGGTGCGGGCGCTGGGACTGCGCCACGCCGTCGTCACCTCGGTCACCCGCGATGACCTGCCCGACGGCGGCGCAGCGGCCTTCGCCGAGGTCACGCGCTACATCCGCGCCCTCCAACCCGGCTGCACCGTCGAGCTGCTCATCCCCGACTTCCAGGGCGCGCTGGCACCGCTGCGCACGGTGATGGAGACGCGGCCGGCCATCCTCAACCACAACGTCGAGACCGTCCCACGCCTCTTCCGGCGCGTCCAGCCGCGCAACCGCTACGACTGGTCGCTGGGCGTGCTGGAGAACGCCAGGCGGCTCCAGCCGGACGTGCTGACCAAGAGCGGGCTGATGGTCGGGCTGGGGGAAACTATGGAGGAGGTGCTGGCGGTGATGGCCGACCTGCGGGCGGTGGACGTGGATATCCTGACCATCGGCCAGTACCTGCAGCCCTCGCGCCGTCACCTGCCGGTCGCCCGCTACGTCACGCCAGAGGAGTTCGCCGAACTGGGTCGGCGCGGGCGGGAGATGGGCTTCCGCCAGGTGGAGAGCGCGCCGCTGGTGCGCAGCTCCTTCCACGCTGCGGAGAGCTTCACAGCGCTTCGCCCTTGACTGCCATCCTCCCGCTGGTTTGCTTCTGTAACTGCCTACCGTCCGCGGCGCTGAGCCCTCACCCCACCCCCTACCCCCGCCCCTCTCCCGCCGGAGGGTGCTTAAAAAGGGCAGAGAGGACACAGCGGTCATGGTATAATTGGGCTATCCTTTCCTTCCTGGAGGTCAGGCA
>Ga0209018_1003270_pt1 | contig 10467 bp, 9 predicted proteins | sample YNPBryBLVA2012_FD_185814 | JGI IMG/M metagenome (GOLD analysis project Ga0209018, IMG submission 185814) | Anoxygenic and chlorotrophic microbial mat microbial communities from Yellowstone National Park, USA - YNP Bryant BLVA 2012 (SPAdes)... ...
CCATAGTATACTCCTCCCTGTCGTGACCGGATGGTGCAGGTGCATTTTACTCCAATTCGGCGCGCGAGGCAACCCGCCCGGCGCATCGTCACGACCGGGCCGCTGAGGACGATTTTTTCAAGACTCTCTATATCTGGCCCCCATGGCTTGGACCGATTTGCTTCGAAAACCCCTTCAAACTTGTTCTTGACAAAGTGATGGTTATGGTGTATAATTGATGTATCGTTTGGCATGGATAAACCTGGGGCCCTGGCAGCAGGTGGGGCGAAGTGACATTCGCTCTCTATGGTACCTGACTCGGCTGACCAATTGTAATCACTGTCTGCTAGAGTGATTATCTTTCTGTTGGAAGAGGCAGGTACGCCCAGCAGCCTTCAGATGGATACTTTCGTCGTCCTTTGCCCCCTGCCCCATCCCGACGTCGGTCAGAGGCAGGCAAAGGGGAATTCTCAGCCAGTCCACAGAAAAAGATGAAATGAATACAGATATCATTATTGGCATCATAGCTGTCCTGATCATCACAACAGGCCTGTATTTCATCCTTCTGCGCCGTTTCAGGCACAAACGACTTTGCCCCAGTTGTGGCCGCGTTCAGGTTTCCGGCAGGGAGAAATGCCCGTTTTGTGGGGCCGCCTACCAGCCCAATGTAGCCCTCACCCGCTTCGACCGCGGTGCCAGCCCCCCACCATTACAGGCACCGGTTTTGCTATGCCTGCAGGGATCGTGTAGTGGCCAAAGCTTTCCAATCATTTCCAGTGAATTCAGCATCGGGCGTAGCCCAGATAACAGATTGTGCCTGGAAGGGATGTTGGTCTCCCGGCACCATGCGTTGATCATGTTGAAAGATAACCAGTACCTGCTGTATGATCGGGAGAGCACGAACGGAACTTATGTAAATGAACGACGCATTGCTCAGCACTCCCTGCAGCCAGGTGACCAGATTCGGATCGGCCCATTTGTCTTTGTTTTCCAGATACCAGGCGTCCATGTGCCGCCGAGGCAGGAGATGCCACCCGTCGAACGCGTACCACCCCCTGCCCCCGCAGTCAAACGTGCGGTGAACCTGGATGATTACGAGATCGGGGAGCCCATCGGCGGCGGCGGGATGGCTACCGTGTACAAGGGACTCTCCCGGCGAGATGGCTCGGTGGTAGCCATCAAAGTGTTCCACCAGACCGATCCATATTTGCAGGACAAATTCGAGCAGGAGATCCGCATTGGTATCAATATGCCGCCTCATCCTCACATTGCCCGGGTGTACAATGGTGGAAGCTCGGGTGGTATCTACTACATGCTCATGGAATATGTGGACAGCGGCTCTTTGCGCGAACGATTGCGGAGCGGCCATCCCATGCCTCTTGACGAGATCGTGCCCATTATCGGCCAGACATGTGATGCACTCCAACATGCCCATCGTTATGGGATTTATCACCGGGACATCAAGCCGGAAAACATTCTGTTCTCGTCGCGGGATGGGGTCAAACTGGTGGACTTTGGCATCGCCAAGCTGGCCACGGCCGTCACTCGCACGATGGATGGCATGATCGTCGGCACGCCGTTCTATATGTCCTACGAGCAGGCCCAGGGGGCGAGAGTGGATGGCCGGAGTGACCTCTACTCACTGGGCACGGTGTTGTACGAGATGCTCACCGGCCGGCCCCCATTCACCGGCGAACCTCTGACGGTCCTGCACAAACACCTTACCGAGGAACCACCCAAACCCCGGCACTTTAATACTTCTATCCCACCCCACGTCGAAAAGGCGGTGATGCGTGCTCTGGAGAAAGATATCGGCAAACGATTCCAATCGGCCGAGGAGATGGCCAGGGCCCTGGGCTACACGACTCCTTTCTCGGTCCCGGCAGCTCGAAGTCCAGAGGGCCCCCATGCACCGGCAGGCCCTCTTCTCCCCGTCGAACCATACCATCCCCGACCATCCCCGGCACGCCTGGTAGTCGTCCATAGTGGTCAGGAGATCTCACTTACGGCCCCGACCACTTTCCTTCGACGCCGTGATGTGAATCCGACCGATACGCTGATTTCCCGCGAAAGACATGCCCGCATCCTTTGCCAGGGAGGGCAGTTCTGGCTGGAGGACATGGGCTCTACGAATGGCACCTACCTGAACGAGAAGCGCATTTTTGACGCCAAACTGCTCCAGCACGGGGACCTCATTCGCCTGGGGCAGACCCGGTTGCAGTTCCTGTGTAGGGAGCAGTAAAACGCAGGGTGTTTCACAGAGATCAAGAAAGGAGAATGTGGAAATGAGACCGTTAGTCTGGTGGTATGACTGGGGAATATGGCTGGCACTGCTTTTGTCAGCCATCATTATCTTTGGGATTTTCTATGATTCTCGGCGAAGGATGGTGGCTGCAAGCGCCTGGCTGGTGGCAGCCATTGTGGGAGGGGTCTTGATGCTGCCATCCTTATTCCTGGTTCTCTTTCCTGAGATTCTGGTCACCCACCTCACCCTGGCCGAGCTATTGGGTTGGGTGGGCATTGCCGGGTTTTTGATCAGTCTTGGCAGCGCCATCAGTTATGTCGTCTCGCTCTCCGGTGGGGGGATGAAACCTTATCCTCCACCTTACCCGCCCCCCTTACCTCCCACCGAAGTGGCGGCACCGCCACGGGCGACAGCAGCTCCAGCCCGTCCGCCATCCCGCCCTGCTGCCCCGCCCCTTGACCGGACCCGGCTGGCAGGCCAACAGCCACCGGCCCAGGGTTGGCTGGTGGTACGCAGTGGACCGCATACCGGCAAGCAACTGGGCCTGAGCACCTCGGCCCGGAGCAGCATCGGCCGCGATGCCACCCGCTGCGATCTGGTCCTGGATGACCCTGCCACCTCAAGAGAGCATGCCCGTATCCAGTGGGAACGCGGTCAGTTCGTTCTCTACGATCTGGCCAGCGCCAATGGCACCTGGGTCAACAACCGGCGGATCCAGCGCCAACCGCTGGTGGATGGCGATATCATCCGTATCGGAGACACAACCCTGATGTTCAAGTCGGTACGATGATCTTTTGGAAGTCGATCCTTCAGGCGGGGCATATCTTGTGCTGCGATCGGCTGAAGCCTCTACTTCTTGTGGTATGCGAACCGTTGTTCAGAACCCAAATCCTGTGAAGGAGGAGAAAAATGCCGTATGAAGAGACAATGCAAATGGGAAGACAGCCTCTCCAGCGCCAGGTTGGCGACGATGATCGCCGGACGGAAGTGATGGGTTCCGGTTCCTCTTTGCCTCCCACCGAAGCGCCCCGGCCGTCGTACCCGCCTTCCTTTCCCCCACCGCCGGAGAGCTATGGACCTTCACCGTCGAGTGTAGCCCGGACAGAAATCCTGTACAAACCCCCTACGGTTATGGCCTGGCTGGCCATCAAAAATGGTCCTCGAGCTGGACGGCTGAACCGGCTCTCCGCAGAGGTCACGGCGATTGGCCGGGATTCGCACAACGACATCGTCCTGGACGACACAGCGGTATCACGGCAGCATGCCAAGGTCAGGCTCGAAAAGGGAGCCGAGGGTCAAGCGCAGTTCTACATCTACGATCTGGCAACGGCCAACGGCACCAAAGTTAATGGCGAAGAGATCGTCAAAGCGGCACTCTACGATGGGGACGAAATCGAAATCGGCCGCACGATCCTGGTCTTTAAGCAGCTCGACGGCCCCAGACGCCCAACCGGAGAGACAGCGGCGACAGAACAAACATCTGAAGAGGAAGGAGGATAAGGATGATAGAACGAACCGTGATCCTGGGTGTGCCACCGCCCCCTGTGGCCTGGCTGGTGATCCGGACCGGCAGCAGGGTGGGGAAAGAGTTCCGGCTGGGAGAACAGACCACAATTGGTCGGGACGCCCTTGTCTGCGATTTCGTCCTGGATGACGAATCGGCCTCGGCACAACATGCCCGCATCAAAGAGGAAAGAGGACAGTGGGTTCTGTACGATCTGGCCAGCACCAATGGCACCTTCCTTAACGGCCAGAAGATCCAACGCGCCCCACTGACCGATGGAGATGTGATCTGCATCGGTCTGACTACAATGGTATTCAAAGAGGTTAAATCTCAAAGAAAGGAGTGAAAAATGGATCCAACGATCTTTGGACGGTTGCGCCTGATCTGGGAGTGGTACCGATGGGGGGTGTTCGTGGCCTTTGGTCTGGCCCTGATTACCATCTTCTGGATCTTTCTTGACTCACAGCGCCGGGGCCGGGAGTCGATCCTGTGGAAGGTCATCGCTGTGATCAGCCTGATTTTGATTATCCCCTCGATCATCTTGCGTATTGACCCCACCCTGGCCTTGAATGTACTGAATGCCGTCGAACCCCTGGCCTATCTGGGCCTGGGGGGTGGTGTCATGGCGCTCCTTGCCCTCTTTGCCTACCTGGCAGGGATCGGGGTCAGTGAGCGCCGCTGCCCAACCTGTGGCCGGGTGCTGGACCCCTCATGGGATCACTGTCCTTACTGCGCTCCCCCTCCCCAACCCGTGGCCCCGTTGCCGCCGACGGCCCCAGCCCCATCCCCCCTGCCTCCCCCTCCGCCCCCGGAACCGACACGCCCACCGGCAGCACCGGCCTGGCCGGAGCCTCCTCGCGTCGAGGCACCTCCGCCACCCAAGACGGAGATTTTGCACAAAGAGCCCCCTCAACTGGCCTGGTTAATTCAGCGCTCCGGCTCGAGGGTGGGCAAAGAGTTCCGTCTGGGGGAGGTGACCAACATCGGCCGTGACGCTTCGCAGAACGATGTGGTCATAGATGAACCGTCGGTGTCACGCCAGCATGCCCGGATTCGCCTGGAGGCCGGCCGCTTTGTCCTGTATGATCTGGCCAGCTCCAATGGGACCTTTGTCAATGGCCAGCAGATCCAAAAGCAGCCGCTGCTGGAAGGAGACACCATCCGGTTTGGCAATGTTGACTTTGCCTTCATGGAGATCAGGCAACCCAAGAGTTGATCCCTGCAATCTGGCGTGAGGTGTTCCTGACCGGCCCGGCGCTGTTGCCAGTGAGCACCGGGAGAGTGGGTGAAGAAGGGAGGTCAATCATCGTCAGCAACTACGGTCTGCGGGTGGGCCATGCCACGCACCGGGGCATGGCCCGGGAAGTGAATGAAGACGGTTATCTGGTGTTGACTCCGCCAGCTGTGGCGGCAGGGCTTACCGGGCTCCTGGCGGTCGCCGACGGGATGGGGGGCCATCAGGCTGGCGACAAAGCAAGCGGCGAAGTCATCCGTATCCTGCACGACCTGTTCTCCTCCTCGTCTTACCAGGAACAGATGGTGGGATACAGCCGGGAGCGAGAGGACTATTATATTCTCGTGCTGAAAGAAGTGTTGGAGCAGATCAACGACCGGCTATACAACCTGGCAACCAGCCACCCCGAACTCCAGGGGATGGGCACAACCGGGAGTGTAGCCCTCCTGGTAGACCATCGCCTGTATCTCGGCCACGTAGGGGATAGCCGCATCTACCTGCTACGGGGGGGGCATCTCCAGCAGTTGACCCACGATCACTCCTGGGTGGCGGAGCAGGTAGAAATGGGGGTGCTGACCCCGGAACAGGCGGCCGTTCATCCCAAACGGAACCTGCTCACCCGCTGTCTGGGCCACAGTCCGGTGCTCCGTGTGGAGCGTACCGCCCTGGAACTACAGCCGGGCGACTTTCTCCTCCTGTGCAGTGATGGCCTGCACGGCGTCGTTCGGGATGCAGAGATCGCTCAGGTCCTGATGACGGCTCCTGGCCTTCAGACGGCCTGTGACTATCTGGTAGAGATGGCCAATCAGCGAGGAGGACCGGATAACATTACAGTGATCGTCGCCCAGGTGGTGACTGGTGAGGGCAGCAATCTGCCCGGCGGCCGGGCCTTTGGCCCCCACGACGAGCAGCTTCTCTCTCAGCAGGCAGACACTGTCAGGTTGGCACGACCCAGACAGCGGGCACGACGACAGGCCCCCGCCCGTCAAAGGCCAGCACGCCGGGCAGGCCGGGTCGTGACTCGACCTCTCCTGGCCCTGATCCTGGGTGCAGCACTCAGCCTGATCTGTGGGTTGCTGGGTGCCAGGTTGCTCTCATGGGAAAAAGTTTCCGAAAGGCCGACCATCGAGTTCCTGGTCGTCTTTCTGGCCACACTCGTCGGCCTCATGGCTGGTCTGATCCTGTCCCATCTGTTGTTGCAAAAGGCCACAGAGATTCAAAATCGGTCACCGGATCGCAAAGGCTGATTTTGTCAGAGGCAACTGTCCAGGCTGATTCGCCGAAGGTGCCAGACACTCAGGATTTGCCAGAAAATAAATTGTCTGAAACGATAATTTTAGAGCAAAAGTACCTGGCATCTGAATGGCCACATCTGAACAGTCGTATCCACGGACTTCTTGCCCGTCAGGCGAGAGAATTCTGCGCAGCGTTCTTTGCTCCCCAGCACGCGAAACGTCTGCGACCCGGATGAATTTCCTGTTGGTTCCGGCCCGTCCACCGGCAGGTGGACTCGGCCGGTTTAGGAGGCAAACTGATGAAGCAAAAGACACATCTGTTATTCGGTTTGTTTGCCCTGATCTGCTTATCGGTCCCCATCCCGGTGAACGCTCAGCAGGGCACAGGCAATGTCGAGGTGCGTTTCGAGGCCACCGACGCTGCCACTTTTCCCACCATCACCAGCCGCGTGACGGTGTTGGACCCGGCAGGCATGCCCATCCCCGGCCTGGACGCTTCCAGCTTCAAGGTCTTTGAAGATGGCCAGTGGGTGCCTGTCGTGCGTGTGGAACCGTACATCAACCCCGATGTCCAGATCGCCGTGGCGCTGGTCATTGACATTAGCGGCAGTATGTATGAGGAGATCGGCGAAGCCAGATCGGCGGCTGCTACCTTTGTCAACGGATTGGGAGCCAACGACCGGGTGGCCGTCATCGCCTTCCGGGGAGACAAAGGAGAAGTCAACCTGGATGAGCCGTTCCCCCAGATCAACCCCGAACGGGAGATTGACTTTACTTCTGACAAGGCCCAGGTCCTGGCCTTGATTGACCGCCTGGAGGTGCCCTCATCACAGGCCGGCCGCACCCCCCTGTACGATGCTCTGTCTAAAGCCGTCCGCATGACCTCCCGCGTATCTGGCGTGGATTACCGGTTCGTGATGGCCTTTACCGACGGTAACGAAAAGTGCAAAGACTGCGGCGGCAGCGTCCTGAAAGCGGACGATCCCATCCGCGAGGCTGAAAAGCACAATATCCCGGTCTTTACCATCGGCCTGGGCCAGGATGCCGACGAAGACTATCTGAAACGGGTGGCCTGGACGACAGGCGGGACCTACCAGTTTACCCCTACTCCCGACAGGCTGGCCGCCATCTACCAGGGCGTGGTTGACCGCTTAAAGCAACAGTACCTGGTTACCTACACGGCCAGAGCAGCAGCGGACGGAAAGGAACACAAACTGGATGTCAAGGTGGCCACCCCCGTGGGCGAAGGAAGCAACATCCTCCCCATCCAATATCCCTGCCCCCAGAAGCCCGGCATCCGGCTGTTCTACCTCAAGCCGCCGGAAGTGGTTGGGGAGGAAGAAACGGTAGAACCGCTTGAGAATGGGCAGGAAGTCAAGGCCATCTTTACCGTTGTGCCGGACATCAGTGCCTGTCACCCTATCGCCCGAGTGCAGCTCTATCTGGATGGTACGCTGGCTTTTGAGACCACGAACAAGCCATTCCACCTGATCTATGACTACTATGCCCTCCAGCGCCAGGCGCCGGGCAGCCATCAGTTGACCGTCCGGGCCTACGACGATGCCGGCAACGTCAGCGATGATGTGACTGTGACGGTCACCGTGCCGTCCATCGCCGGGACCCTACAATCAGGCACTTCCGTGCCCACCGTACTCACTCCTGTCGGGCCGGGCACCCCCCTGCCCACCCTGGTCGTTACGCCTATGCCAGAGAGCAGCGTTCAAATAGGGACCCTCAAGGTTCCCTATTGGGCCCTGGCCCTCGCCGGGCTTGGGCTGCTACTCCTCGTGGCCGCCATATTGTTTCTGACGCAACGCAAACCACGACGGCGTTGCCCTACCTGTGGGCGGGTGATGGACCCCAGTTGGAGCGAATGTCTGTTCTGTGCCGGCCAGCGGTCGGCGACGGTGGCAGAGACCACAGTGCCGGAACAACCGGTCCCGGTCCTGGAGGATCGAACGGTGCCCGAGATCTCCCTGCCCCCATTTGCCCCGGCCCCCCTGCAACCGATCGCTCCCGTTGCGCCACAGCCCACCGGCCCGGTCGTGCCGCCCCCTGCCCCACCTCCTGCCGCCAGGACCGAAATCCTGCGCCGCCAGCCACAGCGATTGGGCTGGCTGATCGTTGAACAGGGTGAACGGGTGGGCAAGGAGTTCCGCCTGCTCGAGGGGGATACCAGCATCGGCCGGGCAGGGACCAATGACATCGTCCTGAGTGATCCCGCCGTCTCCCGTCAGCAGGCCAAAGTGCGGCTGGAGGCCGACGGTTATGTCCTCTATGACCTGGCGGCTACCAACCCCACGCTGGTCAACGGCCAGGAGGTGGCCCGCCACCAGTTGAAGGAAGGGGACCGGGTGCAGATCGGCAATACGGTGCTGGTGTTCAAGGAGATGCACACCGGATGAGCGTGAGAGGGTTGGGCAGGCACGATCCAGGCCGACCCCACAGGCAGGAGGGAGGATGCGTTGAACGGGCAACTCCTGGTTGCCACCATCGTTGTCGTCCTGGCCGGCATCATCGTTCTGGCCTTAATCAAGAAGGATTCGGTTGAGGCAACGCTCAAGGCCATGGGAATTGAGTTTACTGTAAAGGCGTGAGGAAAGCTAGACGAAAAGCTTCAGTCAGAGCAGGCCCGTATTGAAGCACTGATCAGACAGCATAATGCCGACTATGTCCAGGCGGTCAACCAACGCCAGCCTCAGCTTCTCTGGGCAACCAGCACACCAGATGCCTGTTTCGCCCACATAGACGTTATAAAGTCTATGAAAAATGCAGGTATCGAACAAATTCGGCTGCGTGACCTCACATTTGAGGGTGTTGAACTGCTGGGGCTGACCGGTGCCAGGGTCATAACCCACGAGACGTGGGACTACATTTACGCCAACGGCCAGACACAGACGGTCAAAGCACTCAACAGTTATACCCTGACCAAGAGCCGGGGAATTTGGCAGGTGGCCAGGTGTGACGTTATGTCACAGTAAGCAGAAGGGCGGGCATATGCCAGGACAGGTGCCAGGCACTTGCAGTTGGACAGGTTGGGAGGATGAACAGGTGCCTGGCACCTTAACCAGAAGTCTGTCCACGTTCGCCGGAGGCCTGTGACCCCCGCCAGGCTATCTCAAGAAGCGCCCTGCGAGGGCTTAACCTGTCTGCAGAGGCCGGCTTCTCCGAAAGCCATCGTCGGGACGGAGCGACGCTCCCCCCTTACAGACCCGGCGGGAGCCCATGTTATACCATCCTACCTGCGAATTCGTGCTACCAAACATTGTCGAGATAGTGAGGGAGGATGAACATGTTAGAACCGGCAGGTGAGACTTTCGGCAAATACCGCATCACCACCCGGTTGGGCCAGGGTGGTTTTGCCACGGTGTACAGGGCCGTGGACACCACCTTGGACCGCGAGGTAGCCCTCAAGGTGTTGGACCCGTTGCTCCTGCGTGACGAGACCTTCCTGATCCGCTTCCAGCGGGAAGCCAGAGCCGTAGCCCGTCTGAACCACCCCCATATCGTCACCCTCTACGAAATCGGCCAGCACCAGGGCCAGCAGTTTATCGCCATGCATTATCTGCCCGGCCCCACCTTGGCCCAGATCATCGCCCGGCAGAGAGCGATGAACCCGATGGAGGTAGTGCGCCTGGCGGAACAGGTGGCCTCGGCCCTGGATTATGCCCACAGGCAGGGCCTGGTCCACCGCGACGTCAAACCGGCCAACGTGCTGCTGAACGAGCGGGGCGAGGCGGTATTGACCGACTTTGGCATCGCCAGGGTGGTGGGGGAAAGCAGGATGCTGACCCGCACCGGGGCCAGCATCGGCACGCCGCAGTACATGGCCCCTGAGCAGTGGACTACGGGGCAGGTAGACGCCCGCAGCGACGTGTATGCTTTTGGCATCATGCTCTACCAGATGTTGACCGGGCAGGTGCCCTTTGACGGAGAGACGTCGCGCATCATGTATGGTCACGTGCACGAAGCGCCGCCTCCACCGCAGGCCCTGAACCCGGCCCTGCCGCCGGCTGTGGGGCAGGTGCTGTTGAAGGCGCTGGCCAAAGACCCGGCCCAGCGGTATGGCACGGCCGGGGAGCTGGTCGCCGCCCTGAAGGCGGCTCTGGCCGGGCAGAGGCTAGCCGAACCGCCGACTGTGGCCGTGCCCACCTCCCGGCCGGCCCCTGCCCGCCGCCGCGTACAACCCTGGCCCTGGGCGCTGGCCGGGCTGGCCGTGGTGGCGATCCTGGTCGGCCTGCTCCTGGCCCTGAGCGGGGGAGGCAGCGGG
>Ga0209018_1003272_pt1 | contig 10461 bp, 7 predicted proteins | sample YNPBryBLVA2012_FD_185814 | JGI IMG/M metagenome (GOLD analysis project Ga0209018, IMG submission 185814) | Anoxygenic and chlorotrophic microbial mat microbial communities from Yellowstone National Park, USA - YNP Bryant BLVA 2012 (SPAdes)... ...
ATGACGTTGTCGTAGGTGCCGCAGGAAAGGAGAAGCAAACCGCGCTCTTCGCAGGCATGAATGACGCGCTTGGTGATGGATTTGTCGGCCGGTTTGCCGTCCACGGTGAACTCGGTGCCGATCATCAGCCCCAGGCCGCGCACATCGCCGATGATGGGATACTGCTCCTGAAGTTTGCGCAGGCCACTCATCAACTGGACCCCGCGCCGGGCCGCGTTACCGATCATGTCTTCCTCGCGCATAGCGCGGATGGTGGCGACCGCCGCGGCGCAGGCCAGGGCATTGCCGCCGTAGGTGCCCCCATGCGAGCCAACCTGCCACTTCTTCATCAGGTCAAGGCGGCTGAAGACACCCGAAAGCGGCAGCCCCGAGGCGATGCCCTTGGCAACGGTCATAATGTCGGGAACGACGCCGAAATGCTCCTGGGCAAACCACTTTCCGGTTCGGCCAAAACCCGACTGCACTTCGTCGAGAATGAGCAGGAGACCGTGTTTGTCGCACAATTGGCGCAGTCCCTGCATGAAGGCCGCGGGCGGGTTGACGTAACCACCTTCGCCCAGCACCGGTTCGATCAACACAGCGGCAGTCTCAGCGGGAGAAGTCTGGGAGAGGAGCAGTTCTTCCAGGGCATTCAGGCAGTATTCGGTCGTCTTCTCCTCGCTCATGCCGAGTTTGTAGGCGTACGGGTACGGGGCAACGAAGACACCAGCCGGAAGCGGCTGGAAACCAGCGCGGTAGACGGTCTTGGAGGTCGTGAGCGCCATCGTTCCGGCAGTGCGACCGTGGAAACTACCCGAAAAGACGATGATATTGGGCTTCCCGGTGGCCGCGCGCGCCAGTTTGACCGCCCCTTCAATGGCCTCAGCGCCAGAGTTGCTGAAGAAGAAGCCGTCAATGGAGGGGTGGACGATCGTGCGCAATTCCCCAATAAGTTCCATCATCGGGCGATGGACGACGATGTTGGCCTGCGCATGGAGAAACAACCCGGCCTGTTCCCGGATGGCAGCCACCACCTTGGGGTGGCAGTGGCCGGTGTTGGTAACGCCAATGCCGCAGGTGAAATCGAGGTATTTCTTGCCATCTTCGGCATAGATGTAACAACCTTCGGCGCGATTGCTCTGGATCGGGAAAATGCGCGTCCAGACGGGGGACATGTGAGGAAAGTTTTCTTCGTAAATGTTGGTCATTGCACACCTCAGATAAGGGAAGGGGAGGAATTTCTTCCTCCCCTTCGGGAATTTATGCGGGGAGATATTCCGCCGCCCAGCCTACTTGTGATTTCTCCAGAGCGGCTTTGGTGGGGACGCCATCGGGCGTCCAGTCGTGCATCTGGTAGTAGAGATCGAGCGCTTTCTCGAATTCTTCTTTGCCAACGGCCACGCCCGCTGTCGGGCCGGTGCCACCCAATGGCTTGAAGAATTTCTTGGGCAAAGCATCTTCCTTGCGGGTAAAGCCTTCGCGGGCATTGAAGGTACGCATGAGATTGATGCGACGAATGCCCAGTTGGATAAGTTCGTCGAGGGTCACATCCCAACCGGTAACGGCGCGCACCATCTCGACCGTTTCGACCGGCCCAAAGAGACACCAGGCCGGCCCCCAAACAAACTGGCAAAGTTCGAGGCTGTCCATCATGCTGTAAAACGCCTGCCCGAGGTAAGCGAATTTGACCTTTTCTTCGCCGAGCGACATTTGCGGCGGTGGGTTGGTCAGCCCCATTGCAGCCAAACGCCCAAGGTAAAGATCAGAGGCCATGCCGTCCTCGTACATCCAGTCATGTTCGCTGGATTGATGGTCAGCGCCAAAGGGGTTGACGGCGTAGATAAGCGCCAGGGAACGCTTGGCCTGCGGCATGTGTGCCGGGGCTTCCTCGTTCTTGACGGTGATGAGGCACTCCTCGGCAGCCGGACCCCAAACCTTGGCCGCCCGCGCCGAGCCTTCGGCCAGGATCGACCCCAATTTGCCGCTCTTGGTAACGATTTGCTGGAGGACTTCGAGCATGGCGTCGGCGTTGCCAAAGCGCAGGTCAATGCCGCCAGTGTCTTCTTTGGTGATGATGCCTTTCTCGTAGCATTCCATAGCAAAGGCGATCGTTGCGCCGCACGAGATGGTGTCAACGCCATACATGGCGCAAATCTGATGGGCCAGCGAGACCGCCGCCAGGTCGCTCACGCCGCAGTAGGAGCCAAAGGTGCTGATGGTCTCATACTCCGCGCCGCCGTAGACGGGTTCCACCCTGTATTTCCCCTCGGTGATTTCCACCACCCGCTTGCAGCGCACGGTGCAGGCATAGCACGTATCGCGCTCTTTGAGAATGGTCTCGGCCATGCGCTCGCCGCTGATGGCTTCTGCCCCTTCGAACTGGCCCTCGTTGTAGTTGCGGGTGGGCAGCGTGCCAAAGGAATTTTGCGGCATAACCACGCTGGCCGTGCCGAGTTTGCCCAGGCCATCCACATCGGGGTTGGTGGGAATCCACTCGACGCCTTTTTTGTTGAGTGCCGCCAGGGCTTTGGGATCGGCGATGGCCGGTTTTTGCTTGCCGCGTACCACAATGGCGCGCAGTTTCTTGCTGGCCATCACCAGGCCCATGCCGGTCCGGCCATTGGCGCGGTTCGACATATTCATAATGGCCGAGAAGCGCACCCCTACTTCGGCTGCTGGACCGATTTGCATGACCTGAATTTTATCGTCGCCGAGTTCCTGCTGAAGGATTTTTTCGGCTTCGCCAGTCACTTTGCCAACCAAATGAGAGGCATCGCGTAACTCGGCCTTCCCGTCTATGATGGAGAGATAGACCCACCGGGGCGACTGCCCGTAGAAGACGACGCCATCATAACCGGCGAACTTGAATTCGGCCGGGAAAAAGCCCCCCGCCTGCGAGTCGCCAATAGCGCTGCTCATGGGCGATTTGGCATTGACGTTTATGCGGCTCTGACCGGCAATGGTCGCGCCGGTGACAACGCTGGGGAAGACGGTGAGCAGGTTCTCGGGTCCAAGCGGATCGGCGCCTTTGGGGACATTCTTCAGGATGTAGTACATCGCCATGGCCGAGCCGCCCATGTAGGTCCGGTAAAAGGACTCAGGCGGTGTTTCAACCGTGATCTTGCCAGTCGTCAAGTCCACGTGCAGAATTTTTCCGTGATAACCGTAAGGCATAGTTCCTCCTCTTGTAAAAATTGTCGAGGCCTGCAGGGATTACTCAATTCCCTCGGGCGTTTTGCTCCAGGCAAAGATATTTGTGGTGTTCACAGGATTGCCGTTGATGTCAGTGAGGGCTTTGGGCGGGTCAACCTTCTGGGTGAGAAGGGAGACGACAACCAGGAAAATCACGGAGATGAAGAAGGCCGGGGTGGAGGCAATGTAAATCGAGTCCCAGACCACTTCATCGGTCATCTCACCTTCATACACAACCGGCAGCACGTAGGTGTTCATCCAGACAAAGGTCAGGATGATCCACGAGACGACCCCGCTGAAGAAGGAAGCCAGCGCGCCCCAGTGATTGGCTTTCTTCCAGTACATGCCAATCAGGTAAGGCGCAGCCATGCCCACCAGGATGGACGTGTTTGCCAGCACTGCCAGTTTGTAAATGGTGGAGGCATAGAGCGCAATCAGGAGGCTCAAGACACCGCTGACGAGCAGGCTGATGCGGGTGAGGCGCAAGGTGGCCTTGTCTGAGAGATCCGGTTTGAACACTTTGACAATGTTCTCGGTAAACATGGTGGCGCCAGCCAGCAGAGAACTGTCAGAGGTGCTCATCAGTGCGGAGGCCAGAGAAGCGATAAAGACAGCCACAAGAATAGGTGGCAAATACTTCATTGCCATCAGAATCAGCACGAATTCCGTCTGCGAACCCTCGAGGTCAGGACCAAGAGCGCCATATGCTGTCACACCGATCAAGGGAGAGAGAACACCAAAGCCGAGGTAAAGCGCCCCTGCCAGAAAGGTAGCCTTGACAGCGGTATCTTCGTCTTTCGCGGCGCACGTGCGTTGGAGATAGTCCTGCGCAGGAATGGCTCCCAGGCCCAGGGACAACCAGGCAGCGATGTAATAGAACCACCCATGAATCCCAAAGTAGCCATAATAACCATCTTCAGCAGTGGGCCAAATGGCAAATGTGTGGGTCGTGTACTGCGCCCCCGTCATAGCAAACATGTTATCAAAGCCGCCCACCGTGATGACAATGCCAGCGGTGATGATGAGCAAGCCAATCGAGGTCAGGAACATCTGCATAAAATCGAGGGCAGTATCGGCCCACAGGCCCCCCATCAAGGTGTAGAGCGTGACGATGACAGTGACCAGAATCATGCCCCACGAGAGCGGCCACCCCAAAAGGGATTGCAAAATAGCGCCGCCTGCCACAATCTGGGCGGCCGTCCAGCCGAAGTAGGTGATGATCTGCGTCAGCGTGCCAACCACTGACATGGCCGTTCCGTAACGGTGCTGGAAAAAGTCCATGATGGTCACGTACTGGGCGCGTCGTGCCAGGCGAACAACAAAGATACCAGCAATGACCAGACACATGGTCGCGCCGAACGGATCGAACACCACTCCCTGGAAGCCATAGGAGTAGGCTTCGGAACTGGACCCCATGAGAGTCTCGGCGGCAAACCAGGTCGCCATGATGGACGGCGCAGCCATCCACAACGGCAGGCGGCGGCCAGCGAGAACATAGTCTACGTTATTCTCAACCTTTCTGGATGCCCAAAAACCAATGAGCATACGGATGATCAGGATGACAACGATCCCCCCAATAATCAAACCTGCATATTCATATGCTTGAAAATCCATCTCACATTCTCCTTTGAAAATATGGCTGGCGCGGCGGCTAAGCCGCGCCAGCAGATTTACATTTCTTTGATCCCGTAGGGGAAACCGTAAGAAGCCATCTTTTCCATGAAGGGAATGGGATCAAAGGCTTCGGGGCCAAGCACGCCGACGCCCTTCCAGATGCCGTGCTCCAGCAAATCCATGCCAATCACAGCATTGAAGGCAGTCTGGGCGACCACAGCCTGGCAGCCAAGACGCTTCATGCATTCCTCGTTATCTGCTACCTGATAGATATATACTTGCTTTTCTTTGCCATCTTTCTTACCCTTCACCCACGTGCCGGCGCACGTCTTGCCAAACATTTTATCGCCCAGGTGAGCCGGATCGGGCAAGCAGGCAGCAACCACATCACGCGGCGCCACCCAGACATCCTTGACTTTGATAGGTTCTTTGTTGTCCAGGCCAAGCATGTGCAGGGTCTTGAGAACACCGATGAACTGGTCGCCCAGAGCATACTTGAAAGTAACACGCTTGCAATTGATCCAGCGCGGCACCAGCAGGACTTCCTCGTGCTCGACGTTGATGCACTCCAGTTTGCCAATACCCTCCGGAAATTCAAAAATCTCCGGCTCAGAGAAAGGCGGCGTGGTGTACCAGCCTTTGTCTTTTTCCCAAATCACCGGGGGATTGAGGCACTCTTCGATGGTGGTCCAAATGGAGAAGTTGGGGGCAAACTCATAGCCGCGCACTTCCAGGTTTGAGCCATCGCGCACGCCGATTTCTTCGATTTCATCGAAGAGATAATCGGCAGCGTAGCGGGCAAAGACATCTGCCATGCCAGGCTCTACGCCCAGGCCAAGCAGCGCCAAAATGCCTTTTTCTTCCCACTTTTTGGCGCGTTCGAACTGGTAGTCGCCCAGTTTGACGCCACACTGCTCGTAGGGTTTTTCAGGATGCGGCTCCGAAAGCGTCATGGCCATGTCCATGTAGTTGCAGCCGACGTTATAGGCGGCTTCAAAAATCGGGACATTGAAGGAAGGATCGCAGGCATTCATGATGAGGTCCACGTCATATTTCCTGGCCAGAGCCTCGACCATTTCCTGTTTGCTGGCATCCACCCATTCGATGGGGAAGCGCTGTGGGTCGCCCAGTTTCGCCTGAACTTCTTTCAGGCGTTCCCGGTTGTAATCACTCAAGACCATTTGTTCCATCCAGGGTTGTCCTTTGGCAATGACCGCAATGGCCTCACCGACGCCTCCGGTCCCAACGAGTAAAACTTTCATGGTAGCATCTCCTTTTGAAAAAAAAATTTGCATCCGGATGTGCCGGGAATTGCTAAAAGTAAACTTCCTTTACAATTTTGAGATGCATGAAGGTCTCAGACTCGCGAACGCCCTGGATTTTGTAGAGGCGTTCGGTCAGGAATTGCAACAAATGGGCCTGATCGCGGCAAATGACTTCAGCAATGATGTCATAGGAGCCGCTCGTGATGATGAGATACACCACTTCGTCCAGGGCAGCAATCTGTTCAGCAACTGCCATTAACTGGCTACCATCAGCGCGAATGCCAATTAACGCCATGGTGCTGTACCCCATGAGCAGAGGGTCAGATACAGCCACCACTTTCAAAATGCCCGTCTCCACCAGGCGGCTATAGCGCAAGCGAATCATGCCCGGCGAAACGTTCAATTGCTTGGCAATTTGCGAGAATGGCACGCGTCCATCCTGGCGCAAAGCCGCAATAATTTGCAAGTCAATTTCATCTAATTGTGGGGATTGGGATGTGCTGTTTATGCTGTTCATGCAAAAATATTACAACTTTTTATCAGTAAAGTCAATAATTTTATGCGTTTTATGTAAAAAATCACGCTAAATTATGCGCTTTGTCATATCGTCCCTGATGGCATAAAGCCATCAGGGACGATAACAGAATTTACCAATCAATCATCATATTCTTCGGGACGCATTTTGCGCAGAGCATCTTTGAGGGGATTGACCCCAAAGATGTTCTTGAACGAAATGTCCATCGGGTTGCCGTCAATATCGGTGATCGGCTTGGGCGGGTCAAGTTTCTGGGTAAACAGAGAAACCAAAATGACCAGGCCCAGAGAGACAAAGAAAGCCGGGAATGAACCGATATACACCGCATCCCAGAAGGCGCATTCCATATCGCCCTCGCATACCACAACGGTCGGATCGCCGCCCGCCAGGCCGGAATTCATGGCAATGAGAAGGAAGATCACCCAGGCAATGAACCCGCCAACATAGCCAGCCACAGCCCCCCATTGATTGGTCTTCTTCCAGTACATGCCCAACGCAAAGGGAGCAAACAGGCCAACCAGCAGCAGCGACCAGGCAACCACGCCCAACTCATAGATGACAGCCGCCGTGACCGCAATAATGACGCCCACCGTACCATTAATGCCCACCATGATGCGCGTCCACTTGACCTCTTCCTTCTCGTCCAGTCTCTTGCCAAAGAGCGGGAACAGGTTCTGGGTCACGACCGAAGCACCCGCCAGCAGGGAACTGTCTGATGTGCTCATCAAGGCAGAAGCCAATGCCGCCATAAAGATAGCCGTCAGCACCGGAGGAACGTACTGGATAGCCGCAGCCACCAACACACCATCTGGGTTTTCAACTGCCGGATTGAGTTTGAACATCATGATGCCAATCAACGGCGACATGATGCCAAAGAACAGGTAAAGCACACCGGCCATGTAGGTGCCCCAGACCGCCGTGGCTTCGTTGCGGCCCGACATGGAACGCTGGAACAGGTCCTGGGTTGGGACGGAACCAAAACCGATGGCCATCCAGGCAGCCACCCAATACATCCATCCCATACCGCCAAAGTAGCCGAGATAGCCTGCCTCTCCTTGCATATCTGGCAGCAAAGTGAATGGCTTGGGGTTGTACAGTGTTTCAGAGATGCTGGTCAGACCTTCCCAGCCACCTACCTGATGGAGAGTGAAAAGGAAGATAATCAGGATACCGCCAGCCGTGAAGAACATCTGGATGAAGTCCAGCAAAGTGTCGGCAAACATGCCGCCCAGCATGGTGTAGCCGGTCACCCACGCAGCCACCAGGACCATGCCGACCTCAACCGGCACAGAGGGGAACAGGGCATTCACAATCGTGCCAGCCGCCACCATCTGCGCGCCGGTCCAGACAAAGTAGGTCATCAATTGCAGAATCGAGGCCAGGATCGTCATTCCTTTGCCAAAGCGGCGCTCAAAGAAGTCCACCACCGTCAGGTAGCGGGCACGGCGCATGACGCGGGTGAAGAGAAAGCCCGACAGGAAGAGGCAGGCTGAAGCGCCAAAGGGGTCAAAGATAACGCCCTGGAAGCCATACTGATACGCGGTGGACGAAGCGCCCATCAGTGTCTCAGCGGCAAACCAGGTCGCCATGACCGACGCGCCGACCATGTAAATTGGCAGACGGCGTCCGGCTACGATGTAATCGGCTGCATCTGAAACCTTGCGCGAGGCCCAATAACCGACTCCCATGCGAATGGCAAAGAAGCCGATAATGAAGGTCACGATGAGCCACACGTACTGATAACCTTGCAAGTCCATAGTCTTCTCCTTTGATAAATTTAGAGTTTTTTGGCAACTTCCGCCACAGTCTCTTCGAGGCGAGAAAGCCCTTCGTCAATTTCCTCGTAAGTGATTACGAGAGGCGGCTCAATTCGAATAGTGTGAGCACTGGTCAGTGTGCCTGCCACCAGGACGCCACGCTTGAACATGCCAGCCGCAACCTGATAACCAATTTCAGGGCTTTGGAAATGCTGGCCAATCAACAAACCGCGACCGGTGACGCCTTTATAAATTTGCGGATACTTCTCCGCCAACGCTTTGACTCTCGGCAAGATGTAATTGCCCTTCTCGGCAGCCACTTCCCAAAGTCTATCCCGCAGAGTGACGTTAATGGCTGCGATCGCCGCCGAGCAAGCCAGAGCACCGCCGCCCGTGGTGGTCGTATGAATAAACGGATTGGGATACATCATACATTGCCAGATTTCTTCTGTAGAGCAAAAGGCGCTAACCGGCATTACACCCCCGCCCAACGACTTTGCAACAGCGATAATATCAGGCTCAACGCCCCAGTGGTCAACTCCCCACAGTTTCCCGGTCCGGCCCAGGCCGGTTTGCACTTCGTCAGCAATCAAGAGTGTGCCATACTTGCGGGTCGCTTCGCGAATGCGCGGCCAGAAATCATCGGGGGGAACAATGCCGCCGGCTTCACCCTGAATCGGCTCAAACAACACAGCCGCCACTCCAATGCCGACTTTATCACAGATATCGAGTTGTCTTTCAACAGCATCGGCATCACCAAAGGGCACATGATAGACCGGACCGCCGTAAAGCACGCCCGGCGGTTGGCGATAGTCAGACTTGCCCATCATCGAGAGCGATCCCATCGTCTTGCCATGGAAGGCCTTGACGCCGACGATGAAGGCCGACTTTTTGGTGTACATCTTGGCCAGTTTGATGGCCCCTTCCACCGCCTCCGTTCCACTGGCGCAGAAGAACGAGTACTTGATGTCGCCAGGGGTAATATCGGCCATCAACCGCGCCAGCACCCCGCGCAAGGGGTCAATCAGTTCCTGGCTTGGCATGGGGGTACGCTTCAATTGCGCCGCCACGGCTGCCACGACATCCGGATGGCCCCAGCCATGATTCATCATGCCATAACCACCCAGAAAGTCAATAAACTTGCGCCCGAGGACATCCTCAAAGATGGCGCCGCGGCCTGTCCATTCTGTAGCCGCCCACTGGCCGGCTTCGGTTACCGATTTACGGTATTCCAGCCAGCCCTTGTTGAAATGCTCGGCAAAGTTATATTTGGATTCCTCGATAATCCACTTGCCGACGTCTTCCGGAACGGTCTCTTGTTTGATAATTTCAAGCCATTTTCCGGAATATTCCAGTGCATGCTCTAAATTCTTAGACATCGCTCCTCCTGAACAAAAAAATAATGCCTTCCATAACGAGGAAAATTCCTCATGAAGGCATTTGTGCACCTTTCATCGGCTGCTCCACGCGGCGCGGAACTCGCCACTGATAGACATCTTTCATCACAATCGGCACAATGGAAGTCGCTGTCTTGCGGACACCTTTCATCTGGCCAATCACTTCGGTCGCAAAACGGTAAACTTCCTCCGCACTACGACCCACCACCTGAACCGAGACATCGGTTTCGCCAATGGAGCAGGCCACATAACTGACACATTCATATTCCGTCAGCGCCTGCGCCACTTCGCGGATATAGGCCGGCTCGACCTCAATCACCACATCTGCCACAATGGTGTAGCCGAATTTCCTGGGATTGGCAATAGCGCTGATTTTGATCAGCCCTTCTTTGACCATGCGCTCGATCCGGTAGCGCACAACTCGCTCCGAAACATTTCCCACCCGACGCGCAATTTCAGCAGCGGGCATGCGCCCATCTTCCATCAAAAGGTCTATAATTGCCAGGTCTATTTCGTCGTTTTCCGACATCTTTATTCTCTTTTTTGTTTTTTTCGCTCACGAACAAGTATAATTTAATCGTTTTTAGACAAAATTCAAGTGACAATTGTCACCTTTTTGAATATTAAGACTCCACTGCAAAAACCCTGAAGTTTCACCACGAAGACACGGAGTCACAAAGTTTCCTTTCATTTACTTACTCGTGTCTCCGTGTCTTTGTGGT
>Ga0209018_1003274_pt1 | contig 10456 bp, 9 predicted proteins | sample YNPBryBLVA2012_FD_185814 | JGI IMG/M metagenome (GOLD analysis project Ga0209018, IMG submission 185814) | Anoxygenic and chlorotrophic microbial mat microbial communities from Yellowstone National Park, USA - YNP Bryant BLVA 2012 (SPAdes)... ...
ACGGCTGCGGTGACCATCGTGCGCCGGGTTCAGCCCCCCTCCCAGCCTCCCCCCGCTGGGGGGAGGAGCCGGGTGCCCCCAGCGGGGGAGGGTCAGGGAGGGGGCGCAACCCCTGCCTGGAGGCGGGCCGGCGTAGGGGCAGGGTTTCCCCGCCCCTACGCCGCTGGTCCCGGCTTCTCCCGCCCGGAGGTTCCCGGGGCGCACCCCTCCTAACGTGAACCTACGCCCTCGGCGAGGGGGGATGGGGCAACCGGGTTTCCCCCTACCTCCACCTGGTGGGAGGGTTTGGGAGGGCGCAGCCCGCAAGCAGGGGATGGGGCAAGCGGGTTTCCCCATCCCCTCGCCCAGCGGGAGGGCGTGGGCGAGCGCAGCCCGCGTGCGAATGCGGGCCGGAGGCCCGCGCACCCAGGCCCCTGCCCGCGGGAGCGATGGTCGCTCACCCTTCGGTGATGCCAGCGGCGGGAGTCAGCCCCTCCCCGGCGAACTGCAACTGGTAGAGCCGGTAGTAATAGCCGCGCCGGGCCAGTAACTCCTCGTGGCTGCCATCCTCGACCACGCGGCCTTGATGCAACACGATGATGCGGTCAACGTGCCGGATGGTGCTGAGGCGATGGGCGATGATGATGCTGGTCCGGCCCCTGAGCATGCGTTCCAGCGCCGTCTGGATCAGGGCCTCAGTTTCGGTGTCGACGCTGCTTGTGGCTTCATCGAGCACCAGCAACACCTCGGGGTTGAACGCCAGCGCGCGGGCGAAGGCCAGCAACTGCCGCTGGCCGACCGACAGGTTCGCGCCCCGCTCACGCACTTCGTGGTTGTAGCCGCCCGCGAGCCGCTCGATGAATGGCGCCGCGTTCACCAGTTCGGCGGCCCGGCGCACCTGCTCGTCCGTGATGGCCTGGTTGTGCAGGCGGATGTTGCTGGCAATCGTCCCCGAGAAGCAAACGGGGTCCTGGGGCACCGCCGCCACGTGACGCCGCAGTTCGCGTTGCGGCAGGTCGCGAATGTCCACCCCATCGAGGGTGATCGCGCCCTCTTGCACGTCGTAGAAACGGGCAATCAGGCTCACCAGGCTGCTTTTGCCCGCGCCGGTGGCGCCGACCACCGCCACGGCCTGCCCGGCGGGAATGGTCAGCGAGATGCCCTTGAGCACCGGTTCGGCGGGATCGTAGCCGAAGGTGACATTGTGAAAGGCGATCTCGCCGCGGACGGGGGTGGGCAGCGTGGCCGGGCGGATGGGGTCGCGCACCTCTGCTTCGGTGTCGAGCACGCCGAAGATGCGCTCGGCGGAAGCCATGGCCGCCTGGAGCACGGTATAGCGTTCGGCAAGGTTGCGGATAGGCTGGAAGGCACGCTCGGTGTAAAGGATGAAGGCCGCCAGGGCGCCCAGGGTGGCCCATCCTGCCAGCACGCCCTGGCCTCCGCCGTAGAGCAGGGCCGCCGTGGCGATAGCGGCCATCAGTTGCACCGAGGGCAGAAAGAGGGCGAAGATCACCACCGAGCGCAGGTTCGCTTCGACATAGGCGGCGTTCAATGTATGAAAGCGCGCCCGGCTGGCCCGCTCGCGGCCAAAGAGCTGGGTCACCAGCACCCCGCCGATCTGCTCGTTCAGATAGGCGTTAATCTGTGCCAGCCGCTGCCGCACCAGGCGATAGGTCGCGCGCATCAGCCGCTGGTAGATCGCAACGATCAGCGCCAGAACCGGCAGCGTCGCCAGGCTGATCAACGCCAGGCGCCAGTTCAGCGCGAACATGATCGTCACAATGCCGATCAGGGTGACCAGGTCGGCCAGGATCAAGATCAGGCCCTCGGTGAGGAACTCGTTGAGGGCTTCCACGTCGTTGGTGATCCGCGTGAGCAGGCGCCCGACCGGGTTGCGGTCAAAGAAGCTCAGGCTGAGGCGCTGGATGTGCCGGAAGAGCGTGACGCGCAGATCCTGCATCACCGTCTGGCCGACGCGATTGATCAGGTAGGTGTGGGCGTAGCGCAGGGCGAAGGTCGCCAGCAGGACGCCCAGGTAGAGGGCGAAGATCGGAGCGAGGCCCTCCAGGTGCCCGGCGCGGATCGGCCCGTCAATGGCCCGCTGCACCAGCAGCGGCGGCACGATCTCGGTCAGCATCGCGCCTACGAGCAGGAGCGCCGCCACGAGCAGCGAGCGCCAGTGCGGCGCCACGAAGACGCTCAGCCGCCGCACCAGGCGCGCGTCATAGGCCTTGCCGAGGATCGTGTCCTCATCGAAGCCGTGTGACATAGGGACTCCTCTAACCATCAGGACGTACGCGGTGGAGGGGATGCGGGGAGGCGAAGCCTCCCCGCATCCCCCTGTTCCCGCCCGCGGCGGCCAGGCGACCTGGCGCAACCCCCACGGCCCTCCCGCCGCGGGCGGGCAACAACCGGTTCGTGAGGGGCCTGCGGCTCTCCACTCCTCCCCGCTGGAAGGTGACTGCGTAATACCATTTCCTGTTGAACTTTCCGCATTGGTCGGAGTGCGGGATCGCACGGTGACGCCCTGCGGGGCAATCCACAATCCAAAATCGGCAATCAACAATGGTATAACTCTTCTAACCATGAAGATAGGCTGTTCACGGGAGGGTTTGGGAGGGCGCAGCCCTCCCAGGAACAACCTTTGCGCATCCCGCTGGTGTGGAGCAGGTGGGTGGGGAAACCTGGTTTCCCCACCCCCTCACCCGGCGGGCGGATGTGGTACCTGGCAGACCACGCGGCGAACCTGATGGTCTTTGAACAATTACTCCGCTCTAGCCCGCGCAGGCGGGCTTCGCATTCCGTAGCCGAGGGGTTTAGCCCCACGGCCAGCCCGGCAGAGCAGATGCATTGCTCAAAGACCATCAGCCCCACGGCCAGCCCGGCGGAGCGGATGCATTGCTCAAAGACCATCAGGTTCCCCTTCCAACTCCGCCGTAAGCAACTCGCGGCGGTACATCGCGGCGTAGCGCCCCCCCTGGCGCAGCAGTTCCGTGTGCGCGCCCCGTTCGACGATCCGTCCCTCGTGGAGCACGATAATCTGGTCGGCCTCGCGGGCGGTGGCAATACGCTGGGCGATGATGATACTGGTGCGGCCGCGCACGACCTCGCGCAGCCCGGCCAGGATCTCGGCGGCGGTGTGGGTATCCACGCTGCTCAGGGCATCGTCGAGCACCAGCACGGGGGGATCGCGCAGCACCGCGCGGGCGATGGCGACGCGCTGCTTCTGCCCGCCCGAGAGCGTCACGCCGCGCTCGCCGACCAGCGTATCGAGGCCATTGGGGAACTGGTGCAGGTCGTTCACCAGGCGCGCAACCTCGACCGCGCGGCTCAGGCGCGCCTCCAGGTCCGGCGCGTTCGCGTCGTCGACGCCAAAGGCCACATTCGCCCGCAGCGGCAGGCTGAAGAGGAAGGTCTCCTGGGGCACGTAGGCGATCGCCCGCCGCAGATCGGCCAGGTCAAGCTGGCGCACATCCAGCCCATCGAGGAACACCGCGCCGGCATCGGGGTCGCGCACACGGGCCAGCAGACCGACCAGGGTCGTCTTTCCGGCGCCGGTGGCGCCCACGATCGCCAGGGACCCGCCAGGCGGAATGGAGAAGGAGATGTCCTGGAGCAGCCAGGGCGTGGCGCGGCCTGGCGTGCCGGAGGCGGGATCCTCGGCCCAGCGCACCCCCACCCCGCGATACTCCACGGCGCCGCGGGGGGCGGGGAGGCGCAGCGCGTGGGGCGGCGAGGTGATGGCCGGCGGCTGGTGCAGCACCTCAACCAGGCGGCCCATGGAGGCGGCGGCCTGCTGGTACAGGGAGAGCATCCAACCCAGGATGATCATCGGAAAGGCCAGCAGGCCGAGGTAGGCGTTGAACTGCACCAGCTCCCCCACGCTCATCGCCCCGGCGGCCACCTTGCGCCCGCCGACGAACAGCACTAGCGCGGCCACTATGCCTAGACAGAGGGTCATACTCGGCCAGAGCAGGCCGCTGAGCAGCACGTAGCGCAGGTTCAACTCGCGGTAGCGGCGGTTATCCTCGGCGAACACCGCCAGTTCGGCCTCCTCCTGGGCGTAGGCCTTGATCGTGCGGATGCCCGAAACATGCTCCTGCGCGCGGGTGGAGAGCGCTCCGAACTGATCCTGCACACGGGTGAACGCCGCGCGCATGCGCCCGCCGAGAAGCACGAAGATCAGCGTGGTCACCGGCAGCAGGAGCAACACAAGCAGGGCCAGCGCCCGGTCAATCGCCAGCATAAAGGCCGCCGCGGCGACAAAGGTGAACACCGCGGTCGCCGAGCCATTCAGACCAGGACCGAGGACCTGGCGCACCGCGCTGAGATCGTTGGTGGCGCGGGCCATCAGGTCGCCGGTATGGTTGCGGCCGAAGAACGTCTGGTCCAGCCGCAGATAGTGGGCAAAGAGCGCGGCGCGCAGGTCGAACTCGATATGGAAGGCCGTACCGGAGAACAACATGCGCTGGAGGAAGCGGAAGCATCCCTCGGCGAGGGCCGCCATGATCAGCAGGCTGCTGTAGCGCAGCAGGCTAGCGGCGGCGAACTGGCCGGCGGCGAAGGCGTCCACGGCCAGGCGCAGCACGAAGGGGCCCAGGGCGCTGACGGCGGCGGTGATGGAGGCGCAGAGAGCGCCGGCCAGCAGGCGCCAGCGGTAGCGGGCGACGAAGGGCAGCAGGTGACGCAGATGGGTCATGGCGCGAACCTCGGGGCGAGCGACGGGCGCGGAACGGCGCGCGGAAACGCGCGCGGCGACGGCATCGCAGGGAGTATAGCACCGGTGCGGGGCGAAGGGGTCAGTCACGCGACGGATGTTGACCAAAGCTGGCTGGTTTGTAGCCGGATCGCCACTTTTTGCTTAAAAGCAACGATTGACAATTTTTCTTGCCTTCTATATAATTTAGGGCAGTATAAGGTATTTACATCCTATACCTTTCCCGCTGTGCAACTCCCGCCGTGAGGGTGGAGGGAGGGGCATGCAACGCCAGGATCGCGAGGTGTGCCTGGCGCCCGGTCAGTGGTCCCGTTGTAGTAGCTGGAGGTTCATCCATGCGCGAAGAAGACAATCTGGTCCCCCCGAAATGGCGGTCGCTGTTCAACAACCAGGACTGGCTGATGCACGACATCGTCGTGAAGTCGTTCTGGGCCTTTGGCGTGATCGCCGCGATCGCGCACCTGCTGGTGTGGCTGTGGCGTCCGTGGTTGAGCGCCGGTCTCTGAGGCCGGGTAAGCAGGTGGTGTCGTTGTAATGGTTTGCCTTCCAACGTAAGGAGCGGCCTATGCCTCCACGCAGTCCAGTGCGCACCAACATCGTCCTTTTTACGATCCTGGGTTTCGTTGTCGCGCTGCTGATCCACTTCATCGTGCTCAGTTCGGTTCGCTACAACTGGCTCGACAACCTGACTCCAGCAGGCACGCCCGCCGGCGTCTTGATCCTGCACTACCTGGGCGCCCTGCTCGGCTGAGACCCGTGGCGCCCGGCGCTCGATGGCGGCTGGAGCACCACGGGGTTGGCAACAACCGCCAGCAGGGGGTGCTGGCGGTTGTTGCCATCTTACGGCCCGGGATTATTCCGGTTTTTGCACATAGAACATTATTTGACCTTCCAAAGCATCGGGTGTATACTGACAGGTGCATGGTCAGGGTCAACCACTCTCGCTTTCCTTGGCGTTTTATCCGCGTCCCGCACTCCCCCGAGGCAGGCTGTGCAGCGCGACCGCCCTCCTGACGCCCTGACGTATATGTCGGAGCCGGCTGCCCCTGGTGCGGTGGCGCCGGGCTGCTGACCTGGAGCTCGAGGAGACCTCTATGCAAGCGCCAACCCGGCCCAGTGATCGACAGGCTGCGATCTTCATTTCGGTGGCCGTTGGCATCGTCGTTGCCGTGGTGACGACGGCAGTGTTCTGGTGGGTGTATAGCCTGGTGCTCGCCCCCGAACGCGCCGCTGCCGCTATCGCCGCCGCGACCCCCTGGAGCCCGAGCGATGGCATTAAGGTGATCACCAGCGCGCAACCCAATACGCCCACCGATGGCCGCCAGCCATGGCTCGGCGAACAGGCCTGGACGGAAGGGGTTCAGGCTGGCCAGGCGTGGGTGCAGGCCAATCCGAACACGGTCAACGTGCAGGTGCTCGCCGGGATGACGTCGGCGCAGATCTGGACGTACATGCAACAGTACGTGTCCGGCGCCCTCGGGGTTGGATGCCAGTACTGCCATAACATCCAGAACTTCGCCAGCGACGAGTACCCGCAGAAGATCGCCGCCCGCAACATGCTCTACCTGGTGAGCGATGTTAACGCCGAGTTTATCGTGAACCTGCCCAACTGGCGCGGAAACTATGTGCAGTGCGCCACCTGCCATAACAACGCGCCTAACAACCTGGAGAGCGTCAGCGTCCAGTTCATCAAGAGCGTCCCCGATATTCTGGTGACGGTCGATCCGCTCGATGAGAACGGCGTGGCGATCACCGATCCGGCGCTCAAGCCCGAAGCCCTGCAACAGCCGATCAGTCTCCAGGACTCGGTGCTCTACTACCTCTACAACTACTTCGTCTGGAAACCGTTCGACCCCAATGTTCCCGAAAGCGGTCGTGGCGCCCTGGCGCTGACCTACGACGGCGGGCGCACCCAGGAGCAGGTGACCATCAACCAGAACGTGATGAACTACCAGTCCTGGTCGCTGGGCGTCGGCTGCACCTACTGCCACAACTCGCGCAACTTCGTTGGCTATGAGCTGGAGACGGCCAGCAATATCTCCAATCCGCAGTACGGCTATAACAAGCTCAAGGCCCAGCGCATGTTGCAACTCACCACCTGGCTGAAGGAGAACTGGACGACCTACGGGGCCATCCCCAAAGACGCCATTCCCTCCGAACTGGAAGGTGGCGCGAGCCGCTTCTCCTACCAGCAGATCGATGGGCAGTTCTACAACGTGCCGGGTTGCTACACCTGCCACCAGCGGGCAGCAATTCCTAAGGCGGCGATCAATCAGGCGACGATCCCGGCCGGCGATGCCGGGGTGGTGGTCCTGCCGCCCATCCTGCGTGGAACGCCGTAGGTGGCAGCGCGGGGCGCCATGATATCGGCGCCCCGCGCTGCAACTCCCTGCCTAGAATCGAGCCGTCAATGAGTGACACCCACAAAGGCTCAGGCCTCGCCCCCGCGCCTACCCCGGCCACCCCCCCGCTCGCTTCGCCTGTTCCCGGCCTGCGCGGTACCCTCTCCCGCTCCATCACACTGATGAAGCCGGTGACCTGGTTCGCGCCTGCCTGGGCCTTCCTCTGCGGCGCGGTAGCCAGCGGCGCCCTGTCGTGGCAGCTTGAGCCGATCAGCCGCCTGGCCCTCGGCATTCTGATGGCCGGCCCCATCCTCTGCGGCATGTCGCAGGTGGTCAATGATTACTGTGACCGCGACGTGGACGCGATTAATGAGCCCTATCGCCTCATTCCCTCCGGCCAGGTCAGCCTGCGCCACGTCCATATCCTGGCGCTCATCCTTACCTGGCTCGGCACCTCTATAGCTTTTATCCTCGGCGGTCAGGTGGCCCTCTTCGTCGGTCTTGGCCTCATCGCCGCGCTGGCCTACAGCCTGAATCCCGTGCGCGCCAAGCGCAATGGCTGGATCGGCAATGCGCTGGTGGCCATCTCCTACGAGGGTCTGGCCTGGATGGCCGGTCACGTTGCCTTTGCCCCCCTCACCACCCAGAGCGTCGCGATTGCGCTGCTCTACTCCTTCGGCGCCCACGGCATCATGACTGTCAATGATTTTAAGAGCATGAAGGGCGACGCCGTGATGGGCATTCGCTCCATTCCGGTGCAGTATGGCAAGGTGGCCGCCGCGCGCATGGTGGTGACGATTATGGGCCTGGCCCAGATTGGCGTGATCGTGCTGCTCGTCGCCTGGGGCCATCCGATCGCCGCGGGTATGGTGTTCCTGCTCCTCGCCGCCCAGAGTGTTCCCAATGTGCGCTTCATCCGCGACCCGGAGCATAACGAGGTGTTCTTCAACGCCACCGCGATCATGCTCTACGTCTGGGGAATGCTGGCCGCGGCGATTGGCCTGGCTTCCTGAGGGTCGCTGCGCGACCGCGGCGAACGGGCGCTCCGCTGCTGGCAGGCGCCCCTTTCTTGGAGCGAGAACTGGGGGAATTATGACGCAACGTGTGGTGATTGTCGGCGCCTCGGTGGGTGGCGCCACGGCGGCTATCACCCTCCGTGGCCTGGGGATCGAGACGGTGCTGATCGAGCGCGAGCTGGCCAGAGCCAAGCCCTGTGGGGGCGCGGTGCCCCCCGCTGCCTTCAAGGAGTTCGATCTGCCCGCCACGCTGATTGACCGCAAGGTCACCCACTGTCTGGTGGTGTCACCCTCCGGCCAGGAGACCCACATTGATGTTGCCGGCAGCGTGCCCGGCGCCGACGATTATGTGGCTATGGTGCGCCGCGAGGTTTTCGACGGCTTCCTGCGCTCCCGCGCCCAGCAACGCGGCGCGGAGTTGATCCATGCCCAGCTTACCGGTCTGCGTGTCGAACGCCACGGGGTTACCGTCTCCTACCGGCGCATGGACGATGGCAGCGAGCAAACCATCACCGCCGACGCGGTGATCGGCGCCGATGGAGCCTACTCCCCCACCGCGAAGTTCCTGCGCCTGCCCAATCTCCCTCGCGCGATCGCCCTGCAGGAACGCATCGCCCTGCCCGATCGCCAGATGGCCCGCTGGGAGCGGACCGCCGATCTCTACCTCGGCCACGATGTCAGCCCCGATCTCTACGCCTGGGCCTTTCCCAAACGCGACCATATCGCCGTCGGGGTGGGCGCGGGGCCAGGCCATACCGCCCGGGTCCGCACCCTGCTCGCCAATCTCAAGGCGCGTCTCGGCCCGGCCCTCGAAGGGGGCCGCGTGCTGTTGCGTGAGGCCCATGCGCTGCCTATGGAGCCCCGCAAGCATATGGCCTTCGACCGCGCCATGCTGATCGGCGACGCCGCCGGCCTCGTCGTGCACACGTCCGGCGAGGGGATCTACTGGGCTATGAAGAGCGGCCAGATTGCCGCCCAGGTGCTGGCCCAGCACCTCGACGTTCCCAGCGCCGCCCATCTGCGGGCCTACGAGCGGCTCTGGTGGGATCAGTACGGCTCGATGTACGCCTTCTTGCGCTGGTTGCAAACATGGGGCTACGGCAACGAACGGCAGATGGAGGTCTTTACCGAAATGTGCCGCAACCCCGATGTGCAACGCCTCACCTTCGATAGCTACATGCACAAGCAGATGGCCCCGGCGCCCTGGTTGGCCCAGCTCCGTATGACCTGGGACATCATTCGCGCCGAGGCGCGGAACTACCTCCACCGGCGCGCGCCCTTGCGCGAACAGCGCGCCTATGTTGCCGTGGGGGCCGGGGAACCCTCGTTGTAAGTGTTCACATTTCTCCTGGGAGCGCGGGCATCTTGCCCGCGGAGACGCGACGGGGGCGAAACGCCCTCGCTCGCAGGCCCGTGGGTTACCCCAAGTGTGAACAGTTACCCCTCGTTTCCCCACAGCTCTACTCTACCACCAGCACTCCCTTCATCCCGGCAACGTAGTGCCCCGGGAAGGTGCAGATAAACTCATACGTGCCCGGACCGGGCGGCTGGAAGGTGAAGGTCACTTCCTCACCGGGGTCGAGCATTGGCGAGGCCACCAGCAGGCCAGGCGTGTCAGCGGGGGGAACCGCCCCGGCGGCGTTACGGGTCACCCGCACCTGGGCCTGCGCAACGTCGCTGACCGCCGAGGCCACCTCGTCGCCGCCCTGCACCAGCACCCAGTTGTGCTGCACGGCGGTAGCCAGGTTCTTGAAGGTCAATGTCACCGGACCGTTGGGCACGGTAACTCGATCCTTGTTGAAGATCAGCAAGGCGGCATCGGTGCCGATCTCAATCGGCGTGCCTGTGCCGGAGACCAGCGCCGGACCCAGCGGCTCGGTGGGGATGCCCGCGGCGCCGCCGGAAGGCGCAGTGGTTGGCTGAGCCGGCGCCGTTGTCGCGGCAGGAGCGGCGGTCGGCAGCACCGCCGGGGGCGCCGTCGCGGGCGCCGTCGGCAGCACGGCCGGCGGTCGCGTGGGTTGCGGCGCGGCGGCCGTACCCTGACCCATGCTGCCTCCAAAGGCGATTGCCAGGAACAAACCCACCAGACCCACCGCCAGAGCCGCGATGATCAGCGACAACAGCGGGGGACCGCCGGCGCTACCGCCAGAGAACACGTTGTCGGTCGAGTCAAACCCGGGAATTCGCGGCCCGCCACCCTGCGGAGCTCTCCAGCTCATCTGGGCACCTCCATGTAATTCCGTTCTCGTGACAATCTGAACAGAGTCTAGTGTAGCATAAAAGCAAAAATCTGTTGCAGCGCGGGCCGGACCCGGGGTGTGACGTAACGTCTTGCATGTTCTTCCACGCCCGGCGGCTCAAGAATGTGGGGAAACCCGGTTTCCCCACACCCCTCCTCCTGG
>Ga0209018_1003275_pt1 | contig 10452 bp, 17 predicted proteins | sample YNPBryBLVA2012_FD_185814 | JGI IMG/M metagenome (GOLD analysis project Ga0209018, IMG submission 185814) | Anoxygenic and chlorotrophic microbial mat microbial communities from Yellowstone National Park, USA - YNP Bryant BLVA 2012 (SPAdes)... ...
TATCGAAAAGATTCTTTGATGATTGATGATTTTACAGATATAAAAAATAATCTAAATAATTTCATTGAAAGTATAAAAATATACGACACAATAGTTATTGATACTATTGGATCAATGCAGGATGCAATAAAAAATTATTTACTACAGATTGATCCATCTCTTGCAAGCAAACGCAAATCTTTTGATTTATGGGCGGCGATGTTGAACGAAACAATGGACTTTTTCAAGTTAATAAAAGGACAAAAAAGAAACATTATTCTAATCGCACACGTGCAAGAAAAAGTGAAAGGCGATGATTTAATTAAACGACCTGTAATAGCAGGGCAAAGCAAAGATCAGATTTATCGATATATGGATTACGTTGGTTATATGTATTTAAAAAATTCAAAAAGAGAACTAACATTTTCACCTAAGGATGATAGTATAGAAGGCAAAAACACAAATAATTATCACGATATTCAAATACCAACATCGATGCCCGACAATTTTTTCGAATTAGAAATCGAAAAAATGTTAGAAAGTATCAACGTACAAAATGCGAATAATATTACTGCACTAAAAGAAATTCAAAAATATAAGGAAGAATTTAATAAGCTTGAAAGTGCAAAACAGTTTAATGAAATACTACCTTCGTTAAAACAAGTGATCAACAAAAATATCATTTGGGAACTTCTGAAAGATAGAGCTAAAGAAGTTGGCATTATATATGATTCAAAAGAAAAGAGGTTTAAATGACGAGACTGTCAGTGACTTTATTAGATAGTTTCAATTCATATCTAAATGATGATATTACTGAAAATGAATTAATTGAACGCATTACGCGGAAATTCGAAGGTAATTATTACACTGAAAGAGGTTCTGCTTTTCACAAAGCAATTGAAAATAATACTGATACGGAAGGTGATTTCAAGTTCATAGGTATAAATCGAGTCATAGAAGCAATTGAAAATTATAAAAATCACGGAATTGCGGAACTAAAAAGTTCAAAGATTTATATAATAGACGGTGAAGAAATTGAAGTAGTTGGCAAAGCAGACTACTGGATGCCGTCATCTATCTGTGAATTAAAAACAACGACTTATTTTAACGCAAATACTTATTTAAATTCCATACAATGGAAATGTTATATGGATTTATTTGACGTTAAAGAAGTCGTTTATATTGTAGCAACACTTGAACCAAATACAAACACTATTAAGGAAATAAACACACTCACAATGCTTTATTACGATCAAATAAACGTAGAAATAAAAGAATTAATCGGATTATTTGTGAATTATTTAAAAAGTAGAGGTTTATATGAATATATTACAAGCAGTAACTAAAATTTATAAAGTTAGTTACAATGATTTGACTAGCAATAGCAGGAAGAGGCAACTCGTAGATGCCCGTAAACAAATCATTGCAAGGTTATATAAAAAGGATGTTATTACATTTCCAGCTTTAGGAAGATTTCTAAATCGTCACCACACTACTATAATACACCATTTGCGTGATCATCAGTATTTAATTCAGTACAATCTTGACTACAAAAAGAAAGCACAACTGATTGATGAATTAATCAATGAAAATAAACTTGATGAGTTATATGAAGATCAATGAAGCATTAAAATTATTAGGTAAAGGGCAAATATATTATCCACAACTTGCCCGGAAAATCGGTATCGAAGAGTCAATCTTCTTAACCTATTTAGGTTATTATAGCAACGACGACGATGAGTTGTTGCGAACAAACTATAAAATTTGCAACGATACGGCGTTGACAAGAAGTCAATTAACTCGCATACAAAGTGAATTTATCGAAAGGGGATGGATTACAAAGCAAGTTAAAGGCGTTGAAAGAATTACTTTTTACAAAATACACTGGGATAAAATAAACAAAGACTTAAACGGAGAAGAAACATCCCCGATCATAAATCCTGATAATGCAAAAACAGAAAACCTAACAATGCAAAAGCTGGAAATCGAACATTACAATGATAGAAAACCTGCTAATGAAATATATAATATCCCAGCAGGTTTTGAAGAAGTTATTGAAAAATGGTTAGACTACAAAGCAAAACGTAGAGAAAAATACAAAAACGAACAACAAATCAAAATAATGATTAATCGATTAGTTAAACTTAGCGGTAACTCGCCAAAAATTGCTAATGAAATAATCGAACAAAGCATTGCAAATAATTATGCTGGTTTCTTTCCATTAAAGGGGAGTAATTATGATAAACGAAATAATAAAGCTTCCGTTGGTTTTGAGCCGCAAGCCGCGGCCAATTACAACGATGAAGATGAGTTTTGAACAATTCGCAATCGAAAACAATTATATTGTTTTCGATAAGGAATTATTTCGAAATTTGGAATTATATATGAAGAACAAGCAAAATAAATATGATAACAACAAAGGTTTGTTATTCATTGGCGGCGTTGGATGTGGCAAAACCGCATTAATGAAATTACTCTCTAAATACGGAACAAAGGTTGGATTAATTATGAACGTTTTAGACTTCGAAAAAATCCCCGAAGATATAAACTATTACACCGAAGGTTTAAATTTATGTTTAGATGATATTGGCGCAGAACCAGATTTTAATATTGAATATGGGAATAAATTTAATATTGTTGAACGAATTATTTATCGTTATTACGAACGAGCATTCCAAGATGGATATTACTTCTGCGGCACAACTAATCTGACGAAAAATCAACTGAAAGAACGTTACTCACAAAGAATAATTGATCGATTAAGAGAAATGGTTAATATTATTCCATTTACAAATAAAAGTTTTAGAAAATAAAAGAGGTACAAAAAATGAGAATTGAATTAAAAGAAAAACAAGGAATTTTATTTAAAAATTCCTACAAGCAAGAAGGTGATAACAAACCTAATTACAAAGGATTTATCAAAATCGAAGGAATTGAATACGAACTTGCAGTGTGGAAATCAAAAAGCGGAAAAGCATACAATATTAGAATCCAAGAAAAATATCAACCATCCGCAGAACTTCACAAACCAAACGAAGTAAACAAAGTAAATGTAAATGAAGATACTGTAACACATTTAATAAATGAAATTGATGAATTATTTTAAATAAAAGGAGGAAAAAAATGAATTATCAAGATTTTAAAATATTACAGACTAACTCTCACAGAGCAGAAGAGATGATGATAAATAAAAAAGCAAAGGAATATTCAACCGATGAAGATCGTCTATTGAATTTCAAGGAAACGGCGGAAATGATGCAAACCACACCAGAATGGGCTTGCTGGAATTTAAATACTAAACACCTTCAATCAATCAGGAAGATGCTTGATGAAGAGCATTTGACGAAGGAATATATTGACGAAAAAATTGGTGACGCAAGAAACTATCTATTACTGTTGAAAGCAATTTTATATGAAAAACATAATATAATATATTTTTAATTAAAAGGAGTAAACTATGTACAAACTTAATGAAATTGAAAAATTTGAACAAGAGATTTTTGAAAGTGACAAAGAACTTTTAAAAGTTGCTTTCAAAAACTACATCAAAGATATTGAAAAAAAAGAAGCCAAAAAAACCATAAAAATATTGTTTTTCGGCACCTCTGTTTTACTTATTGTCTTTGTTTTAGTTTATCATTTATTTGCAAAATGATTAGTCAAAACGAAGAACTTAGTAAAATAAAAAATAAATTAATTTTTTATTAACATAATAAAAAGGAGTTAAAAATGAGAAAAATTTATATTTCAGGAAAAATAACCGATCTCGACCCGGAGGTTGTAGAAAAAAATAAACAAAAATTTTACGATGCTGAAAATTTTCTAAAAGATAAAATACCAGATGCTATAATTTACAATCCCGTTGAAATAGGGCGAAGGGCGGATGATTATATTGACTATTTGACTTATAGACAAATATTATATTTAGTTATGGATTATCTTTGGCAAAGTGATACAATCTATATGTTAAAAGGATGGGAAGAGAGTCCTGGCGCACAAGCTGAATATGCTTTAGCAAAAGCGATAAAATTGGAAATAATATATGAATGCAATGAACTATAATAATAGCAAAACATTATTGCTTTTATCAAAAGAATACGAAATTGTGGAGGAATTTAAATTCCATCCCACAAGACAATGGCGTTTTGATTATGCAATACCGGCTTATAAAATTGCAATTGAAATCGAAGGTGGTGTGTGGATTAACGGTAGACACACACGTGGTTACGGAGCAGTTAAAGATATGGAAAAATACAATCAAGCAGTTTTATTAGGTTGGCGATTACTTCGATTCACACCGCAACAATTTAATAATGGCGATGCTTATTATTTAATTAAAGAATTAATAAGAAGGGGGGCAAAATGAAATTAAAATTACTTGAAAATATTAAAATCGAAGATTTAAACCCCGATGCAAGGTTACTTGCCGATACATTTGGAATTGATATTGTCAAAGAAATGATTGAAAAGTTTGGAGGAATGTATATTTACATACCGCGTTACACTGGTTTGCATAAAGCTATAAAAAGATATATTCGCGATAATCCTGGCAAAACAGCCAGTGAATATGCGAAGGAATTAGAAATTAGCATAAATGTTATAAATCGTCTATTATCTATGATGTAAAAAATTTGCTTAAATAACTTAACATTTCAACCACATCGCTCTTTGTTAAAGTAATAAAAGGGCGTGGTGGTATTTTAATCGTTGCTTTATCGGTACGGATAGTAGCACCGAATTGATGCACTGCGCCATAAATACATCCAACACTTATAACTATTTTATTTTTGCCGTTGACGTTCACTTCGATTGAATTGTAAAGTTGTTGTGTAGCACGGATCAAAGTTGGTTCTAAATCATATCCTTTTCTTACATAACTTTTTTTCGTTGATGCTGCAAGTGGTGTCCAACGTTGCGTACCGCCATCGAAAAGACCTGTACCGCGGCCGTTCCAACGTCCACGTTGCATAAAGTTTTGATCGATATAAGCACGGATTAAAGCTGCTAAAACCTTAAGTGCAGGTGTTAAATCTTTATTAACAATGCCTTGAATAGCTAAATTTAATTGCTTTATTAAATCATCCATTTTTGGATTCAGATTTTTTTAAAAATTCATTTAATGCTTTTTGTATTTTAGCTGTATATTTTTTCACACTCGGTTTCCAGGTTTTTAACGGGCTGATTTGAAATTCTTTTGATTTGTCTAAAAAACTCAAATCCGGGTTAGTAGGTTTTTCTTTTGTTGGGAATAATTTACAACCACAACGGAAACCACTCGGAGGATATATTTTATCTAAAACAGGATCGTCTAAACTGAATACGTGATTATGAAGCAAAGAATGATCGTGTCTTTTTGTTTTTCTTTCAATTTGGATATATTTTACATTTGGATATAATTCTTTCGTTAACATTAATTGCTTGTAACGTCCTTTAGCTTGTGCCATTTTTACGTTCGTATCAAAAATAATTTGTAAACGACTTGTATTTCTTCCAGTCCAACCCGCATTTTGCATAGCTTCGACTAAACCTCCGTTAATCGCATTTTTCTTAAACTCGTCAAAACCACCACCGCTTTCAACGCTTTTTATAATGTAATTAATTATTTCTTGCAAAACGTCCGCACTCATTACTTTAGCAACGGTAAAAGACTTATCGTGTGCTTCTTTGGAAAGATCGTCCCAATTTACACTCACTTTAATTTTCTTAGCTTTTTTCTTTAAGTATTTTAAAGCTTCGGAAGGTGGTTTTTTAAATACAATTTTGAACGGATCTTCGAACCGCCATAAATCAAATTTAGGTGGTTTTTTGTATCGTTCGTAAAATTCTAAAAGATAATTAGACATTGATTATACCACTCCCTTGTGCTAAAAATATTGCATTGCTTAAATAACTTTCAACCTCTTGTGTTGGTAGACCCGGATATAGATTTTCAATTTCATCGATTATTTCGTTCAGTGAAGTGCCTTCTTTTATTTTTTCTAAAGCTAAATTTATAACTTTATCAGCATACTCATTTAACGTATCTATTTTTTTAGGTGTTTCGGTTTCTGCGAAAGCTGGTGCTGTTGCTTTCATTTTAAAATCTTCGTCACTTAATCCATAAGTCTTTTTAATATAAGTATCGGTAAAATCTACTATTTGACTCAATATTTGATCCCGTTGTGCGACTATCATATCAACATCGGTTTCTTCATAAAGTCTTAAAATCGGATAAACGCCATCGGAGTAATTAAAATCAATAAGTAATCTTATTATTTCGTTTAATGCTTGTTCAACCATTGATTTGTCTGCATCTACGATATCTTTTCGTATTTGTAAGTGAGTTTGACTCATTGCATAAGAACCTTTTTCACCTTGTTCTGTAGTTAAAGTTTGGGATAAAATTGTTTTTGATATTTCTGAATTTAAAAAATAAATAAAACCTTCAAATAAAGATGAAGCAGAATTCCTATCTACTTCAAGTGTAGATATATCGAATGTGGAAGTAGTTGCAATCGTGAAGTTTCTTTTTGCGTCTTGAAGTAATTCATTTAATTTTTCTAACTGTTCAGGATTAACATTCGTCTCAGCTTTGCCGATTAAAAACGGTGAACCATATTTCTGAACGAATTCTGCCCATAACTGCATCGCACCTTTTTTGTAAATATAAGGCCGTAAACAATTACTTAATAAAGCGTGTCCATAAGGATTATCATACGTTGCATTATGCCTTATTAAGATAAACTTTTTATTTGGTACTAGTTCATATGCACCGTTGGTATAATATCTTAATCGCCCTTTATTGTCAAAATCAAACCAATGTGGTGGTTTGCCGATAACATTATTTAAAATTACTTTGCCATCTTGAAAATCCCAATATAATTCCAGTGGTTTGTAGCCATACAAAGGTGCGTCTAACATTTCACTAATTATGCCTTTTAAATCTAATCGAGAAAAAGTTTCATAAATAAATTCTTGCTTTTCTTTGTCATCCGTCAGTATTTCATACTCCATTGCTAACACTGCTGATTTTCTACTTTGAACGACTGAAAATATATGCGGATCATATAATAGATTAGACAAATCTGCTAATGTATTTCCAAGATCTTTCAATACCTTATTCGCATTGTCAATTATTCCATCATAAGCAATTAGTGTATTATTAGAATTCAACGTTGCAACAGCTCCGATAGGTACGTTGTCTTTATAAGCAACTTTGTCTTTTTTGAATAAATTAAATATATTCATTTTTATACCTTGTAATAATTATTTTCGTGTATTTTAGGTTTATAACTTAAAAGACTTTCAAAGTTCGAGATTGTTTTTGAATATTCTAATGCCTGACTAAGCGAGTCCACGAAGTCATCGTGCACGTCAAAAGGAAAATTTATCAACTCCGATATTATATTTGTATCTAAATTCGAAGGAAAAAAGACTTTGCCATTTTCAAAAAGATTAGAAACAGCGTGCAATCGTGTAACTTTATCAGCGATAGGATTAACTGCGCGGACCGGCAAATTTAATTCTTTTAAACTTTGAATTAAAGGTTCACCAGATGCTTTTTTTTCAATCAAAACAATTGACGGATTAAATTTCAAGAATAAAGATTTTGCGTTTCGTAATAAATCAGGAAAATTTAATTTTTGTCTATATACATCGATTAAATAATTGTTGCCATTGACTATCTTCCAAGTTGTGCAAACAGAATAATCATTTTTTTCTTTATTATCAAAAGCAGTGTCCCAACTTTGAATTATTATACCCGGTGAATTATTTTCTTCATAGAATTTCAACCAATCATAATTGATTATTTGATTTTCTGAAATAACCGGCGATTGTTGATATAAAGCTGCAAACCAATAAGAACCTATTTGTTTTTTAATTTCTAATAAAGTTTCGAGTGGATAACGTTCTGGCCACAAAGCTTCACCTTGTTCGTTTATTGCAGGAAAATTAATTATATCCCAATCACCTTGTTTTAGAAATCGACCTGCTAAATCGTCATAATGCCATCGTGTCTGAATCACTATTATTTTTGCATCGGGATTTAAACGAGTGAAAGCAGTTGAATTGAACCAATCAAACGTTTTATCTCTATAAACTCTACTCATCGCCTCTTCTGAATTCTTTACGGGATCATCAACGATAAACAAGTCAGCTCCTTTGCCAGTTATATCACCACCTACACCTGTTGCGTGCATTCTTCCGCCAGCCTTTGTCTCCCAATGGCCTTGTCTATCTATTATTAAATCATCTCTGTAATAAGAATAAACTTGTTTTGCTTTGAAAGACCACGATGTTGCAAAACTCGTTGCATAAGAAGTCAAAATTATTTCTTTATTCGGATAGTTTAAAAGATACCAAGCTGGCAAATATTTGCTAATAAATTCACTTTTTCCGTGTCTTGGTGGAAATGTAACAATCAATTTAGATTTTTCTTTTGAAAAAAGTAATTCAAGCACCCGTTTTTCAAGTTGTTGAATATGTACAGGTGTTTTATACTTGCCACGGCTATATATTTTTGCCAGATTACTTGGTATGTTTGCTATCTTCTTCAATATAGGTTAAATTATCCAGATTCTTAGGAATTGTGAAATTCGTAAAATCGTTTTTAATTATGATTTGTTCACGTTCCGAGTAACCACGATGTTTGCCCTGCGTTTTTAAATAAAAGATGATAGCTGCATTATCATTATTATTGATATTTTCTAACAATTTGCTTTCTGCAAAATCTAAAAGACTTTCACGTTCTTCTTTGATAGCTTCTTCAACCTCAGGGAATCGTTCTTTGTAATTGTAAATAGTTGCGGACGTGCATTTTAATATCTTTGCAGCTTGACTAATAAATCCCCGCGACTTCTTAATTGCTTCAATTACTTGTTCTTTTTTAAATTTCAATTCACTTGCCATTTTAACACTTTATATATTTAAAAAAACGATTTAAAATGGAACGTCTTCTTTTGCACTTGGAGTGTACGATGGAGTTTTAGACACTCGTTTACTTGCTTTTGACTTGTAATTGCTATTTTTTGATTTAGATTTACTTACTTTTATTTTTTCTGAACCACTTGCCATAGTTTCCTCCCATAAATACTTTTATTAATTGTTTTATATTTATCAATTATTTCCATTTGATATTGATAATTAAAATCGTAAAGTTCTTTATTATTTTCTATCATTATTTGTTCTAATGCTGCTGAAGAACGCAGATTTGCTGATCCGTGTATAACGATGTAATGGTGATTTGTTGTTTCGAATAGTATCATTTTGCAGTGTGTACCGGCAAAAGCTACTTGAAATCTGTTATCGAAATCTAAGCGTTCATACAAATATTTTATAATACCGTTTCGTTCGTGAGCATAAAAATACTGACTTAAAATTAGATTAAGTTCACCGATGTAATTTTTTTCCATTAATAAAGCTAAACTGTCAATATTATCTTCGTTTAATGATAAAGATGAAATAATAATTTGTTCGGCACGTACGTTTTTCGATACAAGCAATGCTTCAAGAAAATCACCAAAAATAAATGAACCATTTACGATAGCAAAAATTCGTTCATTTTTATCTAATGTAATTTGTTTTGCTAAATCGACTGCATATTGAAATTTAAGATTTTTAAGTTCAATTTCTTTATCTAACTTAGGTTTAATGTAACGTGTATCGAAGTTATCTGCAATAGACAAATCAGAAAATTCCAATCCTTCAAAATCTAAATCAAAATCTAAATTCAAATCTAAACTATTAATATTAAATTTTTTTCGAGGCATAATGTTTTAACCTTCATACTTGTTATTATTGATAAAGACTTCTAAAGTACTATCAAGTTCCAGCATTCGATCAATTATTAATTGACAAAAAACTGGATCTATTTCCATACCGTAGCATTTTCGATTGAGTTGATGAGCGGCAACCATTGTAGTGCCAGAACCTATAAAAGGATCTAAAATAATTTTTGCTTGTGGTAATAGATTAATTGCTTTTTCGACTAATTTAACCGGAAATGCTGCGTGATGTAATTTGTAAGAAGATCCCTCATTTCTCACTTCCCAGAAATTGTATTCTGTTGTATTTGGAATGCCTAATCTTTTATTTTTATTATTCAAATCCGTTTTAAAAACAAAAATGGGTTCCCAAACTCTTGTTAAACCGTATGTGGTATTAGCTACAGTGAATTGTTTTTTCCAGCAAATCACTTCATTGAGATAATCCAGTCTATTTATAATTTGTTTGATAAATTCATTTCTGGAATTCGCATTATAGTTAACATTCCAAAAAATAAAACCATCTGTATTTAAAAAACATAATTCTAAAACAGATGAAGCAAACTTAACATACTCTTCACTCGGCAAATCATCTTTATAATTAACATACATTTTAACGTCTTTATCAGTGCATACCGAAACCGCATTTCCATTATTATAAGGAGGACTTGTAAATACCATATCCGCCTTGACACCATTCATAAGTTTAGCAAATTGTTCACTATCCGTA
>Ga0209018_1003276_pt1 | contig 10451 bp, 6 predicted proteins | sample YNPBryBLVA2012_FD_185814 | JGI IMG/M metagenome (GOLD analysis project Ga0209018, IMG submission 185814) | Anoxygenic and chlorotrophic microbial mat microbial communities from Yellowstone National Park, USA - YNP Bryant BLVA 2012 (SPAdes)... ...
CAGACCGCCGAGGAGCACAAATTTCCATCTACTGAGCCTCGCTCCAGCGCCTGTGGCAGATCCCCATCGCCATGACCCTCGTCAGCGGCAAGGTGGTCTATCAGGCGTGATCGCATCAGGGAAGGAGGGAATGAAAAGGGCAGATACGCGACGCGTAAGACGTAAAACGTAAGACGTAAGGCGTAAAACGTAAAACGTAAAACGTAAGGAGGGAATGATGAACGACCGACGAACAATCATTCGCGCGCCGGCCCTGGCCGCGGCCCTGGTGGTGGCTCTGCTCCTGCTGGCCGGCATGTACACCGTCCTCGCCAGCCCGGCGCCCTCCGCAGGGGCCGGGTCCAGCCCGGACCTTCCCAACGCGGGACCTTCCTGGGCCAGCGACTGGGTGACCATCAACCAGAACGAGGTGATCACGCTCACCCACAACCTGGGCGGCAACCCGGACGACTATGCCGTGGACCTGTGGTTCAATGACACGGATGGCACCTTGGGCGCCAACCGCCGCAACTATGGCGGGTTGGAGTACAACAACAACTGGTACGGTGCCCGCTGGCAAAGGCTGACGAGCAACACGATCCAGGTCTATCGCTATCCTGATGACAACGTCGCCGATCAGGTCCGTGTTACGGTCTGGATTCCGACCGCCGTCGCAGAGCAGTGGGATAGCGGGTGGGTGGACATCAATCAACACGAGACGCTCACCTTCAACCACAACCTGAACATCGCAGCCGATGATCTGACGGTGAGCCTGTACTTCAGGAGCACGGCCCTGGGCATCCACCAGGCCGGCTTTGGTGGTTTATCCATTGATGCGCCCGTAGCCCAGCGCGGCGCCTACTGGCACAACCTGACGGACAACACGGTTCAGGTGACCCGTATGCCCGATGATCCATACATCGAACAGGTGCGCGTGATCGTACAGCGCCCCAACCCGCCAGACTATGACAGCGGCTGGCAAGAGATCGCGCAGGGCGCCGCGTTCACGTTCACGCACAACCTGAACTGGAATCCCGGCATGCTGCTGGTGCGGGGGGAGTGCTACGATCCCTCTGCGGGCGGCCTGGGCGTCAACCTGAGATACGCCGGGGGGGATCACGACGGCGGCTGGCGCGGCATGAACCTGCAAAACCTGACCGCCAATGCCGTCAGGGGGGTGCGCCGGGCGGACGACCCGTACTGCCCCCAGGCCCGCGTCCGCATCTGGAAGCGCAGCACGACTCCGCAGTTCAGGCTCTACCTGCCGCTCGTGCTGAACAACTCTGCGCCCGAGGTGGAGCTGGCCTATGACGACGGCGTCGGTGAGTCGGAGCAAACGCAGATCACCCTGGGCAGCGGCTTTGCCGTGCGATTCACCACACCGGGCGCCTCGGCGCGGCTGGTGCGGGCGCGCTACTATCTCGATACCGCCGCGGCCGGCCACCCCATCCAGGTGCACGTGTGGGATGCTGCGCACACCGACCTGATCGCGCCCTTCACGGCCACCCCACCAGCCGGCATGGGCTGGTTCGACGTGGACCTGTCGGGCTACAACCTGACGGTGAGCGGCGATTTCTACGTGGGCTTTCTGTACTCCGTGCAGCACTCCGACCCCTCGGTGGGCGTGGACACCACCTCACCGGACGGTCGCAGCTACGAGGTGCCCTGGGAGGCGTTTGCCAACGACTTCATGATCCGGGCTGTGGTTCAGGGCCCGTGAACTCTGCGTCTCCGCGGTGAAGCAGGACGGCCGACCGCAGGCCAAAGGCCCCAAAGCGGGTGACTTCAGTCGGCGTGGCGGGCGGTTACTCCCTTCCTGCGCCTGGCCCGCATGACCGCCATGCCCACCGTCCCGGCGACGGCCAGCGCACCCATGCCGCCGACCAGCCACGGCCACAGAGCATTCCGGCCCGAAGGGGGGGACAGGCCCGCATCTCCCACCAGCACAAAGCCGGCCCAGTAGTAGGGCAACGGATATTCGGCCCGCGTTTCCATCTGGGCCAGGCGCAACGCCTCAGCTTTGGGGACCCCGGCCTGTAAGTGGCCATAGAACCGCTCCATCAGCGCGGCAGTGGCCACGTCGTCCACCGGCCACAAGGTGCTCAGCAGGCTGGGCGTACCGGCCCGCAGGAAAGCCCGCTCCAGCCCCACCAGCTCGTCGCCGGCGCTCAGCTCCCCCAGGTGCGTCTGGCAGGCGCTCAGCACAACCAGGTCGGTGTGGGACAGGTCCAGGCTTAACACCTCGTGGGTCTCCAGCCGACCATCCTCGCCCCCCTCCGGCTGGAGCAGAATCGCGGAAAAAAGGGGGCTGGCCGGCTGGTAGTCGCTGTGGGCCGCCATGTGAACCAGGGCATACCGGCCGGCCTGGGCTTTGAAGCGGGCCTCGCTGGCCTCCGGGCCGACGAAGGGCCGGGCCCCATACAATGCTGCCACCGTCTGGACCTCGGACGCGGCATGTTGCAGGCGCGGCGCCCCCGGCGTATCGGGGTTGGCCAGGGCCAGCAACGTGTTGGCCTGCGGGTGGCGTTTGCCCAGGATGAAAGGCAGGCTGCTGGCGCTGGGTGCGTAGAAAAGGCTATAGTTCTCCAGCAGGGGGGTACGCCCGTCGTACAGCAGGCCAAAGGGCAGGTAGTGCAGCAGGCGATGGGGCACGATGCCCAGGCGCGGCGGGCGCTCCGGGTCGGGGCGGGGCAACCGCCCCCGCACCGGGGCGATCAGCCAGCCGTAGAGGTCCTGGGCCACCTTCTGCCAGGCGTCGGGCAGCAGAGGGGCAGCTTTCATCTCGGCCCGCAAGGCCATCACCTGCCGGCGCAACTCCTGGGCGCTGACCGCCACCCGCTGGACGTGAAAGCCCTGCGCGCTGATGACAAAGATGACCGTCTCCTCGTCATCAACCAGATAGGAGAGCAAGGTAACGTCGGGAGCCTGCTCCCGCAACAGGCGCTGCACCTCCTCCAGGCTGAGGGGGGCCACGCTGACCAGGGAGGCGTACTCCGGGTTGGTCAGTTGCAACCGGGTGAGGAGGGCCTGGTACTCGCTGCGCAGCTCTTCCAGGTTGGAGGTGAGGGCCGCCACGGCCTGCCGGCTGCGTTCCCCGGCCGGCTGACTCCACTCTCCTTGCAGCCGGCGCTCCAGGGCGGCCAGTTCGGCCCGCAGTTGGGCCTGCCGTTGGAGGAGAGCCGGGTCGTCGCTGCCTTTGGGGTCCACCCGCTCATTGCCCAGCAGGTTGAGGAAGGTGCGGGCGCGGCCCCGCTCGGCATAGAGGAAAGCCTCGGCCGGCCGGTCCTGGATCAGCAGCAGGCGGACGGCATGCCCGTAGTAGCCGTTGATGCCGCCGGCAAAGCTCCTCTGCAATGCCTCAGCCTTGATCCCCCCGTGGACCATTTCCAGCAGATCGACCGCCTGGAGAGCATGGGCCACAGCCTGCTCCATCTGCCCCTGCGCTTCGTAGACCCAGGCCAGGTTGTCCAGGGTCGTGGCCTCGCCCGACCGGTCGCCGATCTCACGGCGGATGGCGAGCGCCTGCTGGTAGACCTCCAGCGCCCGGTCGTAATCGGCCAGGCTGTCGTAGACCAGGCCCAGGCCGTTCAACGTCGCCGCCTCCCCCGCCCGGTCGCCAAGCTCCCGCTCCAGCGCCAACGCCCGGCTGTAGGTCGCCAGGGCCTGCTGAGAGTCGCCCAGGGTGTGATAGACCGCCCCCAGGTTGTCCAGCGTCGTCGCCTCCCCGGCCCGGTCGCCGACCGCTTGTTGAATGGCCAACGCCTGCTGGTAGGTAGCCAACCCCTGCGGGTAGTCAGCCCGGGCGTCATAAACCGCTGCCAGGCCGTTCAACGCCGTTGCTTCCCCGACCCGGTCGCCGATCTCCTGGAGGATGGGCAACGCTTGCTGATAGTAGCTCAACGCCTGCTCATAGTCGGCCAGGTGAAAATAGGCCGCACCGAGGTTGTGCAGCGTCGTCGCCTCCCCTGCCCGGTCGCCGATCTCCTGCTGGATGGCGAGCGCTGCCTGATAGTTCGCCAGCGCCCGCTGGTAGTCGGCCCGGTCGTCGTAGACCACACCCACGTTGCCCAGCGTCGCCGCCTCCCCCGCCCGGTCGCCGATCTCCTGGAAAGTCGCCAGCGCCTGCCGATACAAAGTCAACGCCCCCTCGTAATCGGCCAGGGCATAGGCGACGCCCCCCAGGTTGTTCAGGGACCGGGCCTGGCCGGCCCGATCGCCGATCGCCTGGCGGATTTCGAGCGCCTGCTGGTAACTGGCCCGCGCCTGCGGGTAGTCGGCCAGAGCCTGATACACGCCCCCCAGATTGTTGAGCGCCGTCGCCTCCCCCCGCCGGTCGCCCAGGGCCTGCCACAGAGAGAGAGCCTGTTGCAACGTCGCCAACGCCTGGTCATAATCGGCCAGGTTGCCATAAGTCTCACCGATATTGGTCAGCGTCGCCGCCTCCCCCGCCCGGTCGCCGATCTCCTGCTGGATGGCGAGCGCCTGCCGGTAGCAGTCCAGCGCCCGCCGATGGTCGGCGCGGTCGGCGTAGACCACACCCAGATTGCCCAGCGTCGCCGCCTCTCCCGCCCGGTCGCCCACCTCCCGCCGAATGGCCAGCGCCTGCTGATGGAGGCTCAGCGCCTGGTCGTAACGGGCCAGCGCCCGGTAGACCGTGCCCAGGTTGTCCAGCGCCGCCGCCTCTCCGGCCCGGTCGCCGATCTGGCGCACCAGTTCCAGAGCCTGTTGATAATCGTTCTGGGCCTGGGGGTAGTCGGCCTGAGCATACCGGGTTGCGCCGATGTTGCCCAGCACCGCCGCCTCCCCCGCCCGGTCCCCCAACTCCCGCTTGAGGGCCAGCGCCCGGGTGTAGTAGCCCAACGCCTGGGGATAATCGGCCAGGCCGCCGCAGGCCAGCCCCAGGTTGTTGAGCGTCATCGCCTCCCCGGCCCGGTCGCCCAGTTCATGGCGGATTTCGAGCGCCTGCTGCAGGGCCTCCAGCGCCGCCGGATAGTCGGCCAGGTCCAGGCTGGCCTGGCCGAGGGCATTCAGCACCGCTGCCTGGCCGGCCCGGTCGCCCAGTTCACGGCGGATGGGCAACGCCTGGCGGTAGCAGTCCAGCGCCTGGCGGTAGTCGAACAACGAGCTGTACAGATCGCCGAGGGCTTCCAGCGTGGTCGCCTGCCAGCGGCGGTCGCCCAACTCCTGCCACAGAGAGAGCGCCTGCCGATAGGCCTCCAGCGCCGGCGCATAGTCGCCGAGGGTCTGGTATGCCAGCCCGATGGCGTTCAGCGCCCCCGCCTGGCCGGCCCGGTCGCCCAGTTCGCGGCGGATGGGCAACGCCTGCTGGTAGTAGTCCAGCGCCTGCCGGTAGTCGCCCACAGCCTGAGAGATCGCCCCCAGGCTGCTCAAGGTCGCCACCTCCCCTGCCCGGTCGCCCACCTCCCGCTGGATGGGCAGGGCGCGCCGGTAATACTCCAGCGCCAGCGGATAGTCGGCCTGAACATGATAGACGTTGGCCATACCGACCAGGGCCGTCGCTTCCCCGCCCCGGTCACCGACCTGCTGACAGAGAGACAACGCCTGTTGATAATCGCTCAACGCCTGGGAATAGTCGGCCAGAGCAAAAGAGGCCAGCCCCAGGCCGTTGAGCATCGCCGCTTCGCCCGCCCGATTGCCAGATTCCCGCCACCAGGCCAACGCCTGCCGGAAGGAGGCCAACGCCTGTTCATAGTCGGCCAGGAGATAGGAGAGCCAGCCGATGTCGGCGGACATCTGGGCCTGGCTGGCCCGGTCGCCCAGTTGCTGGTAGAGGGCCAACGCGGCCTGGCATTTCTCCAGCGCCCCCCGCCAGTCCCCCTCATGGCTGAGAGCCTGGCACTCGTCGCGCAGGGCGTCGGCCTGAGCCTGGACGGGGGGTGGCGTTGGGGTGGGGGTCAGAAACAGGAGGCAGGAGGCAAGGGGCAGGAGACAGCAGGCAAGGAGTGGGAGCATCAGTTGCCCCCTGACCCGGCCAGGAGCCGTTGCACCCGGTCCATGCCCTCGGTGTCACCCAGGGCCTGGTAGAGGTTGTGGGCCTGGGACAGGCTCTCCTGCGCGGCTGCCTCAGCGCGGTCGCCACGTTGGGCCAGCCCCAGGCCGACCAGGGCTGCCGCCTGGCCGGCCTGGTCGCCGACAGCCTGGAAGCCGGCCTGAGCCTGCTCAAAGGCGGCCTGGGCTTCGGTGTACAACCCCACCGCCAGGTACAGCTCGCCCAGCCGCCGGCTGATGTCCGGCGCCTTTTCATCGGCTACCAACCCTTCCAGCAGGGCGATGGCCTCGGCCCGCAGGCCGTAGGCAGCCTCGATCTCAGCCTCCAGCAGGCGGCTGGCCTGCTCATCCAGATTCAAGCCCTGGGCCTGGGCCAGCAACGCTTCGACGGCGGCAACCTGTTCCGCCGGCAGGAGAGCGAAACCCAGGTCCAACGCCGTCCCCTCCTGCGCGGAGGAATGGCCCTCCGCGTCGGTCACCGACAGGTGATAGGTCACGCCCGGCTGCAAAGGAGGAGCATCGGCCCCGTAGCGCAACGCGGTGGCCGTGGTCTGGGTGGTCCAATCCACCTGGCCGCCCCACACGCGCACGGTATAGCTCATCGTCTCGTCGCCGCTGGGCGCCCAACGCAACAGAGGGGTGCCGTCGCGGATGAAGGTGTGGCGCGGGCTGAGGATGTAGGGGACGGGTGCGGCTGTCGTCAGGTTCCGCTGCGGAGCCAGCACCAGGCTCTCCCCTCGTGTCAGGACCGGTGCTGTCTGGGCGCAGGGCAGGCCCCCCTGATAGCCGGCAGGCAGGGGGGCCAGGTTCAGGTCGGCACAGACGACCAGACCCTCGCCATCTGCCGCCACCCACAGCAGGTCACCCCGCCGCAGAGCCACGCCGAAGGAGAGGGGCAGGTACTCCTTCCAGCCGGGGTGCTTGTAGCTGAGGCTGCCCACCACCCTGACCAGCAGGTGGGTTCCCAGGTCGGGCGTGGCCACGGCCGGCGCTGCAGGTGTGGGGCGAGAGGAAGGGGCGCAGCCGCCCAAAGTTGTCAAGAGCAGAAACAGGCAGATCCGTCGCATGTTACCTCCCTTCCTCCAGAGCGCGGAGGTGGGCGCGGGCCTGAGCCGCCAGCTCCTGTCCGCGCGGCGTGATCGGGTCGGCGTAGCTCAGGCAGCTTTCCCAATGAAGGCGCACCTCATCGCCGGGGAAGGCCAGCTTTTCGCCGGCCAACCCCAGGGCGCAATGGGCAGCCGCCTCCTGTGGGTTCAGGGCCAGGGCCTGGGTCAGGGCCTCGGCGGCTTCGGCATAGCGCCCGGCGGCCAGATAGGCCCGCCCCAGGTTGGTCCACAGGGCCACGCGGCTCTCTGCATCGCGGGCCAGGCCCAGGCCGGTGTACAGGACCGGGATCGCCTGCTCCGGCGCTCCCTGCCGGATGAGGACATAGCCCAGGCCGTTGTAAGCCAGATCGAACGTGCGGTCGGCAGCGAGCGCCCGGATATAGAGCGTCCGGGCCTGGGCATCGTCCCCGATGTCGGCGTAGGCACCGGCCAGGTTGTAGTAGGCCGAGGCATAAGCGGGATTGATGCTGACCGCCCGCTCAAACGCCTGCTGGGCGCCGGTCAGATCGCCGGCCTGGAGCAGGCGGACGCCCCGGTTGTTGCTGGCATTGGCCCAGGCCGGCAGGGCTGCCAGGCGCAGGAGGAGCACCAGTCCGAAGAACAGGCCGGCAGCCGCCAGCATCGTCTGAGCCTGATAGCGCACCGGCAGGCGCAGGCGGCGGATCAGCCAGCCGGCCAGATCGCGGCCCTGGCTGGTCAGCGGGCCACCGGTCAGGACCAGGGTGAGCACGGCGCTGACGATAGACAGCCCATCGGCCCCGCCCCCCCACAGCCGCCCACTGATGTCAGCTCCCAGGCCCAGTGTGGCCGTCATCAGCACGCCGGCCAGCAGGGTCCACAGGAATTCCCCCCCGCCTGCTCCTCCGCTGTGGGGCTCGTCCAGCCGCCACCACCAGCCGGCGCTTCCCGGATTGAGGCTCCGCCGCCAGGTTTCCCAGTCCGCTTTGGGGAAGCGGCAGGCAGCCCGCTGCAACCGCTCGTCAAGCCCGGCCAGCCGTTGGACAACCTCCGGGGTGATCCCTTCTCCGCTGCCCAGAGCAGCCAGTTGATCGCGCCGGACCAGGGCGGCCAGCAACGACGCCTGATCGGCATCCGCATCCGACAGAGCGTCCACGGCTGCCTGGTAGCGATCCAGGGCCGCCGACCAGGGTTCCTCGACCATCTTCCCCCTGCCAGGTGCCTGTGGCCGGCCTCTACGCCCGCTGGCGATACAGGGCCGGGTCCACCACGGCCGCCATCCGCTCCACATCCAGCCAGCCGCCCAGAAAACGGTTGATCTCCGCGGCCTGGCGATAGGGATCGGCCAGGACCTGGTCATAGTGGACGTGCAACAGTTCGATATTCGGCTGTTGGGCCAGCCAGGCTTTGACCCGCTCCAGGTGCCGGGCGAACAGTTCGGCCATCTGTTCATCGCTGATGCGGTCGGTTGGCTCCCCCCGGCGGCGGAGCATCTGCTTCTGCGAGGCCAGCACCTCTTGCATGCGACGTTGCATCAAGATCACCTTGTAGGAGTAACCGGCCGGCAGATGTTTGAGCAGGGCGGCGACCATCTTGACCGCCTTGCCCTGGGCGGCGGGCAACCAGGTTGTATCGGTTTCGATCTGCTTGACCGGCTCGAACTCGTAGTAGCCCTGGGGGTTGTCCTCGTCGGCGACGCGGATCTGGTCGGTCAGCACCTCCATGCCCCCGGCTTCCAGCATCCTCATCATCATCGAAGTGCCGGAACGGGGCAGGCCAGAAACGATGGTGATCGTCTTTTGATCCATCCGCTCCTCTCTATCTCGTCTACGCCACTCCAAAAATCTGCCGGGCTTTGTGCAGCGCCTCCACCAGCCTGTCCACCTCTTCGGCGGTGTTGTACAGGTAGAAGCTGGCCCGCGCCGTAGCCGGCACCCCATAATGCTCGGTCAGTGGCTGAGCACAGTGATGCCCGGCCCGGATGGCAATCCCCTCCTGGTCCAGGATGCTGGCCAGGTCATGGGGATGGATGAGCAGTTCGCCCTGGCGCAGCAGGTTAAAGCTGACCACGCCGCCCCGTTCGGCGGCAGGGGGGCCATAGATGTGCAGGTCAGGCACGGTCGCCAGCCGTTCCAGGGCATAGGCGACCAGTGCCTGCTCGTGGGCGTGGACATTGTCCATTCCCAGCCCGGTCAGATACTCCACGGCCACGCCCAGGCCGATGGTGTGAGCCACATTGGGCGTGCCCGCCTCGAACTTGTGGGGGATGTCGTCCCACTCACTTGCGCGCAGGCGCACACTCTTGATCATGTCGCCCCCGCCCAGGAAGGGGGGCATGGCCCGCAAGATCTCCTGCCGCGCCCACAAGACGCCGATGCCGGTCGGTCCCAACATTTTGTGTCCTGAAAAAGCCAGGAAATCGCAGCCCAGAGCCTGCACATCCACCGCCAGGTGAGGCACACGCTGCGCCCCATCCACCAGGCACAGGGCCCCGACCCGGTGCGCCCGTGTTGCCACCTCGGCCACGGGGTTGATCGTGCCCAGCACATTGGACATGCCGCTGACGGCCACCAGCCTGACCCGCTCGCCGAACCGGTTCAGCAGCCGATCCAGATCGTCCAGGATCAGCCGCCCCGCCGCGTCCAGGCCGATAAATTCCAGCCGGGCCCCGGTCGCCTGGGCCAGCAGTTGCCAGGGCACCAGGTTGGAGTGGTGCTCCATCAGGGTCAAAATGAGCAGGTCCCCCGCGCCGACATTGGCCCGTCCCCAGCTCATCGCCACCAGGTTGATCGCCTCGGTGGTGTTGCGCACAAAAACGACCTCACGGGGGCTGGGGGCGTTGAGAAAGCGCGCCACCTTGCGCCGTGCCTGTTCGTACGCCTCGGTCGCCTCCTCGGCCAGGGTGTGCACCCCGCGATGGACATTGGCGTTATAGCGTCGGTAATAGTCGTCCATCGCCCGCAGGACCGCCTCTGGCTTTTGCGACGTGGCAGCGTTATCCAGGTACACCAGCGGCCTGCCATGGATCTGACGGGTCAGGATCGGAAAATCGGCGCGGATTCGGTCGGGTTCGAGCATGGTTCCTCCCCTCAAGGCGGGCTCTTCCTGCCCGCCTCAGCATATCACAGGCCGGGCAGTTTTGTCAAAAAACAGCTTCCACCTCCTCGCCCACCCCTTTTGCCTTTTGGGAGCAGCGATGATACAATCCCTTGCTCGGTGGGGGGTCTGTGACCCCCGCCGGTGGGAATCCCTTGCTCGGCGGGGGGTCTGTGACCCCCGCCGGTGGGGGCCGCCGGGTCCCAGACCCGGCGGGAGCAGGGCGAACGGGGCGCTCTATGCTTTTGCTACGAACACCCCCGCCCACCCCTTTTGCCTCTTGGGAGCAGCGATGATACAATC
>Ga0209018_1003277_pt1 | contig 10450 bp, 8 predicted proteins | sample YNPBryBLVA2012_FD_185814 | JGI IMG/M metagenome (GOLD analysis project Ga0209018, IMG submission 185814) | Anoxygenic and chlorotrophic microbial mat microbial communities from Yellowstone National Park, USA - YNP Bryant BLVA 2012 (SPAdes)... ...
CTATACACCGATGCGCTCGTCGCATTCCGCAATCTGGGCGAGCCGCAAGGTGAAGCGATTTTCTGGCACCAGTTGGGCAGGGTCGCACAAGAAGCGCGCGAGTGGGACGAGGCGGAGCGGTGCTACAAGGAGAGTCTGGCACTTGAGGAACGCTTGGGTGACAAGGAAGGCGCGGCGCAGACCTGCAACCAACTGGCGCTTGTCGCAAAGGGCGCGGGACGGCTGGAGGACGCGGAGCGGTGGTACAAGCGGGCAATTGAACTTGACCAAGAAGCGGGGACGAGTGGGTACTTGCCAGCCAGTCACTACAGCAACCTCGCCAACCTGCTCCTGTCCCAGAATCGCCTGGAGGAGGCGGAAGCGTACGCGCACCGCGCGCGCGAAATTGATGAGACACTTGACCTTTCTAGCGAGCCGTGGAAAGAATACTACATTCTCGCGCAGATTGCGGAGAAGCGCGGGCGCGCGGAGGAGGCGCGGGAGTGGCGGCGCAAGGCGGAGGAAGCCAAGCGCGCGTTCGCGGAGCAGTCGGGTGGTCAATGGTCTGAGGATGGCGCGCGGGTGGCGCAGGCGGTTCAGCAGTGGGAGCCAGTGATTGCGGCAATTGTTGCCGCGTGCCAGGGGAACAAGCAGGCGGCGCAGCAGTTGGAGCCAATTCTGCAACAAGTGGGACAAAAGGATGATTGGCGCAATCTCGTCGCGGTGATTCGGCGTATTCTCAACGGGGAGCGCGGCGCGGAGTTGGCGGCGGGGTTGGATAACATAGATGCGGCGGTGGTGGGAAAGATATTGGAAGGGTTACAACGGACAAGTGCGAATTAAACGGACGCTTGCCCAAGAGGTTTGTCCGTTGAATTTCGGAGTTGTCCGTTGTAATCTCTTTGCGCGCGTTCGGTGTCAACGAATAGCAACGAATAAACGAATGACGCGCCACGCGTGGTGATGGGCGCGTAGGGGCGAGGCATTTGCCAAACCTTGATTCTTTGCCAAAACGATTGGCATATTGCCGCGCATCTTCTCGAACAATCGTTTGCGTGCAAATGCCTCGTCCCTACCATTCACGCCGTTCGCCTCTCGCAATTCGCAATTCCTAATTCGCAATTCGCCATAATCGAAACGATGATGAAGAAAAAAACGCGCGCCGCGTTCGTCTACCTGCTGCGCTGCGCGGACGGCACAATTTACACGGGCTGGACGTATGATGTGGCGCGGCGCGTGCACGCGCACCAGGCGGGACGCGGCGCGCGCTATACGCGCTCCCGTCGCCCCATCGAACTGATTTACCGCGAACGCTGCGCGTCGCGTCGCGCGGCAATGCGGCGCGAAAGCGAAATCAAAAAGATGTCGCGCGCGCGCAAGTTGCGAATTGCGAATGGCGAATTTTGAATTGCGAATTGCGAGTGGCAAATTACGCAGTACGCAATACGCAATACGAAAGAGGCATTGTGAACACTGCTCAACCTAACGAAATCGTTCTACTCATCTCGCCCGACGAGAAACGGTACGCCGTGCGCTTGACGCCGGGGCAACGACTGGACACGCACGATGGCTACATTCTACACGATGCGATTATCGGGCAGCCGTTTGGCGCGCGCGTCAAGACGCAACTGGGGCACGCGTACGTGCTGCTGCAACCTTCGACGTACGATTTGGTGATGCGCGTCAAACGCATTTCGCAAATCGTCTACCCCAAGGAAATCGGCTACATCGTTCTGCGGATGAACATCGTCCCCGGCGCGCGCGTCGTCGAATGTGGCACCGGCAGCGGCGCGTTGACGCTCGCGCTCGCGCGCCTCGTCCGTCCGAACGGACGCGTCTACACCTACGAAGAGCGCGACGATATGCTCGCGCTCGCGCGCAAGAATTTGGAACGCGCCGGCGCGCTCGATGTGGTGGAACTGAAACAGCGCGATATTCGCGCGGGCTTTGACGAACGGGACGCAGACGCGCTCTTTCTCGATGTGCGCGAGCCGTGGCTCTTTCTGGCGCAGGCGCACGCCGCGCTCAAGGGCGGCGGCTTTTTCGGCGCGCTCGTCCCAACCACGAATCAGGTCAGCGATATTTTGCAAGAGATGGAACGCGCCGGCGGCTGGGCAGAGCTCGAGGTCATCGAAATTTTCACGCGGCATTACAAACCGAACGCGGAACGCTTGCGCCCCGAAGATCGAATGGTCGCGCACACGGGGTATTTGATTTTCGCGCGCGCGCTCCAGAAGTCAGATGTCAGAGGTCAGACATCAGAAACCGGAGAGGAGGTTGCAGATGGCGAATAGGGACGAGGAATTGGTGGTGGTGTATACGACGAATGGCGCGCTGCGCGCAGAAATCATCAAGAGCAAACTAGAGAGCGCAGGCATTCCCGCCATCATTCGCGCGGAATCGCAAAACGTGATTCCGATGACCGTGGACGGCATCGGCAAGGCGGAGGTGCTGGTGGCGCGGGCGCGGGAAGCGGAAGCGCGCGCAATTCTGGAATCGTGATGCGTGAAACGTAATCCGTGAGTTCACGCATCACGTTTCACGAAAGGAAGCAATGGACTCTTTTCAAAACTACGTCAACGCGAACAAAGAGCGTTTCATCGCGGAATTGCAAGACGCGTGCCGTCAGCCAAGCGTTGCCGCGCAGAATTGGGGAATGTGCGAAATGGCGGACAAGGTGCTGGCGCGCTTGCAAAAACTGGGCGCGCACGCGCGCCTCATTCCAATCGAAGGCGGCGCGCCGGTCGTCTACGGCGAAATCGGCGCGGGCAAACGGACGCTGATGATTTACGATCACTACGACGTGCAACCGCCCGAGCCGCTCGAACTGTGGGAGAGTGGACCGTGGGACGCGGCGATTCGCGACGGCAAGTTGTTCGCGCGCGGCGTTGCGGACAACAAGGGCAACTTGATGTGCCGCATCCACGCCATCGAGGCGTACATCGCCACGTACGGCGCGCTGCCACTCAAAATCAAATTCGTCGTCGAAGGCGAGGAAGAAATCGGCAGTATTCATCTGCCGCAATTCGTCAAAGAAAATCGCGCGCTCATCGAAGGCACGGACGGTTGTTTGTGGGAAGCGGGTTACAAGGATGTGAACGAGCGCCCGGTCATCTCGTGCGGCGTCAAAGGCATTGTCTATGTCGAATTGCACGCGCACGGCGCGACGCGCGATTTGCACTCGGCGAGTGCGGCAATCATCGTCAATCCCGCGTGGCGATTGGTCTGGGCGCTCGCCACGCTCAAAGACGCCGACGACAACATCCTCGTGGACGATTTGATGTCGCACGTGCGCGCGCCGACCCCAGCAGAGATGGACGCGCTCCAGACGATTCCATACGACGAGGAAAAAGTCAAAGCCGATTTGGGAATCCAATCGTTCATCCGCAATCTCAGCGGCATCGAATTACTCAAAAAATATTTGTACGAACCGACCTGCACGATTTGCGGTTTGTACGCGGGCTATATCGGCGAGGGCTCCAAAACGGTGTTGCCGAATCACGCGTTCGCCAAGATTGATTTTCGACTCGTGCCAAATCTCTCGCCCGACGTGGTGGTGGATTTGCTGAAGAAACATCTGGCGCGGCGCGGCTTTGACGACATCGAAGTAAAATTGACAGAGACCGGCGAAGAGGTGGCGCGCTCGCCGCTCGATGCAGCCATCGTGCGCGCGGCGATTGACGCCGCCGCGCGCGTCTACCAGCAACCGCCCATCGTTTATCCCACGATGACCGGTAGCGGTCCGATGTATCCACTGTGTCAGCAACTGGGAATTCCCGCGGTGAGCGCGGGTGTGGGCTGGCACGATTCGCGCAGCCACGCGCCCAACGAAAATATCCGGCTGGCGGATTATTTCGAGGGAATCGAATTTGTGCGCGCGTTGATCGATCAGTTTGCGGAGTCGTGAATAGGGTGACGAACGACGAAGGACGAATGACGGCTTTCGTCCTTCGTCGTTCGTCTTTCGTCGGTTTACTTTTTCTTCAGATTCGCCAGGCGCGCGCTCAAGCGTTTGATGCCTTTGCCTACAAACGCGACCTGGACTTCTTCATCGTCGCCCGTCACCTGACTCGCGATGACGATGCCCTCGCCAAACGTCTTGTGTTGCACCTTGTCGCCAGGATGAAATTGCGTGGCGCGCGGCGTAGGGCGTGATGCGTGATGCGCGATGCGTGAGGCGCGAGGCGCGATGTGTGAAGCGTGAGGCGTGAGGCGTGACGGCTGATCTCTGACCGCTGATCTCTGACTACCGACCGCTGCCCGCTGTTCGACCAACTTGTGCGGAATATCTCTGAGATAGCGCGATGGCTCACTCGGTTCCGCGTTGCCATAGCGCGAACGACGAAACGCGTGAACGAGGTACAGTTTTTCTTTGGCGCGCGTGATGCCCACGTAACACAGTCGCCGTTCTTCCTCCATTTGCGCCGCGTCTTCGAACGAACGCGAGTGCGGGAACAAGCCCTCTTCCAAACCCACGATGAAGACTGCGCGAAATTCCAAGCCCTTTGCCGTGTGCAATGTCATCAGCGTCGGCGCGTTCACATCGTCGCGCAGCGTGTCAATGTCCGCAACGAGCGCAACTTCTTCGAGGAATTGTGCGAGCGTTACGTCCGCTGCCGCGTTTGCATACTTGGCGGTCACGCGCTGCAATTCGATGACGTTCCCCCAACGATCTTCACCCTCTTCCGTCCCATCGCGCAGATACGGCTCGTAGCCCGTCTTGAGTACGACGTGCTGGAACAACTCGGTCAGTTTTTTCTCCGCGCGCGCGGCGATGAGCTCCTCCATCAAGTCCACGAACGCCACAAGCGACTTGCGCGCCCGCGCGTCGAAGGAAGGATGAAGTATGAAGGATGAAGTATGATTTTCTTCATCCTTCATACTTTTGCCTTCATCCTTTAGTGTTTGCAGCACCGCGTACGGCGACACGCGCAATTTCTCTGCCCAGCGCGCCAGGTTGTCCAGCGTCGTCTTGCCGATGCCGCGCGGCGGAACGTTGATGATGCGATTGAACGCGACGCTATCGTTGGGGTTGTGAATCAGCCGCAAGTACGCCAGCAGGTCTTTGACTTCGCGGCGTTGATAAAAGCGCGTCGCGCCGATGAGTTGGTACGGCATCCCGCGTCGCACGAACGCGTCTTCCAGCGCGCGCGATTGCGCGTTCGTGCGATAGAACACCGCAATCTCGCGTGCGCGATACCCTTGCCGCGTCAGGCGCGCGATTTCGTCCGCGACGAACGCGGCTTCTTCGTCCTGATCGTACGTCTCGATGACGGTAGCAGGAACGCCGCGCGCGTTTTCCGTCCACAACTGTTTCGCGTGGCGCGAGGGATTTTTGCGAATGATTGCTTGCGCCACGTCCAGAATCGTCTGCGTCGAACGATAATTCTGTTCGAGCAGTTTCACTTGCGCGTTCGGAAAATCTTGCGAAAAGCGGAGAACGTTGCGATAGTCCGCGCCGCGCCAGCCGTACACACTTTGGTCTTCATCGCCCACGCAAAACAAATTTTGATACTTGTCCGCCAGTAATTTCATCAAGACGTACTGCGCGACGTTCGTGTCCTGAAATTCGTCCACGTGCAAATAGCGATAGCGATTCTGATACCGTTCCAACACATCGGGATTTTCGCGCAGCAGCCGAACCGTCTGCATAATCAAGTCGTCGAAATCGGCGGCATTGTTTTCCGCGAGCAGTTGTTGATAGCGTTTGTACACGCGCCCGATCGCTTCGTGCCAGTACGATGGCGGCGCGTATTGCTCCGGGGGAATCAGATCGTTCTTCGCTTTGCCGATGGCGCCCAGCACTGCGCCGGGGCGATACACCTTGTCGTCGAGGTTCATCTCTTTGAGGACTCGCTTGACGAGCGATTGCTGATCGTCCTCGTCGTAGATCACAAAGCCGCGCCCCAAGCCGACGCGTTCGCCGTCGCGCCGCAAAAAACGTGCGCACGTCGCGTGAAACGTGCCAATCGTCAAATCGTTCACGCTCGCTTCGCCGACAAGTTGCGTCAGGCGTTCGCGCATTTCGCGCGCGGCTTTGTTCGTGAAGGTGACCGCGAGGATGTTGTACGGCGCGATGCGGCACTCGCGAATCAGGTACGCAACGCGATGGGTCAGCACGCGCGTCTTGCCGCTACCCGGTCCAGCCAGCACCAGCACCGGTCCTTTCACCGTCGTTACGGCTTCGCGTTGTGCGGGGTTGAGAGAGGAAAGAGTGTCCATCAATTTTCGATTTCAGATTTGAGATTTTCGATTGGCGTTTCGAGGATTGGTTGCGCGACGGGACAAACAATGTTCAAGTGTTTTTGGCACGCCAGATCGGGTGCAGAGATATTGACGCCGAACGCGGTGAGCGCGCGATACAAGTGGCACAACGGCAAGCCCATCACGTTGGCGTGACAGCCGTCAATCTGCGCGACCGGGCGAAAATCGCCGTGTTGAATCGCGTACGCGGCGGCTTTGTCCAGCGGATCGCCGGTCGCGACGTACGCCGCGATTTCGGCATCGGAGTAATCGCGCATCCACACCGTCGTTGTGGCAATCAACGTGAGCACGCGCGCGTTGTGGCGCACAGTGACGCCAGAGTAAACGATGTGCGGGCGCGCGCGCAATTGTTTTAACATTCGCACGGCGTCTGACGCGTCACTCGGCTTGCTGATGATCGCGTCGTCAATCCACCCAATCGTGTCCGCGCCAACGACGATGGTGGTCGGAAAATTGTGCGCGCCGAGTTCGGCTTTGGCGCGGCTCAACCGACGCACCAATGCGTCGGGTGATTCGCCGGCGCGCGGCGACTCGTCTGTTTCGACGCTCGTACATTCGAACGCCGCGTCGAATAGCGTGACGAGTTCGCGTCGGCGCGGCGACGTGGAAGCCAGGATGAGTTTAGCGGTGTTTGGCATCGTGGCGCATCATAGGCGAAGCACCGCGATTTGTCAAACGGCTTGAAGCGCGGTGCGATGCGTGTTATAATGATGGCAACGTGCAAGAGCGTGATACGTGACCGGTGTTCACGTATCGTGGAGGTCAGGATGCGCTTTTCAAAACTCGTAGACTATCTCGCGCAACTCGAAGCGACGACGAAACGTTTGGAGATGACCGCGACGTTGGGCGCGTTGTTCAAAGAGGCGAGCGAAGAGGACATTGCGCCCATCATTTATTTGACGCAGGAACGCCTGGGTCCCGCGTTCGAGCCGATTGATTTTGGAATCGGCGAAGCGCTCGCGGCAGAAGCGCTTGCCAAAGCATCGGGCAAAGACAAAGAACACATCAAGAAACTGTACAAACAGCATGGCGATTACGGTATCGTCGCGGAAAAGTTGCTCGGCGAAAATGGCAAAAAGCTCACCGTTGCCCAAGTGTTCGAGCGACTGAAAGAAATCGCGCTGACGAGTGGCGAAGGCACCGTCGCGCAGAAAACGGATCTGCTCGCTGATTTGTTGGGGAAACTTTCTGGACGCGAGGCGCGCTATGCGTTGCGGATTCCCCTCGGACGTTTGCGGCTGGGCATTGGCGATCCGACGGTGATGGAGGGCTTGTCGTGGTCCAAGACCGGCGACAAGTCGCTGCGTCCACAAATCGAACGCGCTTACAATGTGTGTTCGGATTTGGGACAGGTGGCGCGCGTGTTCAAGGCAGAAGGTGTGGACGCGCTCGCCAAGATTCAGGTCGAGGTGGGCAAGCCGGTGCGGATGGCGCTCGCCGAGCGCGCCAAGAGTGCGGAGGACATTGTGACGCGTCTGGGACGCTGCGCCATCGAAAATAAATACGATGGGTTCCGCTGTCAGATTCACAAGCGCGGTGACCAGGTGCGAATTTTCTCGCGCAATCTCGAAGAGACCACGACGATGTTCACCGACATCGTCGAAGGGATTCGCCAGCAGGTCAAAGCCGATGCCGCGATTCTGGAAGGCGAGGCATTGTCGTACGATCCAGAGACCGGCGAGTTTCATCCGTTTCAGGTGACGATGCAACGCAAGCGCAAGTACGATTTGGAAGAAATGACGGTCAAATTTCCGCTACGCCTCGTCGCGTTCGATTTGTTGTATCTCGACGGCAAGGATTTCACCGGGCAACCGTACATCAAACGCCACGAGACTCTCGCCAGCATCATCGCGCCGGGCGAGCGCGTGGAGATTTCGCAACATCTGGTTACCCAAGACGCCAAGGAGATCGAAAAATTCTTTCTGCAGGCGATCACCAGCGGCTTGGAAGGAATTATGGCAAAGCGGCTCGATTCGCGCTATCAAGCCGGCGCGCGCAATTTCAATTGGATCAAATTAAAACGTTCGTACCAAGGACATCTGTCGGACACGGTGGATGGCGTTGTGGTGGGCTATCTGCGCGGACGCGGGATGCGCGCGCGCTTTGGAATCGGCGCGCTGCTCGTCGCAGTGTACGACGACGCGCAAGACAAGTTTGCCACCATCGCAAAGATCGGCACCGGTTTTTCCGATGCTGAGTGGCCCCAGATGCGCGCGCTCCTCGACAAAATCGCCGTGCCGCAGCAACCCGCGCGCGTCGACGCGCTGCTCCAACCCGATGTGTGGGTCGAGCCAAAGTACGTCATCGAGATGCAAGCGGACGAAATCACCCGCTCACCAATTCACACCGCGGGGAAGATGGGCGACGAGCCGGGCTATGCGCTGCGCTTTCCGCGCGTCATCGGTTTCATTCGCACGGACAAAAAAGCAGAGGACGCAACAACGGTGAAGGAAATTTTGCGGATGTTCGAAAAACAGGGCAAGTCGGGGGGAGACGGGGAGAGGGAGTGAGTGGGAGATTGGGAGATTGGGAGATTGGGTGATTAGGTGATTAGGTGATTGGGAGATTGGGTGATTGGGTGATTAGGTGATTAGGTGATTTGGCACATTTGGCACATTTGGCATCTTTGGCGCATTTGGCATCTTTGGCTTGATTGTTTTGGTGCCCCTGGCGGGACTTGAACCCACAACCTCGGCGTTAGGAGTGCCTCGCTCTGTCCATTTGAGCTACAGGGGCGGACGACCCAAGTATAGCACAAGTGCATTGCTAGCGCAAAACTCGATGGCAACCGCAACCGGGCAGGCAATTTAAGAATTGTGGCAATCATTGCCGTAGACTCTAGCCCAAACGTAAAACGTTCGGGCTGAGCAGCCGAAGCGTGCTAAAGCACGCTGGAATCAGCACGCTTGAGCGTGCTTGGACTGCTCAGCCCGACGATTTTATCGTCGGGCGTTAGCCGGGTGCGTTCCAGTTGGCGGTAGATCCGGGGTAACAACTCAGCCGTCGTGTCATTTCGAGCGAAGCGAGAAATCTCGCTGTGGTCGAACGGGATTTCTCGGTGCGAACAGCGCACCTCGAAATGACAGGGTGAGTAGTTGTGATCTGGGCAATGAATTTGCCACAACACAATGTCCACCTGCGCGGACAATATCGGTTGCCGACGCAGGTCGGCATGGCAATCGCTTGATGCGACTTGCAGTCCTCCCAACCTGCCTCCCGCCTCCCGCCTCCTGCCTCCCGCGTCCTGCTCCCGCCTCCCGCGTCCTGCTCCCGCCTCCTGCCCGCTTTCACCGAAACATCGCGCGGCGTTGCTCGGCGGCGCGCGTCAAGAGCGCGTTCAACGCCGTTTCATCGCGCGCGGCAATTGCTTGCGCCAGCGCGTCCAGTTGCTGCGCGTACACGCGCAACGCGTCGGCGATGTTGTCGCTGTTCGTCAGCAAAATATCGCGCATCATCGTCACGTCACTCGCGGCAAGGCGCGACGTATCGCGAAACCCACTCGCCGCGAGCGTCCACACCGCATCGTCATCGCGCGCCAGAGCGAGCGCGGTCAGCATCAGCGCGGTGGCGACACTGAACGGCAAATGACTGATCGCGGCGACGATGCGGTCGTGCCGTTCCGCGTCCAGCACCAGCGGACGCGCGCCCAGCGTTTCGACGAACGCGCGCGCGAACGCGAGGGTTTCGGGCGTGGTGCGCGCGAGCGGCGTGAGGACGAACACCGCGCCGCGATACAACTCGGCGTCCGCCGCGTCGAACCCTGCCTGATTCTTGCCGCACATCGGATGCGCGCCGAGCGCTTGCACGCGCGCGGGCAACTGTTCCATCGCGCGAACGATGTCGCACTTGGTCGAACCCAAATCGAAGACGATTGCGCCCTCGCGCGCCAACGCGCCGACGCGCGGCAACGCTTCGATGATCGCGCGCACGGGCGCGGCAAGGACGATGGCATCGGCGGCGGCGATGCGCGCCCAATCCGCGCTCGCTTCGTCCGCGATGCGACGCGCGACAAGTTGCTCGCGCGTCGTCGCGTTGGAGGTAATCGCAATGAGGCGACGGCAGGCGTTTTGCGCGCGCAGCGCCAGCGCGAGCGAACCACCCATCAACCCGATGCCGACGATGGCAATCGTCGAATCGCGCAAACGTTCGATGCTCACGCGCGGAGTTCCTCCAGCGTGGCGCGTACTGCCGCGCGCGGCACGTCGTC
>Ga0209018_1003278_pt1 | contig 10449 bp, 14 predicted proteins | sample YNPBryBLVA2012_FD_185814 | JGI IMG/M metagenome (GOLD analysis project Ga0209018, IMG submission 185814) | Anoxygenic and chlorotrophic microbial mat microbial communities from Yellowstone National Park, USA - YNP Bryant BLVA 2012 (SPAdes)... ...
GTGCTGGTCGAAGCGGAACGTTGTGCAGTCCGGGGTTACACCCACATCTGCAACCTCACCGCCGGGAAGGATCATCGAACCTACGATCTGGCTCTTGCGATCCTGAACGAGGAGATAGAGCACGAGTCCTGGTTCTCCGAGTTCCTCGGGGATGGGCCGTCAGGCCACTTTATGCGGAAAGGGACTCTTTCGCCCTTCGTGAGCAAGTTCTTCATGTGATCCTTGAGACACAAAATGCGGCAAAGCCTCCCCCTTCGCCGGGGGAGGCTTTTTTATTCTTTACTGGATTCTCTATCTTTCACCCCCGGACCTAAAGCGAAACTTGATGATTTTGATGGGAGCTCGAGGCACTGAAGATCCTATTTGCCAATACCCCGCGACTGACATATACTCCCAATAAGGGGTACTGTATGGGAGTGAAACTTCCAGGCTGGATCCAGGGGCCCCTGCGACGGGTCCTGTTTTCCTTCGAGCAATTCACGCGCCATGAAATGGCTAACCATGCCTCTGCCGGAGCCTATGCGTTTCTCCTCTCTGCCTTTCCCACTATCCTCATCGTCCTGTACGGATTTTCTACCCTGGGAAAGCTGCTGGGCTGGGAACTCGCCTGGGTAATTTCAATCCTTGCTCCTTACCTCGAATCCTTCGGGGGGACAGAACTCTTCATCGACCTCCTCGCCCGCCCCCTATCCGGATGGGCCGGTATCTTCGGGTTCATCAACCTTATCTGGACATCCCGGCTTTTAATCCTTTCGATTCAAAGGGGAATCCGGGTCATCTATTCTGCCCCCACCCGGGATAGCGCCTTCCGGGAGAACATCCTCACCATCGTTATTGAACTGGGCAGCCTGGTGGCCTTGATCGTTATCCTGGGCATGGGACAGTTCCTGAAACTTTTGTTCCAATCCACGGGATGGTTCCCCATGCGGAGGATCCTTTCCGGTCTCGTTTCCCTCGGGATTTCCTCCCTCGGCCCCCTATCGCTATGGCTATTCACCTTCCTCACCTACCTGAAGGTCCCTGCCCAGAAGCCTTCGGTGAAGCATGCCCTCACCGCTTCCCTCCTGTGCCTCGGTTCCTATATCGGAGTGAGTGCTTTATTGGGTATGATTTTGAATACCGACCGGTACGGTCTCTTGTACGGCATTCTGGGCAACCTGATCGGCGGACTCATCCGGGTGTACATGTTCTTCTGGTTCTACTTTTTCTTCGCAGAACTCTGCTACACCCTCGAAAACTACGATTCGATCCTCTTTGCCCGATTCCACCGAGTCGATACCAGCGGGAAAACTCCCCGGGCCCTGGAGCGAGCCCTCTTCGCCAAACCCCAGCGGCTGTTCAAACGGTATGCCCACGAGTTCCCTGCCGGCTCGGTGATCTTCCGAAAGGGAGACCTCTGCGGAGAAGCCTACTACCTCTACAAGGGAAAGGTGGCCGTGTTCCTGGAGGACCCTGCAGAGGGGAAAAAACCTATTTCGATACTCAAGGAAGGGGAGTTCTTCGGGGAGATGGCCTGTATCCTCCGGGAACCTCGTACCGCCTGGGCAGTGGCGCAAACGGATACTACGGTGTTTATTCTCCCGTCCTCCATGTTCAAAGGCCTATTGAACCAGGATCCCCATGCAGCCACACGAATGGTGGAATTATTGGCCGCTCGACTATCCGCCAACAACGAACAATTCCGGATCTTCAAGCCTGCCGAAAACGCAAAGCCCCATATATAATCCTATTGAACCTTCCCCCCAACATACTTTTTCCGCAGATATAGCGCCACGTTCACTAATCCGATGAGAACGGGAACTTCGACCAAGGGACCAATCACCGTGGCAAAGGCCTGGGCTGACCCCACCCCAAAGACGGCTACCGCCACCGCAATGGCAAGCTCGAAATCGTTACTGGAGGCCGTGAAGGAAACGGTGACCGCTTTTTCATAGGGCACGTTCATCCGGTAGGAGAGATAAAACGTCATCAGGAACATTGCACTGAAATAGAGGGTGTACGGAAAGGCAACCCGGAGAACGTCCACCGGTAATTCGATGATCTTATCTCCCTTCAGGGAGAACATAACGAATACGGTAAAAAGTAACGCGATAGGGGTTAGTTTAGAAACCGTCGGAATGAAACGGGTAAAATACCAGTCTTCTCCCTTTGACCGGCGCAGGGTGAAGTTCGAAACAAGTCCCAGCACGAAAGGTGTTCCCAGATAGATCAACACCGTGGAAGCGATTTCACCGATGGAAACTTGTACCTGCGCTCCTTGGAATCCAAACAAAGGGGGAAGAAGAGTGATGAAGATGTAGGCATACACCGAATACAGGAGGACCTGGAACAATGCGTTGAAGGCAACGAGCCCGGCGGCCAATTCGGCGTCCCCCTTCGCTAAATCGTTCCATACTAGTACCATGGCGATACAGCGGGCTAGTCCGACCAGAATGACCCCCACTGCCATTTCCGGACGATCGGGCAGAAGAAAAATGGCCAACAAAAACATGACGAAAGGTCCGATGATCCAGTTCAGAACTAGAGAAAAGGACAGAAGTTTCAAGTTCTTAAACACGATGGGAAGTTTTTCGTACCGCACCTTTGCAAGAGGAGGGTACATCATCAGGATTAAGCCCACCGCCAGGGGAAGATTCGTCGTACCGAAACTCATGGAATCCCAGAACCGGGCGATTCCCGGCACCTGGCTACCCACCAGTACTGCAATTCCCATGACAAGAAAGATCCACAGCGTTAAATACCGATCAAAAAAGGACAGTTTATTTGTAACCGATGCCATCCCACACACTCTCTTTCATGAAGATTCTAGATTACTCTTTCCTTGCAACCCTCGCTCAAGCCCATCATTCCACCTAAGGGACCCGCGGGCGGGGCAGGAACGCGGCTTTGGCCAGCATCTACACTTTTGCAGCCCCTCATTCTACTTAATCTATCCCGCCCAAAACCCGAATCCATATCCGGCGAGGGTGGAAAGAACGATTACCAATAGCACGTAGGTTGCCGTTTTACGGAACCCGAGTTCCCCATTGATCACCAGCATACTCGGTAGGGAGAGACTCGGTCCTGCCAGGAGGAGCGCCAGAGCCGGTCCCTGCCCCATCCCGCTTCCCAACAGCCCCTGCACGATGGGAACTTCCGTCAGGGTAGCAAAATACATGAACGCACCGGCAACGGAGGCAAAGAGGTTCGCCAGGATCGAGTTTCCCCCCACAAGACCGGAAACCCATGCGTTGGGGATCAATGCCTCATGGCCAGGACGGCCGAGCAAGAATCCTGCCACCAGCACCCCGAAAAACAGGTACGGCAGGATTTGAAGGCTGAAATCCCGGGTTGCCAGGGTCCAGTCTTTCAGGTCATCCCGGCTGAACCATCGGGAAAGGCTGTACACCAGTAGAATCGCGAACACCGCGGTAATCCAGTACTTATGCTGATAGATGAAATCCCACACAGGCAGAGCTCCCCGGGAGGGCGCCCAGTTCACGAAGACGAGGATACCGATCATCGATGCCATGTACACCACCATCTGAGGCAATGTCCGGCCGCTTGCCTCTCCTGCATACTGGAACATCCGCTCATCGGCCAGCCGTTCTTCGTCTTCCTTGCGGAAAATCGCCTGCATGATCATGCCGATCAAAAACGCGAAAAGTATAGCCCCCACCATTCGGGCCAATCCGAGTTTGAACCCGAACACCTTGTAGGAGAGTACGATGGCGAGGATATTGATCGCCGGGCCAGAGTAGAGGAAAGAAACCGCCGGGCCCAGTCCCGCACCCTTCTTGTAGATCCCTTTGAACAGGGGTAGTACGGTGCAGGAACATACAGCGAGAATCGTCCCCGATACGGAGGCCACAGTATAGGCCAGAAGCCTGGGAGCTTTCGGCCCCAGGTACCGGATCACCGCCTGTTGGTTCAGGAACACGGTAATGGCGCCCGCAATGAACATCGCGGGAACCACGCAGAGAAGCACATGGTCCCGTGCATATTCGGAGAGCATCAGGAAGGCTTCCTGAACCGCTCCCGCTACCCGGGGAATATCGAAGGGAGTGAAATACGCTACTAAAAACACCCCGAAGGTAAGCAACAGCTTACCGTTGGGGGAGAGTTCTTTCTGTGCCATGGTATGGTTAGTTCCGTTCTTTCTTGATGAACTCTGCGATCTGATCCTTCGTCAGCACCCTACCTACCACCTTCACGCTTCCGTTTATGGCAAGGGCCGGGGTCATCATAACCCCAAAGCGCATGATCTCTTCGATATCCGTTACTTTTTCGATCTCTGCCGATACTCCCAGCTCTTTTACCGCCTGCCGGGCATGTTCTTCCAATAGCCTGCATTTCGGACAACCGGTCCCTAAAATTTGAATTCGCATTCGTTACTCCTCCTACTGTTTAACTATTTTTTTATCTTCACACCGATCCGTTTCTACCTGGATCGTGGCATGTCCTATCCCGAACCGTTCGTGAAGGATTTGTTGAATATCCCCGATGATTCGCTGCGCATCGCAGACCCTCATATCTTCCACATCCACATGTCCTTCGAAATAGATGGATTTTTCATCCGACCTCCAGAGGTGCACGTGATGAAGGTTTTTCACTCCCGTCACCCCCTCCACCGCTGCCTTCAACTCTTCGTAATCGATCCGGGGGGAAGCCTGCATCAGGATATCCACCGCTTCCCTCACGATATGCCAGGTTTCCCGGATGATGTACAGGGAAATCGCTACTGTAATGAGGGGATCTATCCACACAACGTTCCACAACCGGATCGCGATTCCACCCAGAATCACCCCTACCGAAGAAATGCTGTCGCTTAACAGGTGGAGGTAGCTGGAACGGATGTTCATGTTCTCCCTGGAACCACTCCGGAGGAGAAACACCGAAAGAACGTTTGCCAGTAGCCCGATCGTTGCGACGATCAGCATCAGAGTGCTTTCGATCTGTTCGGGACTGCGAAACCGGCGGTACGCTTCTCCCAGTAAGAAGATCGAGAGGGCCAACAATACCAGCGCATTGACAAAAGCGGCCAGCACTTCCGCCCGCTTGTAGCCGTAGGTTTTCTCCGGCGTGTTCGGCCGGGCTGCGATCCGGTGGGCGATCCAGCTGGTAACGATAGCTGCCGAGTCTCCCAGATTGTGCAGAGCATCGGAAAGCAGTGCCAGACTGCCCGAAAGGATTCCCCCTACCACTTCTGCCGCTGTAATGATCAGGTTCAGCCCCGTTACGGCACCCAAACGTACACCGGAAATATCCCCGGTCTCATGATGATGATGTTCTGTTTCCATCCATGTTCCTTATGTAGCACTATTCAAGACAATCTTTATTGGGAATATAACCAAATTGCTATATATTGTCAATCGTTTTTTCCGTTGACAGTGTAATAGAAAATCACTATATTAGAAATTGCCAATTTGGCAAAATACCTTAGTTACAATTGCCCTAGGCAGTTTGAACACTATCGGTTGCGGGGTGGGCGTGTCAATATCCGATAGAGGAATATAACAATTTTTAACAACGGGAGGACAAAACGAATCTATGAAATTGGACAGCGGCACTGTGTACTTACTTATAGCAGGCATTCTATTCATTCTTTCACTCTTGAAAGACCCGGAAAAAACCAAGAAAGCTTTCATAAACTCAGGGAAAGTCGCTCTGACGGTATTCCCTGTATTGCTGATGATTTTTGTTCTCATGGGTTTTCTGGAATCTTTCATTTCCCGTCAGGCAATCGCCTCCTGGTTCGGCTCTTCTAACAATTTTCTAGGGATTGTGTACGGTGAATTGCTAGGTAGCTTTGCCATGATCGAACCGGCAGCGGTGTTTCCCTTTGCAGGGTTCTTAAAGCAAAGCGGTGCAGGGTACGGGGCGGCTTTAGGGTTTGTCATGTCCGCCATGCTGATCGGTATTACTCATATGCCTCTGGAGGGACAGCTATTCGGTATGAAGTTCATGATTGTTCGAAATCTGGTTACCTTTCTCCTTGTTTTAGGAATTGGAACTCTTTTTATGGTGGTTATATGAAAACAACAAATTCTTCTAGAACAGCCCAACAGAAAAATCCATGGGCACGGCTCATTCGATCGGCAGTTATCTATATAAACATCTCACTCTTGATCTGGGCGGCAGTTGCCTTATTCGCTCCTACACATGTCGCCATAATCACGGACACTGTTTACAACACCTTCGCAAAGGTAATCAAAATCATTATCGCTGTTACCATCGGCATCGGCCTTCTCCATGTTTGGGTTACTCCGGAGCATGTATCCCGGGTGATAGGGAAGGAGTCCGGATGGAAAGGAGTGGTCCTTGCCTCGACAATTCCCTTAATTTTAGGGGGTTCACTTTTTGTCATCCTTCCATTGGTAAAAGCCCTTCGGGAAAAGGGAGCCCGACTCGCCGCTTGTATTGCCTTTATCAGCGCCTGGAGCGGTAAAGCACCCCTCCTCCCGCTGGAAATCGAGTTCCTGGGCTTGCGCTTTGCAGTATTGCGGATTCTGTTAACCATTCCCTTCGCCGTTGCTACGGGTCTGATGAGTGAACTTATTCTAGAACGGATTTTCGGAGAAAAAGTGCATTCCACCCACCATGCCGGATAATGACGCTATCGTTTAGGGACCCTATCGCAGGGATAGATCATCCGCCTGCTGGCGGATCCACCTGCGATCTTCGGGTTTCAGGAGGGTATCCAGTACCCAGGCAATGAGAAGGATCCCCGGAATATTCAAGCAGAGACGGGTTAGGGCGAACTTCCATCCCAGGGATTGCCACTCGAAGAGGAACATGGGAACCTTTATCGTAGACCAGGCACCGATGAAGATAAACACATTCCGGAAGGTTGCCTGCTTCTTCAAGAACACTGCCGCCACCGGGAAGGCCCCATAGAGTGGCCCGGCCGCTACTGCTCCAGCTACAAAGGAAAGTACGATTCCCCGCACACCTGATCCTTCCCTTAGAAACCTCACCATCGTCTGCCGGGGCACCCATACATCCAGCAATCCCAACAAGACAAATATCGGAGGAATCACCAAAAGTATCTGGCGGAGGTTCAATACCGTGAGTTCCACCGACCGGATCGCAAGCACCGGTTTGCCGATGTACACGCCGATCCAGAGGATAATCATCAACAGGAAAAATTTATATTTTATCAGGTATTGTTTTACCATGTCCTCATCCCTGGTGCACCCAACCGATGACTAAAGCCACCAGAAAGGAAAATAAAAAAGCGAGACCGTTGCGGATGAGGGCTGTTTTTGTCCCGAAATACAGCTTTTCCATGGGGAAAGTTACCACCCCCACCATCATCAGGGTAGACACGAAGGCTCCTATCTGCATGTAGCCCGCACCATTTTGAATCAAAAGGGCACACATGGGCAAAGCGACAAACCCCGGAATCAATGTCAGGGAGCCTACCACCGCTGCCCCGAGGGTCCCTACCCAGCCGGACCGCTCGCCGATGATGCGGGAAATCACCTCAGGATTCGTGAAGGCAAGGACGAGCCCCGTAAACAGAAGAATCCCCAGAAGCTGGGGAAGGATCATTTCGAAGGTTCCCCAGGCCTTTCTAAGGGCTTGTGCGGTTTTTATTCTATCCTTCCAAAACGAAATTCCCAACGCGATCAGTGCAACGATATAGAAGGCATACTCCATGTCGCTTCTCCTTCTGAACAATGGATTCTGAGCAATAAAATGCAAGTTTTTGGATACCTTGCCAAATACTAAAATCTCTTATATAGTATTTTATATGGAACCTCAAGAGCGATTCGATCCGAACCGCCTAAACGAAATTTCAACGATCCTCAAAGCTCTTTCTCACCCCTCACGCCTTTTAATGGTGGAAGCTCTAGGGGAAAAACCCTACTGCGTGTGTGAACTCACTGCCATGGTCGGCTCCGATACTTCGACCGTTTCCAAACACCTGGCGATTCTCCGTCAGGCAGGGATCGTTACCGACGAGAAAAAGGGAAACCAGGTATTCTACAGCTTACGCTGCCGCTGCGTGCTGGATGCTCTGAAAGGGTTGGTTCCTCTTCTAGAGGAAAAGCATAAACACTACTCCCGGATTATCGAACGTATTCCCACTAAACCGTAGTTGTTCCTAATTCCTTGGCTATCTGCTGAGCGATTCTTTCGACATCCTCGGAATCAAAATCCAGGGTAGGAACTTTCTCCACCGCTTGCTCCACCATGGTATACTCAAAGGTGGGAGTGATCCCCAGGTTCTGTAATATTTTACTGGTGCATTTATTACCGCAGCCGTTTATGGCAATCAAACGCTTTGCTTTTTGCGCGATTTCTACATGCGGTTTGGATCCTGCAGCGATCGCACTCAAGCAGCACATCCGTGCCGAATCAGAACGAGCTCTCGTTAGTTTCACCGCCACCTCGTGTCCAACCTGTCCGACGGAAGCTGCACCATCGCAGGTAAGAATGATGTCCAGCTTGTCCGCTTCCTTCTGGCACATGGGCAGTTTCTGCCAGTTTTCTTTCGGCATAGGTATCCTCCCTAAAACATTGTCTATTTGGTAATATACGATAATGCCCAATAGCTGTCAACTAACATAATCATGAGCGTGAAGGACAATAAAAAACCGGCAGTCCTGGGGGAACTGCCGCCCTGTTAGCTAATTAAAAGCCTGAATCGTGTTACACTGTCGCCCGTAATTCGTTCAGCATGCGGATGAGGTCCTTCCTATCCGGGAACGTCAAGGCTCCCGAAGGGCATTCCGATTGACAGGCGCTGCATCCCACTACGCAGTTATAGGGGTTGGCCACCTCCACGCTCGTTGCCCCTTGCGAAAACACTCCGTTAGAACAGAAACTTACACATGCCCCGCAGTTTGTGCAGAGACTCGCATCGATCGAGGGGTACCAGGCGATTTTCTCCCTGGGGATTCCCATGTAACTTCTGCCGCTCATGTGCCAGCCTCCTCCACTGCCTTCTTCACATCCTCGAAGGCCTGTTCCGTGTTCTTGAACTGGATGGATACGGGCTTCCAGGTATGTGTATCCATAGGCACCCCTGCACGCTGGAATCCATCCCGCAACAGTTTCGCCTGCTTTTCGATCTTACAGGCGGCCGTAACATAGACCACCCCGTCTTTCTTCAATAGATCTTCCATTAAGGCTTCTCCATTGGTCTCACAGAGTCGGGGATGCACGACCATGTAGTCATGGGGAATCTCAAGCCGTACCCGTTCGATAAAGGTCGGAAAGTTCAGATTCACCATGCTTGGGCAGGCAAAACTGCAGGAACACATGAGAATGGCTTTCTTTTTCACGTACTACCTCCCGGAAATTAGTATTTGGTGTATTTACTAATTGGTAATATATGCAAGTTTCCACATATTGTCAAGGGGATTCTGGCAGCCACGACCCGGGCTATACATAGTTTCATGACTGTGGTTTTATCGGAGGCAGGCCTGTAGAAGGAACTTTTTAATGCACCCTTGATTCTGGATAAGCCCCTGGGAATTGGGCTACTCCCCTTCGGAAAAAAGCCCCCGGATAATCAGATCTGTGGCTTCATCCTCCGTCAAACCCCGGGCCATCAGCGTCTGGAGTTGTTTGGAATCCACCGAGCCGATGGCGGCTTCGTGGGTAACATGGGCGGCTGGATCTTCCACCTGCACAATGGGAACCGCTCGGGCTAAAGCATTTCCCTGCACGATCTCCTTGCAATCCACGTGGCCCCGGGCACCAGGGGCGCGGGCGTAAAGCTCATTCAATACATTCGCCTGTGCTGTATCCTTCAACGCCACATGGCTAATCAATGCGGCAACTGCATTTTCTCCCATGAGCTGAGCCGCCTCCCGGATGGTGATCCGATCGGTAGATTTTCCGTAGATATATGCCCGCATCTCCACCGAACTGTCCGCCTCGCTTTCCACCTCATAATCGATATCCACCACTCCGGCAGAACCTTCGATCAGGTAAAACTCGTTGAAGAACCGGCCCCCTTTCCTTACCTGGACCCGTGTTTTCGGCACCACCGTCACCCCTCCGGAAGGCCCATGTATGTGCTTCTCCACATAGCGGTACTGTGCCCCTTCCCCTACCACAATCCGGGCATCCATCAGGTGGCGGATATCCACCGCCTGCGGGAAGGTGCAGTGTGCCTGAAATGCCACGGAGGATCGATCCCCCAGTTCCACGTTTAGCTCGATTTTCTGTAAGCCCCGTTCCCCGACCATCCCAAAACAGAGGTGCACCGGTTTTTCGATTCGGACTCCGGTTGGGATGCGGATGGCAACCCGAACTCCCTCGCCATCCCCTGTTTCTATCGTCTCGGAAGAAACCTCAAGCCCCTCCACGAGACCCATCCCCACCACTTTCCCCCCATGGATTTCGATGTGGGCTTCTCCCGGACCGTAGTGGGGAGCATGAATCGAGCGGAGAAGTTCCGCTGCCAATGCTTTTCGTTCCGCGTCTGTCATACCACCTCCACCTCTTTCAGAA
>Ga0209018_1003282_pt1 | contig 10440 bp, 9 predicted proteins | sample YNPBryBLVA2012_FD_185814 | JGI IMG/M metagenome (GOLD analysis project Ga0209018, IMG submission 185814) | Anoxygenic and chlorotrophic microbial mat microbial communities from Yellowstone National Park, USA - YNP Bryant BLVA 2012 (SPAdes)... ...
CGGTGGCACGAGAGGACGGCTTCAGGCGTCAGCGGGCCAGGCTTGAACAGCGTATCACCAGGCTTTGCCTGGCCGCACCGACCAAAGGTCGGTGGCACAAAAAAAGAGCCCATGGGGCTCCTCATAAGGCGTCGACGGGATTCGAACCCGTGGTGAGGGTTTTGCAGACCCTTGCCTTACCACTTGGCCACGACGCCGATTAAATCAAGAGCGGGCGATGGGATTCGAACCCACGACCTTCTCCTTGGCAAGGAGACGTTCTACCACTGAACCACGCCCGCAGGTCTTGGTCGCTCTTGCTGACCGAGAGTGCCGAGAGTCAGAATCGAACTGACGACACCGCGATTTTCAGTCGCGTGCTCTACCAACTGAGCTATCTCGGCCAGTATTCGGTTGTTAAGCGTGAAGGATTTTACTAGTAGAGAGGCAGATTGTCAAGCGCGACCGTTTATTGGTGATTGCCCACATCTTTGTATGGCCTGATTCGGCAGGCTGGAAGCCGACTCCAGGCGTCAGCAGGGCAGGCGCAAACAGCGTATCACCAGGCTCTGCCGGGTCTAGCAAGGCCGATCGTACCGCTTTGTGCCATTTCATGGCACAGGTGGCACAGGCAGGTCGGCGGTACGGCGGTTGGCCGCCCCCCTCTTGCGAGGTTAGCCCCACGAGATCGGTAGTGACGGGGGAAATCCGCAGATTTGGCAGTCGTCACCGTGGACTCTGATTTTGCTCGAAAGACGGATGCTATACCAGGGCGGTCATCTGCCCAGGCGTAAGCAGATATTCGAGCGTGGCGCATGGCGCATAGCGCAAGTCTGCGATGGATAGACAGCACAGCCCGCCTTTTTTCATGGTGATGGCAACTTCTGTATTCCCGGCCAGCAACATGGAGGCCAGGTTGCTCAGGTATGGCTCATGGCCTACCAGGAGTAGATGTTCGACGGCGTATTGCGCCCGGATTTCGGCAATCAGTTGATCGGCATGGCCCAGCGGGCTGAGATGGTCTGTAAAGACCAGGCGGTTTTTCAAGTTGAAGCGTTTTGCCATGATTTCAGCCGTCTCGCGCGCCCGCACGTAAGGGCTGGACAGGATGAGGTCGAAGCCAAGCCCCAATTCTTTGAGGCCGCCGGCGATTTTGACCATCTTGCGGCGACCAGGCGCAGAGAGGGGACGCTGGCTGTCATCTGGATACACGGAAGAGTCGCGGGCCTCGGCAATGGCGTGGCGCATGAGGTACAGGTTCATGGAGTCTCTCCTTGCTCTTGATTCGTTTCAGGGGGAACCGGCATTGTGTTGGGTTGTGGTTCCTCCTGTCGGGCAGGTTTCTTCTTCTTACGAGGCAAAGCAGCCCAGGGGAAGGGCGCTTCGGGCGCTGGGCGCCAGAAGGTATGGATCTGCTGCATCCCATCCAGGTAGGTGTAGAGGGCCTGGGCGTGGCAGCGCTGGAAGTAACGGCGAGCAGGCCGCGGGTCGTATGAGGCGTGCCGCTTGGAAAAGTCGGCCAGGGTGGCCAGTAAAACTTCCATGTCCTGAATGTCGCCCATGGCGGTCTGGTAGGCGTGCATGTCTTTGAAGAGGCGGGCCGGCAGGTCGGGCAGGAAGGGCTGGAGGATTTCCAAAGTATAGCGCAGTTTTTTGAAAGCCACGCGCAGGCGGTGAATGGTGGCGGGTCGGGAGGCATCCACTTTGCCGTAACGCTGCAGGAGGGCGGTGTAGGTGTCATCTATGGATTGGAACAGGGCCTGGCGGAGGGTCTCTTCATCGGTTGCGGTCAGAAGGAGTTGGCGCGCGGCTTCGATAGACTGAACCAGGCTGCTTACGTCCAGGGCTTCGACTTGTTTGGCGGCGCGGCGCAGCAATTTGCTTTGGCGTTTTTCGAGAAAGTCTGCAAAGGGCTGGAGTTCGGGCAGTTCGGGCAGCGCCGCGGATACCTTCGAGAGCGTGACTTGGGTGTCACGCAGGTCGTCGTAGCCGTCCAGTTGTTCTTTGAAGGCGCGACGCATTTTTTTCAGGTTGGGGGAGGGGGAAAGCGCGCGCAACAGGTCTATCAGTGCCAACAAGCGGCGGGTAGATACGCGCACATCATGGACGGCGGCCTCCGAAAATGCCTGCCGGCAGGCTTCGAGGTGGTGGCGGTATTTTGCCCAGCGCGCGTCCAGGGCTGTGATGAGCAAGGAGTTTCCGTTCATCTTTTCTTCACGTCTGGATTTCCAAACTCACGCCGAATACTTCCTGGAAGAGGGCTTTGCGTTTTTCCAGGTCCCATGCTTCGAGCATCAACTCGGTTTCGCCGATGGGCCGCAAGCGCCAGCGGGAGCCGCGCTGTTCGAGCAGGACGTCTTTTACCCGCCCGGTATGACTGGTATCGAGCGCATCGGCCAGCCGCAGCAGGGCGCACAGTTTGGTGACAATCAGGCGGTCTTTTTGGGGCAGGGATTTGAAGTTTTCATCGGCAGCGGTGGGCGTTTGCTTGCGGTGATAACGGACGAGGTTGGCAACGATTTCCTGTTCGGCAGCGTCCAGTCCGATGAGGGGGTTGTGCTTGAGCAGGTAATAGCCATGTTTGTCATGGTCAATGGTGTTGATGAAATGGCCGATGTCGTGCAGCAGGGCAGCGACTTCGAGTAAGAGCAATTCTTTTTCGGTCAAGCGGTGCAGGGAGAGGGATTGGTTGAACAGGCGGGCGGCCAGGCGGGAGACCAGCAGGCTGTGTTCGCCCTCGAACCTGTACTTCTGACCCAGGCGTAGCGCCGCGGCCCATACCTGCTCACGGCGCGGTAAGACCGGGCCTTGCGCCAGGGGGGCCATATCCAGCAGGAGGCCGTCTTTGAGGCCCACGCCGGGAATGCGCACTTCTTCGACGCCCACTTCTCGGGCAATCATGTGCAGCACTACGGCTGCCGGCAGCAACACATCGGCGCGGTCGGGGCGCAGGCGCAGTTTGCGGATGCGCTCTTCGACGCTCAGGGCGCTCAATTTGTCGATCAGTTTGCCAATTTCGTCCGCTGTGATCACATCTTCGGATTCGCGCTTGAAGAGCCGCCGGCGCAGTTTGCCCATTTCTTCTACGTTGCCGCCGGTGCCGATGCACAGGTCTACTTTTTCGCTGGCGATTTCGCGTTCGACGCGGCGGCGCGCTTTTTGGGCATATTCTTTGACCCAGCGATGGAAGGGCAATTTTGCGGCGGCGCTGTCTTCCAGTTTGTGCAGCAGGCGCACGGTGCCCATCTCGTAACTCTCGGTGGAGAGGACATTGTCGGCGTCGCTGAGGGTGATTTCTACGCTGCCGCCGCCGATGTCCACCAGCAGGGCGTGTTTTCCGCGCAAGTCTATGGCGTGTTTGACGGCTAAATGAATCAGGCGGGCTTCCTCGTCTCCGCTGATGATTTCGAGATGGAAGCCGGTTTGCTGGGCAATGCGGTCTATCAGAATGTCGCTGTTGCTGGCTTCTCGCACGGCGCTGGTGGCAACGGCGCGCGTCTCGGCCACGTCGAAAGCCTGCGCTACTTTGCGAAAACGCAGGAAGGCCCCCACTGCCATTTGGATGGTCTTTTCGCTGAATTGACCGGTGGTAAAGGCATCTTGCCCAAGGCGAACCGGCAGGCGGACGTTCTCGATGGTTTCCAGTTCGTCTTGGTTGCCTAGCCGCCCGACGACCATGCGCAGGGCGTTGGAACCGACATCAATGGCTGCAAGGGTGTGCATAGCGATCTCAAAGCCTTCATATACTTCTCAGCGCATTGCTGCGCGTGGAAACACGCACCGGGGAGGAGGGGTTTCTTGCGGCGCAAAGAAGATCTGACTCCATTGCTACAACCTTCCAGTGAGCGGGGCTGAAGCCGCTTGCTCAGTTCATAGAAGTCATTTCGACAGGCTCAGTGCAACGCCTTCGGACTGGGGCAACGAGTTACCGTCGTCTGCCATTTTGCCAGTCTTTGCGCCGCAGCAGAATAGGGATGACCACAATCAGCACGATGATGACCGCAACCAGCACGATATTATCGGTAGAGCCAACGTCGGTGCGGATTGGGAAGCCCGCCTCGGCAGTCGCCGTCGGAGCAGTGGAGGTAGCGGTGTCTGATTGCGCGTGGAGGAAGGGGCGGTCGAGTGCCAGGCTGGCAAACACCAGCACAACCCCAAAAAGAAACCACAAGACGATACGAGCGGGTCGAGGAGGATAGGCGTTCATTTCAAGACGTATACTCAAGTATAACACGCCTCGAAAAAAGGTAAATCTAGTCTTTTATATGTACTTTCTGGTTTTTTTGCGTTATAATCTCGCCGCATCGGTGGGACTACCCTGCTGGGCTGTCATTGAGGAGAAATCCATGAAACGCTTTCTTCTAGTGTGGATGATGTCTTTCCTTTTGCTTGCCTTGTTCATCAGCGTCACAGGACGGGCTTTTGCAAGCAAGTGGCCAGGCCCGCAACCCGACCTGGTCGCAGGCGCGCAATTATATGATAAGTGGTACGCCGCGCTGGGAGTGGACGCGCCGCAAGGAGATATGCCTTTGTGGAGCCGCCAGTCGAGCAATACACGCTCTGGCGCAGAGACCTGGCGCTGTGTGGAGTGCCATGGCTGGGATTACAAGGGCGCGCAAGGAGCGTATGCTTCTGGCTCTCATGCCACCGGTTTCCCTGGTGTGCTAGAGGCGGCGCGCATGAGCGCCGATGAGATCGTGTCCTCTCTCAAAGGCGGGCAGGAGCCGCAGCATGACTTCTCCGCTTATCTGCCCGACAGCGCTATGCAAAAAATAGCCGTCTTCTTGAGGGAAGGTTTGATTGACGATTCCGAGTATATCCACCCGCTTTCGCTCAAGGTGATTGACGGGAATCAGGCGCACGGCAAAGAATTGTACGACGCCACGTGTGCAACTTGTCACGGCGCGGATGGGACGCAAATCCTCTTCCGCAGCGAGGGTGTGGACGAGACGCTGGCCGACGTAGCCAACCGCGACCCGTTCCGCTTCTTGCACCGCACCCGCTTCGGTGTGGCCGGGACCGAGATGCCGGTGGGCTACGAATTGGGCTGGACTCCCGCCGACGGCCGCGATGTGCTGATGTACGCGCAGTCGCTGACTCGCGGCCAGGAAAATGCCGAGGTTACGGGAGCAGGCCGGGGGTCCGGCGAGAGCGGAGAGGGGACTCCGCAGACCAGCCTGTGGACCGGCATCCTGACCGGCCTTGGGGCGTTCTTCGTCACCTTTGGCAGCGCCTTGCTCATCCTGACAGGGCTGTTGTTGGCCGGGGCGGCGGTGGTGGTCGTTTTGCGCCGCAGGCAGTGAGTCTCTCCAAAACTTTGCACAATTCTATCCAGGAGCGTTCATGATCAAGAATCTTCTTCGCTGGCTGCTTTCGCCACTGGGGCGAATGAGCCTGTTGATTGCGGGGCTGGTCTTCTTGAGCGTGGCGGTGTGGGGGGTGAGTCTGACGCAGGCCGCACCAGCGCAGCCCATTCAGTTCCCCCATAACCGCCATGTCGGTTTTGGAATCCAGTGTTTGTATTGTCACCCCGGCGCGGCGCGCGGCCCGGTGGCGGGGTTGCCGTCGCAGACCAAATGCTGGGGCTGCCACCAGCAGATGCAGATTACCCAAACCAGCGCCTTGCTCAAACCGTTGGTGAATGCGGTGGAGAACAATCAGCCCATCCAATGGGTGCCGGTGGCAATTGTGCCGGACTTCGTGCATTTCAATCACCGTCCGCACATTGCGGCGGGTGTGAACTGCGAGGAATGTCATGGCGATATGAGCAAAGTAACGATTGCAGAAAACCCTCAGGTGATGAACATGGGCTGGTGTTTGAATTGCCATCAGCAAAAGACGGTGGATGACCCGGTCAAGCGCACCAAGTTGCTGGATTGCGGTACTTGTCACTATTAGTCTAAGGAAAAGATATGAGCAAACGAATCTCCCGGCGTGATTTTCTGAAATTGGCGGGGGCGGCTGCGGCTGGCGGTGCAGTGTTGACCGGCTGCGGCCCGGCTTCGCGTTATGTCATCCGCGAGCCGTATATCGAGATGCCAGAGTATAACTTCAACGGCCAAAGCACTTACTACGCCACCACTTGCCGCGAGTGTCCGGCTGGCTGCGGGCTGGTTGTGCGCACCTATCAGGGACGCGCGATCAAGGTGGAAGGCAACCAGAAGCACCCGGTCAATCTGGGGAAAACCTGCGCGCGCGGGCAGGCGACCTTGCACGGCTTGTACAATCCCGACCGCGTGACCGCTCCTGTCAAGCAGGGGCGAGGCGGCGTGCTTTCCAATGAAACGATGACTTGGGAGCAGGCCATTCAGGTGGTGGCCGATGCGCTGGCAAACACGCCTCCTTCTGCAATGGCTTTCTTGCTTGGCCTGGCGCCCGACCATCTCTTCGACCTGGTCGGCGATTTGACGAAGGCCCTCGGCGCGCCCGCTCCGCTGCGTTTCGGCGCGCTGGCGCTGTTCGAGGCGCGCTCCACGTTGATCCAGGCCGCTGCCGAACTGTTTGGCCAGCCAGCGCTGCCGTTCTTCGACCTGGCCAATGCCAGCCTGACCTTTTCCTTTGGCGCCAATTTCCTCGAGACCTGGCTGTCGCCGGTGGCCTACACGCGCGGATTTTCTCGTATGCGCAAACAGCAGGTGCGCGGCCATTGGGTGCAATTCGAAGCGCGCATGTCGCAGACGGCTGCCAAAGCCGACGAGTGGATTCCGCTTCGCCCTGGGAGCGAGGGCCTGGTGGCCGCGGCGATAGGCAAACTGGCGGCTGAAGCCAAAGGCCAGCCCGCGCCGGCCGCCTTTGCCAGTGTGGATGTGCCTGCCGCTGCTGAGGCCTCCGGCGTCCCCGAAGAGACCTTGCGCCGTTTGGCAGGTCTGTTTGCCGCTGCCGAGCGTCCGCTGGTCATCCCCGGCAGCGCGGCGCTGGGACAGGTCAACGGATTGGAAAACGCCCAGGCTGCGCTGGCGCTGAACGCGCTGGCGGGCAATGTGGGTCAGCCGGGCGGCGTTTTCTTGTCGCCCCTTCCACCTGTGGCGGAAAAAAACCACGCTCTGGCCTCCTTGCAAGAAATGGCCGACTTCATCGAGAAAATGAAGGCTGGAGCCATCCAGGTTCTGTTCGTACACGGCGTCAACCCGCTGTTCGAACTGCCCAAGTCGTTCGGGTTCGAGCAGGCGCTCCAAAAGGTCCCGCTGGTCATCTCGTTTGCCACTTTTCCTGATGAAACCGCCCTGCAGGCCGATTACATCTTCCCCGACCATCACGGCTTGGAATCGTGGGGGTATCAACGCATAGCAACCGGCTCAACTCGAGCCGCGCTTTCGGGCGCCCAGCCGGTGGTCTCGCCGTATTATGACACGCGCGCCACCGCCGATGTGCTGCTGGCGGCCTGCGCTGCCGTTGGCGGCAAACTGGCTGCCGCCCTGCCCTTTGCAGACGAAGTGGCCTTCATCCAGGATAAGTTGCTGCCGCTGGTAGAAGTCAAAGAAGCCAATTTCAACGCGCCAGAGATCAACACCTTTTCGGCTTACTTCCAGCAGTTTGGCGGCTGGTGGGCGCAGGCTGACGGCCTGATTTCGCCGACTGCGCCCGCACTGGGCAAAGCCCTGAACGTGGAAGCGCCGCAATACCAGGGCGAAGGCGAATTCGTGCTGCTGCCCTTCGTCTCGCCGGTGCTGGGCGAGGCGGGCGCCAACAAGCCCTGGCTGCAAGAAGTCCCTGACCCAACCACTACCGTGATGTGGAACTCGTGGGTCGAAATCCACCCCAAAGTGGCGCACGAGTTGGGCCTCGAAAATGACGACGTGGTCATGATCGTATCCGAGGCCGGGGCGGTGGAAGCGTCTGTTTATCTGTATCCGGCCATTCGTCCAGATACGATCGCTATTCCCTTCGGGCAGGGACATTCTGCCTATGGCAGGTACGCTGCCGGGCGGGGTGTCAATCCGCTCGACCTGGTCGCGCCTGTGTTCAACCTATCCGGCGATCTGGCCTTTGCGGGCATGAAGGTCAGGCTCGAAAAGACCGGTAAGAAGCGCGAACTGGCGCGCCTGGAGAGTAAGATCGGCGTGTATGGCGAGGGTTTGGAAGAGCATTAGGTAGAGAGTAGGGAATAGAGAGTAGGGAATAGAGAGTAGAGAGTAGAGAGTAGAGAATAGTAGCAGGTAGTGAGGTGAAGCATGATTGATTTGAATCAAGTAGGCGCGAAAGGCGCGCTGGTGGAGGCGGCCGAAGGTAAGTGGGGCATGGTGATAGATCAGGATTTATGTACCGGCTGCCAGGCCTGCGTGGCCGCCTGCGCCATGGAAAACAACATTCCCTTCGTTGGCGAAGAGGACGCAGGCTATGGCCGCTCCATGCACTGGATGCGCATCGAACGTTTTTGGGAAGGCGAGTATCCCGAGGTGAAGATGACCCCCTTCCAGCCGACCCTGTGCCAGCAATGCGGCAGCGCGCCCTGCGAGCCGGTCTGCCCGGCCTTTGCGACTGTGCATAGCGCCGCCGAACAACTCAATTTACAGGTCTATAATCGCTGCGTCGGCACGCGCTACTGTGCCAACAACTGTCCCTACCAGGTGCGCTCCTTCAATTGGCGTGACTATGAACGCCCGGCGCCGCTCGACAACCAGTTCAACCCAGATGTGACCGTCCGCCGGCGCGGCGTGATGGAAAAATGTACCTTCTGCATCCAACGTATTCACCGCGCCCAAGACCAGGCCAAAGCCGAAGGCCGCGAAGTAGTGGACGGCGAGTTCGCTCCCGCTTGCGCCCAGGCCTGCCCGGCCGAGGCCATCACCTTTGGCCGCCTGGACGATCCGGAGAGCCTGGTCAGCCAACTAGCGCGGCAAGGCAACGGCGTCCGCCTGTTCGAGGAACTGGGCACCCAGCCGCGCGTCACTTACCTCAAAGGAGGCGCCTGATGAGCGGAACGAAGCGTTCAGAGAACCGGCAACCGAAGTTGCCGGACTCCACCGACCACGCAATGGAACATCTGCGCCAACAGCATTTGATGCTCGACCCCAAGCCGCGCGGCGAACTGAACGCGCTGGTGATGGAGTCCATGCAAACCGTCACCTGGAAATTCTGGCTTGTCGTCATCCTGCTGGGCGCGGTGGTGCTGGTGGGCTTGTTTGGCGCGTGGGGCTACCTGATTGCCGAAGGTCTGGGCGTAGCAGGCGTCAACCGCCCCTCGTACTGGGGCGTTTTCCTGGTCAACACCGTCTTTTGGATCGGTATCAGCCATGCTGGGACGTTCATCTCGGCCATCCTGCGCGTCTTCAAAGCCGAGTTCCGCCGCCCGTTCACCCGCGCCGCCGAGTTGATGACCTCCTTTGGCCTGGTGCAGGCCGGCTTGAGCGTTTTCATGCACATGGGGCGCGTGTGGCTCTCCTACTGGTTGTTCCCCATTCCCAATCAGCGCCAACTGTGGCCCAACTTCCACTCGCCGCTCTCCTGGGACCTGTTGGCGATCACCACGTACTTGCTGGCCTCTACCATGTACCTGTTCCTGCCGCTCATCCCTGACTTGGCCATGGCGCGCGACCGTTCCAGCGGCTGGCGCAAGAACTTCTACAAAATCCTGGCGCTCGGTTTCCGCGGCACCGAAGGCGAATGGACGCATTTGCGCACTGCGCTCAACATCTTTGCCTTTGCCATCATCCCGGTCATGTTCTCGGTGCATACCATCGTGTCCTGGGACTTTGCCGCCGCCATGCGCCCCGGCTGGAACTCGACCATCTTCGGCCCGTACTTCGTCATCGGCGCCCTTCACTCCGGCATGGGTGCGGTCGTCATCGTGCTGGCGATCGTGCGCGCGACCATGAAGCACATGCAATACTTCATCCGCGCCGAACACTTCGACGCCATCGGCAAACTGATGCTCATCATCTCCATGGGCTGGGCCTACTTCTTCTTCAACGACTACATGGTGCAATGGTACGGCGGCGATAAGTACACCGACTACCTGCTGCACTGGCACGAGGCCGGCCCGCTGGGCTGGATGTGGTTCGCCATGCTGGTCGTCAACATCGTCATCCCCTGGGCGGTGCTGTGGAACAAGAAATGGCGCTCCAACCCCTGGGTGGTGGCTCTGGTCGGTCTGCTCATCAACGTCGGCATGTACTTCGAGCGCTATATCATCGTTCCCATCTCCCTCACCATCAACCGTATGCCTTTCACCTGGCGCTTGTACCAGCCCGGCATCGAAATCCCGCTCAGCATTGGCACGCTGGCCTTCTTCATCCTGCTGTACGTGATTGCCTCCAAACTCATCCCCATCATCCCGGTCTGGGAAGTGCAGGAAGGCCAGATGGCGCACTCGCTCAAGAAATTTGGACGCGAGACCGTCGTGACGGTCAGCGAATTGGAATAGGAGAAGCCCTCACCCCATCCCCTCTCCCAATGGGAGAGGGGGGAAGCCCTCACCCCATCCCTCTCCCATTGGGAGAGGGGGGAAGCCCTCACCCCATC
>Ga0209018_1003285_pt1 | contig 10425 bp, 5 predicted proteins | sample YNPBryBLVA2012_FD_185814 | JGI IMG/M metagenome (GOLD analysis project Ga0209018, IMG submission 185814) | Anoxygenic and chlorotrophic microbial mat microbial communities from Yellowstone National Park, USA - YNP Bryant BLVA 2012 (SPAdes)... ...
ACCGAACAGTTGAAAGCCATCCATAAAGAAATTATTTCAGGTCTGCCGGCATTGCGCGAAGCTGTCGCAAAAGGTGACTTTAATATGGTTAAGCGGAGTTATCGCCGTCTTATGCGAGATTACCACGCGGACAAGTTCGCACAATCTGAACTGCTTCCGGCCATCACTGAGCTTAATCAGAAGATTAACGCCATTGACGTCGCTCTGAAAGCTACGGTTGCTGACGAGTCACAACGCGCAAAATTGTTAAATAAGGCTTTGGACGACCTGGAGCAATATCTTGCCGTTTCAGCTCCAACACCAGAGGCATCTGCCGCCGAAGCGGCTCAGGCTGAGTCTACGGCCGAGGCCAAAGCTGAGAATATCAAGAAAACCGTCAAGGAGATATTGGATATGGTTGATACTCTAACTCTCACGGAGGCTGATTTGGCCCTGGCTAATCCGCACTTTTTGGCTATGCAGAAACTGGATAAGGTTTCGGAGATACGATACGCTATAGTTAAATTATTTGATTCACTTAACTTACCGCCTTCTGCCTTACCTCCTGCCTTTTTAGAGATACTAGATTTTCTTCCTTCCCTTGTTGAATATGAGTTATGTCTAGAAGAGGCTGGACAGACGGCTATATTTGACAAGTCGGGCAACGGGTTTAATAAGACCCCCCCAAAGCCGATTGATGCTGTGGCTTACAGGTCAATAGCCCAAAAAATGAACGCCGCCTTATCCAGAATCCGTCATGCATTCGGCCTAACCGCTCCGGCAGAGGCATCTGCCGCCGAAGCGGCTCAGGCTGAGTCTGCGGCCGAAACCAAAACTGCGAAACAAACGCCGTCTGCCGAAACATCGGCGGTTGAAACGCCAGCCCTGCCTGTTGCCGAAGCGTCATCGGTCGAGAAATCGGCTGAAACGTCGACGGCGGCAAAATCGGAAGCGGCCGAGCTGGCGGAGGCCGAGGCGCAATTGACCGAGATACATGCTGAGGCTATGGCGAGCAAAGAAAGCTCGCGTGAAGCCGAAATAAAGAAGCGGATGGAGGAGATCCATCAGGAGATGATGGGATTAAGTGCCTGGTTGCGCGAGAACCCATCGGCCAACGAAGCGAAGAAAATTAAGGAAAAACGCAACGCCCTGTTCCGCGAGTCCGCGGAACTTCGCCGAGAATTGGACACCATCCAAAAACAGACACAGGCGGCCGAGGCGGCTTCGGCCACTGCCGCCGAAACCATCGAACCCATGCCGATCAAAGAGGTCGGGCCGACGCCAGAGGAGCGCGAAGCGGCGAACGAGAAGCTGAAGGGAATTCGTGAAGGTATCGGATCCATTGCCCGCGAAGTCAGGGCGGCGAATGGGGAAATCAGCGACGAGGTCAAAGGTAAACTGCGTGACCTTTCGAATTCGTTATTCGACCTCGAAACTTCGGGCGATGCACCGGTCGGACTGGAGAACGTCCGCGAGCAGCTCCAGCACCTGACCCAGGCGTTGTACCATGATGACGACCCGACCAAGCGGCTCAAGGCCCTGAAAGTATTTTTTGCCGAGAACCCGGATTTCGACCAGGAGCAGCCGGCGGCGGCCAAAGCCGGGGAGGAGGAGTACGAATATGTCGTGAAGCGCCTCGGCATACCGGAGCGCCCGACTTTACCCGAGGCCGGAAACTTCGACGCGTTGATGAACATCGAAGTCTCGGCGTTCGCCATTGCCGAAGGCGACTTTGAGGACTTTTTTGACAAGGAGAATGGTAGCCGCTACAAGGCAGCCTTAGAAGACGTCGATGCCGGCATTAGACTGCGCGAGGCGCTGATCCTGGAGCTGTCTAAGTCTCAGCCTAAGACTAATGCCGAGCGACAGCTGGTTGCCGAGAAGATTAACAACCTGAAGGAAGCCAACCGGCTCGTGAGCTTGCGTAAGCAGCAGTGGGAGATGCAGCGAGAGTTGCACGATAGCCAGAAGGTCGACAAGTTGCGCTATACGGAGATCGCTGAGACCCAGGCGGAGTTAGACGAGATCAGCCGCATGCTCGAAGAAAATCCGAATGATGGGAATCTGATAAAAGCTGTGGCGAGCCTCGAGATGCAGCTCGAGCATCAGAGCCAAGAATACCAACATTTTTTGGCTTGGCGGGCTAAACAGGCGGAAAAAATCGAAGTCTTAGGTGCCGAGATAGCGGCCGGCATCAAGACATTGCATTCCGCCAAAGAGAAAACCGCCCAGACCGCCAAGCAGGTCGCGCTGGAAAAAGAGAATGCAAGCGCCGCTGAATATGGAGTGCAGGGACATGGACAGGTTTTGGCCGAGGCTAAGCTTGAAGCTGGGGTCAAATCCGTCTCGGAAGCCGTTGGCGAAGGTGTAAGCAAAGGCGTTTCAGGTCTAGTCGATATCCTCCATGGTGGTAAGGAGGGTGACATGATTTCAGCTGTTCATGAGACACTCCAAGCTCCTGGCAAAGCAGCAAATTTTGTCATTGAGAAGGTCAAGAAGGGCTCGGGCGCAAGCAGTTCATCCAAAAAAGCCGCCTGATTCCTCAGGTGGCTTCCGTGTCTTGTTGCGCATCATCAGGCCGCGGCGCGTTTATAGTTACAACCTTCGTTTGGGCAGATAATTTTTGAGCCCTTGGCCGTGAGCGTGGCGTAACCGCATTCCGGGCATGGTTCGCCAGTTGGCCGGTCCCAGAACGCTTGGTCGCAGGCCGGATAGCGGTTGCAGGAATAGAAAACCTTGTGCTTCTTTGAAATGCGCTCGATGAGCGTGCCTTCTTTGCATGTCGGGCATTTGATTGGCTGCCCGTTCTCGTCATACACCGGTTTTTCGATGTTCTTTATGACTTTGCAGTCAGGGTAGCGCGAGCACGAGAGGAATGGCCCGAAGCGGCCGATTTTCTTGACCATGGGTGCGCCGCACAGCTCACATTTCTCGTCCGTCATTTCAGGTTCGGCGCGCTTCTGCTCGCCGGGTAAAGGCTTCGTTCCCTTGCATGTTGGGTAGTCGGTGCAGGCTAGGAACTTGCCGAAGCGGCCGCGCTTGACCGTCATGGCGCTGCCGCATGTGTCACAGACAATGCCTTCGGCCAGAGCTTCGTCGGCTTTGTCCAGAGCGTTCTCGGTGTTCTTCAGCATGGTGTGGAACGGCCAATAGAACGCCTCGAGGAGCGGCTGCCATTCGATCTTGCCTTCGGCGACCAGGTCGAGCGAATTCTCCATCTTCGAGGTGAAATCGTAGTCCACGATGTTCGGGAAATACTGGACTAGCAAGTCGGTCACCGAGCTGCCGATTTCGGTCGGCACCAGGCGCTTCTTGTCGTCGCGTTCCACATAGTCGCGTTCGATGATGGTCGAGATGGTCGGGGCGTAGGTCGACGGCCGGCCGATGCCCGCCTCCTCAAGCGCCTTGACCAGCGAGGCATCGGTATAGCGCGGCGGCGGTTCGGTGAAATGCTGTTTGCCCTCGATGGTCAGCGCCTCGACGGTCTGGCCTTCCTTCAGGGGCGGCAGGAATTTGTCCTTGTCCTGGTCCGGGTAAAGCTTAAGATAGCCGTCGAACAGCACGGATTGCCCGGTGGCGCGGAAGGTCGCGCGGCCGCATTTCAGGTCGGCCGACGTGCTTTGGAGGCGCGCGTCTTTCATCTGCGTCGCTACGGCGCGCTGCCAGATCAATTTGTAGAGCTTATATTCGTTCGGTTCGACGAAGGCTCGGATGTCCTCGGGGTTGCGTTTCGGGTCGGTCGGTCGGATGGCTTCGTGCGCCTCTTGCGCGCCTTTCGCTTTGGTCTTGAAACGGCGTGGTTCGTCCAGTTTGTAGGCTTCGCCGAATTCGTCCGCGACATAGTCCTTGGCCTCACGCAGAAATTTTTCCGATAGGTTGACCGAGTCGGTACGCATGTACGTGATGAGGCCAACCTGGCCCTGCTTGCCGAGTGCGAGACCTTCGTACAACCGCTGGGCCAAAGCCATGGTCTGTTTGGCCGAGAAGCCGAGGCGTTTGTTGGCTTCCTGCTGCAGGGTCGAGGTGGTGAATGGCGCCGGGGGAGAGATTTTGCGTTCCCTGGATTCAATGGATGAAACCGTGAATTCCTTACCCGCGATTTCCTGGATGATGGCATCGGTTTCGGCCTGCGTTTTGAGCGCCATCTTGTCTAGAGTCTTATCGCCTAGGGCGTTCAGCTTGGCCTCGAATGTCGTCTCATCGGTGGCCTTGCCTTTTTCGCTCGTGAATGTTCCTTCGATCGACCAGTACTCTTCCGGTTTGAAGGCTTTGATTTCGCGTTCACGATCCACGATCAGCCGAAGTGCCACGGACTGAACGCGGCCAGCCGAAAGTCCGCGCCGGATTTTACGCCACAGGAAAGGGGAGAGTTCGTAGCCGACCAGACGGTCCAAGATGCGCCGCGCCTGCTGGGCGTTGACCAAACGCAAATCGAGCTTGCGCGGATGGGCAAGAGCGTCGTTGATAGCGGTCTCGGTGATTTCATGGAACGTGATGCGGTCAATCTTGGCTGGATCCTCGTCCAGCACGTTGGCCAAATGCCAGGCAATGGCTTCCCCCTCGCGGTCTTCATCGGTCGCCAGCAGGATTTCCTTGGCTTTTTTGGCCGCGGCCTTAATCTCCTTAACTTTCGCCTTGTGGTCAGGAGGCACTATATAGGAAGGCTCGAAACCGTGTTCCACATCAACCCCCAGTTTTGATTTTGGCAGGTCGCGGACATGTCCGAAGCTGGCCAGGACATTGAAGTCCTTGCCGAGGAAGCGCGAGATGGTTTTCGCTTTGGTGGGTGATTCGACGATGACGAGTTTCATGTTGGTTGGTTTCTAGACTCTCCGTTTGAGCTGAACACGGGCAAAGATAGCAAAGAGTTTTGACTTATACCAGCGTTAAAAATTTCTGTCAATTGCCGCTGCTTCGTTTTTGTTGAGTTAAGGCGTATCTCTGACCGCCGCAGAGACGGATGAGCCCTTTGAGCTCCAGCGCCACCAACAGCCGCGAAATCTCGGCGGCCGTGAGCTTGAGTCGGCGTGCGATTTCGTCTGCCAGAAGCGGTTCGTTTAAAGCGTCCAGCACGCGCTTTTCATCCGACGGCAAGCCATCTAGGTCTACGGCCGGCGCCGGCGGCAGTTGCGTTTTTAGCGCCGTAATCACGTCCTCGGCCCCAGTGCAGGGAATGGCGCCAAGTTTGAGTAGCTTGTTTGTTCCGCCGGACATCCGGCTCGTGATGGGGCCGGGTACGGTGAATACCTCGCGGTTCTGTTCAAGCGCCAGGTGCGCCGTGATGAGCGAGCCGGAGCCCTCGTCAGCTTCGACTACGATGACCGCGCGGCACAGTCCCGAGATGATGCGGTTGCGCAGAGTAAAATGGTGTTTGAGCGAAAATGTGCCCGGCGGGAATTCGGTCATGAGGCAACCGCCTTGGCCGAGAATGCGATGGGCTAAGTTGAGATTGTGGCGCGGATAGATTGACGCGTCGTCGCAGCCGCCGGCCAGGACGGCCCAACATGCCGCTTCCTCGTCAAGGGCCGCGGCGTGAGCCACAGCGTCAATACCCAGGGCAAGCCCGGAGACGATCACGAAACCGGCGAGTCCCAGATCGCGCGCCAAGTCTGCGGCCACGCGCTGGCCATAGCTCGTGCAAGTGCGCGTGCCGACGATGGCTACGGCTGTAGCGCCGGATTCCAGTGCGCCGCGGCAGAACAGGGCGAACGGCGGATCCGCGATTTCCTTGAGCAGCAGCGGATAGCTAGCGTCTTTTTCAAGCACGAAACGGACGCCTTCCGACTCCAGTCTGGAGGCCAGCTTTCCCGGGTCGGTTGTCCGGCGGAATTCAGTGAACCGTTCTCGGACAGCCGCGCCGACCCCCATTTCCTCCAAGGCCGTGACCGGGATCCGCCAGGCCATTTCCCCATTTCCGCGGCAAAGCGTCGCTAATTTGTGCAGCGTCCGCGTGCCGAAACCGTCGAAGCTTGCAAGTCCAAGCCAACCCAAGCGGTCGGCGTCCCAAGGAGCCTGGCTATTGACAGTTGGGGTTGGAGATTGATAAAACATGGCGGCGAGCTTACCCCCTGCGTCCTGCTGCCATCGGGCTATCACGGGAGAAATTTTGAAAGTATCCCGGCTGTAATGGCCTAATGCCGGCAGGACAAAGGGGGTTTTCTATACCGCTGATTGATCCCACAGGATTTGTCAATATCAAAACCGCTCGGGGATAACCGGCGGCTTTAATCTCGTTTTCGGGGCAACGCTTCACTGTTTGGCGTTCCACTTGGTCATGGCTTTTTGCGGTCCGAGGGTTATCCAATCAAGGATGGCGTCCGGCGCTTTGTTAGCCATCTTGACCGTCTCGTCCTGCATCGCGCCGAGCACCCAGTCTTCGGCTTTGATTTTTTTGCCCCCCGGCCTCCCGATGCCGATCCGTAATCTGGCGAAGTCGCGGCGGCCGGTCAGCTCGAAGACGGACGCGATGCCATTATGCCCGGCGTCGCCGCCTTGCGGAATGAAGTTCATTTGGCCGGGGAGATAATCCATGTCGTCCTGTACGATGAGTACATCCTCCGGTCCGACCTTATAGAAATTCATGAGCGCGACCGCGGCCTGGCCGGATTGGTTCATGAAAGTTTTGGGTTTGGCTAGGACAACGCGTTCACTCCCCACGAAAGCCTTGGCGAGGTCGGCCTTGAATTCCTCTTTGGTCGTCCAAAAGACGCCGAGTTTGTCGGCTAGCGCATCCAGCGCCAGAAAACCGGCGTTGTGTTTGGTTTTTGCGTAGTGTTGGCCCGGATTCCCCAGGCCAAGGATGAGTTTCATATCAATACATGCCCTTCCGTCCGATCGGGCGCTTGCGTCTCTGGACGCGCTTTTTTCCGCCGTGTTCCGCTTCCTGCTGCTGGACCTGCGGCATCGGAAGGTGTTCGACCTTGACGATGATCGGCGTGCCTTGGAAGCCGAATTTCTCGCGCAAACGGTTCTCGAAATAACGGATCCAGGAATCGTGCACGGTTTGCTTGCCGCCTTTGATGGTGATGACGAACGTCGGCGGGTCGATTCCGACTTGCGTCACGTCGTGGATATAAGGTGAGTAATTGCCGAGCTCGGCCAGCGGCTTTTTGTGTGCCACGACCGTCTTGAGGAGTTTTTGCAGGGCGTTATAGGCGATCTGGCGGCGCCGTTCGTCGCGCACCCGGAAGGCGAGGTCTAGGATTTTGCCAGTCCGCAGTTTGTCCTTGGCCGAAACGAAGATGATGGGCGCCCAGGATAAAAAAGGAAACGAGGCTCGGATCTCGGCTGCATATTTTCGCGAGGTGCTTTCTTCCTTATCCTTCACCAAATCCCATTTGTTGACAACTAGGATCAGACCCTTCGTTTCATCTTTCATGAGCCCGGCCAAGTGTTTGTCTTGGCTGCGCGGCTCTTCGGTTGCGTCGAGTACGAGTAAGGCGATGTCGGCGCGCTTCAATGCCTCGCGGTTGCGCTCTAACGCTTCCTCTTCGAGTTTTTTTTCGAGCTTCGAGCGTTTGCGCATGCCGGCGGTGTCGATGAGGATGACGTCCTCGCCTTTCCAGATGAATGATGTATCGATGGGTTCGCGGGTGGTGTGGGCGACGGACGTGGCAATGACACGCTCTTCGCCCAGGATGGCGTTCACGAGCGATGACTTGCCGACATTCGGCCGGCCCATGACCACGAGTTTGAGTCCGTCGAGCTTTTTGGCCGGCAAGGGCGGCCGGCCGGAGCGTTCCAGCTCCTCGTAGACGCGGTCAAGGAGGTCGCCGACCCCGCGGCCAGTCGCGGCCGAGCAGGGGATAGCCGGCCCGAAGCGCAGAGCCAGCGAGGCCCGATTCCAGGCGTCGGCTAGAAAACGGATATCGTCCAGCTTGTTAGCCACGAGCACGACCGGTTTCTTGAGTTTGTGCAGGATTTTGGCGGCGGCCTCGTCCTGGGGCAGGATGCCGGCCTTGGCGTCGACTAAAAATAAGATAAGGTCGGCGTCGGCCAAAGCTAATTCAACCTGCTTGAGCATGCCGCGGCCGATCTCTTCGGTAGCCGAGACGTCCAAGCCGCCGGTATCCACGACCTCGATGTTTTGGCCGCGCCAAAGCACGCGCCCGTACTTGCGGTCGCGAGTCGTGTGGGGTGTGTCGGACACAATGGCGTGGGTAGTCTCGGTCAGCCGATTCCAGAGCGTAGATTTGCCAACGTTGGCGCGTCCGACCAGGGCAATTATGGGGAGTTTGCGTTCGCGATGTGCTGGCATTGTTCGTTAGGGGAGTAGCATTCACGGCTTATCCTGTTTTTTCAGGCTAAAGGCTGTACGCAACCGGCTAGTAATTCCCGTACGGATTCACTAGGCCGAAGCTCGAATCACCCAGGATAACCAGAAAATGGGTTGCCGTGGTGTACAGATTTTCGTGGGCTTGGCTGTCGGTCTGTACCGTCTTGCCCGGACCGGCCGTAGTCTCGACGACGTTGGCATCGAGGAGCTTTTTGAGTTTGGCCAACTCTTGCGGCTTGCTTCCGTTGGTTAGGTCGTAGATCACGGTTTTCTCGTAGCCGCGCTTGGTCGCGTTGCCGGTCGCTTCGACGCTGTAGCCCAGGGATTCGAGCTTGGCCGAGACCTGGGAAGCGAAGCCGGTGCGCAAGGTGCCGTTCTTGATTTCGAGGCTAATGTGTTCTCCGGGCCGACTTTGCTGGGCGATTTCTTCTTTGGTAGTAAACGGGTCGGCGGCGGCCGCACGGATCTCGGACCAGTCGGGCTTGCGCGGGAAGAGCATGAATGAGCCTTCGACGTTGGCAGAGACGAGCTCGCCGTCGATCGCGTCAGTTAGGACTCGTGTTTTAATGGTCGTATCCTTGAAACTCGCGGCGAGCGGCAGAAGCTTGAGCGCGTCCCAGGCGGTTAGGTCGGTCTGAATGTTAGATGATAGAGATGACCAGAGGTCGGTTACTTTTTTTGGGTTCGTGAGCGTGCCGAGCGAGAAAAGTTTGGTCCGGAGCGCCTCGAGCACCAGTTGCTGGCGCCGGCTGCGGGCAAAATCCGAACCTTCGCCGTTCGTGCCGTGCCGTGAGCGGACGTAGATCAGAGCACGGGCGCCGTCCATGTGCTGCCAGCCTTTTTGGAAACTGACGCTTGTCCATTTGTAGGGATTGGGCCCGGTGTCATCCGTCGGGAAGGAGTTGTCGCTGAATGCTCTTTCGACATTGATGTCGATGCCGCCGAGCGCGTCGATGAATTTCTCGAAGCCCTTAAAATCGATGCGGATGACGCGATCGATACGCACGTCGAGCAGTTTATGGAACGCCTCTGCCGTCAGTTTGGCACCTCGACCCGGGGATTGCTTCTCGGCGTAGGCGTTGACCGCGTTAATTTTTTGAAAGCGGCCGTTGCCTAAGGGATAGGCCATGTCGCGAGGGATGGACAGAAGGCCGATGCGTTTGTTCTGGCGGTCCAGACTGACCAGGATGATGGTGTCGGTCAGCTCGGGACCGTCGTGTCCGTCGCCGCCGACGCCCAGAAGCAGGATGTTGATGCGGTTGTCCGGCGTGGCGAAAGGATCGTCTGTGGCTGTGCCGCCGCCGAAAGCTAGGCTTTGCAGACTGCTCAGCGAGAGCATCTGGCCGACTTCGACCAAAACATTGGTTCCATGAGTTGCCGCGCGATATGAGAGACCGGCGCCGAGCGAGGCTAGACTGCCCACAACTAAAGTAAAAACGGCGGCCACAATGAGGGTGATCCGTCGTGCGTTACGTTCGGCCTGGGGGTTAAGGAGGTCTATCTTCATAATATCCGGCAACTGATTGAATATAGCAGAGGCAGTAGATTTTGGCGAGAGGGGCAGGTGGATTATTAGTGCTTAGTTACGCGCTTGCGGTGTGGTATACTAATCCCAAAATATGCGCTACGCGCTCAAGAATATCTATTTGGGATGGCACGCCTTCTGGATCAGAACCAATGAAGTTATGTGGAGCATTTACGGTTGGCTAACCAGCTTGAGTCGCAGATGGAAATTGGCGGTCGGCGGGGCAGTGCTTGCTTTGTTTCTAGGCCTCTTTTGGTTAGACCCGGCCGCGGCCTTATTGGACTCCTTTATGAATATCGGAGGCTCAATCGGGTCGATGGTTATGCTGGTTGTCTCGACCATTGCATTGGCGGTCTTGTCGTTCTTCATGCTGATAGCGCTTCTCCTGACCAAACTCCTTATCGCTGTCTCACTGTATAATGATTTCGTCAATGCCACTGCTGTGAACACCGGCTGGCCGCTCATCCGCGATGTGGTCAACATGTTCTTCATCGTGGTCCTGCTCATCATCGCCTTCTTTGACCTGACCGACCTCATCCGCCTGCCCGAGGGGCCGGGCGTCCGGTGGGACGGCGGCATCGCCCAGGGCTACGAGGTCCCCATCTATTACGACCCGCTCATCGCCAAGCTGGTGGTTTGGGCCGAG
>Ga0209018_1003288_pt1 | contig 10414 bp, 12 predicted proteins | sample YNPBryBLVA2012_FD_185814 | JGI IMG/M metagenome (GOLD analysis project Ga0209018, IMG submission 185814) | Anoxygenic and chlorotrophic microbial mat microbial communities from Yellowstone National Park, USA - YNP Bryant BLVA 2012 (SPAdes)... ...
AACTTGCCGCCCTGTGCCATTGCAGGTATAATCGATCGTAGACGGGCATCAGCCTGTTCAATACTTTCAAGGAGACGAAGCGTGGGAGAAACAGGAGGCATCTCGGGCACCCTGGTGTGGATTATCCTCATCGTTGGGTTGATGGGGTTCATGTTCTGGAGCCAGTGGCGGGCGCGCAAACGCATGCAGCAGCAGATCGACGAGCTGGCAGAGGGTCAGCGCGTCGTGACCATTGGCGGCATCTATGGCAAGCTGACGCAGATCGATCGCGAGGCCGGCATGGCCCGTCTGGAGATCGCGCCCGGCGTCGAGATCGAGATCGGACTGCGCGCCATCAGCCACGCGGTCAACACAGGACCAGCCCAATAAGGTCAGCATGGAGGTCGAGGTCGCCGTCGCCAAGGTGGCCAGGTGGGCTGCCGGCGAGAGCGGGGACACGCTGGAGATGATCGAGAGGCCCCGTGGTGGCCTCTCCTTTGTCCTGGTTGATGGGCAGCGTTCGGGGCGGGCGGCCAAGGCCATCAGCAACCTGGTCGCCCGCAAGGCCATTGCCGAGCTGTCCGAGGGCGTGCGCGATGGTGCTGCTGCCCGCGCCGCCCACGATTATCTCTACACCTACAAAGGCGGCAAGGTCTCGGCCACGCTCAACATTGTCTCGCTCGACCTGAACAGCCACACCCTGGTCATTTCTCGCAACAATCCCGCCCCCGCTATCCTGCTTCTCCCTGACGGAAACCTGCGGCTGCTGGACGAGCCCTCGCAGCCGGTTGGCATCTATGCGTGGACCAGGCCCGTCATGAGCGAGGTGGAGATCCAGCTCAACCTGATGGTCGTCGTCTACACCGACGGGCTGAGCGTGGCGGGGGAGAACTGCGGCGGGCCGCTCGACATCGCTGCGGCGGTGAGGGAGATCGCCGCGACCTCGGCTGGCGCAGCGGCGATGGCCGACGGGCTGCTGCAACGGGCGCTGACGCTGGAAGAGCACCGCCCCCGCGACGACATCAGCATCCTGGTCCTGCGCGTCTCCCCTCAGCAGGGGGGCCAGGTGCGGCGGCTCCTGGTCAGCGTCCCGATCGACTGAGCGCCACAGACGAAACGATGACCGGCAATCGGCAAGCAGGCAGATGGCTGCGCGCTTATCTGCGCGATACATGGGTGTTGATCCGCCAGTTCCGCTACACCCTGCTCGTCTTTGCCGCCTTTCTGCTCATCGGCACGCTGATCCTGCGCTGGACCTATTCCCACGATCCTGCCTGGGGGTGGAGCAACGCGTTTTACGCTGCGCTGGCCTTGATGTTCTTCGAAACGCCAGAAGCCTATCCCACACACTTTCTGGCCCAGCTCGTTTTTATCCTCTGGCCCATTCTGGGCGTCATGATCGTGGTCAACGGCGTTGTCCAGTTCGGCACGGCGCTGTTCAACCGGCAGGAGAGAAAGGAGGCCTGGCAGGTGGCCGTCGCTTCGACTTTTCGCCATCACATCATCGTCTGTGGCCTGGGCAAGGTGGGCTACCGCGTCGTCCTGCAGCTCCTCAAGATGAAGCAAGAGGTGGTCGGGATCGAGCTCAACCCGCAAGCCCCTTTCCTGGAGCAGATCCGCGCCGAGGGCGTGCCTGTTCTCATCGGCGACGCGCGCAATCAGGAGATGCTGAAAAAGGCGGGCATCGAACGCGCCCAGGCCGTCGTCGCCTGCACCGAGTATGACCTGACCAACCTGGAGATCGCGCTGGATGCCCGTGAGATGGCCCCCGACGTCAAGGTGGTCATGCGCATGTTCGATCAGCAACTGGCTGAGCGTGTGCGCAAGGGCTTTGGCATCCGCACCGCCTTCAGCACGTCGGCCCTCTCTGCTCCCGCTTTTGCCGCCGCCGCCACCCGCGCCGCCGTCGAATACTCGCTCTATGTCGACGATGTCCTCCTCAACGTCCACCGCACGACGGTGAGCGGACTGGCCGGCAAGACGGTGTCCCAGGTGGAGCAGGAGATCGATCTCTCCATCGTCCTGCACGACAGGGCGGGCAAGATGGACCTCCACCCGCCCGGCGAGCTGGTGCTCCAGGCCGGAGACCGGATTGTGGTTTTTGCCACGCTCGAATCCCTGGCCTGCCTGGAGCAGATGAATGAGAGGCGAGAGCCGTGTCCGCCGTCGCAGCGCGGCCCGCGCACCTGGCTGAGCCGCCTGAAGAGGGGGAGCAGCCAGCGGGCAGCCCCCTGATCGCCGTCGTCGGACCGTGCGGCTCCGGCAAGAGCACGCTGAGCCGGGCCCTGCGGGCGCGCGGCCTGCGCGTGCGTGAGGTGGCCCAGGAGCACTCTTTCGCTCCGGCAATGTGGCAGCGCATCGCCAGACCCGACTTGCTGATCTACCTCGACGTCTCGCGGGAGACTGCCCAGCGCCGCCGCTCGCAGCAGTTCCCCGCCTCGTGGTGGGCCGAGACGCAGCAGCGTCTGGCCCACGCCCGCGCCCACGCCCACCTGGTCATCGACACGGACGACCTGGATGCTGAGGAGGTCTGCCAGCGGGTGCTCTCGTTTCTGGAGAGCCGTGGGCAGCTTTACAAAGGGGCTTGACTGTGCTATGATGAAAATGGGAAGGCGGTTCCGACCCCTGGGGCCGCCTCTTTGTGCCCCCGCGCGGTCGGACCGCAGGGAGGAGGTAGAAGATGCCAGCGATCATTGTTGTCGGGACTCAGTGGGGGGACGAGGGGAAGGGGCGCGTGGTGGACGGCCTGGCAGGCCAGGCCGACATCGTGGCCCGCTACAACGGCGGGGACAACGCCGGCCACACCGTCGTCGCCGCGGGGCACAAGCTTCAACTGCACCTGGTCCCTTCGGGAGTGCTGTACCCTCACGCGCTCTGTCTCATCGGCGCGGGTGTGGTGGTCAATCCGCAGCGGCTGGCTGCCGAGATGGACGAGCTGGCGGCGCTGGGGGCAGACGTGAGCCCGCAACGGCTCAAGCTCTCGGCGGCGGCGCACATCATCCTGCCCACCCACCGCGCGCTCGACGGGGCGCGCGAGGCTAGCCTGGGACACGGCGCCATCGGCACCACCCGCCGGGGCATCGGCCCGGTCTATGCCGACAAAGCGGCGCGGGTCGGCCTGCGCGCCGGGGCAATGGCCGATCCGGAGGGCTTTGGCGAGCGCGTGGCCGCCCTGACCCGCGTCCACAACCGGCTGCTGCAGGAGCAATACGGGCAGGAGCCCCTGCCGGTCGACGAGATCGCTGCCGAGGCCTGCGCCCTGGCCCGCCGGCTCAAAGAGCACCTGGTCGACGGCGTGGCGCTGGTGGCCCAGGCGCTGGCGGTGGGCAAGACGGTGCTCTGCGAGGGCGCGCAGGGGACGCTGCTCGACCTGGACCACGGCACCTACCCTTTCGTCACCAGCTCGACGCCCATCGCCGGCGGTGCGCTGGTGGGGTTGGGGTTCGGACCGCGCCAGGTCAGCCGCGTTGTCGGCGTGGCCAAGGCTTACACCACCCGCGTCGGCGCGGGGCCTTTCCCCACCGAACTGCTCGATGAGACAGGCGAGCGGATGCGTCAGGTCGGCGGCGAATATGGCACCACCACTGGCCGGCCGCGCCGCTGCGGCTGGCTCGACCTGCCCATCCTCCGCTTTGCGGCCCAGGTCAATGGCCTGACCGAGATCGCGCTGACCAAGCTGGACGTGCTCACCGGCATCGACCCGCTGCGGGTTGCCGTGGCTTACGAGCGCCAGGGCGAGCGCACGGCGTACTTCCCGGCCGAGTTTGGCGCCGAGGAGCTGGCCCGCTGGCAGCCGGTCTATGAGGAACTGCCCGGCTGGAGCGAGGACATCCAGAGCGTGCGGCGCCGCAGCGACCTGCCGCGCGCGGCGCAGGATTACGTCGCGCGGGTGGAAGAGGCAGTCGGCGTGCCGATTTCCCTCATCGGCGTGGGACCAGCGCGGGAGCAGACGGTGTTGGGGTGAGGGGGAGACAAGGAGAGGGGCATACCGGGAGGGTTACTCCCAGATGTCATTCTGAGGAGCGAAGGCCGCGAAGCGGCCGAAGCGACCCTGAGCAAAGCGAAGGGAATCTCGTTTTTTTCGCTCCAGAATGATCTCGCTTTGACGTGAGAGGAGCGAAGGCCGCGAAGCGGGCGAAGCGACGAAGAATCTCGTTTTCGTTTTTTTCGCCAGGGGCTATATCCCTCTCCAGAGCTCCCGCAGGCCCAGCTTGAAAAGCCCCCAGACGTTGAACGGCATCCAGCTCACCGGCACGTCCAGCTCCTCCTTCTCGCAGACGGTGGAGGTGTTGACGCGGTCGATCTGGTCTTTGATCGCCAGCATTCGCCGCTCCACCTCATCGGCGGGGAGGGTGGCAATCCACTCGTCGATCTGGGCCATGAGGGCGATGGCGCGGTCGATGCGCTCTTCTGTCTCGGCGGCCAGTTCGGGCGAGGCGACGCCGTAGCGCGCCTTGAGCCGGTTGAGCCGTCGCCCGGCCTCGTAGGTCGTCGCCGCCAGGGTGTCGCGGTCCAGCCAGCGCGTCTCGTAGGAGAGGATGTGCTTCCAGGTGGGAGCCAGCAGCGCCTGGCGGTGCTCCTCCAGCGTGCGGCAGAAGAGGCGGTAGCCGTACTGGTCGGGGTGCTCGAAAGCCAGGCTGCCCGGGTCGAGAAAGGGCGCCAGCGGCGCGGTGAAGGGGATCAAGCGCGGATCGCCGTCCAACTGCTGCCACAGGTCGGCGCAGAAATCGACCGTCTCCAGGGCCGAGGCGGCGGTCTGCTGCGGCAGGCCGATCATGAAAAAGAGGTCGAAGCGCGAGGCGCCCACCGCCAGGCAGTTCTTGACCGTGTCGATGACGCCCTGGTTCGAATAGCCCTTGTTGAGCGCCTTGCGCACCGCCGGATCGTGCGAGTCGGGCGAAAACTCGACGATAAAGTTGGGCATGGCCGCGGCCAGTTCCTCGGCGTAATCGCGGGGGACGGGCCAGAAGAACTCGAGCATAAAGGGACCGCGCACGCCCTGAACCGCGCGCAAAAAGCGCCGCGCATAGTCCATCCCCGCCAGGCGCAGCTCGCCGAGGATGAAAATCGGCCCCCGGCTGATCTGGCGCGCCTCGCGCACGTCCTGAGCCAACTGTTCGGGATCGCGAAAGGCTGGCGCGCTGCGGCCGGACATGCGCACGTGGCCCTCGGCGCAGCCGCCGCAGACGGCGCAGTGCTCCGTGCAACCGCGCACGGTGATGGTGGCCATGGCCGGATAGTCGAGCCAGTGGGCGAAGGGCGCGCACGAGACCAGGTCGCGGCTGCGGATCACCGAGCGCACCATGTGCCGGAAGCCGGGACGGACATGGTCCAGGTTCGCCGGGGTATAGGTCTGCGGATTGACGTGGACCTGGCCTTTGCTGTCTTTCCAGGTCAGGTTGGGCACGTCGACCGGCTCGCGGCCAGCGCGCAGACACTCCATCAACTGGCGCAGCGGCTCCTCGGTCGAGTCGCCGCGGACGACGTAATCGACCTGCGGGTAGCGGATCAACTCCTCGTGGTAGTAGGTGGCGGAAAAGCCGCCGAAGAGGATGGGCGCGTCGGGATGGTGCTGGCGGACCAGACGGGCCACTTCCAGCGCGCCATGGGCGTGCGGCAGCCAGTGCAGATCGATGCCGAAGGCTGCCGAGTCGAGGCGGCGGATGAATTGGCCGGCGTCGAACCGTGACGAGCGCAGCATGCGCACCGCCAGATTGACGATGCGCGTCTGGAAGCCGTGCTGCCCCAGATAGTCGCTCAGGGCAGCAAAGCCGATGGGGTACATGTCATAGATCGGCGTGGAGGGAACGACGTCCGAAATGGGGCCCCAGAGCGTGGCCCGCTGCCGAAAGTCATAGACACTGGGCGCGTGCAGAAAGGTCAGATCTATTTTTGCCATAGGGGGGCTAGTTTACCGCAGAATGGGGAAAGCACAAGTCACGCTCATGGCGCCGGCGTCGGCGTGACGTAGAAACGGATGCGGAAGGCAGCCTCGGCCTGCAGTTGATCTTCGATATAGAGCGACACGGTATAGTCGCCGCCCCGCAGGACGGTGCCCTCCGGCTCGAAATAGACGACCCAGCGCTTGCCGGATGAGCCGTCTGCCAGGCTCCAGCGGTATTCCTGGCGCGCGATCTCTGTTCCGCCGCGACGCCAGACCACCGCCCAGGGCATGCCTTCCTGCATCCCTTCATAGTCAAAAACGAGGTAGACGGATTTGGTGTTCCAGTCGAACACGTCGCCGGGCAGGAAGGGCGTGCTGGGGTCGAGCATGCCCAGGGCGATGACGGGGTTGCGAAAGACCGCTGGCGGCAGCGGCGTCGGTGTGAACGTGGGGGTGAGGGTCGGCGTGGGGCTGGGGGGCGTCGTGGCCGTGGCGGTGGGGATTGGCGTGGGCGGCAATGGAGTTGGACTGGGCAGCGGGGTTGGCTCGGCGCGCGGCGCGAGCGCGGCCAACCCCAGCGCCGCTGCCGCAACCAGCCCCGCCACGACGACCAGCGCCGCCGCACCGAGGAGCATCCAGGCCCACGGCGGTAGCCCTTCCCGCTTGCTGGCAACGGGCACGGGCCAGCGCGTGCGGTCCAGCGGCAAGAGGTCGATGCGCGGCGTTTCCTCTCCTCTCTCCTGCAGTGCCACGGCGACAAAGCGCATATAGGCCCGTAGTTGACTGCGCTCTAGCGGATCGGCCACCGACGCGCTGCCCTGCCGCGCGTCGACCAGAAACGCCTGCAGGCTTTCCACCAGGGCCTCGTCTGCCGGCTCTCCCAGGCGACGCACCAGCTCCCGATAGCGGTCTTGCAGCACCTCGAACACCTGACTCATCAGGCTCCTCCCTGCCTTTTATCCGAATTCCAATTCCCTCACCGCTGCCTGGAGGGCACGCTCCACTTCCAGCAGGCCAACCTCGGCAGCCTCTTCCAGCGCCTGCGTCAGTTCCAGCAGCGCGGTCAGGTTGTGCGTCTCGTCGATCAGGTTATCTGCCATTTCCTGGCCCAGCAGGCGGACCTGGACCGCCCAGGGTGCCCCTGGCGGCGCGACATCCAGCAACTGGTCGATCCGTTCCTGGCATGGCCGCCATAGCATCAACAGCGAGGGGCGCACATCCTCCTCCGCTGTGCAGGCCAGCGCCTGCAGGTCGGCCTGGAAGGGGGTCAGTGCGCTGCGCAGGTAGAGCAGCGCGCGCAGCAGGCGGCTGACCGCGCCCAGGCTAAACGACTCGGCGCCTACAGGCTGGCTCATTTTTCCTCCTTTGCAGAAGCGCCCAGGGCGAGCAGGTCCTCGATCTGCTGGCGGCTGACTTCGAGCCACATGGGGTCGTCTCCTACTTCCAGGTAGCGTTGAAAATCGGCAACTGCCCCCATCTCATCACCGGCAACGTGACGGGCAAAGGCGCGGTTGAACCATGCCTCGTGCCGTTCGGGTTCCAGTTCCAGCACGCGGGTCATATCTGCCGCCGCGGCGATGCCATCCCCCATCTCTCGCCACAACAGCACGCCGCGCTCGTACAGGCACTGAACAAAAGCCGGATTTTGTTGGAGGGCCCGCCCAAAAGCATCGACCGCCAGGCGGAACTCTTCCCGGTCGCCCTGCAAGTTGCCCACGTGGCGGTGCAGGGTGCCCCACAGGTAGTATAGACGGCCAACGAACCGTCGCCAGCGCCCGACCTCTTCCACGAGTCCTCCTGTAGGGATTATAGTCGACTTTGGGCGCTGGACAAGGGCGCGATTGACGCATCCGCCCAAAGAGGCTATAATCTGGGGCAGAATGAGCAGATGAGTGCCAAACGCTTCTCACGCAGGTCAAGCAGGGTCACGTTCGACACTGCCCGCCAAAAGGTGCTGGAAGCGCGCCAGGCTACCGTCAGCGGGCGCTACCGGGAAGCGATCGATCTCACCCAGGCCGGGCTGGCCCTGCTCGACGACTTTTCTCCTTCGCCGGAGCAGTCGCGCATCCGTTTCGACCTGCTGCTGGAGCGCGGGCGGGCGCGGCGGTTGATTGGCGACTATGCTTCTCTGGCCGACTTTCAGGCCGTGCGCAACGAGTCGACAGACCCCGCCCAGCGCGCTGCGGCTCTGGTCGGCATTGGCGAGTGTTACAGCGGCACAGGAGACTATATCGCTGCCGAGAACGCTTTCCACCTGGCCCTGGAGGAGGGTGAGGCTGGCGGCCTGGCCCTCTGCCTCATTCGCAGTTGGAGCGGCCTGGGCACTCTCTACTGGAAGCAGGGCCGCATCGAGGAAGCGGTGCAGGCCTTGCTCAAGGCCCGCGTCGCGCTGCAAAAGACTCCCGACGTTTACGAACTGGGCCACGTTCTGGTCAGCCTGGGCATTGCGCACAACTATGCCGGACGGCTGGACAGGGCGATGGCCGCCTACGAAGAGGCGCTGAGCTGCTTCCGCACCCTGGGCGACGAGCATCGCGTGGCAGCGGTGTTGAACAATCTGGGCGAGGTCTATCAGGAGCTGGGCGATGTCGAACAGGCGCTGACCTATCACCAGGAGGCTGTTGGCATCGCCTCCCGCGCTGGCGCGCGACGCATGGAGATCGACATCACGCGCAATGTGGGCGTCGACCTGCTGATGATGGGGCGCTACAACGAAGCCATGGCCAACCTCCATCAGGCCCTGGCCTGGGCGCGGGAGCTGGGGGATAAGGACCTGATCCTGCAGGCTCTCTACAGCCTGGGCGACGCGCTGCTGCGTCAGGGCGACGCCGGGCGGGCCTTGGAGGTAGCCGGTGAGCTGGCCGCCGAGGCCCAGGCCGTCCGCAGCGGGCTGCACGCTGCCCGCGCCAGGTACCTGCAGGGACGGGCCCACCTTTCGCGCGGCGACCGCGCCGCAGCCCAGGCTACCCTGCAGACGGCGCTGGCCGATGCCCACGCGGTGACCAGCCGCGTCCTGCTCTGGCAGCTCCACGCCGCCCTGGGCCGCGCCACCGACGATCTCAACCTGGCCCAGGTTCACTTTCGCATCGCCGCTGATTTTATCCACCAGACCGTTGAGCCGCTGACCGATCCTCGCCTGCGCGCGCGTTTCCTGGAGCAGTTGGAAGTGCGTGCCGTCCTGGAGCGCGCCGAGCCCGGCTGATTTTCGGGCAGCCCTGTCATCCTCCCGCAGCTTCCGACCTGTGGGAGGTAGGCCCTCACCCCACCCTCTCCCCTCTCCCCTCTCCCGCTTCGGGAGAGGGGAGGGGGGGAGGGGTGAGGAGGACCACGCCAGCATCGGCTTGACAGAGGGTAGACAAGGCTCAAGCAGTGTACGGGCGAGGTGGTGACTCGTCGCACTTCAGTCGGCGTGGTAGGCAGTTGCATGAAATCTGTGTAATCTGTGGCCAAAAAAGGGCGGCCCCACTGGCGGGGGTCACAGACCCCCGTCGAGCAATGGGGTGCCCCACGCCGGCGTTTTGCTTCGAATACCCGGCGTTCCTCTCATTTGCTATCTGCGGCGGAGAAGGTACAATTCAGGCGTACCCTGACCGTCGGCCTGGTGTTATCTTTTATGGAAAATCTGTCGGACTCGGAATTGATCGCGCGGGCCAGGGAGGAACCGGAGTTGTTCGGCCTCCTCTACGAGCGGTACGTCGCCCAGATCTATCGCTACCACTATTACCGCACCGGCGACGTCCAGGACGCCGAGGACCTGACTGCGCGGACGTTCTACCGGGCGCTGCAGGCTTTCCCGCGCTACGAGGATCGCGGCTATCCGTTCGTTGCCTGGCTCTACCGCATCGCGCACAACGTCGTTGCCAACATGCTGCGCGATCGCAGCCGCAGGTCGGCGGTGCCGCTGGAGGCGGTGGCGACCATCGCCGCGCCGGGGTGGGAGCCGCACGCTGAAACAGAAAGGCGCGAGGAAAACGAGTCGCTGCTGGCAGCGGTACGCCGTCTGCCGCCCGAGCGCCAGCAGCTCCTGATCCTCAAGTTTGTCGAGGGGATGTCGAATGCCGAGATCGGCAGGATTTTGGGGCGAACAGAGGGGGCGGTCAAATCCCTCTACCACCGCACGCTGATCGCCCTGCGCGAGGAACTGGCGGATGAGAGGAAGGGTGAGGCGAGATGATGGATGAACTGGAATCCGAGGCGTATTTGCAGCAGCCCTCTGTGGTCGAACTGACGGCCAGGCTACGCCAGGCAATGGTGCCGGTGGAGCCATCGGCGGCGTTTGTGCGCAGTCTGGGGCGGGAGCTGGTTGCCGCTTCGCGGCGCACGCGGCGCCTGTCGCCATCCGTGCGCCGGGGTATCCTCATCGGCGCGGCGGCGCTGGGCTCTGTTGCCTCCGTCGCTGGCGTGCTGACGGTTGTCCTCCTGCGTCGCCGCTCTCACCTCGGCCGCTCCGTCGCCGGCTAAGAGTCCGTCCGAAACCCTGCGAGGAACCTCATCCTCCCGCAGGTTTCAGAAAAAAGCGATAAGCGATTAGCGATAAGCGATTAGCGATAA
>Ga0209018_1003291_pt1 | contig 10411 bp, 9 predicted proteins | sample YNPBryBLVA2012_FD_185814 | JGI IMG/M metagenome (GOLD analysis project Ga0209018, IMG submission 185814) | Anoxygenic and chlorotrophic microbial mat microbial communities from Yellowstone National Park, USA - YNP Bryant BLVA 2012 (SPAdes)... ...
GTATAGGTACCGTAGGGCAATTTCACCGTGTCGGCAAAATAGGGTGTAATTCCCAATTTGACCTCTAAAACCGGACCATAAAATTCCGGCGGATAGGCAAACGTATTCACTGCACAAAAATAGGCGGCGACAAACCCCGCTAACGCAATGCCCCCCAGGGAATAGGACAAAATCGCTTCGCCGGAGAATAACAAAACCCTTCTTGCCCAGTTCAATGGCGGCACTAAAATATGCCAAATTCCCCCGGCAATTAAAAGAATGCCGACAAAAATATGACCCCCCACCAAATCCTCTAAATTATCCAAGCTGGCAAAGTGGGTTTGATAGCCATAAATAACGGCTGGATTGAGGGTCGGATTTGTCACCAACCGCACGGTTTGGGTAGCGGCATCGTACAAACCACCCCACCAACAGGCTTTTGCCACCAAAAGTAACGCCCCCATGCCCAAAAACAACAAATGATGCCCCAAAATGATGCCCAATTGTTGCGGATTTTCCCACTCAAAATGGAAGCGTTTGGCTAAGCCTGTGGTATTTTTCAAATCCTCCGGGGCTTTGAACGTGTGAAATAAGGCACCTGCCCCCAGCACCGCCGAAGAAATCAGATGCACCGCCCCGACCACAAAGTAGGGATAGGTATCCACAATTTGCCCGCCTTGTCCAACCCCCAACCCCAAGGTGGCGAGATGGGGCAAAAGAATCAACCCCTGTTCCCCCATCGGCTGGGCAGGATTAAAGCAAGAAATTTCAAATAAGGTAAAGGCTCCCGCCCAGAAGGTAATCAACGCCGCTTGCGCAGTATGGGCGGCAATAAATAAACCGGATTTATCGGTAAAACGGGCATTTCCCGCCCACCAGCCATAGGTCACTTCCGGCTCACCATAGGTTTGCATCGCAGGTACTCCTTAGCCAAACAACAGGTCAATAACAACCGGGTTAGAGGCACCCCTAAACCCTCAACCCCAATTAGAGTCAGGTTTATCGGACTGGGCGACCTCTGGTTATTAAGATTAAATCTCAATAACAACCCAAGACCTACCCTATCACAGTTAATGAGAATTTAAGTCATTAATTTTGTTAAGTAATGTAAAGGTTATGGCGACAATATTCGGGTGAGCGGGGGATGGGATTCACGCACATTCCGCCTGGGCTTTCGCCAGAGCCGTTCGCACCTGGGCAAATCCGGTTCCCCCCAGACTATTGCGCCGAGCCACCACCTCCTGCGGGGTAATCGCCTGGTAAATATCCTCAGCAAATTGGGGGTGAAATCCTTGCCATTCCGCCAGGGTTAAATCCTTGAGTAAACGCCCGGAATTCACGCAAAATTTTACGATTTGCCCGGTGATTTGATAGGCGGAACGGAAGGGCACCCCCTTGGCGGTTAAATAATCAGCCACATCCGTTGCGTTACTCAAATCCGACTCCACCGCTTGCGCCAGCTTCTGCTCTTGAAAAACGATTCCCTCTTGCCACACAACGGTCATAGCGGCTAAACAGGTTTTGAGGGTTTTTACCGTATCAAACACCGCTTCTTTGTCTTCTTGCAGGTCTTTATTGTACGCCAAGGGTAAGCCTTTCAAAATCACCAATAGGGCTTGTAAATGCCCAAAAACCCGTCCGGTTTTTCCCCGTACCAATTCGGGCACATCGGGGTTTTTTTTCTGGGGCATCATGCTGGAGCCGGTGGCACAACTGTCCTGCCATTGGATAAAACCAAATTCCTGGGATGACCACAGAATTAACTCTTCGGACATCCGGCTTAAATGCACCAAAATTAAACTTGCCGTCGTTAAAAATTCCACCACAAAATCCCGGTCGCTCACCGCATCCAAACTATTGGCGCATACCCCCTGAAAGCCCAACAATTCCGCCGTATATTCCCGGTCAATGGGAAAGGTGGTTCCCGCCAACGCCCCCGCCCCCAAAGGGGAAATGTTCACCCGTTGTCGGATTTCCTGGAGACGGATTTTGTCCCGCTGAAACATTTCAAAATAAGCCAAAAGATGATGCGCTAGACTCACCGGTTGCGCCCGTTGCAGATGGGTATAGCCAGGGATCAGGGTTTCCACGTGTGCCGCCGCCACCCCACACAGAACCTGTTGGAACCGCCGCAGTTGTGCCGTCAGATCATCAATGGCTTCCCGCAGGTACAAACGCAAATCCGTCGCCACCTGGTCATTGCGGGAACGGGCGGTGTGGAGTTTTTTGCCCACCTCCCCCACCAACTCGGTCAGACGGCGTTCCACGGCAAAATGCACATCCTCCCCCTGGGCGGGAAAGGTGCCCTGCTCGTACTCCCGCAGAATCTGCCCCAAGCCCTGCACCAACTGCTCCCCTTCCTCCGGGGTAAGGATGCCCTGGCGTGCCAACATCCGGGCGTGCGCCTGGGAACCCCGCACATCCACCGGCAGGAGTGCCAAATCAAAACCGATGCTGGCATTGAACGCCTCAATCGTCGGATGCAAGGGCGAATCAAACCGCTGACTCCAGGGCTGGCTCATACCCGGAACCGTTCCACCGCCGGGCGGTAGGCAATGGGTAACACCCGCTCCAAATTGGGATGGGGACGGGGAATGATGTGATAGGAAAGCAGGAGGGTTTTCTCCTTGGGCTGGTTGTAGGGCAGTACCTTTTTCGCCGCCTCCACCCCAGCCGCCACCGCCATTTTCACCTCCGATACATCCCCCCGCACGATCACCGTCATGTAGGCACCGCTCACCCGCTCGCAGTACACCAGCGTTACCCGCCCCGCCTTCACCATCACATCCGCCACCGCCAGGGTCGGGGGTGTCCCCAAAACCTCAACCATTCCCAAGGCTACCGACATAGTTCCCCAAAGCTCACTGGAGGCATTATCGCCTGGGAAGCCAAACCAACGCAAATCCCCCTGCCCAGCACCCGGTTGAGTAGTTTATAATCATTCTCAATAAATTTAGCTTGTTGCCAATTTATATTTTTTTTAGTAAGGTATTAGGTAGGGATAAGCCATCTCCAAAAGTCCGATCAATCAGTAGCACAACTAGGTATTCCTATGGCGCTGTATGATGCCGCTGACCTGCGCTCCGAGTTACATCAAATTGGTTGTCGTTTGACCCCCCAACGGGAGAAAATTCTCAAATTTTTCCAGAATTTACCCCAGGGCAATCATCTGAGTGCGGAAGACCTGTACCATGCCCTTGGTCAGCGGGGGGAAAATATTAGCCTGTCCACGATTTACCGCAGTTTGAAATTGATGGCACGGATGGGGTTATTGCGGGAATTGGAACTGGCGGAAGGGCATAAACATTACGAACTCAACCAGTCCTACCCGCACCATCACCACCATTTGGTCTGTGTGCAATGCAACCGCACCATTGAATTTACCAATACGTCCATTCTCAAAACCGGCATCAAACAGGCGGAAAAGGAGGGTTTACATTTACTGGATTGTCAGTTGACCATCCATGCCATTTGTCCCGAAGCCCTGCGTCGGGGTTGGCCCTCTTTGTTGCCTGGTCATTGGGTCTGCCCCCGCACCTTAAACGGCACGGTCACTGGGGTGATCACCGAAAGTTAAATCCCCACCAGCCAATTCAATATGCCACTGCCCAAGTAAATATAAAAACCCACAATCGTGAACGCACTGAAACTCAAGGCGATGGCAAAATCCCGATAGGGAATGCGGGTCAAGCCCAGGGCATAACTGACAATATCTTGTGATAAGTGCATCACCAAAAACATATAAAAAATGCTGTGGTGTGCCTGCAAATCCTGAAACCAGCGGTCGAGGGTTTCCACCTGCTGTGCCCCCACCAACCGGGTGACCAGCCGCCGCCCCCAGCACCGCCCCAGCCAAAAATTCACACTACATCCCAATACCGTCGCCACCACACTCAGGACAAACGCCAGATTTTGTCCAAACAATGTCCCCCCCACCACGTACAGGGAACTGCCGCTCAAGGGAGCCAGGATCAGACTGCCCGCCGAGAGGAAGATAAACACCAACCAGGAAAAGATGCCAAACTGCGCCAGCCACGCCTGCACCGGTGCCACCCCCCCCAGCCAGCGCAAGACGATGACCGCCAGGGCATAAAACCCCACGACGACCAGGAACGCCCCAAGAATACGGGAGCGTAGCGTTACCTTTGGCTCACCCACCATGTCCCAGCACCAGCAGCGCCACCAGCGACCCCCCATTCCACAGCCCATGAAGCAAAATTGGTGCCCACAGCCCCCGTTCCCGAGTGTAAACAAAACCTAAAAGGATGCCCAGCACCGTCAGGGGCAGTAGGTCCGCCACACTCAGATGCGCCAGGGCAAAGACGACCCCACTTACCACCACCGCTGTCGCCACCGGCACATTCCGGGTTAACGAAGGCAGGAGAAACCCCCGAAAAATCGTTTCCTCAAATAGGGGTGCCAAGACCACGATCACCAGGGCAAAAATCCCCACCACCCAGGGGTCTTGGGTCTGTGCCAACAGCGGGAGCAAAGGATTGCCACCCCCCCGCCCTTGCAGGAGGGATTGATTCACCCAGGAGGCGACAAACACCAGGGGTTGCGCCACCAGATAGCCCCCCACCGCCCACACCCACGTCCGCCCCCGCACCCGGAAGTCAAACCAGTGGCTGTCCAGGGGTTGATAACTCCGCAACTTCGCCACCAAAATCCCCACCCCGGCAGCAATCAAAGTAGTGTAATTCACCAAAACGTACACCGCCTTGCCCAAGGGCGTTTGCACCCACCCCCCCCCACCCAACAGGCGCACCAGCAGGGGCACCCCCACCTGTCCCAAACCGAAAAAAGCCACAAACCACAGCACCATCACCTGGAGTACCACCTCCAGCCCCCAGGGCACCGACCACCCCGGCGGTTCCCCCCGCCCCAAGAGCGACTGCCGCCCCCGCAGGAACCATTGCACCCCCAACCCCAGCAGTAAAATTGTCCCCAGGGTGCCCCCCACCACCGGCAGTCCCACCAATACCACCAGGCGATTCACCGCATCCGCCGCCCACTCCTGTTGTTCCTCCAGCAAAGCCATTTCCTCCGCCTGCCGTTGTTGTAAGCGGTACAAACGCAGTAAAGCCACCTGTTCAAACCAGCCGGATAAATGCTCCGCCAACAGCACTTCCGCATCGGGGTAGATCAGTGCTGGTTCCCCCCACAACCCCTGCAACACCTGCGCCGTTTGCCCCAACGTTCCCTCGGGCTGACGTTGTACTACTTCCTGCCACGTCCTTTGCGCCTGTACCACCTCCCCCCGTTCCGCCTGAATCACCCCCAAGCGCAAGTCCAACACCAGCCATTGCGCCACCTGCTCCGATTCTGTCGGGTCAAGGGCTTTTTGCCCCACCTGCTGTTGCCGCTGATAGACCTGTTCCGCCTGCGCCAGAGTGGATTGGCTAAACCATTGGGGAAATGCCGTCGCTCCCTGCCAGACACTTGCCTGCAATTGTAAATCCACCGCCCGCAGTTGCAATACATTCTGGGTCTGGGGCTGTTGCCAACTATTCAGCAGGGACAAGCCCAGCAACGCCGCCACCACCAGGGTCAACAATGGCAACCACAACCGCCGCCAGCGGGGGATGCCCACCTCCGTCATAACCCGACTCCCCGCCGCACCGCCACCGCCACCTGCTCCTGCTCCCCTGGGGTCAACTCCGGGAACAAGGGCAGGGATAAAACCCGCTCACTCAGGGCAACCGCCTGGGGAATAGCCGCTTTATCATACTGCAAAAATTCATACACTGGTTGCAAAGGTAGCGGCACCGGGTAATACACCGCCGTCCCAACCCCTGCCTGGTGCAATTTTGCCCGCAGGTCATCCCGCCGGAGGGTCGGACTTTGGCACATCACCGTGTACTGGTTCCAACTATGACCGGGGCAATCTGGAGGGAGCACCAACCCCGGAATGTCCCCTAGCAATTCCTGATAATGGGCCGCCAACCGCCGCCGCCGGGTCAGCCATTGGGGTAAATAGGTCAATTTCGCCGTCAATAAAGCCGCCTGTAGGGCATCCAAACGGCTGTTCACCCCCACCGTCACCGAACAGTACCGTTCCCGTTGCCCGTGATTTTTCAATTCCCGCAACCGTTGGGCCAACTGCGGGTCGTGGGTGGTGATTGCCCCCCCATCCCCCATCGCCCCCAGATTTTTGGTGGGATAAAAGCTAAAACAGCCCAGGGTGCCCCAACTCCCCACCGGTCGCCCCTGCCAAGTACTGCCCGTCGCCTGGGCACAGTCCTCAATGATCGCCAAACCATGCGCCTGCGCCCATTCTTGCAATGCCGTCATATCCACCGGGCGGCCAAACAGATGCACGGGCATCACTGCCTTGGTGCGGGGGGTCAGCCGTTGTTGCGCCTGGGCTAAATCCAGGTTAAACGTCTCCGGCTCAACATCCACAAAGACGGGCGTAGCGCCGGTCAAACTAATGGCTTCCGCCGTGGCAATGAAGGAAAACGCCGGGGTGATCACCTCATCCCCCGCCCCAATCTGCAACGCCCGCAGAGCCAGATACAGGGCATCCGTTCCAGAATTACAGCTAATGCAATGGGGCACCCCCACATAGGCCGCAAACGCCTGTTCAAACCGGGCAACCGCCTCCCCCCCGATATAGGCCCCAGTGGCCAACACCTGCTGGGCAAGGGGGGTCAGCACATCCTGCAATTGTTGGTACTGGCGGGTGAGGTCAAACTGGGGAATGGCCGTTGCCACAGGCATCACACCACCGCCGTTGGCACCAGGACTTCCACCAACGCCCGCACCGCCGCCGTCATGGCCCATTCGTCCTCGAGGCGATTCACAGCCCGGCCAATCCCGACCCCAGCCGCCCCCACCGCCTGCGCCATCGGCACTGTCACCACCGACAGCCCGGAGGCACACACCACCGGCACCGCCACCGCCCGGGCCAAGGTATAAGTCGCCGCCAAGGCCGGAGCCGCCTTTTCGATCAAGCCCAACACCCCCGGGTGCTGCGGTTGGAGGCTGACACTCCCTTCCGTCTGGAGGACATCCGCCCCCAGGTGCACCAATGCCTGCGCCAATTCCGCCTGGGCATCCAGGGGCAGGGTGTGGGGTACCGTCACCGCCAGGGGCACATCGGGTAACAGTTCCCGGGTGTGGAGGGTCAACGCCCGTACCCGTGCCGCATCGAAGGTTTCCCCTTGGGCATAGAAGGGGTCAAAATTGCCCAACTCCACCATGTCCGCCCCCGCCGCCACACAGGCCGGTAACCGTTCCGGGTCAATGGTGGACACACACAGGGGCAGATGGGTCAATTCCCGAGCCAGGCGCACCAAATCCGGGTCAGCGGCCAGGTCCACATAGCTGGCTCCCCCCCGAGTCGCCGCCCGTACCACCCGTCCCACCACCTGCGGGTCAAACTGGGTAATGCCGCTGATAATTTTCACTGCCCGTTTCTGGGCAAACACCGACCGCCATTGGGAAGAGAGTGCCATAGTCAACCCACCACAAAATCACCCCATCCATCTTAACCCGTGCGGTTGTTACACTGGCAGTATGGCGCAACCCCGTTCCGGGCACCTCCGCAAACTGCTCAGCTATGTCCGACCCTACTGGCGGGCTGAACTGGTGGGCATTGGGGCATTGGTGGTGGTCAATCTCCTGGGGGTGGGGATTCCCCTGGTACTGCGCCGAGCCATTAACCAATTGGAAACCAACCTAGAACCCAGGGCAATTTTGGGCTACGGGTTGGGCATTATCGGCTTGGCTTCCTTGATGTGGTTGATTCGCATGGTGTCCCGCCTGGTTCTCTTTGGGGTGGGTCGCCAGGTGGAATTTGACTTGAAACAAAAACTGTTTGAGCATTTTCTGCGCTTAGACCAGCATTATTTCAGCCAACATCCGCCGGGGGAATTGATCAGCCGTGCCACCAGTGATGTGGATAATGTGCGCCGGTTGGTGGGCTTTTCGGTACTCAGTTTGGTGAATACGGTTTTAGCCTACGGATTCACTTTGCCGGTGATGCTGGGCATTAGCGTGCCCCTGACTTTGGCGGCGTTGGCGGTTTATCCCTTTCTCTTTCTCTTGGTGTACGCCTTCGGGGATACTTTGCGGGCGCAACAGGCACAGGTGCAGGAACGGTTGGCGGAGTTGAGCGACCTGATCCAAGAGGACATGAGCGGCATGGCGTTGATCAAAATCTATGCCCAGGAAGCGGTGGAGCAACGGGGCTTTGCCCAACTCAACCGGGAACTGCTCCAGGATAATCTCGCCCTCGCCCGCACCCGTAGTTTTCTGTTTCCCCTGTTTGGGGGGATTGCCAGTCTGAGTTTTTTGGTACTGCTCTGGCTGGGGAGTCAGGCGATGGAAGCCCAAACCCTCACTCTGGGCGGCTTTGTGGCACTTTTGCTCTATGTGGAACGGCTGGTCTTTCCCACGGCCCTGCTGGGGTTTACGATTACGGCGCTGCAACGGGGACAGGTGAGTATCGAGCGGGTGGAGGCATTGCTCCGGGAGGTGCCCCAAATCCAAAATGCCCCGACCGCCCAACGCCTGCCCTCAGTCCGGGGGGAATTAACCGTCCGGCATCTCACCTATACCTACCCTGGGCAAACCCAGCCAGCCTTGCGGGAGGTGAGTTTCTCCCTGTCGCCGGGGGAAACCCTAGTGGTGGTCGGCCCCGTGGGGGCGGGCAAAAGCACACTCATCCAAGCCCTGTGTCGGCTACTGCCCATTGCGCCGGGGCAAGTGTTTCTCGACGGCTACGACATTACCCAGCTTGACCTGAGCGACCTGCGGCGGGGAATTGCCTACGTTCCCCAGGAAAGTTTTTTGTTTAGTGCCCCTTTGGCGGACAACATCCGTTACGGCGAACCGGAGGCGGACATGGGGCGGGTGGAAGGGGCGGCGGTTCAAGCCCAGATTCACGGGGAAATTCTCACCTTTCCGGCGCAGTACGAAACTTTGGTGGGGGAGCGGGGGATCACCCTTTCCGGCGGGCAACGGCAACGCACGGCTTTGGCACGGGGTTTGTTGGTATCCGCACCGGTACTGCTGTTGGACGATGCCCTTGCCAGTGTGGACAGCCAGACCGCTCAGGGAATCATTCAGTCCATCACCGCCCTCGACCGCACCATCATCCTGGCGACCCATCACCTGGGCATTGCCCCTTTAGCCGACCGGGTATTGGTTTTAGCCCAGGGGCAGGTGGTACAACAGGGCACCCATTCGGAACTGGTGCAACAACCAGGTTGGTATCAGGAACTCTGGCAAACCTACCAATTAGAAGCACAGCACAAACCCCTGGCTTAATTCATCTAAATCTTGGTAGCAAGTGGGGCAAAAAAATCCAGACCGCCCCCTCCGAGAGAGCGGTTTATTTAGTAATTAAACACAGCCAATTAACGCATGAGACGTGGGATATTTCCACCCAATTAACGATAATCAGGGGTCTGGATAGAGCGAATCCGTGCCGCCTCCCTGATCCCATATTCCCGGCGACAAAAGCGATCCAATTGGGCTTCAAAAAAGCGACGATTGGCTAACAAATGCCGGGGATTGGGGTCATCCAAAGGATACAACAAAGCCGCCCGCAACACCTGAAACACCGCCGAGGTCACGCAACACATCGAACGCTGAAAACTAATCGCCAACTGCACCAAAATATCCCCCTCCCCCCGACAGTGCTGCCGATAATAATCCCGCAAATAATCCGGTAAAAAATGAAACATATCCTGCATCAGCAACGTAGGGGGAATCCCCGCCGTCCCCACCGGAAATTTATCCGCATACAGCACCCCGTAGTGAAAATCCTCCTGTTTGTCCGGCACCATCCCCGCCTGGGCATTGTAGGACTTCGTACCCCGGAACGGTGACGTGCGATAAAACACCGCCTCCACATAGGGCAACGCCGCCTCATACAACCACATAAAACCCTTGGATTTCGGGATAACTTCGTAGCATTCCCCCCGAATGTAAACGTGATGGTAAATCGGGCGACCGGCAATCGCAAAAATCCCATTCACGATAAAATTCATGGCATCCTTGACCGTGGCAATCTTCCCTTTTAAATATTGGTCATGGATTTCAAAAAATACCGGAGCCATGATCTCCCAAAACAACCCCAAATTCGCATAGTAGGAAGCCTGCCGACACTGCTCCAAAAACATCTCCGGGAACAGGCGATACAGCCCCAACATGACCGGGTTGCCTTGGAAATACGCCCGAATGGCTCGGTCCGCATTTTGTTTATATTCCTCACTGTCCAAATAGGGGTCAAATTGCCCGCCCATCCCCCGGTGCCAGAGCATCGCCCGCATACATTCTTCCGCAAATTCCATATTGATTCGGTCATGCCAGAGGTGGTGCAACCCAGAAGTGTTGAATGTTAACGAAAGGGTGGAAAAGGGAGACTAAAAATGGTATTTTAGATTGGTAGAAACCACGAGTAACAGTATTTTTATGAGAC
>Ga0209018_1003293_pt1 | contig 10406 bp, 14 predicted proteins | sample YNPBryBLVA2012_FD_185814 | JGI IMG/M metagenome (GOLD analysis project Ga0209018, IMG submission 185814) | Anoxygenic and chlorotrophic microbial mat microbial communities from Yellowstone National Park, USA - YNP Bryant BLVA 2012 (SPAdes)... ...
GAAACCATAAGGCCTTCCGGTATGTCCTGGATGGCGATAGAAAGAGCGATGAGCCAGCCAAGGACAAGCGAATGCGCAAAAGCAGACGCAACTGCAAAGCCTTCGGGTATGTTGTGAATGGCAACTGTGGTTACGATCAACGCGGTTTTTTTTGCAGATTTTTCAAGCGGCTCCTTTCTCATTATGGAATGCAAATGCGGAAAAACCATGTCTGCGATGGCGATAAAACAAATGCCGGCAAAGAAAGCCAGAAGCGTGCTCAAATCAGCGCCGGTTCTTATGGTGTTCAGCATCTCAAATATCGCGGCGGTCATCACGCCTGCAGCGAACGAAATGAAAACGATCTTCATTTTGTCGTCTTTCCTGCTCACCGGCAATATCAGCAAAGAACCAAAGCTTGTAGCAAAAAATACCAGAAATGCAGCCAAAAAAACATTTGTTAAATTGTCAAGCAACATAACGACCAACACCGGCAGAGCAAAATTCATCTTTCGGCTTTTTTCTTGTATTCGTCTATCGCCTTCTTGAGCGCTTGAATCCCCATCACGGAGCAATGAAATTTTATGGGCGGCAAACCGCCCAGCTCGTTAACAACATCCTCATACCTCATCTTAAGCACATCGTCAATGTGCCTGCCTTTCGCCATCTCGCAAAGCGCATCAGAAGCGGCTATCGCTGCCACGCAGCCATAGGTTTGAAAGCGCACATCCCTCAAGATTCCTTTCTTGTCTACCTTTATATAGACCTTTATGACATCGCCGCACGCCACATTGCCTACTTCGCCTATGCCGCTTGCGTTTTTTATCTCTCCCGCGAATTTCGGGTTTTTAAAATGCTTAAGCGCTTTTTCCGAATACACCCTTCAACACCTCCTTGACTTTCTTTATAGGCGAAATCCTGCGAAGTTTTTTCACCGCATCCTGCGTTTTCTGAACAGCGTAATCGATGTCCTCCTTTGCGGTGAACCTGCTTATTGACATTCTTATGCTGCTGTTTACCTCGCCGTCGCTCAACCCGATTGCCTTCAGCACATGACTCTTCTCAAGCGAGCGCGAGGAGCAGGCTGAGCCGGTCGATGTTTTGATTCCTTCCTGCTCCAACGCCATCCCGAGCCCCTCGCCTTCAACGCCAAAAAAAGAAAAGTTCGCGTTGTTGCACAAGCGCGCCGCCCCTCTCGGGCCGTTTAACTTCGTGTCCTCTATTTCCAATATGCCGTCTATCAACGCATCCCGGAGCTTCACCATATGCTCGATGTGCTTCTGGTTTGAAGCAAGCTGGACCGCTTTTGCAAAACCTACAATCCCAGGCACGTTTTCCGTCCCGCCCCTTTTTTTCGATTCCTGGCCGCCTCCGTGCTGCCACGGGACAAAGTCAACATCTTCCCTTACATAAAGGGCGCCGACGCCTTTCGGCCCGTGCAACTTGTGGGCGTTTAAAGTAGCAAGCGCAATGTTGAATTTTTTAACATCCAGCCGCGTTTTCGTGTAGCTTTGGCACGCGTCCGTATGAAGCCAGACCCCGTGCTCGGCGCATATCTTTCCTATTTTCTCCAGGTCCTGTATGGTGCCTATCTCGTTTTGGCCGTGAATGATTGAAACCAGAACCGTGTCTTTCCTTATGCTTTTTTCGAGTTGTCCAAGACTGACAAAACCCTCCCTGTCGACATCGAGGTAGGTTACCTCAAAGCCTTCCTGTTGCAGCCACTCGCAGCTGTTCAGTATGCATTTGTGCTCTATGCTTGTTGTTATTATGTGCTTTCCCTTGTTGCGGTTGGCAAAAGCAACGCCTTTCAGCGCGAGGTTGTTCCCTTCCGTTCCTCCAGATGTAAAAATTATCTCGTCCGAACGCGATTTTATTGACGCGGCTATCAAGTCGCGGCTTGCTTCAACTGCCTCTTTTGCCTCGCGGCCGAAAGAGTGAATGGAAGATGGATTGCCGTACTGCTTAGTAAAATAAGGCAGCATCGCCTCCACCACAGCAGGATCAACCATGGTGGTCGCGGCGTTATCCAAGTAAACAACTCTTTGCATTCTTACACCCCTTTTTGCATTTTTCTGTATACCTTTTTGCAACCCTCAGAAGTGGGACGACTTCTTTGTTGAGCGCGTATATCCTTTTTTTGCCGGCTTTCTTTGCGTTTATTATGCGGCATTTATTCAGCATTGCCAGATGATGCGATATGTTGCTTTGCGTCTCGCCGGTTGCCTTTGCCAGCTCGCCAACGCTCATGTCTTTTTGCGATAGCAGGAGTATCACAAACAGCCTCACCGGGTTTGAAAAATTCTTGAAGAAATTATAATATAAAAAAAATTTCATATGAAAATTTTTTCATATAAGGGTTTAAATAGGTTTGCTTTCCGCTGTTTTTTGCCGGACGCTGGAGCCCATATCGCGCCGTCTTTTCCGCTGAATGCGCGCGCTTTTTCTTCAAGAACAAGGAGAGCGGTATGCGCGCAACACATCCCGTCCAGTTCGTCCTGTGTGTACTCTCTGTCTTCAAACCCAAGGTCGAGCTTTCTGAAGAGTTTCAAAATGCCCCTTTTATCCTTTCTTTGAACTCCCAGCATGTCGTAAGCTGCGCCTGGAAAAACCTCAATAACAGCCACGCCCATCCGCCTTATTTTCCTGCTAAGCCGCATTCCTCTGGCGGTGAGCATCCTCATGGGGCCGAGGGTTATCGGAAAAAACCTTATCCCCGCCTTTCTTAGCTGGATGTCGCACTCCCTAAAATGAACGCCGTTGTTGTGCTTCAGGCTTTTTCTCCCGCCAGGCAGGCTAAGCGGAGCGTCGATAGCAACGAGCTCTGGCCGGTATTTTTTTATTAAGGAAAGCATCTCTGCATCGCTTTTGGCGGTTGCAACTAACAAAAATTTGTTTTTTGAAAGCACTGCCACGCCGCTATCCCTCTTGGTGCTTCCGGCCAGATCTATCCCGATAACTTTGCGATGAAAGGCCATGATATCACAAAACGAACAATAGCGGGGAATGGATTTGAACCATTGATCTCCGGGTTATGAGCCCGGCGGGCACTCCAGGCTACCCTACCCCGCTAAAAATAGCCACTAATGCTGGAGTTACTCTAAAGTACCGCGAAGCACCATCACTGACTCAATCTCTGGGACATCATCAACATATTCGGGTGCTTTTTCCATGCAAATCATTTAACACCATCATTTTTTAAAGCTACCGACGGATTTTCTCTTATGGAAAAATTGTACCGGATGCTGTACCCTATGCGCATTGTGCTGATAACCGCGAGGCATAAAGAAAAGGACAACATAATGCCTGCGGCATGGTGCTATCCAATGTCGGCCGACCCGCCCCTTTTTGGGGTTGCGATTGCAAAAAAAAGATTTACCTACGGACTCATCCACGGCTCAAAGGCATATGGCATAAATCTTGCATCGCCGGATATGAAGGACGGCGTGAAGATATGCGGTTCAACAAGCGGCAGCGGGGCGGACAAATTCCGGCTCGCTGGATGGAAAAGGGAAAACGGGAGTAAGACCGTGCTTATTGCCGACGCGCCGGCAAGCATAGAATGCGAGGTCATAGACGAATACGAAGCCGGCGACCACGTAATATTTGTCGGAAAAGCGATAAAGGTAGTTAAAAGGCGGGAGGCAAAAGGGCTTTACCACAAAGGCGGTGAAGAGTTTGAGATTGTCTGACAGCGAAAAAGCGAAAGCGGCGTTTCAGATAGTTTTCAGCATTGTTGTAATCGCGATAATCTTTTTTCTTTCTGACAAAATTGCTGAATTTCAGGCTTACGGATACGCAGGGGCGTTTTTGATTTCATTTTTAAGCGCCGCCACGGTTCTGCTGCCGGTTCCGGGATGGGCAACGGTTATCGCGTTAAGCAAAGCCCTTGACCCTTACCTGCTTGGCGTTGCGGCTGGCTTGGGGAGCGGGCTTGGGGAAATCTTCGCTTATGAGATAGGGAACGGTGCGGCCAAATTGATAGACAAAAACGATAAGAACGCAAAGATGGTTGAGAAATACGGCATGGCGGCGATTTTTTTCCTTGCCTTTGTCCCGAATCCGCTGTTTGATGTTGCTGGACTTGCGGCAGGCGCGTTGAGAATGCCGTTGAAAAAGTTTTTGGTTGCCGCAGTAGCGGGCAGGATCCTGCGCTTCATTATTGTCGCCTATTTCGGCGCATGGGTGCTTGCCCAATTCTAATCTACTTTGTATTGTCTTACCTTGACGCCGGCTTCATTGAGCAGTTTCATGGCATTATCCGCTATTGGGTACTTTTCATTGTAGACGACTTCGACTATGCCCGCGTTTATAATCATCCTTGTGCAATAGAGGCAAGGCGAAAACGTGGTGTAAATCGTGCAGCCCTTTGTGCTTATGCCGTTGTAAGCCGCCTGAACGATCGCGTTTTCTTCGCCGTGCGAACAAAAGCAGTCTTCCAAATTCTTTCCGCTTTCCGAAAAGTTATTGCAGCGTGGGCAGCCGCCTTCATTGCAGTTTCTCGTGCCTCTCGGCGTGCCGTTATAGCCGGTCGAGATTATTTGCTTGTCGCGGACAAGCACGGCAGCCACTTTTCTCTTTATGCAGTTGCTTCGCGTCGCAACCTGTTTTGCGATGCTCATAAAATATTCGTCCCAGCTCGGCCGGTCGGTTTTGAATGTCAATGAAAACGATGCAAGCGCAAGGTCGAGCTGTTCGTAAAAACGGTTTATGTCGCCGTTGTTCTCTATTTTCTTGTCGGCCATTGCAAATGTCTGCCTAAGGTTCTGCTTTGTTTTCTCCGCGTTTTCCATCTCCAAGCGCTCTATCTCCTTGAACGCTTCCAATGTCTTCGGGTCTTCCTCCCTGCCCCTCCTTTTCAACCGTTCAAACCTTGTAGAAACTTCCGCGGTTATATAAATCAGATAGAAGTTTTCCAAGCGCTTCAATTCCTCTACTTCGGCGGGGTTGCGGACGGAGTCGACTACGTAATTCTTGTTCTTATCCATTTTCTCTTTTGCCCTGACCGCAAGCACCGAAGGCCCGAATTTTTCCCTTAGCGCATTCCCCTTCTTTATTAATGCCCCCCTCGTTATGCTCTCTCCACTCGCCTGCAATTCCTCCCTGATTATATCGGAAAGCGAGATCGGATAGAAGCCCTTCTTTGACAGATAATCCACCGCGGTTGTTTTTCCGGCGCAGTTTTCCCCGGTCAAGCCAATAACCAACATGTAGGTGATTTAGCCGCTCTTGGTTTAAAAAAGTTCTGGACTTAAAGACGGCGCTCTTTTAGATACTTTTTTATTTCTACTTGCTTCAAACAATTAAGAGGTGTTAAAATGAAAAAAACAATTTTATTGCTTGGCATTCTGGCATTTTTGCTATTGTTTGCCGGTTGTATAAACCTGTCCGGCGGTACGCCTGAAAAAGGAAAGACGACCGCGGGCCAAACCGGCGGCCAGGCCCAGGCTGGGAGCGAGCAAGCGGCCGGTGGCGTGGCCGGGGCTGCTGAAGAGGCAATAGGCAATCTTGAGCAAGCGTTGGCGCAAAATGTGCCGTTGGAATGCACCGCTGTGGTAACATCAGAAGGGGAAACCGTTACGGCCCATTATTGGACGAAGGACGGCAATGTCAGAACAGAAACACAATCTGGCGGCCAGGAGATGGTTTCAATACTAAAAAACAATAAAATATATGTTTCCATGGCTGCCGCTCCGGAATCCGGCATCAAATGTGACTGGCTGGTTTTTGAGCAAGGGGAAAGCAAACCAGAGACAGAAGCCTACTCGGCAAGCACGAAAGATTATGAAAATATGGGCGAAGTAAAAGTTGATTGCAAGCCGGCCGTTTTCGGAAATGAAAAATTCGAAACGCCGGGCAAGGTCTGCACAATGCAGGATTTGATTCCGCCGATGGAAAATCTTCCGCCGGGCTATGAAAAATGTCAGGGTTTGTCTGGACAGGCTTTGATGGATTGCCTTTCGCAAGAAAATTAGGCGCATCTTAAGTTTTTCTTTTTTCCTTTTTTGTTATTTTTTGATGTTAACATAGTTAAAACACGGGTCGGTCGGCATGGTAAAAGACATATTCGCAACGTTAAACGCGGTTTCTTACGAGTTCAGGGAAGAATATGAAAACATCGAGCTCTTTTTATATTCGATTTTAGCATTCGCTATCCCGTTTCTTTTTCCGCACCCGCAGCTGCTCACCGGCACGCTTGTAAATGCCTTTCTTATAATGGCCGCATTGCATTTTCGCGGATGGAAAGCCGCCCCAATCGTGATGCTTCCGTCAATCGCGGCTGTGCTTAACGGCGCGCTCTTCGGCCCGTTTACGATTTTCATAGTTTATATGATGCCGGTAATCTGGGTTGGGAACTTTTTGCTTGTTTATCTCTTCAAGCAGACGCATGTCACAAGCGGCATGGACTATTGGGTTGCGCTCGGGGCCTCTGCATTGGCAAAATCTGCTCTGCTGTTCGGAGCCGCATATCTGCTTGTAAATTCGGGCATCTTGCCGGCCATCTTTCTCACTACGATGGGCATAATGCAATTGGGCACGGCAATCGCAGGCGGCATAATCGCATTCTGCATGCGGACCGCCTATGCTTATCTGTTGAAGTAAATCAACTCGCGCAGTTTTTCAACCGGGAGGCCGTCTAAAAATTCCTTTTTTATTTTTTGGAATGCCTGGTTGTCTAAGGGCGTTTTTTCCTTCAAAGAATCAGCAAACCGCCTCAATGCCCTTCCGCGCATTTGTATCTTCTCTTTTGATGCCGGCGGTTGGCCCGGCCCGCCCACGCAGCCAAAGGGGCACATCATAACTTCAATCAGGTGGTATTCCTTGCCGGCCTTTATCTCTTCGTAAAGCTTCTCAAAATTTTGAAAGCCGTGGACAATGCCTATGTTAAGCGCGTGATTTCCTATCTTGACGGCCGTCTTTTTTATCTCGTCGTCGTTTCTAAAATCCATTGTCTCAACGCGCTCGCCGTATAACTTGGCCAATGTCGTAACGACCGCCTCGGTCATGCCGCCGGTAACGCCGAATATCATGCCGTCCTTGGAAGCAATCGGCATAAGCGATGAAAAATCTTCGTTCGGCAGGCTCAGAAAATCCACGCCTTTTTTCTTTGCCCACTGTGCAAGTTCTACCGTAGTGACAACATAATCCACATATTTCTGTCCTTTTTTCATTACCTCTGTTGTTTCGTATTTTTTCAGCGCGCAAGGCATTATGCCAACTATGGCGATGTCCTCCGGCCTTTTGTTCAGTTTGGCGGCGAAATAGTATTTGGCCACCGAGCCGATTGTCATCTGCGGGGAAGCGATTATCGTTATCTTATCCAAAAGTTCTGGGTGCATTTTTGCCGCGTACATCCTCCAGCCTATGCAACAGGAGTTGAATATCGGAAATCTGCCGGCGCCGCTGTCAAGCATTTTTTTGATGTCCTCCGCTTCGTAGTAAGTTGCGATGTCTGCGCCCAGCGGCGTGTCAACAACATCGTAAAAACCAAGCCGCCGCAGAAGGGAGATTATTTTTCCTTGCACATTTTCCCCGGCCTCCAAGCCGAAAAGCTCGCCGAATGCGACACGGACCGCCGGCGCGATTTCAGCTATCAATATCTTTCCGTTAGCCGCTTCTTTCTCCAGTTTTTCAAAAAGCTCATCGCCATAAAGCAATTTTAAGTCCATCTACGTCTTCCTTAAACGTGCAACCCGCTCCTCAATCGGGGGGTGTGTCGCAAACAATCCGGCAGCCGACTTAAAAGGGTCGGCTATGTAAAGCGAGGCGGTAACATTGCTTGCATTCTGCATCTTGTTCGGATAATTTTTTATCTTTTCAAGCGCGCTTGCTAGGCCTTCCGGATATCGCGTAAGCTGCGCGGCATTCGCGTCTGCCAAGTACTCTCTTTGCCGCGATATCGCCATTCTTACAAAATAGGCTGCGAGAGGGGCGAGTATCATAAAAAGCAGGCCGAGAAGAACGATTGCGCCCCCTCCTTTTCGGTTGCGGCCGCTTCCGCCCCATATGAACGAGCGCAAGAACAATTCCGACAATAAACCGATTGCCCCTGCAAGCGCAACCGCGAGCATCGTAAAGCGGATGTCGTAGTTTGCTATGTGCGAAATTTCGTGCGCAAGCACGCCGGCAAGCTCCTCCTTTTTCATGGTTTCAAGCAGGCCGCTTGTCACCGCTATCGCTGAGTGCTGCGGGTCCCGCCCAGTGGCGAACGCATTCGGGAAAGGGTCGTTTATCAGATAGATTTTTGGTTTCGGTATCCCGGCAGCAATTGCCAAGCCCTCGACGACATTGTATATGTATGGGTTATCCTCGTGCTTTATCTCTTTCGCTCCTGCAAGCGCGAGAATTACTTTGTCGCCTGCATAATACGCCCCCAGGAGATAAATCGCCAGACAAAAAAAACCGAGCAAATAGCCGCAAATGCCGTAGTCGAATACTTCCGATATCACCCATATAAGGGCTAGAAAGATGGCGATGACAGCAAAGATTAGTATTATGGAATTTCTCTTGTTCTGCTCGATGGCATCAAAAAAGCTTATCTTTTCCATCTTAAGAGATCACCGGTCGGATCGGTCATTCAAATTTTACTTTTACCGGCTCTTTCTCGGCCGGCGCAGCTTCAAACAAGGGCTCGTGCTTAAAGCCAAAGATGCCGGCGATGATGTTGCTCGGGAAGACATCGCATGCGGTATTAAACATATAAACCGCGTCGTTGTACGCCGTCCTTATGTACGATATCTTGTCTTCCGTGCCGGTCAGCTCGTCCTGGAGTTTTTGGAAATTCTCGCTAGCGCGAAGCTGCGGGTAGTTCTCTGCAACCGCGAATATCGATTTCAATGTCGCCGAAAGCGCATTGTTCGCCTTTGCCCTCTCTTCGACATTTCCGCTTATTATTTGCGTGCGGAGTTTTGTTATCTCCGTGAGTGTTGCTCTTTCATGCTTCATATATCCTTTTACCGTCTCGACGAGGTTTGGTATCAGGTCATACCTTCTTTTCAATTGCACATCTATCTGCGCCCAAGCGTTTTTTACCCTGTTGCGAAGGGTGATCAAGCGGTTGTAAACTACCACCACATAAGCAAGGGCCAACAAAAGCAAAAGTCCGATGCAGACGCCCAGTGTTCCGATAGCTCCCAAACCAAACAACTCCAAAGCCAAAAAATCACCTTCTAATTAGTAATATAATATAGCTTTTAAAATTATGCCAGATTAAGCCGAGGTTCTACTCAATCGAATTGCCGCACACCATGCAAACCGGCGCGTATTGTTCCTTTTCATTTCCGCATATCGGGCAAGAATAGACGAACCTTATGTTTTTGTCATTCGCAAGCGAATAGCCGCACTTGAAGCACCGGCCCGCATCCAGCTTGTTCAAGGCGCCGCATTTTGGGCATTTTCTTCGCATAATTTCCTGTATGCGAAAGCCGCACTTTTCGCATCTTTCCATTTGGCTGCTGCATTCCGCCTTGCATTTGGGGCATGCAAAATAATACAAGGCTTTTTTTGGTCCGAAGAGGCCTGAAATAAAATCAAAAAATCCCATGTCGAATAATCTTAACGAAAGTTTAAATTCTTTTCTTGCATGCTCTGAAAAAACAAATCTTTATAAAGTTTAAACAACATTTCTGTGCATCGATAAGCAAGGTGATCAAAATGGTGAAATACCTGATAGCGAGGCAGCTCTCTGGAAGAAAGGTTATCACAAACGAAGGAGAAGATTTCGGAAGATTAATAGATCTTCAAATAAACGAACTTACCGGCAAGATAGAATCTCTGGTAGGCGAACCAAACCCGGACTGCGAATCCGCCGTAAAGCTCAAAAAAGAAGACGGATTGGTTTATATCCCTTACGAAGCAGTGCTCGCAGTCGACGACTATATCATAGTTGACAAGAGGAATATAAGCTACTAAATTTTTTTGTTTTTATGTCTTCTAATTATATCGCTGGGGTTGACGAAGCCGGGCGCGGGCCGGTTATAGGGCCCCTAGTGATATGCTGCGCTGTCTGCAATAGAAAATACGAAAAAAAACTCAAAGACCTGTGCAAAAAAGATTCAAAAAAGCTGTCTGCGCAGCAGAGAGAACATATTTTAAATGAACTGAAAAATTTCTGCGATTTCAAATGGATGGAAATAAGCGCGGATGACCTGAACAAATTAATGGAGAAGAGGAGTTTAAATAACATCGAAGCGATGTTCATGGCCGCTTTGATAAAACAACTTAAAAACGCAGACACGATAATAGACATGCCGGACAGGTATGGAAGGACTTTCAGGGAAAGAATGAAAAAATTCAACTGCGAGAAATTCGAGGCAGAGCACAAGGCCGATGAAAAATACCCAATAGTGGCCGCCGCATCGATATTCGCTAAGGTAATGCGCGACAGCAAGATAGCGAAAATAAAAGAACAGTTAAATTATGATTTT
>Ga0209018_1003294_pt1 | contig 10402 bp, 9 predicted proteins | sample YNPBryBLVA2012_FD_185814 | JGI IMG/M metagenome (GOLD analysis project Ga0209018, IMG submission 185814) | Anoxygenic and chlorotrophic microbial mat microbial communities from Yellowstone National Park, USA - YNP Bryant BLVA 2012 (SPAdes)... ...
TTTTAATACGGCAGGAGTGGAATTTTGTCCATTGGCTCAATCGGGTCGTCCCACGCCTCAATATGTAAAGTTTTGTTGCAGGATTCAACACTTGTGATATAATATATCCTTATCCATATCCTTGGATTTGTGAACAGGCTGTACCGATGTATCTAATGTATCTAACCATTAGTCATCCATTACCTGTGCCAACCGCTTGGTGGTGATATTACGAAAGATTAACAAAAATGAAAAGACCATGAAAACCAGCCTGTCCCAATGGTATGCTGGTCATTATGAAAACATTATGAAAAGTGCCGATGCGGGTTTGGTGGGTTTGGGGGTTGGGACTGCTGGTCTGGGGGTGTCAGGGGACTTCGCCGCCGCCCCAGGCGCAGGAAAAGGTGATTTTAACTACCTTTACCGTACTGGCGGACATGACCCGGAATGTGGCTGGGGAGCAGGTACGGGTGGAATCCATCACCAAACCAGGGGCAGAAATTCACGGGTACGAACCCACGCCGATGGACATTGCCCAGGCCCAAAACGCCAGTTTGATTTTAGAAAATGGTCTGGGTTTGGAGCGGTGGGCGGAGCGATTTTACAGCAATTTGCGGGATGTGCCCAGGGTGACGGTGAGCCAGGGGATTACGCCGATTCCCATCTGTTCCGGTGCGTATCAAACCCAACCGAATCCCCATGCTTGGATGTCCCCCAAATTGGCACTCATTTATGTGGAAAATATCCGCCAAGCTCTGGTAGAATTTGACCCTAGCAATGAAGCTATTTATAATCAAAATGCCCGACAATATCAGGAAAAAATTCAACAATTAGACCAAAAATTACAGCAATCTTTGAGCGTCATTCCCACTTCCCAAAGGGTTTTGGTTTCCTGTGAAGGGGCATTTAGTTATTTGGCACGGGATTACCAACTCCAAGAAATTTATCTCTGGCCGATCAATGCGGAACAGCAAGGTACACCCCAACAAATTCGCCGCACGATTGAGCAGGTGCGTGCCAGTAAGGTACCGGCGGTGTTTTGTGAAAGTACGGTGAACGACCAGGCACAAAGGCAGGTTGCTAAGGAAGCAAATGTGTACTTTGGCGGGATTTTTTATGTGGATTCCCTAACGCCGCCGGGGGGTTCTGCCCCTACTTATTTACAACTTTTGGAACACAACGTCCATACCCTGATCCAAGGCTTACAAAATCCCGTCAATTCTAGGAGTTAAAACCATGCGTCAAACCCCAAGTATTGCTTTAGAAAATGTTACCGTTACCTATCACGACCAGGTGGCATTGTACGGGATCAATTTAGCACTACCACCGGGAACGATTGTGGGTTTGGTGGGCATGAATGGCAGTGGCAAATCTACGCTGTTTAAGACGATTATGGGCTTTATGACACCCAAAACCGGGCGGGTGTGGATTGAGGGGTTGCCCATTCATCAAGCGCAAAAACAGGGGTGGGTCGCCTACATTCCCCAAAGTGAGCAGGTGGACTGGCAATTTCCGGTGAGTGTGCAGGATGTGGTGATGATGGGTCGCTACGGCTATATGAATTGGTTGCGAATTCCTCGCCCGATTGACCGGCGCATGGTGGAAACGAGTCTCCGGCAAGTGGATATGTTACCGCTGAAAGACCGGCAGATTGGGGAACTATCGGGAGGGCAAAAAAAACGGGCTTTTCTGGCACGAGCTTTGGCACAACAGGCGCATATTTTACTCCTCGATGAACCCTTTAATGGGGTAGATATGAAAACGGAACGGGAAATTATTCAATTACTAATGCAGTTGCGGGATGCGGGGCATACAATTTTGGTTTCCAGTCACGATTTAAGCGGGATTTCCACCTTTTGTGACCAAATTATTTTTATCAATCAAACGATTTTGGCTTATGGAGACACGCAAGAGGTGTTTACCCCCGAAAATCTCAACCGGACGTTTGGGGTTCCCTTGCCGGGAATTATGCCCTAGCAAATGGTTAATTTATTGACAATCAAAGGCTGGTGTTTATGTGGGATTGGTTAATAGCACCCTTGCAGTATGAATTTATGGTCAAAGCCCTGTTGGTGAGTGGTTTTGTCGGGGTGGTGTGTGGGGTTTTGTCCTGCTACATGACGCTCAAGGGTTGGGCGTTGATGGGGGATGCGGTGGCGCATTCAGTCACCCCTGGGGTGGTTTTAGCCTATGCCTTGAATCTGCCTTTGGCGGTGGGGGCATTCGTGTTTGGGGTGGGTTCCGTGTGGTTGATGGGGTGGATTCAAAAGCAAACCCGGATTCGGGAAGATGCGGTAATCGGTTTGGTGTTTACGGGATTGTTTGCCCTGGGGTTGGTGCTGATTTCTAAAACTCCAAGTAATGTGGATTTTTTGCATATTTTATTTGGCAATGTGCTGGGCATTCCTACTGCGGAAATGGTGCAAACCTTGGTAATTGGCGGGTTGACTTTAGGGATACTTTTGGTGTTTAAGAATGATTTGCTTTTGTTTTGTTTTGACCCCACCCATGCCCGTTCGATTGGGATCAATATTACGGGGTTACATTATTTGTTATTAACGCTTTTGTCTTTAACAATTGTGGTGGCGTTGCAGACGGTGGGAATTGTGCTGGTGGTGGCGATGTTGATTACGCCGGGGGCGACGGCTTATTTGCTCACGGATCGCTTTGACCGGATGTTAATCCTGGCGGTGCTTTCGGGACTAGGGGCGAGTGGATTGGGAACCTATTTAAGCTATTACCTGGATGCGGCGACGGGGGGCTGTATTGTGTTAGTACAAACGCTGTTGTTTCTCCTGGCGATGGTTGGGGCACCGAAGTACGGTTTGCTCAGACGGGGGGGACGCCCGGGTTAAAAACATTCCGGTTCAAAAGGTCAGGGAATGGAAATTGGGGTTAAAAAATGTTGCGGATCGGGCGGGGGAGGTTACACTGGGAGCCAATGCACTGTCGGTGAAAGTATGCGCCCAATTCGCACGTTTAAGGTATCTCCTGCGCTGCCGCCCCGGTTGGAACCCCTGCGGGCTTTGGCTTACAACCTCTACTGGGATTGGAGCGATGAGGTGAAGGAATTGTTTCGCCGGTTGGACCCGGATTTGTGGGAACAGAGCCGTCAGAACCCGGTGTTGATGTTGGGGACGATCAGCCAGGAGCGGTTGCAGACCGCCAGTACGGATGATGGGTTTTTGGCGCACCTGGAGCGGGCAGAACGGGAATTGCAGGACTATTTGCAGGAACGCAGTTGGTACCAGCGGCAACGGGGGACGCATACCCAGGAATGCTATGCCTATTTTTCGGCGGAATTTGGTCTGACGACGGCAGTACCCATTTACTCCGGGGGGTTGGGTGTGTTGGCGGGGGATCACCTGAAGTCGGCTAGTGATTTGGGTTTGCCGTTGGTGGGTGTGGGGCTATTGTACCAACAGGGTTATTTTCAACAGTATCTGACGGCGGATGGCTGGCAACAGGAACGCTATCCGATCAATGATTTTTACAATTTGCCCTTGCATTTGGAGCGGCAGGCGGATGGGTCGGAACTGCGGATTGAGGTGATTTTTCCCCAGCGGGTGGTGTATGCCCGGATTTGGCGGGTGGATGTGGGGCGGGTGCCGTTGTACTTATTAGATACGAACATTCCCCCCAATAATTCCTACGACCAGGATATTACGGATCAGTTGTACGGTGGGGATTTGGATGTGCGGATTCACCAGGAGATGATGTTGGGGATTGGGGGGATTAAGGCTCTGCGGGCGTTGGGTCTGCAGCCGACGGTCTATCACATGAATGAGGGGCATTCGGCGTTTTTGTCCCTGGAGCGGATGCGGGAGTTGATGGTGGAGCAGGGGTTGCCGTTTGCGGCGGCGAAGGAGGCGGTACAAGCCAGTCAGGTGTTTACCACCCATACACCGGTGCCTGCGGGGATTGATCTGTTTCCGCCGGATAAAATTCTCTACTACCTGGGGCGGTATCGGGAAATTTTTGGTCTCTCGGAGCAGGAGTTTTTGTCCTTGGGTCGGGAGCAGACCGGGGATTTTCAAGCTTCTTTTAATATGGCAATTTTTGCGATTCGGATGGCGAGTTTGGTCAACGGGGTGAGTCAACTGCACGCCCGGGTGAGTCGGCAGATGTTTGGCTCCCTGTGGGGGTTGACCCCGGAGGCGGAGGTGCCGATTCGGGGGATTACCAATGGGGTGCATGGGCGCAGTTGTGTGGCACCGGCGACCCAGAATCTTTACCAGCGCTATATCAGCCCGGATTGGTGGGCATTGCCTGCGGAAGCCCCGGAGTGGCATCGGGTGGAGGCGATCCCGGATGAGGAATTGTGGCGCGTCCATGACCGGGCGAAGATGCAGATGATCCTCTACGTGCGGGAACGACTGCGGCGGGCGTTGGAGGAGCGGGGGGCATCCCAGGCGGAAATTCTCAAAACCCGGGAGGTGCTGGACCCGGAGGCGTTAACCATTGGTTTTGCCCGGCGGTTTGCTACCTACAAGCGGGCGAATTTGTTTTTAGCCCAGCCGGAGCGGTTGTTGAAAATGTTGGCGGACCGGCAACGCCCCATCCAGTTTGTGTTTGCGGGGAAGGCGCATCCCAAGGACCACCCAGGTAAGGAGATGATCCGGGAGATTATTCATTTTGCCAAGGAACATGGGTTGGAGCGGCAGATCGTGTTTGTGCCCAACTACGACATCAATACGTCCCGGTTGATGGTGGCGGGGTGCGATGTGTGGCTGAATAATCCCCGTCGTCCCCGGGAGGCCTCGGGCACCAGTGGCATGAAGGCGGCGATGAATGGGGTGCCCAACCTGAGTACGCTGGATGGTTGGTGGGCGGAGGCGGATTACCTGCCGACGGGCTGGCCGATTGGTCGGGGCGAAGAGTACACGGATACCCAACTTCAGGATGAATTGGATGCCAATGCCCTGTACCAAACCCTTGAGGAAGATGTCCTGCCTTTGTACTACCAGCGGGATGCGGAGGGACTGCCCCGGGGCTGGCTGGCAAAAATGAAGGCGGCAATTCGGATCAATACCCCGTTTTTCAATACGGAGCGGATGGTGCAACAGTACGCCCAGGAAGCCTATTTCCCGGTGAGTGACCGCTGGAGCCATTTATCAGCCCAGGGCTATGCCAAGGCGCAGGGGTTGGCGGACTGGAAGGCGCGGGTGTTTCACCATTGGTACGACATCAAAATTCGGGAGGTGACGGCGCAAGCCCCCAAGGAGGTGCGGGTGTATGAACCGATTGGGGTGACGGCGCAAATTTACCTGGGAGCCTTGACCCCCGAGGATGTGCAGGTGCAACTGTACCAGGGGGAGGTGGATGCCACCGGGCATATCCCTGTCGGGCAGGTGGTGCCGATGACCTGTCAAGGACAAACTGGCGATGGCAGTTACACCTACACGGGGGAGGTGAGTTACCCCAACAGTGGGCTGCAGGGGTTTGCGGTGCGGTTATTGCCCCATCACCCGGACTTGGCCAATCCCTTTGAATTGGGCTTGATCCACTGGGGCAGTTAACACACCCAAATCTGGCTAATGGCAATCTGTCCCCCAAAACACACGGCTACGTCCGCCGCCGGGTCGTAGGGACGTTGTTGGTACACCCCTTGATAGAGAAATCCCTGGGGGGTCGCTGTGTACCGGATGGGCAGGGGTTGGGTGCAGGGGGGGCAAAAAACTACTTCCGGTTCCGGGGCGGTGGGGGGCAGGTGGGGAAAATTCACGTTCCAAAAACTGCCCGGTGCTGGCTTTTGTAATAAAATCTGCAGGACGTGTTCGCTCCAGCGTTGGGTGCGTTGCCAGTCAATAGCCTCACCCCGTTGCTGGTACTGGGACAGGGCAATGGCGGGCACCCGATGCAAAGCCGCTTCCCGCACAGCGGCCACGGTTCCCGATTGGTAGATGTCCACCCCCAGATTGGCACCCTGGTTTACCCCGGCGATCACCCAGGCGGTGTCCGGTTGCCAGTGGGCGAGGGTGAGGCGGACACAATCCACGGGGGTGCCTTGGACGGCGTAGCGGTGGGGGGAACGGGGTTCGACGGGGATGGGGTGTTGGGTGGTGATCTGGTGGCCACAGCCGGAAAACTGGGTATGGGGAGCGGCCACCAGAGCGTTTGGGAGTACCTGGGTGAGGACGTGCAATCCCGGTGCATCAATGCCGTCGTCGTTGGTGAGGAGGATGGCCACCGCTATTATTTAATCCTGATAGGGCACCTCTATCCTAATTATTTGCCTTACCAGCAAGTTATCTCGCTGGAATACCCATCCTGAAGCACCCTATATTTAATTTAATCCTGGATATAGGGTTCACCCCGCACCAAAGCCATTTCCGCCCGCAGAAATTCCCGACCCAGATAGGCCGCATGGCTGAGTTGGCTGACCGGCTGAAAGGTTTGGCATTCTTCAAAAATCTGCACACAGAGTTCTTTGGCGGTGCGCCCCCGAAAGATATGGCTGGGTTCCCGTTGGACGGCCCCCCGGGCGGGGATGGGTTGGCCGGTATCGGGGTCAACGGCTAAGCCCCGGGCATCAATGGCGGTGGTGAACCATTTGGCGTAGATGTAGCCCTCCTGGGGGTCAATGTAAATAATGAAATAACCCGCCGGGTCGAGGTCGAGGTGGCGTTTGGAAAGATTTTCATCAATGCAACGGATTTGTTCCGCCCAATCAATGGACATCATGGCAACGGTTACGGGGACGAAGTTTGGGTATTCTTTCTATTGTGACCTGTTTGGGGTAGTCCTGGTGGGGCGGTGGCAACAGATACGCAATTATGTGCTGGTGCGTTTGCTCCTGGCACCGGTGATGCTCTGGACGGTGGTGACGTTGGTGTTTTTGCTATTGCGGGCAACGCCGGGGGACCCGGTGGATGCGATTTACGGGGGGCGGGCACCAGCGTCGGTGAAGGAAGCTCTGCGGGTTCAGTTGGGCTTGGATCAGCCCTTGTGGGGGCAATACCTGGCTTATCTGGGGCAATTGCTCCGGGGGGATTTGGGCACCTCCCTGACCGAACCGGGGCGCTCGGTGGGGGAAATCATTGGGGCGTACCTCCCGGCTACGGTGGAATTGGGGCTGGCAGGCTTTCTGGTGGCGGCGGGGCTGGGGGTGGGACTGGGGTTAATGACTGGCAGTCGCCCGGAGTCTAGCCCTTTGGCGATTGGGGGTAAGGTATTTAGTTTGGTGAGCTATGCGGTGCCCCTGTTTTGGCTGGGGATGCTGTTGCAGTTGTGGTTGAGTGTGAATTGGCGGTGGTTTCCCTTGGGGGTGCGGTTTCCAGTGCAGGAGATGCCCCCGGCGGGAGCGACCGGGTTATATGTGCTGGACAGTCTGCTGGCTGGTAATTGGCGGCAGTTGCGAATTGCCCTGCATCACTTAGCCCTACCGAGTGTGACCTTGGGGGTGGTCTTGAGCGGCCTGCTGGAACGGATGGTACGGGTGCAGGTGCGGGCGCAGTGGCGGGGGGATTACGTCGAGGCGGCTCGGGCGAGGGGCATTCCCGTCCGGTGGCTGTTGGGGCATCATGTATTACCCAATGCCCTGATTCCGGTGGTTGCTCTGCTGGGATTAACCTTGGCTTCCCTACTGGGGGGGGCGATTGTTACGGAAGTGACATTTTCCTGGCCGGGGTTGGCGAACCGTTTGTATGAGGCGATCAATCTGCGAGACTATCCCACCGTGCAGGGAATTGTGGTGTTTTTGGCAGTGGTGGTGGTGGTTTTGAGCATTCTTATTGATGTATTAACCGCCTTTATTGACCCCCGGGTGCGGTTGTGATCAGGGTGTATAAATACTCAGAATAATTTCTATTTTTACTTAACAATTCCTTCGGAGCTATTAAGCCTTTTGGTAGAGAATTTCCGCAGGTTCCACTGAGGTGATTACACTGGATTAAAGACCCCCCCAGGCACATTATGGACGTGACATCTTGTTTGATCAATTGCTTACCGATTGGGGTAGTCCTGACCGAGGAGGGGGGGCGGATTTTGCATTGCAATCAGGTGATGGCGGATTGGTTTTCCCTTGATCCCCAGCAGGTACAGGGCAATGGGATTACGGAATTTTGGCCGGAGTTGGCCGCCTATTTGCGGTGGCAGGAATTGGGGGGACGGGTGCGGTTATCCACCCCGGAGGGTTGGCTGATGATGCGGGTGCTGGTGCGGAAGTTAGCCCAGGGGGCGCAGGGGTGGCTGGTGTGGAGTTTTGTGCCGGAACATAGCCGGGATTTGGAGCAGTCCCAGCAGGAATTTATTGACACCATTAGCCACGAATTGCGTACCCCGTTGACCAGTATCAAGGGGTTTGTGGATACCCTCTTGGCACCGCAAAATCGTTTTAGCCGTAGCCAGACCCGCCATTTTTTGGAGATTGTCCAGACCCAGGTGGCGCAACTGTCCGCTTTGGTGGAGGGGGTGTTGGCGGTGTCCCGCTCGCCGGTACTGCCGGGGCATTTTCGGCCGGTACAGGTGGGGGATTTGGTGCCCCAGGTGATGCAGGATTTGGCGGTGCGGCATGGGGAGGAGCGGGTCGAGTGGCGCATTCAGGATTTGCCTGCGGTGTGGAGTGACCCGGGCTTGTTGGTGCCGATTCTGGTGCAGGTGTTGGACTACGCCCTGACCCATACGCCGGTGGATACCCGGGTGCAGGTGCGGGGTTCGCCGGGGGGGACGGGGGTGCAAATCGGGGTGCCGGAGTTGGATTTGGGGGAACTATGGTATCCCTTTGGGCCGACCCGACCAGGGATGGGGCTGTATGTGGCGCAGATGTTGGTGGAGCGGTTGCAGGGGCGGTTACTGCTGGGACAGGGACTGACGTTGGAATTGCCCCGGGCGGCTCGAATGACAACACCAGTAGCGGGTTTGTCCTAAAGTCTATTTATCTCTATAGAAATCCTAAATGAGAATGGAACAGGGGTCGCAGGGCATCACTCCGTCCTTGGTTCTCGATAATGTGGGCAATATGGGCATTTCAGCGAAATAATCTGCCAGTGGCCAAAATAATCATAAATCATAAAGGTGCCCTTTATCAATTAAAAGAAAGGATATAAACAACCTTGATAATTCCAAAAGCATGGCTTTACTAAGCAAGTTATCCGCATCATAAAATCACCAAAAATTACCAATAACCGCTACACCCGCACCCAAACCCCCCAGCGGTACAACCCATACAGCGCCACCCACCATAGCCCCACCATTACCAAAGCAAACCCCAGGGAACCCCCCCACGCCCCCGCCCAGGGCACAAAGGCATTTTCAAAGACCCAAGTCCCCAAGGGCGTTTCCCCCACCCGATAAAAGCGCAAACTCCGTCCCAACAATCCCGCCCCCACAAACAGGACAATCGCATTACGCCCAAACACCAGCCACGGCCAGCACCAACCCCGTCGCCCTCCCACCTCAATCCACTGGTGCAAACCCGCCAAGGCCAACACCGCCCACCCCCCGCTCCACAGCACATAGGAACTCGTCCACAGGGGTTTATTCCAGGGCAGTAGCCCCTGCCAGCCATACCCCAACCCCAACAGCACCAACCCGCCCAACGCCAGGGTTTTCGGCGCACCGCCCTTGTGCAACCACAGCCCCGCCTCCACGCCCAACAGCACCGTGACCAGAGCGGGTAAGGTTCCCAACAAACTCTCCGGGTCGCCCTGGCTAAAAAATGGCGCCAACGGGTACAGATGTTGGGTTCCCAGGAGCCAGCGATCCAACCATGCCCCCCAATTTCCCGTCGGAGTCAGCGGGTCAAGCCCCACCCCTGGCACTGGCACCCATGTTAGTAAAATGGCATAACTAAGTAATATCAATACCATGAGGCTACGGCGTACCCACGGGCGGGTATAGTGCAGGACAAACATGGCTGTCAGGTAACACAATGCGATCCGTTGCAGTACACCCAACAGACGGATGCGTTCCCAATCGTAGGTGGGAAACCCATTCAGCAATAGACCTAAAGCGATTAAAACCAATGTGCGCCGCCAGATGCGGACCGGGGAAGCCCCCCGCCGGGAAGACAAGGGCAGTGCCGCCCCCATGATGAATAAAAAAAATGGAAAAATCAAATCCGTAGGGGTACACCCATGCCATTCGGCGTGGCGCAAAGGGGGCAATACATAGACCCAACTACCGGGATTATTGACCAGGATCATCGCTGTCATGGTCATGCCCCGCAAAACATCTAAACTTAACCAACGTTGGGACATGGGTGGTGTCCAAGGAAGTTGTCTAATATAGCAGTCCTCAATGAGAATGGAACAGGGGTCGCAGGGGCACTGCCCCCGTCCTTGGTTCTGGAAACTTTGTGTATGCCTACGGCACGCAAGCTAATATACAGTCTATTTATCAATTAAAGGATACAAAAAGCCTCCATCATTCTCAAGGCTCAGAATAATTGACTCACGGCAAGTGGGGTTCAACTGTATCCCAT
>Ga0209018_1003296_pt1 | contig 10398 bp, 11 predicted proteins | sample YNPBryBLVA2012_FD_185814 | JGI IMG/M metagenome (GOLD analysis project Ga0209018, IMG submission 185814) | Anoxygenic and chlorotrophic microbial mat microbial communities from Yellowstone National Park, USA - YNP Bryant BLVA 2012 (SPAdes)... ...
CGTAAATCATAAATTGGAGGATGGAATGGCACAAGGCGCCATCGGACGTATCGTCCAAGTTATGGGTCCCGTCGTGGATGTCGAATTCAAAAACGAAACCGAACTGCCCGAAATCTACCACGCGCTTCACGTTCAGCGCGACGGTTCGACGCTGGTGCTTGAAGTGCAGCAGCACCTCGGCGCGGACCAGGTACGCTCTGTCGCGATGGATACCACAGATGGCTTGCGGCGCGGGATGCCGGTTCTAGATACCGGCGCGCCCATCGCTGTCCCCGTCGGTCCCGCCACATTGGGACGCATCTTTAACGTCGTCGGCGAAACGATTGATCTACGCGGACCCGTCACGGCTGAAAAATATTATCCCATTCATCGCCCAGCGCCCTCCTTCGAAGAACAAGTGACCGAACCACAGTTCTTTGAAACCGGGATGAAAGTGATTGACCTGGTGGCGCCCTTTACCAAAGGCGGCAAGGTCGGCGTCTTTGGCGGCGCCGGCGTCGGCAAGACCGTCATCATCCAGGAACTCATCCGCTCGGTTGCCACCGAACACGGCGGCTATTCCGTCTTTTGCGGCGTCGGCGAACGTTCGCGCGAAGGCAACGACCTCTATCTCGAAATGACCGAGTCCGGCGTCATTGACAAGACCGTGATGGTCTTTGGGCAAATGAACGAACCCCCCGGCGTGCGCCTGCGCGTCGGTCTTACCGGCTTGACGATGGCGGAATATTTCCGTGACGAGGGCCGCGATGTGTTGTTGTTCATTGACAATATCTTTCGCTTTGTGATGAGCGGCTCGGAAGTGTCCGCGCTACTCGGTCGTATGCCGAGCGCAGTGGGATACCAACCGACCCTCGCGCAAGAAATGGGCGAACTGCAAGAACGCATCACCTCCACCAAGCGCGGCTCCATTACCTCGATGCAAGCGATCTATGTGCCAGCGGACGATTACACCGATCCCGCGCCAGTGGCTACCTTTGCGCATCTCGACGCGACGATTTCGCTCGAACGCTCGATTGCCGAACAGGGCTTGTACCCCGCGGTCGACCCGCTCGCGTCCACCTCGCGCATCCTCGACCCGCGCATCGTGGGGCAAGAACATTACGAAACCGCGCGCGGGGTGCAACGCGTCCTGCAGCGCTACAAGGACTTGCAAGACATTATCGCGATTCTGGGCGTAGAAGAATTGAGCGAGGAAGACAAGTTGACCGTCTCGCGCGCGCGCAAGATTCAGCGCTTTCTCTCGCAACCGATGCGCGTCGCGGAAGCGTTCACCGGGCGCCCCGGCAAGTACGTGCCAATCAAAGAAACCGTGCGCGGTTTCAAGATGATTCTGAACGGCGAACTGGACGACATACCCGAAGTGTACTTTTACATGCGCGGCGGAATTGACGAAGTGCGCGAAGCGTTCCGTGAAGGTAAAGTGTAACCATTCGAAAAAGGTGAATATTACGTCGTCACAGCACGAGATATGGACCACAGCGAACGACAAGCGTATCAACGGATGAGAAAGTAGAATGGCTAATCCGAAAAAATTGCCCAAATTCAAAACGCGCCGAGAAGCCGCCGAGTTTTGGGATACTCACAGTAGCGCGGATTATTGGGATCAATTCGAGGAAGTCGAACTCAAGTTACATCCCAGCGTCAAATCTCCTCGCGATCTCAGTCCGCGCTGTCCGCGCCACAAAAGCCAGGTTCTCTACACGCGTTGGCGCACCATCGTCATCGCCGATGGGTTTGCCTCGTTACACCGAGTACGCGAGTTGTATTGCCCGCGCGGTGGTTACACGCGCCTTGCACCCGAAACCGAAGCGCTCGTCAAAAAAGCCAAAGCCGCGCTCAAACGCGTGCAACCCAAATTGGAAAAACTCGCCACCTAAGCCAGGTCCCTGCCCATGTCCAAAATCCAACTCGACATTGTGACGGTGGAACGCCCCGTCCTCAGCGAACAAGTAGATTTCATCAGCGCGCCGGGCATTGATGGCGTGTTGGGCATCCTGCCGCACCACACGCCGCTGATGTCCGCGCTCACCGAAGGCGAATTGCACTATCGCAAAGAAGGCGTGGAGTACGATTTTGCCATCGGCGGCGGCTTGATCGAGGTGCGTCCCGATCACGTCATCGTCCTAGCGGATAGTGCCGAGCGCGCCGACGAAATTGACGAGCAGCGCGCCCAAGCCGCGCGCGAACGCGCTCAACAAGCGCTCAAAGAAACGCCGCGCACCGAAGCCGACTATGCGCGTCTGGAACACGCCTTGCGCCGCGCCGAGGTTCGCCTCAAAGTGGCACGCCGCAAACGCGGCGCGCGCGTCAGCGGACCCGACGAAGCGGCGTAGAGTATTCGCTATGTTCGTCACGCAAATCGGAATTGATCTGGGAACAGTCAACGTGCTGGTGTACGTGCGCGGGCGAGGGATCGTGTTGCAAGAGCCCTCGCTCGTCGCGCTGGCGCTTGCCGATCAACGCATCGTCGCGCTGGGCGAAGAAGCGCGCGCGATGCTAGGTCGTACCCCCGAAAGTATCGAGGTGATGCGGCCAATGCGCGATGGCGTCATCGCCAACTATATGGTGACCGAGGCGATGCTCCGCTATTTCATCACTAAGGTCTGCGGTCGCCTGCAATTGATGTTCGGCGGAAAACCGGACATTGCCATCAGCGTCCCGGTCGGCGTCACCAGCGTCGAAGAGCGCGCGGTGCGCGATGCGGCACTCGCCGCTGGCGGACGCTCCGCTCACCTTGTCCCCGAACCGTTTGCCGCCGCGCTGGGCGCCGGCTTGCCCATTCACACGCCGACCGGCAACATGGTCGTGGACATTGGCGGCGGCGCCAGCGAAGCCGCCATCGTCTCGATGAACGGAATGGTCGTTGCTCACGCCGTACGCGTCGCCGGGCTAAAAATTGACGAAGCAATCGCAACGTACATCCGCAAGAAACACAACTTGATGATTGGCGAGCAGACCGCCGAGGACATCAAAATTCAAATCGGCAGCGCGTTGCCGATGGAAGAGGAATTGGTGCTGGAGGTGCGCGGGCGTGACCAGGTGGCGGGCTTGCCGCACACGATTCGCGTCACGTCGAACGAAATCACCGAAGCCATCAGCGAACCTTTGATGGCGATTTCCGGTGTCGTGCGCGCGGTGCTGGAAAAAACGCCGCCCGAACTCGCGTCGGACATCATTGATCGCGGAATGGTCTTGGTCGGCGGGGGCGCGTTGCTCCGCAATATGGATCGCTTTTTGACCAAAGAGACCGGCGTGCCGTGCTACGTGGCAGAAAATCCAATGGCGTGCGTAGCGATCGGCGCGGGGCGCGCGCTGGAACAACTCGAAATGCTCAAAAAGAGTATGCCGCAATTGTGAACGACAAGGGGCAAGCCAGTGGCTCGCCCCTAAACAATTCCAACGATTTTGCCGCTCTCGTCCACATCTATCCGCGTTCCCGCCGGTTCACGTGGCAGCGCCGGCATCGTCCGCAAATTATCGCACAGCGCGATGAGAAATCCCGCGCCAACGAACGCGCGCAGATCGCGAATCGGCAGTTTGAACTTGCGCGGGCGCCCCTTCAACATCTCGTCGTGCGACAGCGAAAGATGGGTCTTCGCCATACCAATCGGAAGTTTGTCCCACCCCAGTTCGGTGTAGAGTTTGATTTTCTGTTCCGCTTCGGGAAAGTACTCGACCCGCTCTGCCCCGTAAATCTTTTCCGCGATGCGTTCGATCTTGTCCTTGATGGGCAATTCGGTCGCGTACAAAAATTTAAAGCGCGCGGGACGCGCGCACGCGTGCGTGACCGCCGTCGCCAGCGCGATGGCGCCAGCGCCACCACGCGCGTACGCCTCGGAAACGAATGCCCCCTCTGCGCCAGATTGACGCGCCACCCGCTCGATGATGGCAATCTCGCGCTCGGTGTCTGTCGCAAAGCGATTCACCGCCACGACGACCGGCAAACCAAACAATTGCGCGTTCTCGATGTGTTTGACAAGATTCGCGCAGCCCTGTTCCACTGCCGCTAGATTCTCTTGCGTCAATTCTTGGGGCAACGCGCGCCCCGTCACCGCGCGCCCCACGCCTCCGTGCATCTTGAGCGCGCGCACCGACGCGACAATCACCACCGCATCGGGTTGCAAGCCAGAGTAACGACACTTGATGTCGCAAAATTTTTCCAAGCCCAAGTCGGAGCCAAAGCCGGTTTCCGTGATGACGTAATCGTTCAACTTGAGCGCGATCTGGTCCGCCAAAATCGAAGGCGCGCCCAGCGAGACGCTCGCGAACGCACCGGTGTGAATGAACGCGGGCGTGTGTTCGATCGTTTGCAACAAGTTGGGCTTGAGCGCCTCTTTCAACAACACGGTCATCGCGCCGGCGCACTGCAAATCATCTGCAGTGACGGGTTGTTTCTCGCGCGTAAAACCGACCACCATCCGCCCCAGTCGCGCGCGCAAATCGCGCAGCGAGGTGGTAAGCGCGAGGATCGCCATCACTTCGCTTGCCATCGCGCTATCGAATGAACTTTCGCGCGGAATGCCGTAATCGCGTCCCCCCAAACCAACGACCACGCGCCGCAGCGCGCGATCGTTGAGGTCTACGACGCGCGGTAACGTGATGGCATACGGATCGAGGCGCGGCGCGCGTTCGTAGAAGAGATGATTGTCCACAAACGCGGCGAGCAAGTTGTGCGCGGTGGTCACGGCGTGCGTATCGCCGGTGAGATGAAGGTTGATGTCCTCCATCGGCAACACCTGAGCATAGCCGCCCCCCGCCGCGCCTCCCTTGATGCCGAACACAGGACCCAGCGAGGGTTGCCGCAGACACACCGCCGCGCGATAGCCCAGCCGCTGCAATGCCATCGCCAAGCCGATGCTTGTTGTGAGTTTGCCTTCGCCTTGTGGCGTGGGCGTAATCGAAGTGACGACGATGTACTTGCCGTTCGGTTTGTCCGCCAATTCGTTGAGAACGTTCAGCGAAATCTTGGCTTTGTATTTGCGATAGAGATCCACATCCTCTTCCCCGAGGCCCAGCGCCGCCGCAATCTCCGCGATCGGTTGCATCTCTGCCGCTTGAGCGATTTCAAGATCGGATTGCATCTTTGGCTCTATAATTTCTTCTCCACCAGACTCGAAATTTCGCGCGCGAGACGTTCTGCCTCCGTCGCGAGCGCGGTCACGCGCGCGCGGCGATCCTGCGCGAACGCGTCATCGCGGATGCTACCCAAATTGATTAGCACGTTGTACGCCGCGCCGCGCAGACCGGCGTGTGCCATCAGCGCGCCGACGCCGCCATCGCTCGTCGCGTTCGGGTTCCCTTTTTCCACAACGACGCGCGCCAGGGTCAGCACCTCCACGCAACATTCGGCAACACGCAGCGGTACCTCCGCCGCGTGTTGGAGCGCGGCTTGGATGGCGCGCGTGCGCGCGGTTTTTTCTTCCTCGGTCGCCTTAGGTAACCTGTAAGCGTCCATCACGCGCGCGTACGCGTCCGTATCGGCTTGCATCAGGTCGGTCAACTCGCGCTGCAACGCCTCCGCGCGCGGGAGAATCGTTTGCATCTCCGCGCTGACCGCTTCGTAATTCTTTTTGCCGATGGTCAAGCGGCACACCATCGCCACCAATGACGCGCCGAGCGCGCCACTCAACGCGGCAACGGTACCACCGCCCGGCACCGCTTCCGCCGACGCAAGTTCATCGAGGAACATTTGAATAGATTTGTTCGAAAAAGACACACGCACTCCTAAATTTAGGATTTAGGATTTAGGATTTACGATTTATGATTTGAACTACCCACGCGTTCGCATCATAAATCCTAAATCTGAAATCATAAATCGGCTCACCGCCACTGCACTTTGACCACGCGCCGTTCGCCCTCAAAATCAATGTAGGCGACGCGCTTGTTCACAATGCCATACTCGAAGATTTTTTTGACGAGCAACACATCCTGCAAACAATATTTTTCGAGTCGTTCCTGAAACCACGCACCCAGTTCGTTCACGCGCTCGGCGCCTTCGGTATCGCCGACGTTCGTCAGCGCGAGGGGCCAGCGTTCGCGCAGCGTCACCGCCAGCCGATTCCACACAACGGCTTGCGGTCCCGTCGCCAACTTTTGTTTGCCCAGCGAACCTTCCGCGAGCGCGGCAAGCCCAACGCGATGCCCCAGCCGCGCCTCCAAGTCCGCGAGCAAATCGAAACTTTTTTGGTCGAGGAGTTTCTTGAGCTCGGTCGGCGAATCGGGCACGCGTAACGAATCGGGGTCGAGCGGATCACGCAGCGGGCGCTCGGGCGACCACGCCAGTACCGCATTGTCGAAATGCAGAATGTTAAAGCCGATGATGCGATCGTGCGCGAGCAGGTGCTGAATGAGCGGCGCGGTGGCACGAAACGTTTGCGCGTCGTGACACTCGCAGAACGTCACACCGACCGACATCGTGAGCGCGCGAATCGCCGCGTCCTGATCGGGCGCGTTGGGATCGAGCAATTCCTTCGTTTCGACATCGTAGAAAATATCCGCCATTGCCGCGCCATTCTACACAACACGATGGAAAAGTGCAAGCGGGTTCGTTGGAGGTTGGAGGTTGGAAGTTAGAAGTTGGAGGTTGCAAGTTGGAGGTTGGAAGTTGTGTTTGCAAGTCTGAGGCGATTCCTGTAGAATGTGACTGCGATTTGAAACCACGAACCTTGAACCTCGAACATTGAACTGCGAACCTTGAACCACGGACCTTGAACCCGATGAACGATTCATACTCTTCGCTTGAGCGCAAATTCCTTGCGCCTGCGCGGCGCGTGCTGCGCGCGCTGTTCGCGCCGCTCGTGGGCGCGCTGGCAACGCTGCGCGTCTCGCCGAACGCCGTCTCGTTTTCGCAAGTGCCACTCGGCGCGCTCGTCGTTGCGCTGATGCCAACTCAGCCGCGCGGCGCGTTTGTGCTGTTCGTTCTCGCGCTGATGCTGGACGGCGTGGATGGCGCGCTCGCGCGCGCGACGAATCGTGTCACGCGCTTTGGCGCGCTGTTCGATCAATACTGCGATCATTTTCGCGAAGTGCTGGTCATCGCCGGACTGGCATTTTGGGGCGCGCTGAATCCGCTGCTGGCAGGACTCTACGGCATCGTGTATCCCGCGTTCAACCTGACGCTCTACCTGTGCAATCACTATCGTGTGCCGTTGCCGTTCGCTCTCAAGTCGTACTTGGTGGTGTATCCCGCGCTGTTCACGTATCTGTGGTTCGGCGCAAATTTTCTCGACGCGGCGGTCGCACTCGCGCTCGTTGCAATGGGCATCGTTATCGCGCTGGGCTTGGGGCGATTGGCGCGCGCGATGGATGGCGACGAAGGACGAACGACGAACGACGAATGACTTTGGCACGTTTGATTGTAACTTGCGCTATGATCGTGTTGGAGGAATGGAATGAGTGAATTCGATTTCAAGCAAGAAAAAATTCGGCAACTGATTGCCGAAAAGAATCTCGATGCGCTGTGGTTGCAGCGCGTCAGCAGTTTTGCATGGGCAACCTGCGGCGGCGCGGCGTACATCAACACCGCCACAACGACCGGCGCGGCGTCACTGCTCATCACGCCGCACGCGCGCTATGTCATCACGAACAACATCGAAGCGAAACGACTGGCGGATGAACAAGGACTGGGCGCGCAGGGCTGGGAATTTCGCGTCGCCGATTGGCACGCGGCAAATCCGGCGATTGCCGAACTGACGCGCGGCTTGCGCCTGGGTTCCGATTTTCCCGCGCCGAACGCGATGGATCTCTCGAACGAGATCGCGCGGCTGCGCGCCCACCTAACGCCCGAAGAAGGCGAACGGCTGCGCGCGCTGGGAAAAATCTGCGCGGAAGCGATGGACGCGGCGATTGGCGCGGTGCGCCCCGGTCAAACCGAATTCGAGATTGCCGCGCGGCTGGGCGCGGAAGCACAAGTGCGCGGCGCGCAACCCATCGTCAATCTGATTGCGACGGACGAACGCATTTTCGCGTATCGTCATCCGCTCCCCACCGCGAAACAACTCGAACGTTATGCGATGCTGGTGCTTGTCGGACGCAAGTGGGGCTTGTGTTGCTCAATGACGCGGCTCGTCCATTTTGGCAAATTGTCGGACGAGATTCGGCGCAAGATGGAGGCGTGCGCGCGCGTGGATGCCACGTTCATTGCCGCAACGCGTCCGCACGCGCGCGTGCGCGAGGTGTTTCAACGCGCGCTCGCCGCGTACGCCGAAACGGGATTCGCCGACGAGTGGCGGCTGCATCATCAAGGCGGCGCGACGGGCTATGAACCGCGCGAGTATCTCGGCAATTCGAATTCCAACGATGTCGTCGCGCAGGGTCAGGCGTACGCGTGGAATCCGTCTATCACGGGCGCAAAATCGGAGGATACGATTCTCGTCGGCGAGACACACAACGAAATCGTCACCGCGATTTCGGGATGGCAAACGATTCGCGTGACGGTGGATGATCACGTCATCGAACGTCCCGCGATTTTGGTGATGTGATTCCTAGCGAGCCGAAACCCGTTATCCGCGAATAACGCGAATCACGCGAATAGAAAAATATGATTAGCGATATTCGGACTGAGCAGTTCAAAGATGCGAAGCGTCCTTCGGCTATTCAGCCCGAAGATTGATCTTTGGGCACTCGCAATCACGCGCGAGGCGCGGCGTAATGCAGCATACAGAAGGCGGAAGATTTTCATCCTTCCGCCTTCATCCTTCATCCTTTGAAATTCTCCGCCACGAACTTCCAGTTCACCAAGTTCCAGAACGCTTCCACATACTTGGGACGCGCGTTGCGATAGTCAATGTAGTACGCGTGTTCCCACACATCGCACGTGAGGAGCGGCTTTTTGCCAGCGGTCAGCGGGCATCCCGCATTGCTCGTGCTTTCGATCGCGAGCGAGCCGTCGGGATTTTTCACCAGCCACGCCCAGCCCGAGCCAAACGTGCCGACCGCGGTGGCAGTAAATTTTTCTTTGAACGCCGCGAACGAACCGAACGCAAGATTGATCGCCTCGGCGAGCGCGCCACTGGGTTCGCCGCCTGCCTTCGGCGCGAGGCAATTCCAGTAAAACGTGTGATTCCACACCTGCGCCGCGTTGTTGAAGATACCGCCGCTCGCGCGCTTGACGATCTCTTCCAGCGGCAAATTCTCGAACTCGGTGCCGACGATCAATTTGTTGAGATTCGCGACGTACGTCGCGTGATGCTTGCCGTAATGAAAATCAATCGTCTCCGCCGAAATATATGGCAAGAGCGCGTCCTTGGCGTACGGCAGTTCGGGTAATTTGTGTTCCATTGTTCCTCCTTGAAATCAGTGGTTAGTGATTAGTGGTTAGTGGTTAGTGATCAGTGATTAGGTTTTCTGATCACTATCCACTGTCCACTATCCACTGTCCACTATCCACTGTCCACTATCCACTATCCACTACGATTTTACCACGTTCACCCATTTTTCGCAATACCCGATTTGCGTTATAATTCCTCTCGTGATTTTACCCACTCCCACACTTGAAACTTTGCGCGGGGTCATCGAACGCATCACGTTCTACAACGAAGAGAACGGCTACCTCGTCGCGCGCTTTGTGCCTGAAGGCAAAACGCTACCCGTGACGATCGTCGGCAACCTGCTGGGCGCGAGCGTCGGCGAATCGTACACACTCGAAGGCATCTGGGTCAGTCATCCCGAATACGGTCGCCAATTCGAAATCAAGAAATACGCGCTGCAACTTCCTGCGACCATCGAGGGTTTGAAAAAATATCTCGGCTCTGGACTTATCAAAGGAATTGGACCTGTCACTGCCGAGCGCATCGTCAAGCATTTTGGGATGAACACACTCGACATCATCGAACAAGACATTGAGCGATTGAGTCAGGTCGAAGGCGTGGGACCCAAGCGACTCGAAATCATTCGGCGCGGATGGGCGGAACAGAAACAGATTAAAGAAGTGATGCTGTTTCTGGCGAGTCACGGCGTCAGCACCGCGCTCGCCGTAAAAATCTACAAGGCGTACGGCAACGACGCGCTGAACATCGTGCAGCGCGAGCCGTATCGTCTGGCGCGCGATATTTACGGCATCGGTTTTCTCACCGCCGACAAAATCGCGCGCGCGATGGGAATCAAGGAAGACGATCCCGCGCGCATCGAAGCGGGTGTGCGGTACGTGCTGAGTCAATTCAGCGACGATGGACATTGCTTTGCGCCACGCGCCGCGCTGATCGAACGCGCGCGCGAAACGCTCACCACGTCCGAGCCACTCGTCGCGCAAGCGATCACGATGTTGAGCGCGGCAGAAGAAATCATCATCGAACCCGCAAATGTCATTGCGAGGAGCGAAGCGACGAAGCAATCTCCACCCTCCTCTGTCATTGCGAGGAGCGAAGCGACGAAGCAATCTCCACCCTCCTCTGTCATTGC
>Ga0209018_1003300_pt1 | contig 10386 bp, 10 predicted proteins | sample YNPBryBLVA2012_FD_185814 | JGI IMG/M metagenome (GOLD analysis project Ga0209018, IMG submission 185814) | Anoxygenic and chlorotrophic microbial mat microbial communities from Yellowstone National Park, USA - YNP Bryant BLVA 2012 (SPAdes)... ...
CTTCTGAGGGCCTTCCGCGAGGGGCCCATGGCCCAGCGCGCGGCATGACCGGTTTCATGCCGCTTGGAGCGGCTTCCCCGGTAGAATGGCCGCATGGACGGCATGGAGCTCAAGAAGGCGAGCGAAACGGGAGCGGCGCCGGGCGGCCGCGAGGGCACGGCGCCCATGCCCATCTTCCTGGTCTACTGCGGGGGCGGCAGCAAGGCTGACCGCGATTACTTCAGCCTTACTTTCGACGACACTTTCGCGCAGCGCCTGTTGCGACACCTGGCCGCCGACCCCGATTACTGCAACGGCTGCGGGGTTCTCTGCGACCACTGCCGCGACACCTACGGCATCGACTTCTCCGGGGAGGTGGCGGACGCCCTGCAGCTGCCGGGCGTCTTGCCCTATTACTTGGAAGACCCCCTGGGGATGCTGGGTGGCGAGCTCCCGCCCCACGAGGTCACCATCGCCGTGAACCTGCACGAAGAGCTGCTGCTGGCGCTGCCGGAGGCCGCCGCGCGGGCCGGCTCGCGGCTACTGCTGGCCCCCTCGGAAGCGCCCGGCTGGACCAGCGGATGGATACGCAACAAGGTGAGGTCGCGCTGCCGGGAACTGGGGATGCACGCCGATTTCCCCAAGCCCTTCTGCTCGCTGCGCCGCGGCGTCCATCCCGCGCAGGACCGCTTCATCGAGCGTTTCCGCGTCGGCCGTCCGGAGCTGGAGCTGGAGGTGCGCGACGGTTACGTGAAGGAAGCCAGGGTGAGGGTCAGCGCCCCCTGCGGCAACACCTACTTCGTGGCCTTCAACCTCAAAGGGGTCCCGGCGGACCGGCGGGCGGTGGAGGCGGTGGCCAAGTACTGGCACAGCTTTCCCTGCACCGCCTCCATGGAGATGGACCGGGAGGCGGGAGACACCATCCTGCACCTCGGCGGCTACCTGCACTACGAGGCGCTGCGCGCCGCCCTGGAGAGGGAAGGCGTGGCGGTGGAGGTCCCGAAGCCCCGCCGCCCGCTGTGAAAGGGCGGGCGGGAGCCGGCCAAACGCCTTCCCGGCACGGAGGGTTTGCCGCTTCGACGTAGAATATAAGAGCAATCGCGGAGGAGGTCATGAGAGGAAGGAGAAACGCATGTCGAGGAAGATGACGGTGTTGGCGGCGGCCCTGCTCTGCCTGTCGCTGCTGGCGGGGGCGCTGGGATGCGGCGGGAGCAACAGGCCCGACCCCAAGCAGACGGTGACGGACTTCTGGAACGCCATAAAGGCGGGTGACTACAACAAGGCGCTCTCCTACATGTCCACAACATTGAACCTCGATGAACTGAGGAAGTCCCTCCAGAGCGACGAGCCCGGCCAGAAAGAGATAACCGACGCCCTGGTGAAGAAGATGAACATGGTCCCCAAGAGCAGCAAGGTGGACGGGGACAACGCCACCGTCACCACCGAGGTGACCATGCCCGACATGGAGAAGCTGATGGATGAGATGTTCAAGATAGTGGGCGAGATGATGGAGTCCGGGGTGGATATAACCACGATGAGCGAGGATGAGATAACCGCTGCATTAATGGCCAAGGTCGGCAAGATCCTCCAGGATCTCCCCACCGTCACCAAGACCATGGACATAAAGATGGTTTGGGAAGGCGGCGCCTGGAAGATGAAGACCAACCCCTTCGAGGAGATCGAGAAGGCCTTCGAGCAGATGGGCGGATAATAAAGCGCACCTCTCGGATAACGGGGGCGGGCCGGGCGCCCGCCCCTTCTTTATTTGCACGGCGTATCAGCCGCGGAACTCCGGTATCCAGCCGTGTTCCACGTACCAGTCGATGGTGCTCTCCCACCCCCGCCGCAGGTCGGGGTACTTGAGCTCGAACCCCAGGGATTCTATGGCGGAGATGTCGTAGGTATGGTCGCTCACCCCGTAGGAGAAGAAGGGCCGGTCCCAGCGGGGCCGGAAAGCCGGCTCCAGCCGGTGCTTGATCACCAGGTAGTCCCAGCGCTTCTGCAGGAGGTTGTTGAGGGGGCGGAAGAAGGGCTCGGGCATGGCCATGCCCATCTTGGCCGCCAGCTTGATGGGCAGCCGGGGCAGCTTCAAGGGAATCTCGTAGGTCCTCATGCCCACCGCCCGCAGCAGCATGTGGATCATGTCCCCGAAGGCGACGGGGGTCTTATCGGCCACGTTGAAGGCCCGCCCCAGCGCATCCTGCCGGTTGAGCACGAACACGGCGGACCGGGCGATGTCCTCCACGTGCACCAGGTTGTTGACGAAGCCGCCGGTGGGGAAGGCCAGCTTCTTCAGGCCCGCCTCCCGCAGCAGGCAGGGGATGCCCACGAAGAGGGAGGCGGTGTAGATGCCGCGGGGCCCGTAGACCGCGGTGGGCCTGATCACCGTGACCGGCAGGCCGTGGTCGCGGTGGAACCTCAGCGCCTCCCGCTCCGCCAACACCTTGGTCACGGCGTAGTCGTTGTCGGGGCGGGGCGTGAAGTCCTCCCGTATGGGCTGCTGCTTGTGGGAGCCGTAGATGTCGCAGGAGGAGAACTCCACCACCGTCTTGAGGTCGGCCTTCAGGGCGGCCCGGCACATGATGCGGCGGCTTCCCACGTTGGCCCTCTCCAGGAAGTCGCGGGTCTTGGAATGGTCGAAAACCGCCGCCACCATGATGACGTGATCCACCCCCCCGACCATCTTCTGCACGTCGTCGGGGTCCACCAGGTCGCCCGGCATGACCTCCACTCCCAGGCTGCGCACGTAGGAGAAGTCGGCGTTGGGCAGGTCGGTCGCCCTCACCTCGTAGCCCGCTTCCAGGGCCGCATCCACCACGTGAGAGCCTATGAAACCGGCGGCCCCCGTAACCAGCACTCTTTCACCGGAAGTTCCCATGATACCTCCCCGGGTCCGATCTTGCCCCGCGCTCCCAGGCGGGGATCCAGCCGCATAACCGCGATACCCCGATTATAAATTGGTCCAACCAATTTTTCAACAGGGCCCGGGCCGCCGGGGCACGGCTGCTCACCCGGGTTCGACCCCGGGCTGTTCGAGCCGGGCCTTTCATGGGCCAGGCGGTTGACCGGCGGGCATCCCCGGACGCACCGCCGCCCGCGCGGCTTCCGTCCGCGGCGAGGCCTTTTCGCGGCGCCCCGGCTCGTAATATCATCCAATCATGGGAGATGGCACGCACTCGGTCGGTTACTCGCTCCCCGACCCGCCTGGCCGCGAAGTCAGGGTGGGCGTGGGCACGGCCGGCAAGGCCTCCCGGCTGGAAGCCCACTTGCGCGGCGAGGAAGGCATCGAGTTCTTCGGGGACGCAGGGTCGATGCTGGGCTCGCTGGCGAGCGGCGAGATACAGGCGGCGGTGAGGGGGGAGATCGAGGCCTCTTCTTTCCTGCGCGCGGCGAGGGAAAGCCGCGAGGCCGGGCGGCTTTACCGCGTGGCCCTGCTCTCCACCGCCGGGGGGCGGCCCTTCCTCTTTGCCCCGGTGGGCATAGACGAAGGCGACGGGCTGGATGACCTGCGGCGGCTGGTCGAATACGGCAGGCGGCTGCTTGAGGAGCTGGGTTGGCCGGACGAGGTCGGGTTGCTGGCGGGAGGGAGGAAGGAGGACCGGGGACGCTGCCCCAGGGTGGACAGGTCCATCCGCAGGGCCGAGGAGCTGGCCGCGCGCACCGGGGCCAAACTGCGTTACATCCTCATAGAGGAGGCGGCGGAGAAGGACCGCTTGATAATCGCCCCCGACGGCATCTCCGGCAACCTCGTTTACCGCACCCTTGTCCACCTTGGAGGAGGCCGTTCACACGGGGCCGTATATCTCCCGGCGGGGGAGGTCATGGTGGACACCTCGCGGGCGGCGCCGCTCCAGGAATACCGCGAGGCGCTCAAGCTGGCCCGCTGCCTGGCCCTGCGCAGGAGTGGCGCGTCCATCCGCTTGCCGTTAGAATGATCGTTGAACATGTATTGCGAGCAGATGTCCGTTCGGCAAAGGCGTTAGGGGGATGAGATGGAAGGGTTTCAGGCCAAGCCCGCCCAGCTGAAGAAGTACCTCAAGCAGATCAACAACAGCTTCGAGCAATACCTGGGCTACCTCGGGAGGTTGGCCTTCCAGGAATACCTGGAGGGGAACCTCCCCAACCCGCCGCTGCAGGATGCCTGCAAGACCCTGCAGGACCTGAGCGAGCAGCGCTTACGGGTGGAGGGGGAGATAGCGGCCCTGGAGCAGATGCGGCAGGCGGCGAGGTATCCCCGGTGCCCCTTCTGTGGGGCGCCGGTCCCGCCCGGCGTCGCCGTGTGCCAGGCCTGCGGGAGGGCGATGGCGCCTGCCGCGCCGGGCATGCCTGCCTACGGCCCCCCGGCGGCCCCGCCGCCCGGAGCCGCGCTTCAACCCCCGGCTCCCTTCCCGCCCCAAGCGGCGCCCCCGGCCCCCGCCGCCCCCTTCCCGCCCGCTTATCCTCCTACGCCCGCGCAAGGGACGTCAGCCGTACCGGCCCCACAGGGGGCATGCTCCGGATGCGGCGCCGCCCTTGAGGCGGACGCCTTGTTCTGCACCAACTGCGGCAAGCCCGTGGAGACCGCGGGGCAGGAAGCCCCGCCGACCCCCGAGGTGTCTACCCAAGCGCCCCCCGCGCCATCCGTAGGGCCGGCGGTCGCCTCCCCGCCGCCCGGTGAGCCTGAGGCCGCCGCGCCTTCGGCGCCGGTAGAGGAGGCCGCCGCGACCGCCGTGGAGATGCCCGCCGCCCCGCCGCCGCTTGCCCAGGAGCCGCCCGCCGCGCCGCCGGAGGGGGAAGCCGGGGGATCTGTTTGCTCCTTCTGCGGAGAGGCTCTAGAGGCGGACGCCGCTTTCTGCACCAACTGCGGCAAGCCTTCCTCTGCCGCCGCGGGCGCCGGGGCGGGAGAGGCAACGGGGGCCGGCTCCCCTGCGCCGCGGGAAGCAGCGGCGGCGGAAGGGGCCGGGACGGGAGCGGCCTGTCCGTCATGCGGAGCGCCCCAAGCCGAGCCCGACGCCGTTTTCTGCACCGAGTGCGGGAGCAGGTTGCGCTGAGAGAGACGCAATGATCCAGGTCTACACGGGAGACGGCAAGGGAAAGACCACGGCGGCCCTGGGGCAGGCCCTGCGGGCCATGGGCCACGGCATGAAGGTGTTCATGGTCCAGTTCATGAAAGGCCGCACCTACGGCGAGCTGAACGTGTGTCGCGACCGCCTCCCGGACATGGAGATACGCATGTCGGGCAGGGATGAGTTCGTGAAGAAGGGAGCCCCCGAGGAGGTGGACCTGGCCATGGCCAGGGAGGGCTGGGAGGCCGCCGTGCGGGCCATGCAGAGCGGCGAATACCAGGTGGTAATACTGGACGAGATAAACATAGCCATTGATTACGGCCTGCTGCCGCTCAAGGAGGTGCTCGAAACCATCGAGCGCCACCGCGACCGGGTGGAGATCATCTGCACGGGACGCTATGCCCCGCAAGAGCTGTTGGAAGCGGCGGACCTGGTGAGCGAGGTCCGGGAGGTGAAGCATCCCTACCGGCGGGGAGAGCCCATGCGCAAGGGCATCGAGTACTGACGGGAGAAGGTTGGGGCGAATGGAGTTCACCACCATATCCGGGCGCCCGCTCAAGGTCTTCTACGCGCCGGACGACGTCTCCGGACTGGACTACCGGCGCGACCTCGGCGACCCCGGCGAATACCCCTTCACCCGCGGCATCCGCCGGGACATGTACCGGGGCCGCCCCTGGACCATGCGGCAGTTCGCCGGCTTCGGCACCGCCGAGGAGACCAACCACCGCTACCATTTCCTGCTGGAGCAGGGTCAGACGGGGCTTTCGGTGGCCTTCGACATGCCCACCATCATGGGTTACGACTCCGACCATCCCATGGCCCAAGGGGAAGTGGGTCGCTGCGGCGTCGCCATCGATTCCCTGCGGGACATGGAGACCCTCTTCCGGGGGATCCCCCTCAAGGACATCACCACCTCCATGACCATCAACGGCCCCGCGGCGGTGCTCCTGGCCTTCTACCTCTGTGTGGGCGAGGGACAGGGCGCCCGCCGCTCCGAGCTGGGAGGGACCATCCAGAACGACATCCTCAAGGAGTACATCGCCCAGAAATCGTGGATATTCCCGCCGCGCCCCTCCATGCGCATCATCACCGACATCCTCGCCTTCTGCTCCCGCGAGGTGCCCCGCTGGAACACCATCAGCATCAGCGGCTACCACATACGCGAGGCGGGCTCCACCGCCGTGCAGGAACTGGCCTTCACCCTGGCCGACGGCTTCGCCTACGTGGAGGCGGGCATCGCCGCCGGCCTGGACGTGGACGATTTCGCCCCGCGGCTCTCCTTTTTCTTCAACGCCCACATGGACTTCCTGGAAGAGATCGCCAAGTACCGGGCGGCGCGGCGCATCTGGGCCCGGCACATGCGGGAGAGGTACGGGGCGCGCGACCCCCGCTCCTGGACCCTGCGCTTCCACACCCAGACCGCCGGCTGCTCCCTCACCGCCCAGCAGCCGGAGAACAACATCGTGCGCACCGCCTTCGAGGCGCTGTCGGCGGTGCTGGGGGGCACCCAGAGCCTGCACACCAACTCCATGGACGAGTCCCTGGCCCTGCCCACCGAGAAGGCGGTGGAGATAGCCCTGCGCACCCAGCAGATCATCGCCTGCGAAACGGGGGTGGCCGGCACCGTGGACCCCCTCGCCGGCTCCTATTGCATCGAACACCTCACCGACCGCATGGAGGAGGAGGCCGAGGGATATTTTCGCAAGATAGAGGAGCTGGGCGGGGTGTTGGCCGCCATCGACCAGGGGTTCTTCCAGCGCGAGATCGCCGAGGCCGCCTACCGCTACCAGATGGAGGTGGAGCGGGGCGAGCGCATCGTGGTGGGGGTGAACCGCTACGTCCGGGAGGAGGCGTCGAGGATGGAGATACTCAGGGTGGACGCCCTCCTGGAGGAGAAACAGCGCGGGCGCCTGGCGGAGCTCCGGGCGGAGCGCAGCGCCGCCGCGGTGGAGGATTCTCTGGAGCGCTTGAAGGAGGGCGCCCGGGGCGACGCCAACCTCATGCCCCTCATCATCGACTGCGCCCGCGCGCATGCCACCGAGGGGGAGATCATCGGGGCGCTCAAGGAGGTCTTCGGGACGTACAGGGAGGTGCCGCTGTTTTGACGGGGTCAGGGCTTGACAATTGACATCTCTGAGGATGGAAAGCGGAAAGGGCATAGCTAGATGAACAGGAACGTGAATGACCTGAGTGGAAATGTCAATTGTCAAGCCCTGACCCCACTTAAGTTGCGCGTACTCATCGCCAAGCCGGGGCTGGACGGCCACGACCGCGGGGCCAAGGTGGTGGCGCGGGGGCTCGCCGACGCCGGCTTCGAGGTGGTTTACGCCGGGCTGCACCAGACTCCGGAGCAGATAGTGGAGACGGCGCTGCAGGAGGACGTGGACGCGGTGGGCCTCTCGGTGCTCTCCGGCGCCCACATGACCCTCTTCCCGCGGGTGTTGGAGCTGCTCGAGGAGCAGGGCGCCGCGGGGGTGATGGTCTTCGGCGGCGGCATCATACCCGAGGAGGACGCGGAGGAGCTCCGGCGGCGGGGAGTGGCGGCCCTCTTCGGCCCGGGAACGCCCATCTCTGCCATAGTCGCCTTCCTGCGCGAACGCCTGGGAGAAGGGCGGGTCACGCCCTCGGACTGACCCGGCGCCGCGGCGGGTAGGGGGCACGTTCTGCCCGCCCGGAGGCCCGTTCCCGCTACCACGGAAGTAGTATTGAATTGCCCATGACGCCTTAATATAATGTATGCGCCTGTGCCGAAAACGGCCCGGCCCGCGCCGGAAACCTGGATAAGCCGGAAACACGGTCACGGGCGGTGGTACTGCCGGATCACGAGACACAGCGGGGTATGACATGAGCGATGAAGAACTGACCTTCGTGGAAAGGTACGACCTCCTGGGATGCATCCAATGCGGCAGATGCACCGGCGGTTGCCCGGTATCCTTGAGGACGCCCCTCAACGTGAGGCGCTTCATGTACGATACCGTCAACCAGGACCTGCTGGAGGAGCTCTCCGGCAAGCCGGAGATCTGGGACTGCACCACCTGCTGGACCTGCGCCGCCCGCTGCCCCAAGGGCCTGGAGCCCATGGAGGTGCTGATGGGCCTGCGCAGCATCCAGGTGGAGGAGGGCAAGGTGCAGCCCACCGTGCGCGACGCCCTGCAGTCCATCTTCCAGGACGGCAACCCCTGGGGCATGCCGCGGGCCAAGCGCTACGACTGGGCGGCGGACCTCGACGTCAAGATACTGGAGCCCGAGGCGGAGGAGAAGACCGATGTCCTCGTGTTCGTCTGCTGCACCGACGCCTACGACACCCGGGTGGTCAAGGTGACCCAGGCGCTGGTCAAGGTGCTGCGGGCGGCGGGGGTGGACTTCGGCTTCATCGGCGAGGACGAGAGCTGCTGCGGCAGCGAGGTGCGCCGCCTGGGCGAGGAAGGCCTCTTCGAGATGTGCGACGAGGAGAACGTGGAGATGCTCAACTCCTTCAACGTGGAGCGCATCGTCACCATCTCGCCCCACTGCTACAACGCCATGAAGAAGGAGTACCACGGGCTCAAGCACCCGGTGCTCCACTACACCCAGCTGCTGGCCCAGCTCATCGAGGACGGCACCCTCAAGATCGAGAAGGAGTTCGCCAAGGTAGTCACCTACCACGACCCCTGCTACCTGGGCAAGCAGAACGACATCTACGACGAGCCCCGCTACATCCTTACGCGCATCCCCGGGCTGGAGTTCCGCGAGTTCGACCGCTGCAAAGAGCGCTCCCTCTGCTGCGAGGGGGGAGGCGGCAAGATGTGGGTGGAGAGCGAGAGCGAGGAGGAGCGCCTGGCCGAGGTGCGCGTCAAGGACGCGAAGGAGCTGGGCGCCCAGGTCATCGCGGTGGCCTGCCCCTTCTGCCTGCTCACCCTGGAGGACGCCACCAAGGTGCAGGGGATGGAGGAGGAGATGGCGGTGATGGACATCCTGGAGATCCTCTCCGAGGTTCTGTAGATAGAGGCGTGCTTGAGAAGCTGTAAGGTGAAAGCCGGGAAAAGAGAGGTGAAGAGGGTATGAATATGGTGGTATGCGTCAAGCGAGTGCCTGACACCGCCGAGTCCGAGGTGCACATCGATGCCTCGGGGAAGGGCATCGAGACGGGCAAGTTGTCCTTCCGCATGAACGACGCCGACAATTACGCGGTGGAGGAAGCCATCCTCATCAAGGAGAAGGTCGGCGGCACCGTCAACGTCATCAGCATCGGGGACGACAAGAGCGACGAGCAGATCCGCATGGCCCTGGCCAAGGGGGGCGACGAGGCCGTGCGCGTCACCGACCCCGCGCTGGCCGGCTCGGACGGCTTCGCCCTGGCCAAGGTGCTGGCCGCGGCGGTCAAGGGCATGGAGTACGACATGGTGCTGACCGGCGCCCTGGCCGACGACGACGGCTGCGCGGTGGTGGGGGTGGCCCTGGCCGAGCTGCTGGGCGTGCCCCACGCCGCCTACGTGAAGAAGGTGGAGGTGCTGGAGGACGGCAAGAAGGTCAAGGTGGGGCGGGAGCTGGAAGGCGGCCTGATGGAGTTCCTGGAGATGGACCTCCCCGCCGTGCTCACCATACAGACCGGCATCAACGAGCCCCGCTACGCGTCCTTCAAGGGCATCAAGGCGGCCGCCAAGAAGGAGATCGCCGTCAAGAGCGTGGCCGACCTGGGGCTCGACCCCTCCGAGGTGGGCGAGGCCGGCTCCTGGGCGGTGCTGGAGAGCTTCACCTACCCGGTGGTGGGAGAGAAGGCCGAGATCCTGGAGGGAGACCCTGCCGAGACCGCCGCCAAGCTCGCGGCCATCCTGAAGGAGAAGGGGTTGGTATAAATGAAGGATATATTCGTCTTGATGGAGCACCGCCGCGGAGAGCTGCGGGACGTTTCGCTGGAGATGCTGAGCGGGGCGGCCGGCCTGGGCGGCACGGTGGTGGCCGTGCTCCTCGGTTCGGGCGTGGACGAGTTCGCCTCCAAGGCGGCCGGCCTGGCCGACAAGGTCATCTACGTCGACGACCCCATGTTCGAGAACTACAACGCGGAGGCCTACCAGAAGGCCCTTTCCGCCCTGGTCAAGGAGAACGGCCCCGGCCTGGTGCTGATGGGCCACACCGGCCACGGGGTAGACCTGGCCCCCGCCCTGGCGGTGGAGCTGGGAGCCCCCCTGGTCACCGACATCACCGGCCTGGAGATGGACGGCGACAAGCCCAAGCCGACCCGCCAGTACTACGGGGGGAAGCTGGACGCGCACCTGACCCTGAAGGACGCCGACCTCTACATCCTCACGGTGCGTGAGGCCACCTTCCAGGCGGCGGAGCCCTCCAAGTCGGGCGAGATCGTCAAGACGGACAACCCCGTGAA
>Ga0209018_1003305_pt1 | contig 10379 bp, 7 predicted proteins | sample YNPBryBLVA2012_FD_185814 | JGI IMG/M metagenome (GOLD analysis project Ga0209018, IMG submission 185814) | Anoxygenic and chlorotrophic microbial mat microbial communities from Yellowstone National Park, USA - YNP Bryant BLVA 2012 (SPAdes)... ...
TGTTCGAGCGGCGGCAAATCGTCGGTATCGCGCAAGCCAAAGTTTTGCAGAAACTCGAACGTGGTGGTGTACAAGATAGGGCGCCCCGCTGTTTCCTGACGGCCCGCTTCTTGAATCAAACCGCGCGCGAGGAGCGTTTGAATCACGCCATCACAATTGACCCCGCGCACCGCTTCGATGGCAGGACGCGTGATGGGTTGACGATACGCGATGATCGCAAGCGTTTCGAGCGCGGCGGCAGAGAGGTGCCCCGTGCCGTTCACGCCCAAGAATTTCTCGACAAACGGCGCCACTTCGGGCGCGGTGACCAGTTGCACACGCTCGCGCATTCGTTGCAGCCGAATTCCGCGCGCGGCGTACTCGTGCTTTAACTCGGTCAACGCGGCGTCCACCTGTTCCGCCGGCACGTCTAATGCCTTTGCCAACGCGGCAACCGGCACAGGACCTTCTGCCACAAACAACAAACTCTCGACGAGCGCTTTCAAGGGAAGAACTGGTGAATCAGTCATAGAATTTATCTGGACAGATTATACACGATGAGCGCGTGCGAATCAATCCGAGTCAAGATCGGCTATCGCGATCTGCAATCTCACCGCCTCCTGCCGACCGCTCGCAGCGTCCACACCCACAGCGCGCCGATGATTCCCAGCGCAAACACACTGATTGCCGCGCCAACGTACAACATCAGTGGGCGATACTCGAAGACGATCTGATGCTCGCCGGGCGAAACGCGCACCGCGCGAAAAATCAAATCCGCGCGATAGAGCGGCACGTCCACACCATCCACGCGCGCGATCCAACTTGGATACCACGCATCCGTCAAGACGAGGTACGCCTCCGCGCTCGCGCGTACCGAAACGATGACGCGTTCGGGTTGATAACTGACGATGCGTACCGATTCGTCTGCGCGCTGCGCGCCGCCGGCATCGAGCGGTGGCGCGCCATTCGCCAGCAAGACGATGTGCGCGGGCTGGAAATCGTCGCGTTGCATTTCGGCGAGCGCGCGTTTGTCGTCTGTGACGCGCGCCGCGTGAACGAGGAACGCGCGCGGCATCACATCCAGATTCTCGAACACGGCGACCTCGTTCGTGCGATAGCGCAGTGTGAAATCACTCGCGCCGGTCAAATCCGCCAGCGAAACTTGCGCGCCATCGGCGGTGACGAACGAAACGCGCTCGACGTACAACAACCCTTCCTCGATGATCGGCACGATAGCGATGCCAACGATCTCACGCGCCACATCGAATTGCGCGAGGAAGGTATGCCCGGCATGCGACTCGGTGGGGAACGCCGAGCGCGCGGGAAACGTCGTCGCCACGGGTGGCATCGCATGGCGAATCACTTTGCGTACGTCGCTGCGCTCGTACGCCCACTCTGCCGTGTGCGCGCCCGCAAGCAACGGAATACGCTCCAATGAACTATCGCGCAAGAACAAGATGATGTTCGCGACGGACTGACCCTCGCGCCACTCGACCGATTGCGCGAGCGCGGAATTCACTTGGAGCGCGCGAATCGAGAGCGAGGGAAAAGTGAAATGGCGCGAGACATAGCGCGGCGCAAATTCGACGAACAAATCTCTGCCCTCAGTGACCGCATCCGTAGGCAACATTTGCGGGCGAATGTAATAGCGCACGTTCATCAAATTCAACATCGGTGCGCTGGCAAATTCCAAATACTCACTCGTGAGTTGCGGCAACAGCGGCGTGTAGCCCGTCGCGTTCGGCACGCCCCAGATGAGCGAGACGTTCGGATACAAACTCTCGCGCATCGTAATCATCCAAGGATAAATCCACAAACTCGTCAAGATGCGCCCATCGTCGGGCGCAAGATTTTTCAGAATCGGCAACGTGCTGGGGGGACGATAGAAATCCGCGACCGGTGTCATCTCGTCGTACGTTTTGGTGTAGACCGCCGCCCACGCCGCCAGATCGAACGCGGTGACGCCAAGCACCAACGCAATCAAGGTCGGGCGCGTGAACAAGCCGCGCCGCGCGCCCAACACGATCCACGCAACGACGAGCGCGAGGAGGAGCGGCAGCCAAGTCCACCACACCAACCACACATCGAGCGGGATGCTGGGCGCAGCGCCAATGACGAGCGCGAGCAAAATCGCCACTACGCCCAGCACGATTTTCGATGCGCGCGTCAAGCGCGCCGCCGCGCGCGCGCGCGCCAACCAATGGTCAAAAGTGAACGCGGCGAGCAGCGCGGCGGCAAAGGTGTACCAGTAGAAAAATCGCGAAGGGACGCGGAAATAGTTAAAGAGCGGCAGATACCGCAAGCCGCGATAGAACACATTCACATCGCCCAAGCCCAAAAAGAGCGCGACGAGCGCGATGCCGCCAAAGAAAACGATGCGACGATCGCGGCGCACGAACGGCGCTGCCAATGCCAAAATCACCGGCAGCAAGCCGATATAACCGATGACTTCGACAGAGACGCGCGGGTACGGATCGCCGAGCAGAAACGGATGAAAGAGCATCAAATAGTGCGCGGCGCGCAGCGAAAACGCGTGAAAGAATTGCGGCAACAAACCCGCGGCGCGGTTGCTCACCGTGGAGAGTTCGTACGTCGAAAGCAATTGCACAGCGGCAAGGCACGCGCCCAGCATCACGGCGAGGAGAACGCGCACCAAGCGCGCGGGCGCAATGTATTCGAAGAATAGATCAAGAACAAAGGGACGAACGCGTTCGTCTTTCGTCGTCCGGCTTTCGTCAGGGCGCAACGTCCCTGCCGCGTCGCGATGCCAATTTACCAGCGCGTAGAGGCACAGCAGCAACACGGTCATGAACGCGAACTGGGGATGCCCACCCAAGAGTTGAATTGCGATGAAGAGCGCGAGCAGTGCGAACCAGCGCCAACGCGCGCGCGCGTCGCGCGCCTGCTCGTGGCGTTCCCACGCCCACAGCACCCAGGGCAGCCACGACGCGGTGGACATGACGCTCATGTGTTGCAGGCGCGGCACAAAGAATCCGCCAAAGCCAAACGCCAGCGCGCCCAGACACGCGCTCGCCGGTGACAGGCGGAGCGCGCGCAAAAACAAATATGTTCCCAGCGCGACCCACGAGAGATGCAACAAAATATCATAGTTCGTCGCGACATCAATGGGGAACAGTCCGTACAAAATCGGATGGAGCGGATAGAGCGCGGCGATTTGTCCTTCGGCAAAGAGCGGAAAGCCCATCAACATCCGCGGCTCCCACAGCGGCAAACGTCCCTGCCGCAACGCATCGGCATACGCCAGATGGGTGGGATAGAAGAACAAAAAAATATCGCCGAAGAAGAAAACGGCTTGGCGTAACGTGGCTTGCCAAAAATAAACCGGCGACCACGAGACCAGAAAAAGAATCGCGAAAAGATCGTCACGATGTAACGCGAGCCAGGCACGGATGTTTTGCGCGAATGATTTCATTTGGGCGTGGGCGTTGGAGTAGGATTTGGAGTTGGCGCGGGCGTTGGCGTGGACAAATCGGTGATGGTCACCTGCACCGTGTCTGGCACGATGTTCTGGACGCGTAGCGCGCCTGGCACCGTCGGCACGCGCGGTTTAACCTGATGCACGCCTGCCGCCAAGCCCGCAATGTCCACCACCACTTGAACATCGTCCGCCGCGAGATTTTGCAAACTGGGCAACGGACCCGAGAGAATCACCTCAACAGAGTCCGGCGAGATGACTGCCGTCTGACCGCGCTTGAGGTTTTGCAACACGATTTTGCGGCGGATGGTCTGTCCGCCCAACAGAGGCGTAACGGAAATCTGAACGCTCACACCTTCGTTGTTCAGCACCGAGACCCCTTCGGGCAAAGAAAGCACTGCGCGCTTGTTCAGATCCGCCGTGGCGTTCGTCACATCGAGCGGCACGGTTTCCACGAAACCGGGAATGCGCGCCAAAATCTCTGGATTGCCTACAATCGTCACGGTGGATGGGTTGACCACGATGTTGCTGACCCAGTAGCCGGGGGCTGGCGCGCCTTTCATCGTCGTCTTGATCGAGACATCTTTGTAACCGACGCGCTGCTCGACCGGCACTTTGACCATGACTACGGTGGGCGAAATTGTCAAGCCACTAATCACATTGTCCTGCACGTCACGCGCTTGCAGCAGCACCTCGCGCTCGACTGTGGCTTTGGCGCCGCGCAAATAAATATCGGCGGAGATGTCGGCGACCTGGTCCACCAAGACCGCCGCACCGCTCACCGTCACTTGCGCGGGCGTCACTGTCGGTGGACGAAACGTAAAGCCAACCGGCGGCGCATCCAACACATCACTCTTGACAGTCATCGTGCGCGTTTTGACTTGTTCCAGCCGAACTTTTGTCTCGGTTGGCTCGACGCCAAGCACCGTCACGCGCGAGTCGTTGACCTGGACTTTGATGGGAACACGATGCTCGCCCACGCCCAGCCGCGCCAGATCTGCGCTGACGTGAAACGCGGAGGAGGGCAACTGATCCCACAAGAGTTGCGGCGTACGCACTTTGACGCGCACGCGCGTAACGGAATTTTGGTAAACGATCAGATCATCGGCGCGATGGATCAATTCGACCGGCAGCAGCTCATAGAAATATCCTTCACGCGTGGGGTTCTCTTCGACCGTGGCGACGCTCCAAATGACCACGGCAAACAGGAACGCCAACGCGAGCGAAGTGAAATGACTAAAAATGGAACGCAAGATTGCCATGCTATTTTTTCTCTGCGCGCGGCGCCGAACGCGTTGCGGCGCTACGCGGCTCGTACAATCGGAAGAGCAAACGACTCAATTCCCCTTCGTCCAAACGACGCACCAAGCGACCGTTGTGCGCGACGGCGATGCGTCCACTCTCTTCGGAAACGACAATCGCAATCGCGTCGGTGCCTTCGGTAACACCGATGGCGGCGCGGTGACGCGTGCCCAGTTCGCGATCCAAGCCCTCGGCTTCGGAGAGCGGCAACATACACGCCGCCGCCACGATGCGATCCTCGCGCAGAATGACCGCGCCATCGTGGAGCGCGCTGTTCTTGAAAAAAATCGAAAGGAGCAAATCATCCGAGAGACGCGCGTCCAACAAAACGCCCGTGTCAATGAAATCTTGCAACCCGGTCGTGCGCTCCAAGACGATCAGCGCGCCAAAACCTTGTTCGGAGAGCGCGCTGGTGGCGCGGACGATGGTGTTGATGGTTTGCGCGGCAGAGGCAGCATTACGGCGCGCCAGAAACGTACCCGGACGGCCCAGGCGTTCGAGCGCGCGACGCAATTCGGGTTGAAAGATGACGGGAATGGCAACGAGGAGCGCGGGGATGGAATTGCGGATGAGCCAATTGAATGCCGTGAGGCGAAAGACACTACTCACAATGACCGTGAGTAAGACAACAATGACGATGCCGCGCAACAAGGTGACCGCGCGCGTCCCTTGCACAAAATAGAACAAACCATAGAAAACCAACGCAACCAAGAAAATATCGAGAGCGCTGGACCAGGTGAAATGCGCGAGCAGTTCGGACAACGTGCTCCACACGATGGTTTACCTGCTAATCTCTTGCAAAAGTTTCTGATACTCTTCGACGCGCGGCGGTTTGAGTTCGATGATGCGGCGAATCGTCACTGCCGCGGCGCGCTTGTTCCCCATACTCAACTGCGCTTCTCCCAACGCATCGAGCGCGGCGATGGCTTGCTCGGTCGCGCCGATGGCGTGATAGTGTTGCGCCAGGCGCATCACCAAGTCCGATTCGGTGGGATAACTTTGCACAAGCGCTTCCAACACCGCCGTCACCTTTTGCGGCTCATTGCGCGTTTGATAGCGCGCGAGCAACGCTTCCAGATCGCGCAAGGCGGCGCTGGTCTGTCCCAGCCGAAACTCCAAGTCCACGATGTAGAAATGCGCGCGCTCGTCTTCCGGCGAATGTTGCCGAATTTCCTGATAGACGGTGAGCGCGCCCGCAAAATCATTTTGCCGCGCGCGCATTTCCGCCAAACGATGCCGCAGGGTCAGCGCCATCTTGCCGCTCTGCCCCGCGCGCGTGGCAAGGCGCACGCCCTCGGTGAATTTCTCCAATGCCTTGCCCACTTGATTCGCGCGCGCGTAACTCTCGCCCAATTCCAGATACTGTTCCAACGCCTCTTCGGTTCGATTTTGTTGCGTCAGCAAATCAATCAACTTGGAGCGCGTGCCCACATCGTCCGGCGCGATCTTGAGCGCGCTGCGGTACATCGTCTCGGCGCGTTTCAAATCGCCGGTGATGACACACAGTTCGGCAATCGTTTGATATTTGGTGTTCGCCTCGCTCAAGCAGTCTTGTTTGACCAGAATGTCCGCCAAACGAATATGCGCGGGGAGATAGGTAGGCGCCAGTTCGATGGCATGCAAACATTCCTCGCTTGCCGCTACCAATTTGTCGCGGCGCAGATACTCTTGCGCCAACGCCAATGCTTCCAACACACGATCCGATTCGGACACCTGAATCGCCTCGACGAGGCCGGTCTGTGCGCCCTCTTCTTTGATCGTCTCCAGACGTTGACGGAACTGGGGAATCTTGTCTTCCCACCCGCGACTGCTCAAGAATTCTTCCAGCGATTGACTCAAGCGCTCGGTCTGGGCGCGATCACCTTGCGCGGCGTAACTCTCCGCCAATTCTTCATAAACGCGAATCAAATCATCGGCTTGATCACGCCGCACACTACTCAAATCTACGATCTTGATGACCTGCAAAAAGTGTTCGATTGCCCGGTCGAGTTTGCCTTGCGCGCGGAAACATTGTCCCAACGCATAGTGGCTGGCAAGCGCGAATTGATCTTCGTTGACGGTTTCGGACAACAGTTGGACGGCTTCGTCGTAACGCATCGTCTCAAAGTAGAGCAAGCCCAGGTTGAATTTGACTTCGGGGCGCGCGATGCCCTGCGCCATCAACTTGCGATACGCCTCGATGGCATCGGCGACGCGGTGACGCATCTGCGCGTCCACCGCGCGCGCGATCAACGCGTCCACCTCGGCTTGCTCAACCACTGGGCGCGCGTCCGGTTGACGCTCGTCCGCGTCTTCGCGTGGCGTTTCGGATGCGCCCAGCACTGTCTCTGCCAAGCGCGAGAGCGCGGTCTTTTCCGCTTGATCCACCGGGCTCGCCACAGTGACCGGCGCGGGCGTCTCCTTGCGCGTCAGTTCGTCCAGAAAAGTGCGCGCGGCAGTGTTCGCCGGATCGAGTTTGAGCGCCTGTTCTGCCAGATGAATCGCCTTGGCTTGATCGCCGCGGGCGCGATAAATCTGCGCGAGTGCGAGTTGCTCGCGCGCCGCCGCAACGGGCTGACCGGTGCGCGTGTACGCTTCGATGAGTTTCTGGCGAACGTCCGTACGATTGGGCTCCAACTCCGCCGCTTTGCGCCACGCTTCGAGGGCTTTGCTGGTGAGACGCGCCGCCACGTACAACTCGGCAACCTGAACGTATGCGCCCGCCGCTTCGGGCGCGCGGCGCAGACATTCCAACAAGGATGCCACGCGCGCCAGCGGCGCGGGATCGTTGGGCAACGCTTGCGCGAGATGTTGATACTCGCGCAATGCGCTTTCCCATTGCCCCAGTTGTTCCAGTGCGTGCGCCAGACTCAGCCGAATAGTCGTGTCGTCGGGAAATTCCGCCAGCGCGCGCCGATATTCGGCCGCGGCTTTGCTCCACTGCCCATCCCACGCCGCGTTGTGACCTTTGGTCAGCGCGTCATTAAAGACACTGCGATTGCCCGGCATAGTTCATCAAGTTAAAAGTGAAAAGTAAAAAGTTAAAAGTGGAAGGTGGAAAATGTGGTTCGTTACTTTTTACTTTTTGCTTTTGTGCCTGCCATCAAGATCGCTAGAATCGCTTTTTGCGCGTGCATCCGATTCTCGGCTTGGTCGAAGACGACTGAGTGTTTGCCGTCCATCACCTCGTCGGTGATTTCTTGACCGCGATGCGCGGGCAAGCAATGCATCACAATCACTTTGGGCTTGGCAAGCGCGACGAGCGCGGCGTTGATTTGGTACGGCGGAAAGATTTTGGCGCGTTGCGCGGCTTCGGCTTCCTGCCCCATACTTGCCCACGTATCGGTGTACAACACATCGGCATCGCGCGCGGCGGCTTTGGGATCCACCATCAACTCGACACTGCCGCCAGAGCGGAGCGCCAGCGCGCGCGCCTGCGCAACGGCGGACTCGTCCAACGCGTATCCGACTGGCGAGGCGCAGACGAAATGCGCGCCGCCGAGCGCGCACGCGAACATCAACGAACGCGCCACATTGTTGCCATCGCCCAAGAACGCGACCTTGAGCCCTTTCAATTTGCCGTGATGTTCGATGATCGTCAGCACATCTGCCATCGCTTGACACGGATGCTCGTAATCGGACAAGCCGTTGATGACCGGCACGCGCGAGTACGCCGCGAGTTCGACGACGTGGTCGTGAGCAAAGACGCGCGCCATCAACGCGTCCACATAGCGCGAGAGCACGCGCGATACATCGGCAACACTTTCGCGTTGCCCCAAACCGATTTCATTCGGCGAGAGGTAGAGCGCTTGGCCGCCCAAGTGCAACATCGCCATATCGAACGAGACGCGCGTGCGCAACGAGGGTTTCTGAAAGATCATTCCCAGTGTCTTGTTCTTGAGGAGCGGCTTGTTGCCCCCCTTGCGCCACTCGGCTTTCAGTTTCTTGGCGACGGTGAGAATCTGATTGAATTCGGTGGGTGAAAGATCGGCAATGGCGAGCAAGTGTTTCATAATGACCTCGTAAAAAGATTTTTCATACAGCGACAATGCGCGCTTTGATCGCCGTGTTGTTGATTTCCAACAATCCGACACTGCCGACGCGCCCGCCGCGCGGCACCAACGCGCCGGGATTGAACAACAAGGTATTGCCATGCATTTTCATATACGGCGTATGACTATGCCCAAACACAATGACATCCACGTCGTTGAATTGACGCAACACATAGCCCAACAAGATTTCCATCCGATAGCGCGGATTGAACCGCAACCCCATCTGGCGCAACCAGTTTCCTTCCCACGCGCGATAGCCATGCACCAATCCCACCGCGCGTCCGCCGAACGTCAAGCGTTGCTTTTCGTCTACATAGTGACGCACCTGTGCGCTATCGTGTTCGCCACACACCGCAAACGTCTGCGCGATGGGTTCTAGTTGTTGCAACACCGCCAAATCGGTCACGTCGCCGACGTGAAAGATGAGGTCTACACCGTTGAACAATTCCAAGACGCGTGGCGGCAAGGCGGGCAAAACATCGGGAATGTGTGTGTCTGCGAGGACGCCGATTTTCATCTTGGTCACATCCACAGCGAAATGCTCACGACGAGCATCGCGACGAGAACGTACGATTGGATTCGATGGACATACGCGCGCGCCACGCGTTCTGTGCGCCAGCGCATTTGCCACAACAGTTGCGCCAGCAGTCCCAGCGCGACCACCGCCGCGCCAATCGGCGCGTGACCGACGAACAATGCCAAGGCAATGACGACCTGCGGCAGATTGTTCCACGCTTGCCAGCGCTCCGAACGTTCCTCTAGCAAGCCCAACAGCGCGCGATACACCAAGGTAAAGAGCAAAACAAAAAAGAGCGCGTGCAGCGAAAAAGAGCCAAACGCGCTTTGCGCGATGAGCCACGGTAACGCCATTTCGATCAGCGCGCGCAGACTGAGCGCGAGGCGCGCGCTGACCTGACCCTCGAGCAATGCCAACACGAGCGCGAGTACCACCAACCCCAAGGTCGCTGCGCCGAAAAGCGCGGCAAGGCAGAGCGCGAGAATTCCCGCAATCAACATTCCGATAATTTCGGAATCAATGAGGGGCCAAATGACATTGCGCGCAAATGCCAGGCGTCGCGTCAGTGTGCGTCCTACACGCGCGATAGGCGAGGTCGGCGCGTCGTCGGGGAGATTGAACCAGATGCGCGCGCTCGCCAGATTGCGCGGCAATGCGACGCGCCAATCGGCGTGGAGCCACAACGCGCGCCACGCCCCCAGCAACGGATCGCACAACAAAATCGAAAGGATGAGAACAAGCCACGCGTGCGCGCGTCCGTCGAGTCCCGCTGAAGCCAGTGCGCCGCAGAGCGCGGCAGCGGCTGGACCGATGAGTGTCAGCGGACGCGTCGGTCGCACCTCGAGCGCGAGCAAACGCCCCAACACAGGGCGCGCGGGATACGATGCGTCTTCCATCGCGCGCTATGATACCACAACGGGGAAAAAATGACAAACAGAGGGCAGAGATCAGAGGTCAGACATCAGAAGTCAGATATCAGAGGTCAGACATCAGAAGTCAGACATCAGAAGTCAGACATCAGAGGTCAGACATCAGAGGTCAGATATCAGAGGTCAGACATCAGAAGTCAGACATCAGAGATCAGACATCAGAGGTCAGACATCAGATAGCCCGT